>Ga0265342_10000730_pt1 | contig 33842 bp, 30 predicted proteins | sample 4CB327metaG_FD_203125 | JGI IMG/M metagenome (GOLD analysis project Ga0265342, IMG submission 203125) | Rhizosphere microbial communities from Carex aquatilis grown in University of Washington, Seatle, WA, United States - 4-CB3-27 metaG | ecosystem: Host-associated > Plants > Roots >... | reverse complement strand
ATTCCATTGCACGCCCGAGCGCAGCATGATATCGATGACGAAAACGAGTGAATCCGTCATCGTGTGTTTCGTGATGCTCCGCCCGCATTTGTTTCTGCACAAACCAGTTCGACAAAACTGGAACCAGCGTACTCGAAAGCAAATAGGATGCGCCCATGGCAAAGCCGACTGCCAACGACAGCGGCAGAAAAAGTGAGCGCGCCGGGCCGGTCATAAAGAACGATGGCAGAAAAACCGCAAACACGCTGAGCATGGCCAGCAATCGTGGAGTGGCAACTTCACGGCTGGCCAACGAAACCGCCCGCGGCGGCGTCTCGCCCGCTTCAATATGAACATGAATATTTTCGAGCAGAACGGTCGCTTCATCCACGAGCACGCCGACCGCAAGTGCCAGCCCGCCCAGCGTCATGATGTTGATGGTTTGGCCCACCAGTCTGAGTGCAACGACCGCACCCAGCAATGCAAACGGAATGGTGATGACAACGATCAACGACGAGCGCCAGTCGCGCAGGAACAGCAGAACCACTAGACCCGTCAGGCCCGCGCCTATCAATCCCTCGCGAAGCACAGAGTTGAGCGCGGATCGAACGTATTCCGACTGGTCAAACTCATAAGCGATCTGAATATCATTCGGCAGCAGCGATTGGAACCGGGCAAGACTCTGCCGCACCTCGTTTACTACTGTGATGGTTGATGCGTCAGGGCGCTTGGTAACAGGAATGTAGATGGTTCTTCTGCCATTGCGCAGCGCGTATCCGGCCAGGATGTCCGATGTATCGGAGATCGTAGCCACGTCGCCCATGTATACCGATGCACCCGCCCCGGTCTTGAGCGGAATGCTGAGCAGATCGCGCGAATTAACGACCGTTGAATCCGTGCTCACCAATGCATTTGAGGAACCGATGTCCGCATTGCCGGCGGGTTGAATGCTGTTGCCCGTAGAAAGCGCTTGAACAAGTGACTCGGGCGAAAGCCCGTAGGCATGCAGTTTCTCCGGTTTCACGTTGAGGATGATGGTTCGCTGGTTGGCGCCAAACGGGGGAGGCGATGAAACGCCCGGCAACGTTGCAAACACCGGCCGCACACGATTGAGCGCCGCATCTTGAATTTCAGAAAGTGTGCGCGAGGGACTTGAGAAGACGAGGTACCCAACCGGGAGCGTGCCGGCATCGAATCGGATGACGAAGGGTGCCACGGTTCCTGGCGGCATGAATGCGTGCGCGCGATTGACATAGGAAATGGTTTGCGCGAGTGCTTCGCTCATGTTCGTGCCAGGATGAAAATTTAGTCGAAGCAGCGCGGTTCCCTGAATCGACTTTGCCTCGACGCTCTCGATGCCGTTGATATAAAGGAAGTGATACTCGTAGTAATACGAGATAAAGCCTTCCATCTGCTGAGGACTCATTCCTCCATATGGCTGTGCCACGTAGATCGTCGGCAGGTCAAGATCGGGCAGAATATCAATGCGCATCCTCGTTAGCGCAACCGCAGACAGCAGGCCCAGCGCGACGACAAGCGTGAGAACCGTGACCGGCCTGCGAAGTGCTGCGCGAATCAGACCCATGCGTAACTACTCCTGAAACTTGGATTCACGGCTTCGATTGAACTAGTTGGATGAACGGTTGAAGATCGCCTTCAGCCTCGGCGACTCCTAGGACTCCGCGCCAAACATTCAGGCGCGCGACCGCTTCGTCTCCTTCAGCTTGCGCCAAGGCCGACTCCGCGGCCGAAACCTCAATCACCGTCGCCAATCCCGACTGGTATCGAGCTTTCTGCTGCTGCTCGCTCTCGCGCGCAGCATTGAGTTCGACCGGCGTATTCTGCGCGACCGCTCTTGCGCCATTGAGCAACGCCCGCGCCTCTTTCACCTGCGCCGAAACATCGCTTAATGCGCGTTCGCGGGTTGCTTCACTCGCAATCAGAATTGACGCTTGCGCTCTTTGTTGCGGACGCAAAGTGAAAATCTGAAAAGCAGGAAACGAAACCTGCACCGCGGCAAGCCAGTTGTAAGTCTGCGGAACCAATCCAGCGGAGCCGCCCTGGAAGGTTGGAGTAGGAGTGCTTGTCAAACCAGCACCTAATCCCGACACGGAACCAAACAGAGAGAAATTGGGAACCCAGGATCGATTCAGTAGACGCAGCTGTTCCCTCGCCTGATCTCTTACGGCGGTCTGCTGCATAACAAATGGATGGCCTTCAATCTTGCCAGCTTGATCCCTCTCCGGCGGCGCATCTTTCAATAGCTGCGAGTCATCCATTTCAATTTGATCTGACGAGACCTGCAATAGATTTGCCAATGCTTCAAGCCGCGCCTTCTCCTGCGCCTGCATCTGAATCAACTGGGTACGCGCCTGCGCGAGCTGCGCATCGGCCTGCGATGCATCGGCGCCGGGACGAAGTGTGTTATCCACCAGCACGTGAATCGATCGCGAGAATGCTTCCATGCGCTTCACGTTCGCTTGCTGAACAATCGAAATCTGTCGCGCAGCTACGACGTCGAGGAAGGCGCCGGCCGCAGCGGATTGCACATCGAGCTTGGTCAATTCGGCTGCGTGGCTTGCGGATTCGTATCCGAAACGCGCTGCTCCAAGCTGCGCCCGTCTCGCGCCGAAATCAAACGGCTGCCAGGAAAACAGCACGCCGGTGAGAGTGTTCCAATCGCTGTGTCCAGTTGTCGCTCGCGCTGGTTCAGTCGGAATAGGCACAACCGACTGCCCCAGCGGCGTCAGGTTGGCTTTATTGGTGGTGGCGCGATTCAATTGCCAGAGCATGTCGGCGCGCGGAAGGTAGGCAGCTTGCGCAACACCAATTGCTCCTCTTGCTGCTTCCCTTTGCGCCTCGGCTGCAAGTATCGCTGGATACCTGGTACCTGCCTGCTCAATAGCCGACGCAATTGTGAAAGGATGATGAATCGCCGCGGAGCTCGCCTGCGTGTCCTGCCCAAGTAAACCAAACGGCAGGGAAGATGCTACAACCGCAAGCGCAACGCGCGTCGAGAAAAGTAAATTTGGCACGGAGGGGAATCCTTGCAGCAGCCGAACTACGCTGCTATCGAGATTCGATGTTTACACCGCCGGAATTTGGTTGTCAACACTCATCTGCGTTTCGACGCTATATCGGTTTTCGATTTCGATAAGTTGCTTATGCCTCAACTGGAACGACGGCCGTGCGGCATGTCAGTGTTTTCGGATAATTAATTCATTTGGGATATTTACCCATTCACACCTCGCAGTCCATAACATATACTCTGTGCACGAAAGTCCGGTTCGTGAAAGGAACACAATGAGCATCTTCGAGTCTTTGGAAGGTATGGCAAAAGGAATGTCAAGGGGAACGGAGCATGCCGCCGTGGCCGGCGGACTCCTTGAAGAACTTGGTGGACCAGCCGGTGTTGCAGGACTGATCCAGACTTTTCATCAGAACGGCGCTGGGAGCCTAATCCAGCAATTCGCCAATGGTCAGACGCAGCCGACGGATCCCAATGCAATTGAGAACGCACTCGCGGGCACCGGGTTGATCGACAGTGTCGCTCAGCGAACCGGGATCTCGGCGGATACAGTTCGTTCAAGCCTGGCAGCGGTTATTCCAATGATTGTGAATCACGTTACCGCAAACGGACAGGTGACCACAGATGGACAACCTACCGGGAATCCCGCTCCCGATGCCTGAGAAAAGCAACAGCACAAGGTTCAAGACCTCTATGTTGCAGCAAATTGGTGAGACGGGTTCAGTCGACGAATGGAAAGCAGTAAAACTGCCACGTTTCCAATGAAGTTTCCTTTATTTCAGCGTGCCTTTCGGTGTAGTGCCCGGGGAATGCGCAACTTGCAAGGCCCGTGACCAACCACAGGTCGTTGCGCGTGGCTTTCCTTCCGCAGATACAGATCGGCTCTTGTGAGTGGGTACGGACTTGTATTACAAGATAGTCGCGCAACATCATTGGGACTCGACAGCAAGATGAACTGATTTTCATCTTGCTGTCGGGTCAACCCTTGCGGCCGGATAGCCAATTTCCCGTCCTCAACTCGAAAAGGACGGCTTAAATGGGCTAATATCCTGTCATGCGCCTTCTGCTAGTTGAAGACGAAATCGACATTCGCAACTTCCTTAAGTCTTCACTTGAGGAGACGGGATACCAGGTGCAGGCTGCGCCCGATGGCAAAACGGCTGAGCGCCTAGCCGTTGAGGGGGAATTCGATATCCTTATTGTCGACCTTGGATTGCCCGATCAGGATGGAATCACCCTGATTCTAAAGCTGCGCCAATTAGGTGTTAAAGCACCCGTTTTAATTCTGTCTGCGCGCCGTTCAGTGGACGATCGCGTGCGTGGTTTGGAGCAGGGTGGGGACGATTACCTGACCAAGCCGTTCGCACTTGCAGAGCTTCTGGCTCGCCTGCGCAATCTGCTCAAGCGCAACAGCCCCGCCGGCAACGACGCAACGCGACTCCGCGTTCAGGATCTCGAATTGGATCTGCTCAGGCGAGAAGCCACGCGGGGCGGCCAGGTGCTTCAGTTGACCCAGCAGGAATTTGTGCTGCTTGAATACCTGTGCAGGAATGCCGGTCGTGTTGTCACACGCTCCATGATCCTGGACAAGGTGTGGGGCATGCGCATTCAACCCGACACGAATGTTGTGGACGTACACATTTACCGATTGCGTGGCAAAGTCGATGGCGCGGGGCAACAGCCGTTGATTCGAACCATGCGAGGGGTTGGCTATGTCCTCAAAGACCGGTAAGCCTGCCATGCGCAGCGCCGCCTGGCGCATCTCTCTCTGGGCCACGCTTGCCTTTGCCTTCGGAACCATGGTGGTATTCGCATTCCTTCACGGCTTTGTTGCATCTGACATTCAACGACGCAGCGATGCGTGGCTTTCGGGTGAGGTCGAAGTGCTCGGCGACGTGGCCGAGAGAACGCCAAAGAATGCTCTCTATGACGCCGTCGTGGGCGAGGTTGCGGAACTAGCGGAGCGAGAGGTTCCTAACAAGCCGGCCACTGCGAATGGCTCTGACGATGCTGTTTTTTTTCTTCAGTCCGGTGGCGATGGAGCACTGAAACTGTGGGTTGGCGCCGGCAATGGCGAAGCTCACCTGCAGGCGATTCGGGCTAAAAATATTCCCGAGGACCGCCCCACAGACATTACTGTACCTGGATTCGCGGTTCCGTTCCGCGTGGCGTCTATCCGCATGGACGATGGAAGCCAGATCTATCTTGGCCTCTCAGAGCGCGATGAACAGCGCGTGCTGTGGAGCCTTCGGCTTCGCTTCCTCGTGCTTTGGCTATTGATCGTGCTGCTCGGCTTCGGGATCGTGTTTCTTACTACTCACCGCATGTTGAGCCATGTACGGCGAATTACAGAAGCTGCGTCACAGATTGGACATTCAGATCTTGACGCCAGAGTGCCTACCACCAGACGGAACGACGAAGTGAGTCACCTAGCCCTCACTCTCAATAGAATGCTCGACAGGATTGAGAGTTCCATGCACCAGTTGCATACCATCACCGACTCACTGGCCCACGATCTACGCAGTCCTTTGACCGCAATTCGCGGCAAACTTGAGATGTCGCTTTCGACGATTACTGAAAACGAGCAAGCTGAACCAGTCGTCTCGGCGATCGACGAGCTGGATCGGCTCACCGATTTTCTCAACAAATCGCTCGACGTTGCCGAGGCTAAAGCAGATGCGCTCAGGCTCACGCGCAGCGTGGTGGAATTGGACGACTTGCTGCGAGTGATGATCGATCTTTACGAGCCTTCCATGTCGGAAAACGGACTTCGGGTCCGACTGCAGAGCCGCGGTCCGGTGAGCATACTGGTCGATTCGGCGCTTCTTCACCGCATGATCGCCAATCTGCTCGATAACGAGCTCAAACATCTCCCGGCGAATCGTAATCTCACGATTGAATTGCAAAGCGAGGGGAGTTCGGCCATCCTGACCCTGGAAGATGATGGTCCCGGCTTTGATCCTGAAGTTCTGCTGCACGTATTTGAGGGGCGGGTGAAGGGAAAAACATCGGACGGGCACGGATTAGGACTGGCGTTCGTCGATGCAGTTGCCCGCGCCCATGGTGGCACCGTCGCAGCTTCAAATCGCAAAGAGGGCGGCGCCCGGATCGCGATTAAGCTTCCCCTCGCAATGGAGCAAAGCAGTCATATCATGGTTCCGGTAGTCTCCAAATCTAACTAGGTCTGCACGTTTACTCCTACCTGCAAATTCCCACCACATGCCAGCCACATCGTGAGGTCTTGCCGTAGCAGCGGCACGGCTACGATCATTTGCAGAATTATTTCATCCATTCCTGTAATAGATTCGCTGTCCCGTGGCTTTATTCAATTGAACGATCCAGCCAAGGACACTCCATCTAATGAGTTCTCGCTTAAATCGAATTATTTTCCTCTTACTCCCGTTGACAATCTTGGGGATGGCTGCCGGGGCACAGGAACCACTGACCCTTCGACAAGCAATCAATCAGGCGTTAAAACAGAGCCCCGATGTGTTAATTGCGCAAGCCGAAAATCTCGATGCCGGTTTGGCGGCAAGCATGGCGCGGACCGCCTTGCTGCCTCAACTCAGCTTTACTGAAGACATTTCGCGCGGCAATGACCCCGTATACGCATTCGGCACCCGGCTTCGGCAGAGGCAATTCTCGCAGGCCGATTTCGCGTTGAACGCCCTGAACCGCCCACAGCCAATCGGAAACTTTTCTACGCGATTTTCCGGCCAATGGATCGCATTCGATTCGTTTAAAACGCTGAAGGAAATTCACCGCGCGGACTTGTTCAAGCAAAGTGCTGCTTCGTCTGCGAAAGCTGTCGATCAGCAGATCGTGTTTCGTGTGGTTGGCGCCTATCAGCAAGTCCTCTATGCGCAGCGAGCAATCGATGTCGCCCAGCATGAACAGGAAACGGCGGCCGTACTGTCCAGTTCTGTCGACGACCATGTGAAGGCCGGCCTGTCCGTGGAATCCGATCGGATGTCGGCGCAGGTAAACGTAGCCGCGCGCAAACAGGAGTTGATTGCGGCCCAGGGCGAGCTTGAGCTTGCGTGGGCTTCGTTGCGCGAAGCGATGGGAATGCCCGAACTGAAGGAAAGCGAACTCAAGCCAATTGAGCCGCACACCTTCCCGCAAGGGGCGCTGGAAGACGAGATCAGCACCGCCGTCAAGACTCGCCCGGATCTCACGGCGCTGGGGCAGGTGCAATCTGCCCAGGCATCGGCGCTGAGTGCGGCAAAATCCGACTTTGGCCCACGCGTGAGTGCCTACGGCAACTGGGAAGAAGACCGCACTTCGTTATCCGGCTCTGGTGGAAACAACTGGGTGGCCGGCGTGCAGATCAACGTCGACATTCTGCCATTCGGCAAACGCGCCCAACTGGCTCGCGAGCGCGCCGCCAAGCAAAAGGTGGACGCGCAAATGGAAGCTACGCAACAGCATTTGCGGCTTCAGGTAAGCCAGGCACACATTCACCGCGCTACCGCGGAGCTCTCGCTTGAAACAGCTCGTGCTGCCGTTAGCCAATCTGCTGAGAGTCTTCGCATCCTCAAGAATCGCTACCGCGCCGGCCTTGCCACCATCACTGACCTACTTCGAGCCGAAGACTCTGAGCGGGAGAGTCAATCCAATTACTGGCGCGCCGTATATGGCAATGCCATGGCTTACAGCGAACTTTTATACGCAACCGGGACACTCACACCCGATGCCGCGGAGGAATTGCAATGAAGAATATTTTTTGGCTGAGTTTACTTTCATCTTCCGCAGTGCTGATTGCCGGTTGCCATGGCGGTGATTCTCCAGCAGTGTCATCCACTCCGCAAACAGTTCAAGCGCACATCGTCGAAAGCGTTGAACGACAAGTGCCGCTCAATCTTGGATCCACCGGCACAGTTCAAGCCAGAGAGTCCGCTGTGGTTTCAGCACAAGTCATGGGCCGCATCCAGCAGGTGCTGGTTCGCGAAGGAGATAGCGTTCGTGCCGGACAGACCCTCGTCGTTCTCGACGATGCAGCAATTCGCGCTTCTGTCGATCAGGCACGGGCAGGCATTAAGGCTGCGCAAAGTGCGCAGGCCGCAGCACAGACAAGCTCGGCACTGGCTGCGAGTACGCTAGAGCGCTACAAGCAACTTGACGCGCAGAAGAGCGTAAGCCCGCAGGAGTTGGACGAAGTTTCACGACGCGCTGAAGCAGCCGCAGCCAATCTAGAAGCGGTAGGCGCACAGACCGATGCGGCGCGCGCTCAGGAGAGCGGAGCTCGTACCATGCTGAGTTACACGCGCCTATTGGCTCCATTTGCAGGCATGGTCACAGCGCGGATGGCTGATCCCGGAAGCATGGCCGCACCCGGCGTGCCTCTGCTCAAGGTGGATCAGGCCGGACTATTGCAGCTTGACGCCTCGGTAGATGAGTCTGCGATTGCTGCGATTCACAAAGGAATGAAGGTACCGGTAATTGTCGCCGGAGGATCGGCGGCCAACCTGGGCGGCACCGTCGCCGAGATCGTTCCAGCCGCTGATCCAACCAGTCACAGCTTTCTCGTCAAGATCGATCTGCCTTCCTCGTCGCAGATACGCGCCGGGATGTATGGAATCGCGATGTTTGCCAATGGAACCAAGGAGGCAATCCTCATTCCTCGATCTGCCGTCATCGCGCGCGGCTCGCTCTCATGTGCCTTCGTTCTCGACAGCCAGGGAGTTGCTCAATTGCGCTATCTGACATTGGGAGCAGCGCAGGGCGGCCTCGTTGAAGTTCTCTCCGGCATTTCCGCAGGCGAAAAGCTTGTGGACGCCCCTTCTGACCGCGATCTCGCTGGCAAGCACGTTGAATCCGGTGAAGAGGTTCGGCCATGAAGCAAGATCTTGGAATTGCCGGACGCCTGGCACAAACTTTTCTCAACTCCAAGCTGACGCCGCTCTTCATCGCTGCGTCGCTGGCCCTCGGGGTCTTTGCGGTAGCCATCATTCCTCGCGAAGAAGAGCCGCAGATTCTGGTACCGATGCTGGACATCACAACCGCCATGCCCGGCGCCACACCCGCCGAGGTCGAAGAGCGCGTAACACTGCCAATTGAGAACCTTGTTCACCAGATCTCGGGCGTGGAATATGTCTACTCTACTTCCGCGCCGGGACACAGCCTGGTCATCGTTCGTTTTCTGGTTGGCACTCCGCAGGAAGATGCGCTGATCAAGGTCTACAGCAAGCTCTATTCAAATTTTGATCGCATGCCGCCCGGAGTTTCGCAGCCGATTATCAAGGCTCGATCGATCGACGACGTGCCGATTCTGGCCATGACGCTGTGGGGCGAACACTACAACGGCTATCAACTGCGCGCCATCGCCGATGAAATGCAGCACAACATCGAACAGGTTGGCGACGTATCCGAGACGTCGATTATCGGCGGACCTCCCCGCACCATGCGCGTGATACTGAGCACAGAAAAACTTAGCGCCCACGGGCTGTCGCCAATGGCAATCGTTGGCCACCTTCAGGCGGCGAATGCAAGCGTGCAGGCCGGAAGCTTCTCTGAAACTAACAAGGAAGTACGCGTCGATGCAGGCAACTTGTTCAGTCAGCGCGAAGATCTCGAAGCCGTAGTTGTTGGCGTAGTTCACGGCCGTCCGGTTTATTTGCGCGACGTGGCAGACAAAATTGTCGATGGTCCCGCGGAGCCGGCTGACTACGTGGTCTTCGGAACCTCGAATGCGACCGCAGCAGCGCACCAGGGCGCCGCCCAATATCCAGCGGTGACCATCACAGTGGCCAAGCGCAGAGGAACCAACGCCACTGATATTTCAAACGCGGTGCTCATGCGCGTACATGAAATGCAGGGCGTAGTCATACCAAATGACGTGAACGTAGCCGTCACGCGCAACTACGGAGAAACGGCCAAGGCCAAGTCGGACGAATTGCTCGAGCATCTGCTGCTGGCCACGCTGTCGGTAACACTTCTGGTAGCTCTCTTCCTCGGTTGGCGCGAATCGGGCGTGGTGTTGTTGGCGATTCCTGTCACGCTGGCGCTCACCATGTCAGTATTTTACTTCCTGGGCTATACCATCAACCGCGTCACGCTTTTTGCTTTGATTTTCTCTATCGGCATTCTTGTTGACGATGCAATCGTGGTTGTCGAGAACATGGTGCGGCATTTCAGGCTGCCGGAAAATCACGGCCGCACTATGAGCATCGTTGCGGTTGAGGCAGTTGCCGAAGTGGGCAACCCAACCATACTGGCTACCTTTGCCGTAATTGCCGCAGTATTGCCAATGGCTTTTGTACGCGGACTTATGGGCCCTTACATGCGGCCAATTCCCGTCGGCGCTTCGGCCGCCATGCTCTTCTCGCTCATGGTCGCGTTCGTGGTTTCCCCTTGGGCTGCTCTGCGTCTGCTGGGCAAGCATCTTGAAGGAGCCAAAATACTCGAACCCGAAACTGAGAACTGGCGGACGCGGCTTTATCGAAAGATCATGACGCCGCTGATTCGTTCCCCATTCAATCGGACGCTATTCTTCATCGGAGTCGCCGTTCTGCTTGTGATCTCGATGGCACTGGTTCCTCTGGGACTGGTGCGCGTCAAGATGCTGCCGTTCGACAACAAGAGCGAACTGCAGGTTGTGATCAACATGCCCGACGGCACGCCCTTGGAGCAGACGGCGCGGGTAGCGCAGGCGCTTGGCAATGAGTTGGCGCGGCAACCGGACGTGCTGAACTATCAGACATACACCGGGACTTCCGGCCCGTATAACTTCAACGGACTGGTACGTCACTACTACATGCGCGGCCAGTCAAACCAGGCGGATATCCAGGTAAACCTGCTGCCTGCCAAGGAACGCAGCGTACAGAGCCACGGCATCGCCAAACGGCTTCGTCCGCTGCTCGACGCAATCGGCAATCAGTACGGGGCGCGCATTCAAGTCAGCGAAGTACCTCCGGGCCCGCCGGTAATTCAGACATTGGTTGCGGAAGTGTATGGTCCCGACCTTGCCGGACAGACCGAAGTTGCGCAGAAGATCAAAGCGATCTTCCAGCAGACGTCGGGCGTAGTTGACACGGATTGGTATGTTGAGGATCCGCAACCCCGGCTGCAGGTCCGAGTGGATGAGGTGAAGGCGGCGCAACACGGGATCGCCGTCGCCGACGTAACGCGAGCACTGGCTCTGGCTGTTTCAGGAACCCAGGTGGGACTGATGCACGATCAGGCTGCGCGTGAACCCGTCCCGGCAATTGTTGAGCTGGACCGAGCCGATCGCTCTTCAGAACAGGGTTTGAATAATATCCATTTGCCTGGCGCGGACGGGTCCATGGTGTCGTTGCGAGAGCTGGTAACGATCGAACACAAAACCATTGAGCGCAGTATCTACCACAAGAACCTGCGCCGCGTTGTCTATGTCACCGGCGACGTTGCCGGAGCGATCGAGAGTCCCGTCTACGCCATTCTGAAGATGAACAAGGAACTCGACAACCTCAAGCTTCCGGCCGGATACACGCTCACTCGCTACAACGCATCGATGCCTGAATCCACCGATCACTACTCGATGAAGTGGGACGGCGAGTGGCACATCACCATCGAAGTCTTCCGCGACATGGGCCTTGCGTTCGCCGCGGTGCTGGTACTCATTTACGTGCTCGTGGTGGGCTGGTTCCGTTCGTTCCTTGTGCCGCTCATCATCATGGCTCCCATCCCCCTTACGTTGGTGGGCATCATGCCTGCTCATGCAATGATGGGTGCATTCTTCACCGCGACATCGATGATCGGTTTCATCGCAGGCGCCGGCATCATTGTGCGCAACTCGATTATTCTTGTTGACTTCATCGAGCTTCGTATCCGCCAGGGAATGCCGCTGGCCGAAGCGGTGATCGATGCCGGGGCCACGCGATTCCGCCCCATGTTGCTGACTGCAGCAGCGGTCGTTGTGGGTGCAAGCGTGATTCTCACCGATCCCATCTTTCAGGGTCTGGCATTATCGCTGATTGCCGGAGCGGTGGCATCCACGTTTCTCTCGTGGCCAACCATTCCAGTACTTTACTACATGGTCCATTCGCGGCATCAGGCTGCGTCTGCGCCTCAATCCGAAACCAAAGAAGGAAATTCACTATGACGGTCGAACGTGGTCTTCGCTTGATGGCAGGTATTGTTGTGCTATTGTCCATTGCCCTCGCTCATTACGTTTCAATCTACTGGCTCTGGCTGACAGCCTTTGTCGGACTTAACCTGTTGCAGTCGGCATTCACAAACTGGTGCCCTGCCATGTCTATCTTTCGCGCCATGGGATTGAAGGATGCAGGATATGGGTGCAAGTAGACGAATGACGACGCCGAAATCTGTCACACACCGGGTCAACCCACGCCAGGTGCGCAGCGAGCGGATCAAGGATGAGGTCTACCGCCAGATGTTCCTGCTGGAAGAAAGCCGGCTAGGCGCGGAGATGGGTCTCGCTTTGGCTTTGCTGCGCGCTTGGCTCATCGCTGAGTCGAAGACCGCAAATGATGAAGAACGGGAATGGTTGAAGCAAGTGTCGCCCATCTGCCTGGAGATGATTGAGGCCGCACTGCAGCCACGAGATTCTGCGTAACGCGAAATGCCGTGATGCGATTTGTGAGCACCATGCGCATTGAGAATTAGCAATGTCAAAACATCAGCGGTCGCATGAGCACGCGGGAATATACTTGTATTGAACTCGATGAGCCCAAGCGATGCGACCTGAACTGATCCGAGCCACAGACCTGTTGTGCCTCAACACTCCCGCGGCTGTTGAAGAGGCGATCGGACTGCTTCAGAACACCGTCTATTCGTTCAGCATGAAAGTCTGCGGACATCCTGAAGATGCCGAAGACACCATGCAAGAAGTGCTCTACCGTTCCGTAGGGCACCTGGCCAAATTGCATACTCCGCAGGAATTGGCCGTCTGGCTTTACACCGTGACGCGGAATCGCTGTTGGCGCATGCGCCGCAAGCCTGCTAGTGCTCCTGCGCATATGCTCTCACTCGATGAACTGATGCCGACCGACGACGAGTTGGGATTGTTGCTCAAAGACGCTGGGGAAGGCCCAGAAGGCAATCTGCTTCATACCGAGCAACATCATCTTTTGCATCAGGCGATTCTGCGCATTCCGGCGCCGCTGCGGATTGTTCTCGTGCTCCACGACATTGAGGAATTGACTACCGAGCAAGTGGCGCAGATTCTCGACCTGCAACAAGGCACAGTGCGCATTCGTCTTCATCGAGCACGCCTGAGCGTGCGTAAGGAGATGAGCAGACTCCTGAGCGGCGAGGATTCTGGGAAGGTCGATACTCGCCCGAAAAAGCCCGGCAGCGCGCGATCCAAAAGCAAGCAGCGCCCCGGTGAGTGCCGTGATTTGTTTGCCAATCTCTCTGAATATCTTGATGGACGAGTGGAGCCTGTCACCTGCGATCAGATGCGCAGCCATATCGAGGCATGCCCGGCCTGCGTAGCATTTTTACGCGACTTGCGCGCTGCCATCGACCGCTGCCGCTCTCTCGAATTCCCCTGCGACTCCGCCGTCGCGCCCCGGCTACGCGCCATGCTTACGCGCGAATACCTGCGTATGTTGCTGCTCCCGGCCAGAAAATAAATTTAGGCTGTTTTGTAACAAATTGCCTCCGTTGTGACTTTCTTTTAATGAAAGGCAGAAACACAATGGAAGTTAAAGTTACTCATCTCGATCAAGTTAAATTCGCGATTCAGTCCCGGTCCCATTCAATTATTTGCGATCAACCAGCAGAAAACGGGGGCACCGACAGCGGCATGACTCCGCCTGAGTTTCTGCTTGCATCACTCGGCTCATGCGCAGCTTTCTATGCGGTGCAGTATCTAAGAACCCGCAACTTGGACGACCGCAGCGTGGAAGTTTCAGTCACCGCCGAGAAGCTGAAGCAGCCCGCCCGCATCGGCAATTTCAAGATTCACGTCACCTGCCCGATCGCCCTCACAGAAGAGCAGGAGCAGGGAGTCATGCGGTCCGTGCACCATTGCCTAGTTCACAACACGCTGCTGAATCTGCCAGAGATTGAGATCAAGTTGGCAGTAGGCGAGCCGGCCCTGAATCAGGGGTAAAGCTCAGAATTGAGTACCGACAAGCAAGCGCCCATCGACTCCAGCGGCTACATGCAAAACCGTGTGGGTTGCGTAAAAGAAATGGTCGGGGAGAGAGGATTCGAACCTCCGACCCCCTGGTCCCGAAACCGTTTGGTGCAAATCTATAAATGCCCAACACGGTGTCGCTTAAGGGAGTCAAGTTCCTCTGTTTCTCATTGATAAATGTATCAAAGCTATACACAGCTTTCCCAGCGCCGTAGAGCCTAAAGCTGGCCTCTCACTCCGACAGAATGATCAGTTTTATACAGTCCCCCGGCGGCCCTACGTAGCAATCTGTTACTGAGGAAGTGCGCCGAAGCTCAGCCTCGCTAGTGTGCGCGATGTGCTGGAACCAACTGCAGACCCCGACTGTCGATTCGCGCGCGGCGTCCTTCCTCACTGAGAAGCGCCCTATGAACGCCCTGCTGATCTACCCGGAATTTCCCGATACCTTTTGGAGTTTCAAACACGCTCTCAAGTTTCTGGGTAAACGGGCGGCGCAACCTCCTCTGGGTCTGATGACCGTAGCCGCGCTGCTCCCGCGCGCCTGGAACAAGCGGCTAGTAGACACCAATGTCGAACTGCTCCGCGACCGTGAGTTGGCTTGGGCAGATGTGGTTCTGCTGAGCGGGATGCACATTCAGCGCGAATCGCTGTTGGCCATCGTCGAGCGTTGCCGCGCACTGGGATTGCGCACTGTTGTGGGCGGGCCAATTGCCAGCAGTGTACCGGCGGCCGAATTGAAAGCTGACCACGTGGTGATTGGAGAGGCCGAGAGCCTGGTCGGCACATTGGCCAGCGATTTGGAACGGGGGATGGCCAAGCCTATCTATCAAGCCGCCGAGCGGCCTGAGATGCGGACAAGCCCGTTACCTGAATTGAGCCTCATTAAGATGCGCCGCTACTCAACAATGGCCGTGCAATACTCGCGCGGCTGCCCCTTCAACTGCGAGTTCTGCGACATTATTGAAATCTATGGGCGGCGTCCACGCACCAAGGCCGTAGAGCAAGTACTGGCCGAACTGGACCAGTTGCGTGCCGCCGGCTGGCGCGAGGCCGTCTTCATTGTCGACGACAACTTTATTGGCAACAAGGCGCGAGCCAAGGAATTGTGCGTGGCACTTGCGGAATGGCGCAGCCGATACAAGACAAGTTTCGACTTCAATACCGAGGCCTCACTCAACCTGGCCGACGATCCGGAGTTGATGCAGTTGATGAAAGATGCTGGCTTCGTTTCTGTCTTTCTGGGCATCGAGACCCCCGATGAGTCGGGACTTATCGCCAGCAACAAGCTTCAGAACACGCGCCGTAGCCTTCTTGAGAGCGTGGCCACCATCCAGAGCTACGGAATGCAGGTCATGGGCGGATTCATCCTCGGCTTTGACACGGATCGTGAAGACATCTTCGATCGCATGGTCGAGTTTATCCAAAGTAGCGGAATTCCGATTGCCATGGTCGGCCTGCTGCAAGCCATGCCCGGAACCCAACTCTTCAAGCGCCTTCGGCTTGAAGGAAGAATATTGAATGCGGGCCAGGGCGACAATACCAACGACAAACTCAACTTCCTTCCGAACATGGACTCGATCCGATTGATTGAAGGCTACAGGTCCGTTCTCAGGAGGATCTATTCCTGTGAGGCCTACTATGAGCGCGTCAAACTCTACCTAAGTCGCACTTACTCAAAGAACGAAGAAAAAAGAACCAGGCAAAGGTGGCTAACCAAGGGCAATGTGCGTGCCTTTGTCACATCGATCGTCCGCCAGGGAATCTTCGGCAGCCATCGCTGGAGCTATTGGAGATTCTTGTTGACCGTGGCTACACGCTATCGTCATTGCGTTGGACCGGCCATGACTCTTGCAGTTATGGGTTATCACTTTCAGGTGATGATCAGTAGGCTTTCCGACGCCGTGAGCCCCACGGCGGAACCCTCTGCGGGAGATGGAAAAATCAGGATTGCGAATGATGTGAGGCGGTGATTGTGCAATCTAGCTCAGCTATTTTACCGGAGTGTTGGAAGAATGATTTCGGAGAAGATTGGGCGTCACCTCCTCCCTCATGGCTTCTGAGCTAAGTCAATCCCAACTAACTTGTGTCTTACTTAGCTCTCCGACTTCGTGAGCAAACCGGCGCTTGGAGCGGGCCGTTTTGATGACTTGTCGGAAGCCCCTCAAACTGACAACAGCATGCTTGCGTCCGAGTACGTGGCAGTTAACAAAGGTAAGTCGAGGTAACTCACATGAAATGGATCGTAATCATTAGTTCAACGGTGTTGTTGATGACTCTCGGAATTGCTACTCCTGAATATGCGCAGGGGAACACAGGTGAGAAGCAAGATCAACCCGGCCAGCAGCAAAAGGCTAAGGATCAAGCCAAGCCTGAACGGCAGCGCGGTCAACAACCGCAGGCGCAGCAACAACAGAAGCAGAATCAGGACAGACAGCAACAGCAGGTACAGCAACAGAAGCAGGATCAGAATCGGCAGCAGCAAGCACAACAACAGCAGAAGCAGAATCAGGACAAACAGCAACAGCAGGTACAGCAACAGAAGCAGGATCAGAATCGGCAGAAGCAGGCACAACAACAGCAGAAGCAGAATCAAGACAAACAGCAACAACAGGTACAGCAACAGAAGCAGGATCAGAATCAGCAGCAGCAAGCACAACAACAACAGAAGCAGAATCAGGACAGACAGCAACAGCAGGTACAGCAACAGAAGCAGGCACAACAACAGCAGAAGCAGAATCAAGACAAACAGCAACAACAGGTACAGCAACAGAAGCAGGATCAGAATCGGCAGCAGGAACAGCGCATTCAGCAACAGCAGAACCAGGATCGGCAGCAACAACAAGGGCAGCAGCAACAACAGAGGCAGGATCAGAGTCGCCAACAACAGCGTGCCCAGCAACAACAGCCCCAACAGCGTAGTCAGGAGCAGCAGCGTGTTTGGCAGAGCACCTGGCAAAACCATCGCGCAGGGAGTTGGCAGACTGACCATCGCACGTGGCAGCAACGCGGCGGTTATAACGGTTACCGGGTTCCTGACGATCGATATCGCGGTTACTTCGGACCGCAACATGGGTTTCGTATCTTCGGTCTCCCCTTTATGGTCTATAACGGATACCCGCGCTTCCAGTACGAGGGTTACTGGGTTACGCTTCTAGATCCGTGGCCTGAGTATTGGTCGAATGACTGGTACGACAACGACGACGTTTACATTGACTACAGGAACGACGGCTACTATATGTACGATCAGAGATATCCAGGTGTTGCAATCGCGATCGACATTTCTATGTGACCGCCTGAAGCGTTCACCGTTTCTTTATGTAGTTATCAATAACAAGGGCCTCCAGCAGAAACTGGAGGCCCTTGTTATTGCGCTTCAAACGCCAGAGTCTGGTGTTTGAGTCTGGATATTTTAGTAACCGCCGTCCATCCCGCCGTAGCCGCCGGCTGGAGCCGCAGCCTTGGGCTCGGCAAGTTCCACTACAAGGGCCTCAGTGGTAAGAAGCAGGCCGGCGATCGAGGCCGCGTTCTGCAATGCCGTACGGGTTACTTTAGTCGGATCGATGACACCAGCCTTTACGAGGTCCTCGAAGACTCCCGTGAGTGCGTTGTAACCGTAGTTCTGCTCTTTGGATGCGAGGACTTTGGCCACGACGACCGCCCCTTCCTCGCCTGCATTAGCAACGATCTGCCTCAACGGCTCTTCAAGCGAACGACGAACGATTTGTGCACCAATCTTCTCATCGCCTTCGAGCGTCTTGATAAGAGCAAGGACCGCCGGAATCGCACGAACCAGCGCTACGCCGCCGCCGGGTACGATGCCTTCTTCGACAGCTGCGCGCGTTGCATGCAAAGCGTCCTCGACGCGAGCCTTCTTTTCTTTCAGCTCGGTCTCAGTTGCAGCGCCAACCTGAATGATGGCCACGCCGCCCACGAGCTTAGCAAGTCGCTCCTGGAGTTTTTCTTTGTCATAATCTGATGTGGACTTTTCGATCTGCATGCGGATCTCGCTCAATCGTCCCTTGATCTTGCTCGCGTCTCCAGCTCCGTCGATGATCGTGGTGTTGTCCTTGTCGATAATGACCCGCTTTGCCTTGCCGAGATTCTCGAGCTTGACGCCTTCGAGTTTGATTCCCAAGTCTTCAGTGATGGCCTCGCCACCGGTGAGGATGGCGATGTCACCAAGGATCGCCTGCCGACGATCACCAAAGCCGGGAGCCTTGACAGCCGCAATGTTGATGGTGCCGCGCAGCTTGTTCACCACCAGGGTAGCAAGTGCGTCGCCATCAACATCCTCAGCAATGATCAGCAGCGGCTTGCCGCTGCGGGCCACTTGCTCAAGCAGGGGCAGCAGGTCCTTTAAATTGCTGATCTTCTTTTCGTAGATCAGGATCGAGGGCTCATCCAGTACCACTTCCATGCGCTCGGGGTTGGTAACAAAGTATGGGCTCAGGTAGCCGCGATCAAATTGCATGCCCTCCACTGTCTCGAGAAAGGTATGGCCTGTCTTCGAATCCTCGACGGTGATGACGCCATCCTTGCCGACGGTCTTCATTGCACTGGCAATGATCTCGCCAATTTCCTGATCACCGTTGGCCGAGATGGCGCCGACCTGAGCGACGGCCCCCTCGTCCACGGGCTTGGAGAGCTTACCCAATGCACCGCCATCGATCCACTTGTCGTCCTTGTCGCGGGTTCCATTGATTGCGATCACGGCCTTTTCGATACCGCGCCTCAATGCCATCGGGTTGGCGCCCGCTGCCACTGTCCGCACGCCTTCGCGGAAGATGGCCTGTGCCAGCACAGTCGCAGTCGTCGTGCCGTCACCGGCCACGTCGCTGGTTTTGGAAGCCACTTCCTTGACCAATTGGGCGCCGACATTTTCCATCGGGTCTTCGAGGTCGATTTCTTTAGCCACCGTCACGCCGTCCTTAGTGATGGTGGGTGAACCAAACTTCTTCTCAATCACAACATTCCGGCCTTTGGGTCCGAGCGTTGCTTTCACAGCATCTGCCAGCTTATTTACGCCGCGCAGAATTGCCTGACGGGAATCCTCACCATGCAAAATCTGTTTTGCCATTCTTCTAACTCTCCAATCGAGTGAACTATTTCGGTGGTCGAATCTCACGGAAAAGGCCGACGAACTAACAGCCCTTGTTATGCCGCTTACTCAGCGCAGTTGTTCGGCTATTCCTTGACTATGCCGAGGACTTCTTCTTCGCGCATGATCAAAAACTCTTCTCCATCGATCTTGATCTCGGCGCCGGAGTATTTGCCAAAGAGAATGCGGTTGCCGGCCTTAACGTCCAGAGGAAAGACCTTGCCTTCGTCGTTGGACTTACCCTTGCCAACTGCGATGACTTCACCTTCCATTGGCTTTTCCTTGGCGCTTTCCGGGATGATGATTCCACCACGAATGGATTCGCCCTCTTCAATGCGACGAACGAGAATGCGGTCGTGGAGCGGGATGAAAGTAGTCGTCTTTACAGATGTCGCTGTCATTGCTTCTGTTTCCTTTCAAGTCTCGGCTTGCTGATGCCGACGAGTTTTTCGCGGTCAAGATGCAACTGCGGTTCAAGGTTCCCGCTCAAGAGGTGTAGCGAGGGGATGCTTGCGGGCTTCAAAGGAGAATTCCGATTTTGCGGATCGGGCAACGTCATGCGCCGTCGTATTGCCAACTGGATCCGATGCGGTGATATGGTAGTTCTGATAATCGATCGTCAAGTCGGCGCGTCCCCCCAGCCAGATCGAGGAGACGCTGTGGTTCCGCTCGGGCAGCCAGAAGTCGTTCACTTTTGTGTACAACTGTTCAATCTCGTTGTTCTTCGTCCAGAAGGATGGGTTCTTCGCAGGTTCTGCCTTAATCCGGACCACCGCAAAGTCATTTGCGTCCACCCAGAGTTTGCCTCGATACAAGAACTTGCTCTTGGTTCGTGGCTCCGCGGCTAGAACGTAGATTGAATGGGAGGGTGAACCCTCAAATCCAACCATTTTGAAGTCGTAATTCTCCCTATTTAGAGCTGTGCTTCGCTGTCCGTCCTTTGACAAAGCATCCTCTTCTGCCTCCAAGAGCTTCTTGAATACCCTTTCGATGATCAACTTGGACCCGGTCGAAGATCGAACGTTGAAGTGCTTGGTTCCAGGTGCCAGGTACTGCACTTCAACCGACATCTCTGCGCTCAGGGCGCTAAAGACGCTTTTGTATTCCAATTTGTAGGTTCGAGTGCCGTGATAGGAGTGCAGCGCCTCAGAGCGTCGGAGATTCATCTCCACCAGTTTGTCGACAACTTCGTCCGTTGTGAGTGGACCCCTCTCAGCAGTGACTTTCGTTTGTTGTTGGGCACCCGCGGTTTGTAGTGTAACGATCCAAATACTTGATAGGGAAAGAAGCAAAACGAACAGCAGGAGAGCGATCTCAATTGAAGAACGAACTTGGATGGCTCGTCGTTTCAGCATCATCGCGCATCTCCCGCTGAAGGCTGTTCCGCGCGGAACGCTGGTTAGCGAGCCGACATCCTGGTGCATAGCAATTTATATTCGTCGCACGCGGAATCCGACATGACTATGGTATCGAGCGCGGAGCGCCAAAATCTGAGCAAGATTGACCACTCAGCCCCGCCCACCAAGCTCGCGGCTGCGTTGCGCCGAGCCCGCTTTGGTCTTCTTCTAAACTTGCGAATGCAGGAAGCCGTAGAAGGATGTCGGAACTTGAACATCACAGGAAGGACAATTCTGCTCAACTGGCGGCTTGATCCCAGAACTGGAAATGAATCTCAAACGCGCGTGCCTCGCGTCGTCCCAACCACCTGCATGCGAAAGAAATTGCGGCGTCACGTCGGGACCTGCAAAGTTGATTCCTGCGATTACGCTGCCCACGGCCCGCCCAACTGACTCGCTGAAATCGCCACCAAAGGTCAAGGGTCACCAACAGCACGTTCAGTCGTGCAGCACAATATCGATCAGGGAACCATTAATGAGCATTCCGGCAGGACTGTAGTCGATGTAGCCGAGATCGCGAAATCGATTGAGGAAGAAGCTAACGCGGGACCTGGTAGTGCCGATCATTTCCGCCAGTGTCTCTTGACTGATCTTCGCGATCACCGGAATGGGCTCCGACGCCTGTCCGAAGTTAGCCATCAGCATTAACAGCCGGGCAAGACGTTTCTCGCTGGAATTGAATAAATGATCGACAAGGTCCGCCTGCATGCGGTTACTGCGGGAGAGCATGTGCGCGAGGAATTGCTCAGCAAACTGCGGTTCACGATGGAGTAGATCCTGCATGACAGACTTGTCAATGCGAAAAATAGTGCAGGCCTCAAGCGCGCTCGCGGAAGCTGAGCGATGCGTCTCACCCGCCAGGGAGGACTCACCGAAAAAGTTGGTTGCCGGAAGATGGGCGATTACCGCTTCCTTGCCATTCATCGATACCACGGTGAGCTTTATCTTGCCGCTCAGGATGTAGAACACGGAATTGGCCGGGTCGCCCTGAGAAAAGATCGATTCACCGTTGGAGTATTCGCGCCTCGTCTTCCCGGCCATGAACCTCATCATCGGATCCTGTTGGCTGATTGCTTCCATTTGCGCTGGCACATTGCCAATCTTTCCGGAAGGGGTTGTCAATTTGCGCTGCGTTGCCGCCGGCAAAACGAATGGACGACCCAGCGTACTGGAATTTGCCGCGTTCTTCATAGTAGCGATGCAAGTAGCCATAATCGGAACCTCTCAATCGTGCGAGACGTATACAGAGGTATGACTTGCAGTCAGCCTCTGCGACGTCAATATAGTTAAGCTACGACGTGCAAAAGTCTTCGAACATCGGCGAAAACTGGAAATGGAGTAGGCTTTACGACGTGAACCGCGTAGGCGTTTCCCTACGTGGAATACTCGATCAGATGGATTCAGTTGGCAGTTTGTTTCTGCAGCGGAGTTTCGTGATTGACCAATATCTATGGCGTTTTTTTACTAACAATGCGACTCATTGGAATTCGGGACTAGATGGCCGCAGTGTTGCTGCCCATGATCTTCCTGATCGCCGGTGCCAGATCTTCGGAAACGCTGTCCTTGTTAATGTAAGCAGTCGCGCCTGCCAGCAAACAGCGTGTCGCGTATTGGCTTTCAGGCTGCACGCTCACCATGATTACTGGGAGTAGAGGGTAAATTTTCTTTACATCCCTCAACACTTCAAGTCCGTTGCGCCCAGGCATGTTTATGTCCAGCAGCAGAACGTCATGTTGTGACTTAATCAACTGAGTAAACACCTGATCCCCATCTGCGGCCTCGGAAAAGCAGGACCCAGAGAATGCATCGACCAGGATTTCTCTCAGGCCGCGCCGTACGTTCGCGTGATCGTCAGCGATCAGAAAATTCATGGTAGTTACCACTTTATGGGCCGCCAATCCGACCTGAAGTAACTATACCCAGAATTATGAGTGATTGACATCAGCGTAGACTGTGATCATTGTGCGGTTTGTTCTGTTACTTCTGTAGGGATAGTCCTACATTGGTGTTATTCGATCAGGCCATGCGTCATGGCATAGCGGGTAAGATCGGCATTGGTCTTCATCTGCATCTTTTCCATAATTCGCGCCCGATAGCTACTGATCGTCTTCACGCTGACGTGCAGTTTGTCGCCAATATCCGTCAGGGAAACACCAGCCGCGATCATTTTCATCACTTCGTGTTCCCGATCTGAGAGCAACTCATGCAAGGGCTTATCGCCAAGCCCATCCAAATTAGAGAGCAATTTCTCCGCGAGACTCGCACTCACGTAGCGGCCGCCGCTGAGTATTTTCTTAATCGCAATCGCAAGTTCTTCAGGGGCACTATCTTTGTTGATATAGGCAGCTGCCCCCGCGCGGAGGCAACGCACAGCATACTGGTCCTCGGGATAACAACTTAGTATGATTACCGGCAACCGCGGATAGGTGCGCTTCACATCGCGCAGCACATCGACGCCGCTGCGACCCGGCATACTAATATCCAACACCAGCATGGCGACGGAGGATTTCCCCAGCTTGTTTAGCACTTCGTCCCCGTTGCCCGCTTCGCAAAAGTCCGCAGCAGGAACAGCATCTGCCAAGATCTCTTTCAGGCCTCGGCGCACAACTGCATGGTCATCAGCAATCATGATTTGCATGATTCGTTCCTTTCGGCGCGCGAAATGTCGACGGGCACGCGAACCGTAACCATTGTCCCTTTGCCCATTGAACTGGAGATGTGAACGCCGCCTCCGCAGAACTGCGCACGTTCTTTCATACCTAGGAGCCCCAGGGAACCATGGGTATTTGATATGTCGGTTTCGCAAAAGCCGATTCCGTCATCCTCTACAATCAGGAGGATATTCTCCTCTTCCTGACAAAGGGCAACGCGCACCGACTTTGCGTTTGCATGTCGAATGACGTTGGTCAGGCATTCCTGGAAGATGCGGAACGTTGCTGTAGCCCGGTCACCATCTAGGTGCAGGTCAATGGGCGGAACAGTGACCTCGCAGCGAATGCCATTACGAGAGGTAAACTCGCTGGCCTGCCATTCAATGGCTGCTGCCAAGCCAAGGTCATCCAATACACCTGGGCGGAGTCCGCTGCATATATTACGAACTGACTTCACGCCATCATTGATCGACTGAATAGATTCCGTCACTCGGGCGAGCATCGCATCTTCCGATTTCGGCAGATGCCTGGTCATCCAAGTCAGATCCATTTTGATCGAGGTCAAGATTTGTCCAATTTGATCGTGCAGATCGCGCGCGACCCGCCTGCGATCCTCTTCGCGCACTGTCTGCAGGCGCTCCGCCAACGCGCGCAGTTGCTCTTTTTGCAGAACAAGTGACTCTTCAGCCCGTTTGCGCTCAGTAATGTCGCTGCTTATCGCAAGTATGCGGGGCCCCTGGTCGCGTTTACCGGATTGCAGGGCCCATCGGCCCGAAACAACTATTTGCCTTCCGCCCTGGGCGGTCTTTATAAGATCTCCCTCCCAGTGACCCGCTTGCATTAGTTCAGCTCTTATTTCAGCTACAGGTTGCGGAAACTCGGTACACAGCAGCTCATGCGCAATTTTCCCTACCGCATGGCTTTTGGAGTATCCGAACATCACTTCTGCTCCGCGACTCCAAAAGTGTATCTTTCCCTCCAAGTCGACCACAAAGACGGCGTCCTGAGTGAGTTCAAGCAGTGCAGCCTGTTGCCGGGTTGCAATTTGCTCCTGCCGCCTTTCGGCAACGTCCCGGAATACCAGTACAACGCCAATCACCTTTCCTCCGCTGGCGAGGATTGGCGCGGCACTGTGCTCGACTGGAATTTCACGGCCATCTCTTGTGACCAGATCCACGTGGTTTGCCACGGCTATGACCCGCTTCTCGTTGAGTACGCGAAGCACTTCATTGTCCGCGGTCATACCGGATTCTTCATTAATGAGCTTAAGCACATTCCCTATCGGTTGGTTAAGAGCTTCCTTCAATCCCCATCCGACTAAAGCAGCGGCGATCGGGTTGAGAAAGGTGACTCGGCCCTCACTGTCGGTTGCTATAACGCCCTCGCCAATACTGCCGAGAGTGGCAGTCCATCGCTCCTCACTCTGTAACAGGCGGGTGCCCAGTTTCTCAACGTGGTATCGAGTAAACCAAGCGAGGAAGACGCCAAAGCCCAAACCGAGTCCTAGGCAGCTTATTACCATCAATCCCCAACGCAAGTGCGCGGCCTGCACCCGCGCTGCGCGCAGTTCTTCTTCGGTAGTTTGAAACTCCGAGATCTGCGCTCGGAGTGCATCCATCGTCCGTTTCCCCTGCTGGTTCTCATAGAGAGTGGGGTCGGCTTGTCCAGCGCGGCGAAGGGCGATGATTCGGTTGGCGTACGTCTCCCATTCACCGTAGCCAGTTTGAATATCGCTCAGCCGCTTCCGCTGTTGCGGATTGTCGTCCAGTTGCTGATATAAGACCTTAAACTCGGAGCCCGATCTCGCGGCGCCTTGCAGATAAGTTTGAAGAAAGGACTCGTCGCCAGTCGCTACGAAACCGCGCGTGCCGGATTCCATATCAATCATCAGCATGAGTAGATGCCCGGATTGGTCCAAAATCTGATCGGTATGGTCAACCCACTGCAGGGATCTGTTCAAGTCGAAGGTTTCCCACAAAAGCAATCCCGCAAACGCCGACGTGACCACCAAAGGAACTATGATTACCCGGCGAAGCAGCGATTTGAATTTCAAATATTCCATCGATGCCAGTTGCTACTTTCCAGTGGGTGTGAGGGCTGAATCAGCTGTTTCCCTTTGGTACGTGCGGAACTTGATGCCCAAACCATCAGCGAATGTCTGGCGCATTTCAAGTTATCGACTTTGAACGTGAACGAGTGCGCCCGGCAGGCTTTGATTGTTGTAACGGAATGCCGATAATTGCTGGCTTTGCGGCGTTGTCACCGGGTAATCGATCGTGCAGAATCGCGTTGAGCAGAGCTTTATGCACTCGAATGCGGCCGTCGTAGTCAATGAAGCCAAGTTCGCGGAAATGGGTCAAGAAGAAACTGACGCTCGACTTCTGTGCGCCGATCATCCGGGCCAGGCTTTCTTCCGTAATCTCTGGAATCAATCCCTCAAATTGATCTGGTTCGCCAAACTCCGCCATCAACAGGAGTATTCTCGCCAAACGTTTCTCACTCGAGTTGAAGAGCTGGTCCAGAAGATCGGATTCGGTTTGGCTGGCCCTAAGAAGAAGATATTTGAGGAAAATATCTGAGAGTGTAGACTCCTCATGCATCACGCGGAGCATTTCCCTTCTCTCTATCTTCAGTGCTCGACAGGTGGTAATTGAGGTAGCAGTGGACAAACGCCGCGCGCCGACGTGCACCAGCGAATGTTCCCCAACAAACTCGCCTTCTGAAAGTAGAGTGATTGTGGCTTCCCTGCCATCCTCCGAAACTACGGTAAGCCTGGCTTGGCCGTTCTGCAGATAAAACACCGAGTCCGCAGGCTCACCCTGACAAAAGAGTGCTTCCTGGGGCTTCAAGTCGATGATTGTCCGGCCCGGCCCAGCGTTTGCAAGGAATGCCACCGAATCAAATTTAGTGCTGCCATCTATGGTCAGATCGCTACCTCCTCAAAGGCCATTTCTTTGGTGATTCCTTTGGCCAAGGCAGCAGTTACTATGGCAATGAGCCATAGAGCTTCTGGCGAATGAATCCGAGCACTCCGCGCGAAGTGCTTGAGAGACGGCAAGCCAGGCACTCCCTGAGTGCGAGTACCGGACAGGTCGTACCGAGAAGTTCCTTCAGAAACTGCGCAACCTCGGAACGGCTCAGGCCGACTTAGCCCTAATGCTGATCACTCCCTGTCAATCATTGCCGAAGCCGGAAACGCGTGTCTGGTCAATAGTGCTCAGTTTGCATAGTTTCTTCGACAGCCCCGTTACAAACCGGTGACGTTCTCGGTAAAGGTCTTGCTCGCCTTGCCCAGGCGCTGACAATCTCCCATAGGCGATTATCGAAGCTAGTCCGATCCTAGCTTCGATGATGTGGCTGGGCATGGCGAGTGGGGGCGCATCCTGCCCATGGCCATTATTCTGACGTCATCCAGCTCGTAGTCACACAATCGCGGATTGGACAGACGTCAACGAAATCGGCTTCGGGGGACTGAGTGCCAAGGCAGGTATGGCCAAGGCAGAGAGAATATCTGTTCTTCAGCACCTTGCTGGAACACTTCTATCGAGGATCAGCGTTGGATTATCGATTGTTTCTGAGCAACCACATGATCAGATTGACTGGCAGCGATGCACCCGCTCCCTCTATTCTCCCTACTTGAATAACCCCAACAGATAGGCCACCAGTAAAATCACAAGCACTGTTCCAAGCCCTACGCCTGCTCCGCCGCCACCGCCCCACCGTCCGTAACCGTAATATCCTCCACCCAAGCCAAACACCAACACCAGAACAATAATAAGAATGAGCATTTCAGTTGTTCCTCTCTCTTCAAGTTTCGTTTCCTGGTTGTACTAGTGATTTGAATTCGCCGAGTCACACTTGACCTCGACGCTTGATAGTTCAGGACAAGCCCTAGACAGTTGGGATGCTTCCATTTGAAAATAAGCCGCTTGCGTAACCACCGGTCAAAGTCAAGTCCCGTCTCTCCTACAGTCCTGAACTGGCTTTCTGATTCTTGACCTGGAGATTGTTCACAACCTGTTGCACATGCGGCACTCCGGTCGCCACCGCCTCAGCAAACGCGCGTGACTCTTGCGAGTTCACCTCTCCGGATAATGTGACAACGCCGCTCTTGACGCTGTATTTCACGTCATGCTGCATCTTGTTCTGGATCAGCGCGGCATCCAGGTTCTTCTCGATGCCTTGGTCCAGATCGGAGTAAATGGCCTTTGTTTCCCTTTCAACGCCCACAGGAATCACAGCAACCTGATTGGCCACGACCTGAGCGCCCGCGAAGGACTTTGCCATGGCTTCGGCTTGCGCCTTCTGATCCTCGCTGGCGACTTGTCCGCCGAGAGTCACTACGCCCTTATCTCGATCTTGACTGACTGAGACATCCTTGAGGCCTGCCTGATTGAGAGCTCTATGAATGCTGTTCGATACTTCCGGTGACTTGGCTGAGAATCTGGAGCAGCCGACCGTCGTCCCAACTACAAACATGGTTAGCAAAACTACAAGTAACAACTTCATCGATTTCATATTCATCCTTTGAACGGCGCCTAGCCCGAATCTTTGGGGAATGGGCAACTCATGCCCCAGGCAACCGGCCCTCAGATTCACTCATCTCGTGGAAACAGCGATATACAAAATAGCTCACTGTTTGAGGAATGGGTCCAACCCAGTTTCCGGGAGACTCACCGCACTCTACTGCCTCCTTTCAGATGTCACAGGCACGAAATCTAAGACGCGGTCAATTCTGATCAGTATTACTTTGCTTGAGGATTGACTATTCTTTCGACGAGGTTTTCCCAAGGGAAGGATCTCGCAAACAGCGATTCGTGGAGGTTCCGATGAATCTGGATTTGCTCGACCCCAAAGTGATTGTTCTTGCTGTGGTGCTGATTGTGATCTGCGCAGTGCTTGTTTGGCAGTACATGCGAAATCGCAGGAAAACCACTGCAGGCCTGAAGGAACGGTTTGGCTCTGAATATGGCCGGGCGGTATTGGCGCATGGGTCAGAAAGGAAAGCTGAATCAAAATTGGAGGATCGCGAGAAGCGGGTTGAAAAGCTCAAGATCCGTGATCTTGAGCCGACAGAACGCGAACGATTCGAGGGACTCTGGAAGTCAATGCAATCTCGTTTTGTCGATTCTCCCAAGGGGGCAGTTGCCGAAGCGGATGACCTGGTGTCCTCAGTCATGAAGACTCGCGGCTATCCCGTAACCGATTTCGATCAACGAGCCGCTGACATTTCTGTCGATCATCCCAGAGTGGTTGAGAACTACCGCTCTGCCCATGAGATTGCGCTACGGCTGGGAAAAGACCAGGCATCCACTGAGGATCTTCGGACAGCGATGATTCACTACCGCTCTCTCTTTGAGGAACTGGTGCAGGTACCAACCATTGCGGCAAGAAAAGCGGTGGCTTGATGAATGAGCTGAAAACCATAGATGAAGAGCTTACGTCGGCCGACTTGGCGAAGAACGATGCGCCAAAGCCGATTGTAGGAGCTACGCTTGTGGCGGGTCACGAATCGGGAGCATCGGATCGAGCGGCTGCCGTTTCGGAATCTATCCCCTTGTTTTCTGAGTCGGAGATGGGAGAATTTCGGTCGCAGTGGACAAAAATACAGACTCGCTTCGTCGACGAGCCACGCGGAACAGTGAAAGACGCCGATGAACTGGTAGCAGCGGTGATGCAGCGGCTTGCCGAAGGCTTCGCTAATGAGCGCTCAGGCCTGGAGAAGCAATGGGACAGCGGTGATAACGCGTCAACAGAGGACCTTCGCGTTGCCCTGCAGCGCTATCGCTCCTTCTTTGATCGACTGCTGAGATTGTGAAGACGAACGAATAATCGAATCCGGAAGGAGACCCCGCCGTGGGGATCCGCGGAAACGCATTATCTAACGAAATGGAGAAATCAAATGAAACCCAGCACAAAGGACGAGATCAACGGAAGTGTCCATCAAATAAAAGGCACCGTCAAAGAGGCAGCAGGCAAAATCACGAACAATCCTAACCTGACGGTCAAAGGTAAAGCAGAACAGAGCCTTGGCAAAGTTGAGAAAAAGGTGGGACAGTTCGAAAAAGTGCTCGAGAAGTAACTCTGTCAGCGCTGTCGAGGGCGTATTCCCTCATTCGGAGCAATTGTCGTGCCGCCGTGTCCTGTCACAATGACAAGATTCGGCGGCAGCAATTTTGCGAACCTGTTTATTGGTTTGAAGCGTGCGCAGCGCCGCTGATCACGCAACCGTTCCGAAGAGCCATCCGATCCCAGCAGTCATAGCCATAGCCAAACCGCCCCAGAAGGTCACCCGCACTGCCCCGAGCATTACTCCTGCCCCACCTGCCCGTGCAGCCAATCCACCCAGAACTGCAAGCAGCGCCAGCGAAGATACGGCGACGAGCGGAATCAATCCCGCCGCCGGAGCTATTGCGATGACCAAGATGGGCATGGCTGCTCCACCAGCAAAGCTGCCGGCTGACGATAATGCAGCCTGAAGTGGGCGGGCACGAAACGTATCGGAGATACCGAGTTCGTCGCGGGCATGAGCGCCCAACGCGTCATGAGTCATTAATTGCTCGGCAACCTGTTTCGCGAGCGCCGGATCCAGGCCGCGGGCCTCGTAGATAGCCGATAGTTCTTTGTGTTCGCCTTTGCTGTCGGTTTTGAGTTCCGTACGCTCAAGTGCCAATTCAGCCTCTTCGGAGTCTGCCTGGGAATGTACGGAAACATACTCACCAGCGGCCATCGACATCGCCCCTGCCACTAGTCCCGCAATTCCAGTCAACATTACGCTGCGGTGTGTGGCATTTGCGGCCGCAACACCCAGCACCAGACTGGATGTGGAAAGTATGCCATCGTTCGCTCCCAGAACCGCGGCGCGAAGCCAGCCAATGCGCTCCGTGTGATGCTGTTCCTTCTTACCTTCAGGCATTGTGGGATCTCCTCGGGCTACTTGTGTGCTGAAGTGTTGCGACGGCATTACACCTCGAATTGACACGCGGGCTCACCTGAAGGTGAGCCTGTTCAGGGAGGCGGTGGGTGAGATTAGAGGTATTGGATGAGTCGTACGTGGCTAGACGAACGGGGGGGATAAAAATGTCCTGAGGTTTTTGTTACGTCGTCCCTGAGATTACCGAGATAGTACCGCCGAACTTAAATGAAGAATGGTCAATATTGCACACAACTCAATTTCTCGGTACGTCAAAAGACAAATCTTGACCGGCTGTGTGAGGCCGGTATGGTCGTCAACACAAGTTTTCACTTAATCAACGGAAGACTATTCCTTCTGCTTGGATCGATCCGAATACACGGGAATGCCGCTGATAAGTCCCTGATAGTCTACGAGACGTTTGCCAAGAACGACTACGCCGCTGGACGTGATTTCATACTCGCGAATATCCTTGGCGTGGTTTCCGCCCCGCATCTTGATAACGACCATGATCTTGCGAAGCTGTCCGTCGATAGATACGTATCTTAGCCGGATGATGTCATCGCAAAGGAAGGAAATGGAGTAAGTGCTAAACGGAAATTCGGTAAAGGACTCATCCACCTCAACTGTGCTTAGGATTGTTACGCCGATTCCCGTCAACGCAAAGATCATCCGGTAGAGCGACTCGCGAAAGTCTGCGCGGAAACCGGGCGATAGAGCCATCTCGAAGCCAGCGAGGGAATCGATGACCAAACGCTTGGCGCCGATCTTCTGTACCGCATCGAGAATTGATTGCATCGTTTCATCCACAGAAAGGTCGAGGGGGCGGAGATACAGAACGGTGAGCTTCCCTTCCTTCTGTGCTGTTTCAAGGTCCAAACCTAAATTGGCGGCCCGCTCCACATACGCTTGTGGGCGTTCTTCAAAGACCGCCACAATTCCCGGCTCGCCAAGGCGCGCGCCTTCAGAAATGAATTGGGTTGCCAGCACCGATTTCCCAGTTCCCGAGGACCCTGCGACCAGCACGCTATCGCCTTCGGGAACGCCCCCATCCAGCATCTTGTCCAGCTCCGGGACACCGAAGGAAAGCCTTCGTTGGCTGGGTTCCTTTTTCACGCGTGCGGTTAGCCCGAAGGTGCGCGAGAAGGCTTGGATTCCGCCATCGGTAATGCGAAACGTGTGCAGCCCCGGCACGGAAGCCTGGCCGCGCAATTTAACAACCTGCAGCTTGCGGACGATTGAATTTCGTTCTGTCGTCTGGCGCAACCAGAACAGTCCATCGGCAACGGTAAATATGGGATTATCGCGCAGCTCGTCCTCGGCATATTCACCGATCAGGAAGGTTGTAGCTTGCCAACTGGCAAGAGACAGGGCTAGCCGCTGAATAAAGGACTGCAGGTCCATATCGTTTTTCGGCTCGCGCACCATGGTGCGGAAAGAGTCCACAACCACGACAGCGGGGTTGGCTTTCTCAACTTCTTTAGTGATCTCTTCCAGGACCGCACCCAGGTCCTTCTCAAGTACAACCTGGCTGAGGTTGATAAAGCGAATCGCATCCGGCAGCTTGGCAGGATCGAAGAATGAGTACTGCTGCTGGTAACGCAGCATCTTGATGGCGGACTCGCCGAGAACGGTGAAGTAGAGAGCCGGTCGCTCTGGTGTCGCATTGGCAAATACGAACTGGTGCGCCAGAGTCGTTTTCCCGCTTCCGGGGGCACCCGCGATTATGTTGAATGAGTATTCGGGAAGACCACCCCCCACAATTTCGTCGAGGCCCGGAACTCCGGTTGGTAGCTTGTTTATTATTACTTTGTTTTCGGTGCTCACGAATTTCTCCCACTCCCCGCAATGTGATTGTCAAAGGCTGCGCCTGGCCACGTAACACGCACCAGCCTCAAAGTTAATGCTTCACCAAGGAAGATTTGAAGCAGGTTGAGTAGGCGAGCGATTAGGATTGCTCCTTCCTCGCCAGCCAGATACATTTCATTGTCGATTTGAGATTTAAGATCGCTCAGGCCCTCTAAAGTCCCATCCTCGGCGATCTGCACAGCCCAAAGACTTGGAACTTCCGACTGGGCTTGCGACAAGGCGCGGAAAGCGAGGGACTCAAAAGCCGCTGCTCCAGCAAATGCGCTGATGCTCTGGCGAAGTTTCTTATAGACGCGAAGAGCAGCGGACTCCACCGGCTCAGAACTCTCACCCACACCCAATTCGCAAGCGATGAGCCGAGCAGCTAGATCTCGCATTTCCGGGGAAGTGCTCATATTCGACGCTGCATCGCTCCAGACTGCAATTTCAGTTGATGGTTACCTAATTCGTGGGAAGGCGCTGCGATTCCAACCCTCCACAACGATCAACAATCGAGGTATAGGACCCAACGCAGCTGTGGCCGCGCCTCTGGCGCAGCTCAATTCATATAGCCATTCGTTTTTGGAAGGGGCGGGAGGTCCTGCGAACCGCCGGCTTTGCTGCGGATAAGCGCGAAAACGTCCAAAACCGTGGCAATGCTGCGAATATTTCCTGTTGCGCTTAAGAGCCCATCTCCCATGTCTGGATGTTTATCTGTGAGCGATTCAATTCGATCACACACGCTCCTCAAACGGTCGATTTCCAGTAGAAGGTCCTCAAAACCCGCAGCAATCTGGGGTTCTTCAGACGCCCAAGCTGTATTATCTGCCGTTGTAAGAACTGGCTCTTCTCGCACCTCGGCCTGAAGGCGCAGATCCTCGATCAAGCGCAGCGTTGTCGCCTCGCCAAGCAGCGTAAGAAACAACCCGAGCAACTGCGAAATCAGGATGATCCCAACCTCGCCATCCTCGTCAGGGTTGGCCTGAGACTCAACTTCGCTTAGACCACGCAAGGTCCCATTCGCCATGACCTGCACCGCCCTGAGCCGCGGAGATTCCGACCTGGCCAGAGCCAAAGCACGAGTCGCGAGCGACTGAAAGCCGTCAGCTCCCACAGGCGCGCCGAGCTGCCGGCGCAACCTTTCATAGACGCGCACTGTGACCGGTTCGGAATGCAGAGAAGCTACTTTTGCAGCTGCCTCGGAGGCAACCAAGCTGCGAGCCAAATCACGCGTCTTTTTGGAAGGATGCATCACTTTCCTATCTTCTCAACCGCAATGCCAGGCTGTGCCGTAAGCTACCATCGCGATAATACTCCGCTGCCCGGCTTTACATATCGCACCGCACTGATCGGTCTAGTGCTGCTGAATTACTCTGTCGGTGAAATTGCCAGGATGCGAAGTCCTCGAGTTATTGGTTTGGATCCGACTCGGACGCTCTTTCCGGTATGTCGTCCGGCAACTGGTCATGAAGAACTACGTTCAGGAGAGACTTGTGAACCTCGATGTGGTCGCCGCTGTAGTCGACAAAGCCGAGTTTGCGGAAACGGTTCATAAAGAAGCTGACCCGGGAGCGGGTTGTCCCGATCATTTCCGCAAGAGTTTCCTGCGAAATCCTGGGAATAGATTGCTGGACTTCGCCCGGTTTCCCGAACTCCGCCATAAGCAGGAGAATTCGCGCCAAACGCTTTTCGCTTGAATTGAACAGCTGATCGACAAGGTCGGCCTGGATGCGCATACTGCGCTCCAGCAGAAACTTCAGAAATAGATCGGAAACGTCGTGCTCTTCGTGCACTACGCGGACCATCTCTTCTCGATTAATTTGGAGTGCGGTGCAGGCGGTG
>Ga0265342_10000729_pt1 | contig 33873 bp, 27 predicted proteins | sample 4CB327metaG_FD_203125 | JGI IMG/M metagenome (GOLD analysis project Ga0265342, IMG submission 203125) | Rhizosphere microbial communities from Carex aquatilis grown in University of Washington, Seatle, WA, United States - 4-CB3-27 metaG | ecosystem: Host-associated > Plants > Roots >... | reverse complement strand
GTTCAGTCCCTCATGGGCCTGCTGCCATTCCTCCCACCGGACCCGCAGCGCGCCCGCGCCCTGTCGGATCTCACCCCGATCCTGAAAGAGCTCGTGGCCGCCTTCGACACGCGGGATTCGATCCTCATCGGAGACCTCCTCGAGTACGAGATCGCCCCTCGTATGGCGCACATAACGCCCCTGCTGGAGAACGCGTCATGATGCAAATTCTTCTCCAGATCGAAGGAAGCTACTTCGACGTGCCGGGCGGAACGCGCGCCACGGTCACCTATTTTCTCATCGGGATCGGCGTGCTCATCGCGCTCGTTTTCGTGGGCGTGCTCGTCAGCCGTCGCTCCCGGCCCCGCTCGGCGGCGGACGTCCAGAGCTACAACAGCGGCGTGTTCCGCCGCGCCGGCAAGGCCGTCGGGCTGCAACCGGTGCAGGTCGAAGCGTTGGAGAACCTCGTACGCATGTGCAAGGTCAAACAGCCGCTTCTTGTTTTCACCAGCGCGAGCCTGTTGGACGATACGCTGAAAAAGGGACTCTATTCGATCGACAATGCAAAGGAGCTCAGCGAAGAAGAGCGGGAGAACCGCAAGGGGACCCTCTTCCAAGTGAAACAGATCATCGAGGGCAACGCCCGCAAGGGCAGCATCCTCCGTTCGACGACGTTTCTCCGCCCCGGACAGCTCCTTTCGGTGACCCCGGAAAACGGCGTGCAGTTCTCGAGCAAAGTCATCTCGAATATGAAGGATTTCCTCACCGTCTCCGCCCCGTCGCAGCCGGCGGGCTCCGACACGCGCTGGATGCGCGGAACAAAGCTCTCGGTATACTTCTGGCGCGACAATGACGCCGGGTACTCCTTTCAGTCGAAGGTGCTCGGGTACGATACCGTAAAGGGAGTCTCCAGCGTCCTCATCCAGCACTCCAAAACCCTGCGGCGCGAGCAACGCCGGCGCGGGAGACGTCGGGAGCTCATGAGGCCCTGTTTCTACTATCCCATCAAGATCGTGGAGACCGGCCAAGGCCGCAAGGTGGAACGCAAGGCCTCCGTGGAAAAGAATATGCGCACGCTCGGCACCGTCGTCGATCTATCCGCCGGGGGTTGCGCGATCCAGGCTCTCAACCCCTTCGACAAGGGGAAGCTCACGATGGTGGAGTTCGACATCGACCGCAAGGCCCCCATACGGGCATTCGGCAAGGTGCTGCACGTGCACCGTCAGAAGGGGCGCGGCGGTGTCATGCACATCAAGTTCACGCGCGTGACACGGCAGTACCTGAACCGCATCAGCGAGTTCGTCTATGATTTCAGCCGCCCCGTCACGGTCGGGCAGGCGCGCGAGCAGATCGAGCGCGCCCTGCCGAATCGCGGTGCCAGCTCGACGGGAACGGGGCAGTCCGTGAGGCGCCCCGGAACGCGCCCGCCTTCACGTTGACCACCAGAGCGCTTTCCACTACGCTGAATGGGTGAGCTCACAGGGCCTCTCGATCATTCACAGCGAGAGCGTGGAACAGACCCTCGACGCGGGGGAAAACCTCGGTCGGCGGCTCCTGGCGGATTACCCGCAAGGGGTCGTCGTGCTCCTGGTCGGACCTCTCGGCGCGGGGAAAACAGTGCTCGCGAAGGGTATGGCTCGCGCTCTGGGCATTCGCGAGCCGATCGTCAGCCCCACCTATACCATCGTGTCCGAGTACGTCTCCGGCAGCATGCCCCTCTACCATATCGATCTCTATCGGATCGAAGGAACGGACCAGATGGAGAATCTCGGGCTGGACGACATCATGCGCAGTAATGCCCTGGTCGCCGTCGAATGGGGTGAGAAAATTGAATCGGTCCTCGCGGCCGGTCTGGCATCTCCGTACCTTCGCGTTACCGTGTCTCTGGACGGAACGGGCGGACGGAGCATTACCGTCGAAGAGGTCGCCGCGTGAACGTTCTTTCCATAGACACGGCGACGGAAGTGCTCTCTCTGGCGGCGGAGCATGGAGACGTTTGGGCCGCGCTTGCCATACGCAGGGGTCTCCAACACTCGCCGGCCTTGCTGCCGCTCGCCGAACGGCTCCTGCGGGAAACCGGCATGATCCCTGCGGACATCGAGCTGGTCGTCTGCTCGACAGGCCCGGGCTCTTTCACGGGCATCCGAATCGGACTCGCCACCGCCTTGGGAATCTCTGAGGCGCGAGGAATACCGGTTGTGGGAGTTTCGACACTAGATGCGATGGCTCGGACACAAGACGCGTATGACGGAGACGTCTTCGCCGTCATCGACGCACGCAAGGGCAAGATTTACGCGGGATGTTTCCGAGCCGGCGCCCGGCAGGGCGACTATATGGATATCTCCCCCGCCGACCTGGCCTCACGGCTTTCTTTAGCGCGCCAGCCCATGCTCGTCGGGCCGGACGCCGCGCGCATACGGGTGATGCTCGGCGCCGTATGGGCGGAAATGCCGTTCAGCGAAACTGTTGATCCCCGCGTGCTGCTGCAGATCGGAAAAAGGAAATTCGAGTCGGAGGGCGCGCCGCAAACGGTCATTCAACCGCTCTATTTGCGGAAGAGCGAGGCCGAGATTGTGAGCGGACGATGACAAGGGATGCGGAAGGACGCAAGATACCATCCGAGGAGCCGGAGGATTTGCAGCCTGTCGAGGAGGCTTTACCCGTCCTCAGCGACGATCAAACCGCCCTCGATACCCCGGAGTTCAAATCCTGGAAGACCTGCTATCTCAACGAGACAATCCCGAGCCTGTTTCTGGACCGCAGCTTGCGCATTCAATACGCGAACGCGAGCTTCTGCCGGATGTTCGGTTGCGAGCCGCGTGTCAATGGCGTGTATTTCACGCAGTTCTACTCCCCTTCCTTCGACGACGCAAAAAGCGCGGAGCTTTTCCGCTCCATCCTCTCCCCCGCCATGGGCAACACGTGGCATGGACGGGTGGAGAAGATCGGCACGGATCAGCTCCTCACCGTCTCCAAAGTATGGATCATCCCGCTTCCTTCCCCTGGTGAGGCGATCCCGCGCGCCTATAGCGCGGTCTGCCTCGACATGACCGACGAACATCGCCAGCTTCTCCAGAGCACGTTCACGAGCCTCCTCGGCGCGGCGCGGTTGAAGGATAACGACACGGGCAATCACATCGAGCGGGTGAATCGCTACGCGCGGGTGCTCGCCCAGAATCTCCTGGAACGAACGGGAGCCCCAGCGGTCGATCGCGAGTTCGTGGAAAGCATCGGCCTCGTTGCGGCGCTCCATGACGTGGGCAAAATCGGCACTCCCGACGACATACTGAACAAGGCCGGTCAACTGGAAGCCTGGGAGTGGGACGTGATGAAACAGCACACCACCAACGGCGCGTATATCCTTTCGACGTATCCCAATCCCATGGCGCGCGAAATCGCGCTCCGCCACCACGAACGGTGGGACGGCACGGGGTATCCGCACGGGCTGGCGGGCGATCTGATTCCTTTGTCGGCGCGCATCGTCGCCGTGTCGGACGTATACGACGCTTTACGGATGAGACGCAACTACAAGGATGCGTACACGCACGAGCAGACGTTGGAAAACATGAGTGGGGAACGCGGAACGCACTTCGATCCGTATCTGATCGATTGTTTTCTGGATATCGCTCCGCGTTTTCGCGATATCTTCAGCGATCTCGCCGATTCTCAGTAGGCGACTGATCGTCGCCGGGAGCGGCGGGAGATAGAAGGCCCTCGATGCGCGGCAGGTTTTCCGGTGTCGCGGCCGCGGCGGCACGATTCTCCTCCTGGATAGCGACGTAGACTTCCCGCCTATAGACCTTGACCGACGTCGGCGCCTTGATGCCCAGTTTCACCTGGTCGCCCTTGATGTCCACGACCGAGATCTCCACCTGATCTCCGATCATGATGCTCTCCCCGATGCGGCGCGCCAGGATCAGCATGCGGTTCCCTGACGGGCCTGGGCGATCTCGTCCATGATCGAATGGCGGACACCCCACAGGGGGTTGGTGCTGATGGATTGTCGGGCGACGTGCGTTCTTCGATTGAAGATGACGGGGCCCTGGAGATTCGCGGTCATCGTCGGTGCCGGGCCGGCGATCGTCACGATGGAGAGCACGAGCATGTCATCAGCGCTCGTGATGCCGATCTCTTCCAGCTCCGAGCGATCCACATCCGGCGTATAGTCGGGCCGGAAGAAGTGTGGATCGAGCAGGACGAAGGCAACCTCGATACGCTCCAAGGACTGCAGCCAATAGAATGGCTCTTGGGTCGCATCGAAAAGGGCGAAGTCATGCAGCTCCTCGAATCCGAACAGGCCGCGGGGAATCGAGATCCTCTGTTTCTCCTCGATTTCGATCTCGCCGTAGGGTTTCGTGAGCACTTTCATGGTTTACCTCAGGAAGTCCAGGAGCTTGGACCGATTCATGATACGCGCGGTGGCCGACAAGGCCGCCTCGTTTGCGTACTCGAGAGATTTCAGCTGCGTCATAGCATCCGCCATGTCAAGATCGTGTTCCTGGGACTCGAAGCGGACGAGCTCTGGTTGCTGATAGTCCAGCCTTTTCGCCGTCGTATCCAGCCGCGCATCGCGCGCGCCAATATCCCCCAGGACGCCGGCGAGATTCGTGAGGGATTCCTCGATCCCGCGGAGCCCCGAGCCTCCCACCTTGTCCGTAGAGCCTTCATAGAGGGCATTCCGCAAGCTGATCACCTGATCGAAGATGGAACCGCCGAACACTTTGGCGCTTGGTGAGATGTTCAAGGGGGGCCTTGTCCCTCCGCTTGCAAGAATTCCCAAGTCCTGCAGCACGGTGCCACCGGCGGAATCTTCGGCGGCAATCTGATGCGGCAAGGTGGTTTGGAGAACGAGAGCATTCGTGACGGGATCAAGACTCGCCTTGACCGCTGCGTTGGAGTCATTGATTTTCGCGACGATGGCGGACACGGTGTCGCCGGGCGCCAGTGAGATGCTCGCCCCATCGAGGCGGATTGTCGCATTGGTCTGCACGCGATACTGGCTGGCATCGACGGTGGAATAGATCTGCTGCTGCTCCGCCCAGAATGCCACGTTTCCCGGCAGGTTCACGTCCACCATCGCCCCTTCCGAAATCTCCGCCGCCCCCGCGCCGCTGTTGCCCAGATAATCGACGGAAACGACCATGTCGCCGCTGCCGCCCGGCACGCGGCCCTCCGTGGTGCGGAATGCCGTCGTTTTGGACAGGGTGCCCGCGAAAAGAGAATTGCCGCTCTGGTCCTTGGAGTTGGCGATGGTCAGGAGCTCGTCGAGGAGCTGGTTCACCTCGTCGCCGATATAGCCCATCTGGGATTTGTCCAAAGTGCCGTTCGCCCCTTGGACGGCGAGATCGCGGACGCGCTGGAGGATGTCGTTGGCGCTTTGCAGATTGCCCTCGGCGCTGGACAGCGTGTTACGCACCGACTCGATGTTCTTGCTGTACCGATCCATGCGTGTGATTTCCGACTGAAACCGCGTGGCGCGCGCCGCTGCCAGGGGATCGTCGCGCAGGTCGTTGATGCGCGACTGGGAGCCGACCTTGTTCGACTCCTGGTTCATGTCGTACTCGCGCAGTTGAAGATAGTAGCTGCTGTCATACGTCGGCAGCTGTGAGCTTATCCTTTTCATCGCCTAACCCGTCCTTATACGCCCATCTTGTTGATCACGGTGTCCAACAGGGTGTCGAATGTGCTGATGAACCGCGCGATGGCAGCATAGCCGTTTTGATACGTGAGCATGGTGGTGAGCTCCTCGTCCACGTTCACCCCTGAAATCGACTCGCGCAGATCAGTGAGATTCTTCATGACGAGCTTCGTCGTGTCGACGCTGCGGCTCGCCTCTTCGCCTTTGAGCCCGATGGTGGCCACCCGGTCGGCAAAGTAGCTGTCAAAGGTGGATGTGACGCCCACCATGACTGGTGTCGTTCGAAGCTGGGCAATTGCGAGGGCGGCCGTGCCGTCTCCCACGCCGTCGGCTTTGCCGTCATGCCCTGAGGCTGCCGCGACGGATCCCGGGTTCGCGCTCAGCTCGGGATTCACCTCGATCCATCCCGCCGGGTGCGCCAAGGGCGCAACGGAGAAATCGGTGCCTTCCGTTTGCCGCAGGGCCTGGACCGCGTCCGCCTTTCCCCACGTGTAGGCTCCTGCGGGTCCCGAAGCCTTCAATATCCCGCTGTAGCCCACGAGGAACTGGCCGGAATCCTCCATCCCCCGGATCACGAAGTCTGGATTCGCCGTGTCGGCGGCAGGCGTCGCCTTCAGTGAGAGCTTGCCCTCTGAGTTCAGCCGGGCCACGACTTCGGCACCCGAGAGATTGATCCTTGTGACGAGATCCTCGACGGTGTCGGTGGGATGATAGCCAATGGCGACATCGCCTTGGGCCCCGGGCAGAGTGATGGTTCCGGCAAGACCGATCTGATCCTTGGCCTTGAGTGGGTTCGTGCCGGTGACGCGGAAAACCCATGTCGAATCGAAAGCCCCGTTGCCTTTGGAGTCATAGTTGCCGTTCACGTTCGTGATCGCGGGGTGCTCGACGAAGAAGTCGGTGCCTTTCTGGCCGTCCAACCCATACCCCTGACGATGCACTTCGTTCACGAGGTCGGTGAAGTTGACGGCAAGCAGATCGAGGCTCTGAATCTCCTGTCGGGCATCGCCATCGCGGGCGGTAAGAAGGGAGGCGAGCGTGCCGCCGCGTACAATGGCGGGCTGCTGCGTGTCCGACCAGACCGGCATCGTGTAGCCTTCATTGGTCTTGTCGGCCTTCATGTCGATGGTCTCGCTGTGACCTCCCTGGACGATGTGCATACCGCCCATGGTCACCACGAACTCCCCCGCGGGGTCATTCGTATGAATGGTGATATCCACGAGGTTGGAAAGCTTGCTCACCAGCTGATCCCGACGGTCGAGGAGATCGTTCGGGTTGTCACCGAGGGCCTGCGACTTCACGATCTGTTTGTTGAGGTTCGCGATGTCCGTGGTGAGCTCGTTCACCTGCTTTATCGTTCCCTGGACGTCACCCTCCGCCATGTCACGGACCGATTTGAGGCTCTGATACCGGCTGTGGATGCCGTCCACGAGCGCCTTGCCCTTTTCCAGGACCGACTCTCGCGATGCCATTTCGGTGGGATTCAGGGACAGATCCTGCCATGAGCTCCAGTACTGGTCCATGAGGGTCCGCACGGAGTGCTCGGTTGGCTCATTGTAGACCTGCTCCATCATGAGGATGTACTTGTCGCGCGTGTCCCAGTAGCCCTGCACGTTCTGTTCGGCGACGATACGGCCTTCCAGGAGCATGTCCTTGGCCCTGCTGATCCGCTCCACGTCCATGCCCTGCCCGATCTGACCGGGAGTCTCCTCCCGATTCAATTGGGGCTCGTACAGGGGATCGGTGGCGCTCATCTCCACCCGCTGGCGGCTGTAACCTTCCACGGAAGCGTTGGAGATGTTGTGACCCACGGTCGCAAGCCCTTCCGTGGTGGCTATGAGCCCCCGTTTTCCGAGCTCTATGGGGGCAAAGGTGGATTGCACGTCGTTCCTCCTACAGCTTGCGGTCGACCAGGAGCGCGCCGCTCACGCTCGTGGGGGTTCCGCGGCGGGAATAGATCTTTCCCTTGCGGTACGGGAAGGCCTCGTCGAGGATCCTGTTCAGCGTCCGGGAGAGCGACTCGGCAGCGTAGCGCATACGGCCGGTGGCTGTTTTCAAACGCACCACGGCCATGCGGAGCGCGCGCCAGCTTTCTTCGAGGAGCTCCCGCTCCGCGTCAGGAAGAACGGGGAGAAGGGCGGAAAACGCGCTTTCGCGGGGCATATCCAGGGCCTCGCGCAATCGGACAAAGGCTTCATCGCGCGCCGTATCGGCACGCTCGATGCTCTGCGCGGAGCGCTGGATCTCTTCGGCCAGAGCCAGGCTCGGACCCCATTCCTTGCCCTGGAAGGACTCGCGCAATCTCTGAAAGCTCTCGCCCAGGCCCACGAAGAGGGCCGACTCGGCTTTCATGCTCTCATCGAGGTTCCGGACGAAGGCTCGGGTACTCTCTTCCATGGTGTTCCTTTTTCTTCCTTCCTTCCATCAATGTCGGTAGAACTTTTCTTCCCATGAGCGCGGCAATCTGGTATCTTTTTCCCCGGAGGAATTGAATGACCCCTGATCGCGACTTGATCATCATAGGCGCCGGAGGAGCGGGACTTTCCGCGGCGCAGTACGGGGCGCGCGGCAATCTGCGCACACTCGTGCTCGAACAACTTTCCTCGGGAGGACAGGCACTCCTCATTGAAGGCCTGGAAAACTACCCTGGGTTCCCGGAACCGATCAGCGGGTACGATTTCACGCAAAAAATGGAGGATCAGGCGCGGAAATTCGGCGCCGAGTTCGACAATGCCGCTGTTACCGCCATACGCAAGGACGGGCACGTTTTCGTTCTTGAAACCGACAAGGGCCCCATGACCACCTATACCGTCATCCTGGCCACCGGCGCCGCGCACAAGACGCTGGGCGTGCCCGGCGAAAAGGAGCTTTCGGGGCACGGCGTTTCCTATTGCGCCACATGCGACGGTCCGTTTTTCAAGAACAAGAGGATGCTCGTGGTAGGCGGCGGGGATGCTGCCTGCGACGAGGCGATGTATCTCGCCCATCTGGCCTCGGGCATTCTGATGATCCATCGACGCGACAAGTTCCGCGCGCAGAAAGCTCTTGCCTCGCGCGTGCTCTCCAATCCGAAGATCGAGGTGCGCTTCAATACGGAGCTCAAGAAGATCGAGGGCTCCCCCGCCGTGGCTCGGGTGACGCTGCAGAACGCGGTCAGTGGAAAAACCTGCGAGGAGCAGGTTTCCGCTGTTTTCGTTTTCATAGGATCCGATCCGACGAATGGATTGATCAAGCCGCTCGGGCTGCCCCTCGATGACGTGGGATATGTGGACACCAACCAGCGCATGGAGACCACGGTCAGCGGCCTGTACGCCGTCGGTGACGTCAGGGCGAGCCCATTCCGGCAACTCGTCGTCGCGGCCGCCGAAGGAGCCATTGCCGCGCATGCCGCCGGTCAGTACATCGACGAGCTCAAGGGGGAACAATACTCGTGAGCCCTGCGGTCAAGGGTTGCGCCGACCCGGGCGCTGCCGGGATTCTCGGCTCGGGAGGTCTCCGTCTCATCCTGCACCCGCCCACGGAGGGCAGGATGAACATGGCCATCGACGAAGCGCTCGCTGAAGCCGTGGGCAAGGGCGAGAGCCCCGCCGTCGTGCGACTGTATGGCTTCTCCCCGGCTACGCTCTCCCTGGGGCGCTTTCAGCGCGTGAAAGGCATCTACCAGCCCGAGCGTATCGCCGAGGACGGAGTGACTCTCGTGCGCCGCCCGACCGGGGGGCACGCGGTTCTTCACGACCAGGAGCTCACGTACTCGGTGGCTCTCGCCAAGGATGCCAGCGGCACGCTCCTCGGTTCCGCGCGCAAGCGCGAGGTCTATATGTTCATCGCACGTGTCCTGCTCCATGGTCTGGCCCACCTGGGGATCGCGGGACTGGTCAATGCATCGCAGAGGGGGGACGTGCACAATCCCGATTGTTTCGGCTCGGCCGGTGAATACGAGATCGCGGCGCGGGACGGGCGGAAGCTCATTGGAAGCGCGCAGATGACGACGCGCACCGCGGTGCTCCAGCACGGGTCCATCCCGCTTGAGAATCCCGGGGGGCGTGTGTTCCGTTATCTTTCTTCAGCGGCGCCGGCGGATTCTTATCCCCCGACATGCCTCAACGAGCAGGTGAGCCGCACACTCCTCTTCGACGAGGTGCAGGCGGCGTTCGCGCGGGCTTTTCGCGAATGCCTCGACGCCCGGGACTCCGAGCTTTCAGGCGCCGAGAACGAATCCGCCCAGCGCATCCTCGCCACGAAATACGCCACGGACAACTGGAATCTCGCATCATGAGGGGGCCACTGCTGGCGTCGCGCGCGCTTTTGTGCGCGACCATCCTCCTGCTCGCCGCGATTCCCGGCGGCGGTCTGAGCTTTCGTGATCACGGCGATTCCGCCGTGCTTGCCGCCTCCATTTCCAATGCAATGAGCGACGAAGAGCTGCTGGGCCAGGTGCTCTTCCTCGGCTGGCAAGGCGTCGGCCCTTCGGCGGACATCATGCGCTGGATTGGGACGCGCGCGATCGGGGGAGTCAAGATATTTCCTCGGAACGTTTCCGACTTGTCAACGCTCGCACGCGATATCGCCGGCATGCAGAAGCTCGCGAATCGCAACAGATTCGAAATTCCCCTCTTCGTGGCCACGGACCAGGAGGGGGGATGGGTGCGCCAGATCAAGGACGAGACATCGATCTCCCCGGGCAATCTCGCTTTGGGCGCCAGCGGAGCACCGGGCGACGCCTATCTTACCGGTTACTACTTGGGGCGGGAGCTTGCGGCCCTGGGCATCAATATGGACTTCGCCCCGACCGCTGACGTCTACTCCAACCCCGAAGCGAGCGTGATCGGTCCGCGCTCGTTCGGCTCCGACCCCGCGTCAACAGGGCTCCTTTCAGCGGCGTATGCCCGCGGCATGAAGGAAGCCGGCGTTCTGTGCACGGCAAAGCATTTTCCGGGCCACGGTTCGGCGGACCAGGATTCTCACGGGCATCTGCCGAAGATCGACGTGAGCCTGGATCAGCTGCTCAACCGCGACCTCATTCCGTACCGTATCCTGGTGCGCGAAGGGATTCCCGCGGTGATGACCGGGCACCTCGCCTTCCCCCAGATCCTCGATTCCCGTACCCCCTCGTCGCTTTCGCCGTTTTTCATCCAGGGCGTTCTGCGCGGCACGCTCGGATTCAAGGGTCTCGTGATAACCGACGACATGGAAATGGAAGGAGTTCTTGCCGACGGCCTGGACACACCGCATGCCTGTGAACAAGCCTTGAAGGCAGGCAATGACATGGTGCTCATCTCGCATACGCCGGTGACACAGGAAAGGTCGTGGCAGCTGCTCATTGGCGCGATGAAGTCCAGCCCGAGCTTCCGCGCTTCGCTCAAGGCCTCCGTTCAGCGAATTCTCGAGACCAAGATCCGTTACTTCCGTGACGACTCTTCCATACTGATCCCGGACCCGGCCGCCGTTCGGGCGCTCGTTCCCGCCCCGGGGGCAAAGGCTTTCTTCACGCAGGTTTCCGCGCGCGCAGCCACTCTCCTTTCCGGCAGGCGCATACCGTACGCGCCCCGTGCGAACGAGAAGATCCTTCTGGTCGGGCAGTACTCCGAGTTTCTCTCCGAGGGAAAGCGGCGTTTTCCCGACGCGGACACGCGCCTCTTTTCCTTCGATCCCTTTTATGGAGCGCGCAGCCAGGATCGGACCGCGATCCGTGTGCAGGCCGCGTCCTACGATACTGTCATTCTCTGCCTCGCCAACTACAACAGTCTGGACATTCTACAGGAGCTCAAGCCACTGGGGCGAAAAGTGATCGTCATATCGACGCTGAGCCCTGTCTATCTCGACGAAGCTCCCTGGGTTGAAACGGCAATTGCGGTCTATGGTGACGGTCGTGATTCATTTCGCGCCGGATTCGGCGTGCTGGCGGGCGATTTCGCCGCGACGGGCGTCCTTCCCGTCCGCTTCCCGACGGCCGCGCAAAAATGAGCTGGGGGATGATCGGACACAGGGAGATGGACTCCGTCCTCTCCTACCTGCTCCGGGATGAGGCGCTGTGCGTCCCCTTCACTTCCCGCATCCGGGCTGGCGCGCGGGGCTGTGAGATTTACCGGGACGTGAATGAAGACGGCGCCGTGCGGGAATGCTTTCTCTTCAGCTCCACGGGTCTTCTCCTTCCCATGCTGTCGCCACTGGTGGAGAATCGACGGGATCTGGCAATGCTCCTGCTCGAGCTGCGGCCGCTCGTACATTCCATCATGGGTGTCGGCCGCTCGGTAAGCGGTATCGAAGAGCTCTTGCCGCTCCCCCCGACCACCCGCATCGAGTACTTCCTCATGACACTCGCCCCCGAGCGCATGCTTCCGGTCATGCCGCATGCCACGGCTGATCTTCGCATACGACGCGCCGACCCCTATGACGCGGATGCGCTTTTCCCGCTCCAGCGGGGGTATGAGCTGGAAGAGGTCGTTATCAGCCCAGCGCACTACAACGACGCCCAGTGCATGCGCCTCTTGCGAAACGCGTTGCGTGACGAGCTTGTCTTCGTGGCCGAGCTCGACGGTGTGCCGGTGGCCAAGGCCGCCACGAATGCACGCGGGTTCGCGGTCGATCAAATCGGCGGGGTCTACACGTCCCCGGAACACCGCGGGAAGGGATTCGGGAGCATTGTGGTCGAGGCGCTGTTGCGCGCGGTATTCAAGGAAAAGAGCTCGGCCTGTCTCTTCGTAAAAAAACGCAACCGACCCGCCCTCGCGGTCTACGAAAGACTCGGCTTCATCCCCGTCACGGACTACGCCATCAGCTACTACGGTATCTGAGACCGCCTGCCCGTGGCGCGGCGACCCTAGAAAACGGCGGAATGCGTCTTCAGGAACGCAATGACTTCGTCCACCTGGCAAAAGCAGAGAGCCGTGTAGGTATCTGCCGCTCCGTAATATAACGCGATGCGACCCGTCGGAGCGTCACAGATGGCGGCGCAGGGGAAGCAGACGTTCGGCACGAAACCGACGGTCTCATACTCCATGGCCGGCGACAGCAGGTATTCATTGGTCCGATAGAGCACGCGCGTGGGGTTCTCTTTGTCGAGCAGCGCGGCGCCCATGCTGTAGACGAATCCGTTGCAGTTCGTGATCACACCATGATAGAAAAGCAGCCAACCCTCGGAGGTCTCGATGGGGATAGGTCCGGCCCCGACCTTCGTGGACTGCCACCACTGCCCTCCGCGGCCCATCACCCAGCGGTGCCGTCCCCAGTGCATGAGATCCGGGCTTTCGCTGAGATAGATATCCCCGAACGGTGTGTGCCCATTGTCGCTCGGCCTGCTCAGCATCAGGTACATGCCGTTGAACTTGCGGGGGAAAAGAACTCCGTTCCGGTTGTAGGGGAGAAAGGCGTTTTCAAGTTGCTCGAAGGTCTTGAAATCACGGGTTCTCGCGATCCCGATGGTGGGACCGTGATAGTCGTTGCACCACGTGACGAAGTAGTCATCGTCGATCCGACAGACACGGGGATCATAGGTGTATCCGGGATGGGCAATTTCCGGGTCTGCGCCGCTCATCAGGATCTTGTCGTGCTCGATCTCCCACTGGATGCCGTTCCTGCTATGGGCGAGGTGGAGACGGGGCATGCTGTCCCGATGCTCGACCCTCATGACCCCGAGAAACTCACCCTTCCAGGCGATGGCCGCGCTATTGTAGACCCCCTGAGCGCCGACAAAAGGATAACGCGGAATGATCGGGTTGCCCGAATACCGCCACACGACATCGGTGCAGCCCTTGGGTTTTTCCTCCCAGGGCATGTTCCCAACGGCGCCCCCGCGTATGGTCTGTGATCCTGCCATCTCATCACTCCTCTTGGTGGAATCGACTCTCATCCGACAACGCGCGAGGGCGTCCGTCTATGCATCCACCACCACGTCGAGCACCGATCCGGCGGGGCCCGGCGCGACTATTGGTGAAGGATGCGCCGAGCCTTGTACAAGGAGGCTCTGTCCACGCACACGACCCGTATTGCGGATGGAGATTCGGTACGTGCATCCCCTGAATCTTCGCGTTATCCGTACTGCGCTGAATGCGGCGGGGAGGCATGGCTCGATTCGGAGCCCGTCGAACTCCGGTCGAATTCCGAGGATCCACTGCGAGACGGCAATGAAGTTCCATGCCGCCGTTCCCGTGAGCCACGAGTTTTTTGCCTCACCATGACGGGGAGCGGCCTTTCCAGCGATCATTTGCGCATAGACATACGGTTCCATGCGGTGCAGGTCCTGTATCTCCTCACGGTAGGACGGACTGATGCGCTGGTAGTAGTCGAATGCGTGGTCCGGCCTACCCGCAATGCATTCGGCGATCATGATCCAGGGATTGTTGTGGCAGAATATACCCCCATTCTCCTTGTAGCCCGGGGGGTACGAGGAGACTTCACCAAGCTCCAGGTGATACCGGCGATAGGGAGGATCAAGGATGAGAATGCCGTGAGGCGTGGCCAGACGCGCGCGTACGGAGTCGAGCGCCGCGACGGGCAGCCCCGATTCCACTCCGATCTGGGCCATTGCGCAAAAACCGTTGGACTCTATGAAAATCTGCCCGTCCTCGCACTCGTGCGAGCCGACTTTCGCTCCCGCGTCGTCGTAAGCGCGCAGAAACCATTTTCCGTCCCATCCGGAGGCGAGGACCACGGCGCGCATGTCGGAAATTGCCGCCTCGGCGCGAGCGGCCTCTTCAAGTCGTCCGGTGCGCCGACAGATTTCCACGTAATCCAGGCCGATGAGCACGAACATCCCGGCGATCAGCACGGACTCCGCTGTTCGACCTTCGCGATTCGTCGTGGTCTGAAATGACTCGTTCGGGTCGGTGGAAAAGCAGTTGAGATTGAGGCAATCGTTCCAATCCGCGCGGCCAATGAGGGGAAGACCGTGCGGGCCGAGATTGTGGAGGACATGGTCGAATGATCTCTTCAGGTGCTCGAAGAGGCTGGCGCTTGCCGAATCGTCATTGTCAAAGGGAACCGCCTGATCCAGAAAGCCCCAATCGCCGGTTTCCTTGAGATAGCCGGCAACGCCGAGGATCAACCAGAGAGGGTCGTCGTTGAACCCGCCACCGACATCAGCGTTGCCGCGCTTCGTGAGCGGCTGGTACTGATGCCAGGCGCCTCCGTCGGCGAATTGCGTGGAGGCGACGTCGTAAAGACGCTGACGGACGCGATCCGGGACCTGATGAACGCACCCGAGCAGATCTTGACTCGTGTCGCGAAAACCGATGCCACGGCCGATGCCGCTCTCGAAATAACTGGCGCTGCGCGCCATGTTGCAGGTGACCATGCACTGGTATTGGTTCCAGATGTTCACCATCCGGTCCAACTTCTCGTCACCGGAGGTCAAGGTGAAACGTCCCAGGAGGTCGTCCCAGCGCGTGCGTAAAACGCCAAGCGCGGTGACCACTTTTTCCTTTGTGTCGAATCGCGAGCGCAAAAGCAATGCGCGTTCCAGATTCGGGCGGCCGGGCGCCGTCCATTTGGCCTCTTCGGGGTTTTCCACGTATCCCAGAAGAAAGACGAAATCCGCCTCCTGGCCGGGATCCAGCTTCACGTCCAGCTGAAACGCCGCCACCGGCGACCAACCGGAGGCAATGCCACCGCGTAGCGTGCCCTGCTCGACCGCATCGGGTCTCTCGAAACCTTGATAGGCCCCGGTGAATGCTTGCCGGTCCGTCTCGAATCCGCTGACAGGGGCATTGACCGAATAAAAGGCGAAGTGATTCCGCCGCTCACGGTATTCGGTGACGTGATAAACGACGTTCTCGTCGACGAGGACCTCGCCGATAGAGAGATTGCGCTGAAAGTTGGTCATATCGTCCAGCGCATTCCAGAGACAGAACTCGGTGAGCGCGAAAAGTTTCAGAGACTTGCGGGATCCGCTTGTGTTTTTCAAGGTCACCCACTGGACTTCACAGTCGGCGTCCACGGGTACGAAGAAGAGAACTTCTGATTCGACGCCGTTCTTGCGCGCCCGAAGCGTCGTATACCCCATTCCGTGTCGGCACTCGTACGAATCCAAAGGGGTCCGTGTGGGCCGCCAACCGGGATTCCATATCGTGTCCCCGTCTTTGACGTAGAAAAGCCGTCCGTTGGTGTCCAGCGGAACATCGTTATACCGGTAGCGCGTCAGCCTCCGAAGCCGTGCGTCCTTGTAGAATGAATAGCCGCCGCCGGCATTGGACACGAGGGAAAAGAAATCCTCCCCGCCGAGGTAATTGATCCACGGCCACGGGGTGTCGGGCCGTGTTATGACATACTCACGTGCGCTGTCGTCGAAATGCCCATACCTCATGACGCTCCTCAGCCTTTGACCGCGCCCGCGGAGACGCCCTTCGTGATTTGTTTGCGGAAGGCGATATAGAAGATGAGCATCGGGGCCATTCCGATCACGAGGGCAGCGAACTGCTTGCCATAGTCGGCCATCATGGTGCCGCTGAAGCGCATCACCCCCAGGGGAATGGATTTCAACCCTGTTTTTGATACGAGGATATTGATGAGGGCGAACTCGTTCCAGAGCCCCGTGATGTTGAGAATTGCAACGGTGGTCGCGATGGGCACACACATGGGGAGGATGATGCCGCGGAATATCCTGAAGAACCCTGCGCCGTCTATCCTCGCGGCCTCGACCAGGGCAGTCGGGATGCCCTTGATGTACTCGGTGCACAGGTACAACGCGATGGGAAGACCCGAGCCGATGTATACGATGAGCACGCCGACCCGGCTATTGTAGAAGAAATGGAAATTGTCGGCGCTTTTGATGAAGTGCAACAGCTGAAAAAGCGCGCCGATGAGCTTGTCGAATTGGGAGACCTCGATGAAAAGCGGCACCATGAGCGACTGGATGGAGAGAAGGATGCCCATGACAAAGCTGCCGTAGATGATGGGAGTCGCCTTTGACCTGATCTTCGCGAATGCGAAACCTGCCATTATCGAAAAAAGCACGATTCCGAGGGTGGCTCCAATCGTATAGATGAACGAGTTTCCGATGAGCTCTCGGAAATCGCCGATATTCCAGGCCCCGCTATAGTTCACCCATTGGAGCTTTTCCGGCAGGGAGAGCTTGTTGAGGTAATACTCCGCGTTGGATTTGAAGGAGTTGATGATCAGCCACACGATGGGCAGAATGGTCATGAGTGCGAAGGTTCCCATGACGAGGTAGGCTATCACCCTGCCGATGATTCCGAGGATGCGCGATGACGGGGTCTTGCCCAGCAGTGCACGCATGGTCTACTCCTTCCCGCCGTAGCGCTTCTCGACCAACTTTGTCAGAACGATCAGCACGATGCTGAAAATGACGATGGACATCGCGATGGCATTCGCCAGAGGAAAATTGGGGACACCGACGAAGGCGTTCCTATACATATAAATGGACAGCACTTCCGTAACCCTTCCGGGCCCGCCACCTGTCATAGCCCAAATGAGCGCAAAACTGTTCAACGACCCTGCGATGCAGAGGATGGCGGAGTTTACGATCACCCCCGAGAGCAATGGCAGCACGATCCACCCCATGACCTGGCCCTCGCCGGCGCCGTCCATCCGCGCAGCCTCGAGGAGCTGGGGGTCGATTTTCTGCATGTTCGCGAGGAACAGGATCAGGTACGTGCCCGTCCAGCACCAAAGGGTGACGAACATGATGGGGACCATGGCCACGTTCTGCTTGGAGAGGAAATCAGGTGTCCATTTGCGCGCCAGGAGGTTCGTCATATCGGAGAGGATGACCGGCATCTGGCTCGGCTGGTACCCGAGGAGGAGCGCCTTGAGATCCGCCAGAGGGTTGGAGAACACCGTAAGCGCCTTGGGATCGCTCACGGCGAGGATTTTCTTGACTACTTCATCAGTGATGTTGAAGCCGCCGGCCTGCTTGAAGATTTCGGTGAGATGGTTCGTGAAGCCCGACGCATAGCTCTTGTTGAGAATGTCGGCGATGAGACCGGTCGGGGAAAAGATGACGCTCCACATGATGCCAAGAACGATCGTCGAGATGATGGCAGGCATATAGAGCACGCCCTGCCAGAAATCCCCGAACTTCACGATTCTGCGGTAAATGAGATAGGCGAATATGAATCCCAGCGGAAGCTGCCCGAAGACCGAGACGAGCACGATGTAGACGTTGTTTTTGAGCGCCAGCCAGAACTGCGGGTCCCTGATGAGCCTCTCGTACTGCTGGAACCCAACGAGCTGCCAAGCCTCGCCACCGAAGAGCTTTCCCCCGTTGTAATTACTCAGGGACAGCAGGATCGAAAGGACGATGGGGAACGCGAGAACGAGCATATAGAGGATGAAGGCGGGCAGGATCATTGCCCAATACGCCCGTACCTCCTCGGCCCTGCTCCGTATTCCTCGTCTCATGGGGGACCTCCCTCTCTCAAGTGAAACCGCGAAAAAGAGGGGTTCTCACGAACCCCTGACGGGGTGCCCGGGAAGACCCGGGCACCTCCTTGTTCGCATTTGTATCAGAGTCTTGCGAACACGTTTTCTGAATCAGCTATTTCTTGGCGGCGATGAGCGCGTCCATGGCCTTCTGCATGGCCGTGGCCACCTGGAGCGGTGTCTGCGCCCCAAGCCCGATTGCCTGGAGTCCGGGGTTCAGCACGTTGACGACTTCGGGAGCGAAGACGCCGTCGAACACGTAGCTGGACTTCGCGATCGTGCCGTAGAACTGGCTCATCATGGAAGTGAACGGCTCGATCTTGTCGCTCGTGATGCCCTTGCGGGACGGGATGTACGCGCCCGACTCCAGGTTGAGGAGCTGGACTTCGGGGCTGTAGTAATACTTCAGGAGCCGGATCGCTGCTTTTTCAACGTCCGATCCTGCGGCGACCGAGGAGGCAACGGCGAGACCGGTGCCTGCGATGCCCGGGACGACAGCCGGGAACTTCTCACCGGGGATGGCGGGGAACGCCATGAGCCCGAAGTCGGAGCTCTGGTTCGTCGGGGGAATGAGCGCCTTGCCGGTGGACTTGTCGGTCAGGAATGCTCCTTGCCGCCAGTCACCATCGACGAAGAACGCAGCCTTGCCGCCGGCGAAGAGCCCGGGGCCGTCACCGTAAGGCTCCTGGATGTTCGTCCAGGAAATGACGCCGTCGGTGAACATCTGCTGCCAGAACTTCAGGGTCGCGACAAATGCCGGGTCGGTGAACTTGGCCTTGCCTGTCATGACCTTGTCCTGGAAGTCGGTTCCGACCATGCGGTCGACAATCGTGGAGAAGAGGCAGGACTCTCCGGGCCACCCGTCGCCGTCAGGAAGGAGAACGGTCTGGATGTTCTTCACCTTCAGCTTCAGAACCATTGCCTTCAGATCGGCGTAGGTCTTGGGAAGCGCGATCCCCAAGTCGGAGAGCAGCTTCTTGTTTGTGTACATGACCGAGGTGAAAGTGAATGCCTGCGGGAGCTCGAGGAGGGTCTTCGAGGCCTGCTGGGTCGGGTCGATAGCCGTGGCATTGAAATTGCCGACGAAATCGGCGCCGAGCAGGACCTTCAAGTCCTTCGCCAGTTTTTTCTGCTGTACGAGGGCCGAGCTGTCCTTCATCGAGGGCCAGAGATAGAACACGTCGGGCATCTGGCCGGCGGCGATGTAGGCCGTCAACTTGTCGTGATACGCGTTGCTGAACAGGATTTCCTGGTTCAGATTGATGTCAGGATTGTCATCCTTGAACTTCTGCCAGATGGCCACGTCGGTGGAGTATCCCGCTGATGTGGCGTCCTGGTACCACAGGAAATTGAGAGTGGTCTGCTGTGCCGTGACGGCCATGGGCACGAACAGGGCCAGAGCGAGCGCGAAGATGAGGAGCTTCTTCATTGCTCAAACCTCCTTGATGGATTCTTTCCCCCTCAACGAGGGGGTTTTATCTCTTGTGCGAGGCGCGGCGCAGGAGCCGCGTACGACCAAACGAGGAGCGATGACAACCGCCTTGCGTTCCGGCTCACGGCCCGCCATCAGCTCGAAAAGCATTTGGACCGCCGCGGCACCCAGCTCCTCAATGGGCTGGGCGACCGCGGTGATACCGGGCGAGAGGTGCGCAAAAAAAGGATGATCGTCGAATGAAATGAGAGACACGTCATTGGGCACGTTCATTTTCAGCTCAGCGCATGCCTTGAGTGTTCCCACAACGAGGTCCCCGGCAGCCACGAAAATGGCCGTCACGGCAGGTTGGGAAAGAAGCACGCCCTGAACGCACCGAGTGGCCTCGTTTGTATCATAATTGCAATGCACGACGAGGGGATCCGGCAGGCCGCGTTCGCGGTAGACATCGGTGATTCCCTTGATGCGATCATGTACGTACGGAAGCCAGTCCGGACCGGCGAGCACCGCAATGTTGGAATGGCCGGCATCCGCCAAATGCTCCGCAGCCATCCGGGCGCCGAGAGCGTTGTCGACGTCCACGTAATAGGAGGACATCTGGGAGCTTCGCCCCATCATCACAAAAGGGAAGCTTTTCAAGAGGAGCTCTGCAAGCTGCCTTTCGCCGAACTGCTCGGCGCCGATGATGGCTCCGTCGATCCGACGGCCTCGCAGGATCGAGCGGAACGCGGAATCCACGTCGTCCTCTGCCCGCGCAGTCGAGAGGAGGACGTTGATCCCACGCGCGGCTGCTTCCTGTGTGATGATGGTCAGGAACATGGGCCAGAAGGTGCTCGTCAGCGTGTATTTTCCGGTGTGTGGAATCACAAAACCCATGGTATTGGTCTTACGCGCGGCCAGGCCGCGTGCGGATGCGTTGGGATGAAAATCCAGAGACTCGATAAGTTTCAAGACCCTCCGCCGTGTCTCTTCTCCCACTCCTGGGACGCCATTGATGACCCGTGATACGGTGCCTTTCGACACATGCGCCATTTCCGCTACATCATTAATGGTCACGGCATAGCCTCAACGTTATGATAAAAACGGTTTCTCTCCGATTCATAATACTGATATTTCTGCTTGCAAAACTTACTATCGTCATATGCACTTGTAACCGTTTGCGGGTATAGCACCGCCCAGAATGGATGTCAAGCAATATTTTCTATGATTTTTAATATTATACCCAGAAATAAATTAGCATTAACTCGTAAAGATAGGTCGATCCGTACTTAGCGCTTTCCGAGCCAATTCTGTTGTTTTAGTATACCGTTTTAGTGTTTATGCCGCCGCACGGCTTCTGGTACAAACACGCGTTCGGCGCCAAGGGGCGCTCAACACCGGTCACTTCTTCCCTGACTTTCTGAGAAGCCTTTCACGCCGCCTCCTAAGCTCTTCACGTTCTCGAGAGGTGTGCGGCAGGTTCCAGCCGGCGAGCCTATCGAGAACGGCAAGGGCGGCTTCGGGATTGCGATCGCGGTGCTCGTAGTATTTGGCAAGCTCGATGGCGGCGGCCATGCTTCTGGCCTCCTCCACCATGCGCTGCCACACCGCAACGGCCCGTTCCCATTCGCGGCGGCTCTTGTAATGCATGCCGAGGGCTCCGCCCGCCTCCGTGGCACCTCGCGCGAATGCACCGGCCAGCAGCGCCACGCCGTGCTCCGGCGCGCGCCGCAGCATCCACCGACCGAGTGAACGGGCGTCAATGGGCGCGGCGGCTTCGTCACCGTCCAGGATCCGCCCGATGACCGAATACAGACGCGCAAGGGAGGTGATGTCGGTCGCATTATGGTCGAAGACCACAGGTAACACTCCGGGATTTCCCGTCTTCAGAAACTCGTACCAGACCAGCGGAATGTCTTCCCCGGCCACGTCGAGCTCGCGTGTGATCCCCAGGATACGCCTCTCGATGGATTGCAGACTGCAGTCGCCTCCGGTCGCCGTCCTCCACAGACGGCGCGCATGATGGAGAAGATCCACCTGCGGTCCCGGCTCCCAGGGTATCCGATTCATCAGAAATCGTGTCATCAGGAGATGACTGTCAAATGTCTTTCCATTGTAAGAGACAAATGCCTTGAATCGCCCTAGGAGCTGATCCACCGCGGCGAGGAACTCCGGCTCACCGGGAAAGTCCGAAAGGAATACTTGTTCGACCGCCAGATCGGGCCCTTCATTCCAGGCGGCACCGAAGAGGAAGATGACGCTTCCCGCTCCACCGGAGAGACCAGTGGTCTCCGTATCGTAGAAAACGAGGTCCTCCGCTTCCCTCGCCTCCGGCGAGAACGGCTCGCGCCAGGGCCGGACGCCGATCCCCGGGAAGTGCCGACGACGTCTGAACAGGTACTCCCCCTCGCGGCTCCACTGGGGGAAGCGCGGATCACGTTCCACCATGCGCCGCGCTCGCTACCTCCGACGTGGACAGGGCAGACACCCAGGCGGCGAGGAAGTCGCGGACCGCCTGCTTGGCATTGACGGTACCGATCTGCTCCTCGGGCGCCCCAATGCATGATGGGCAGCCGCTTTCGCACGGGCAGCGCGCCACCACCTCGTGCGCTCCGGCCACGATGCGGGGCAGATCGCGAAGGAAGCCCTCTGAAAGTCCAATCCCGCCGGGATACTGGTCGAAGACGAACAGACACGGTGCGTCGAAATGGGGATCGCGGACCCGCTCCGACACGCCCAGATCGCGCGGGTCACACAGGAGAAATACCGGCGCCACGGTGCGGAAAAGAACCCCGAGCCTTTGGATCACAATACCCTGCTCGGTCTCGGAGAGGCTGGAGAAGAGCCTGCCGGGAACGCAGGAAGCATCGAAGAGCAGCACGGAAGAACGGGTGTGCATCTCATCCGGCGGCAGCGTTATGTCTCCGTAACCCACGTTCTCATTCGTGTGGTACTTCAGCTTCTTGAATTTTGTCGCCTGGGTGCGCACGAGAATGTCGCCGAGCACGGTCCGTACCGCGGCATCCGCACGCTGTTCATCCTCGGTGAGGACTTTGATGTCGGTCTTGACTATGGAGTCTGTCCAGTAGTCGGTGTCGGTCTCTTCCACGAAACAGCGACGGTTTTCCAGATCCAGCTGTTGTACGACGTATTGTTCGCCGAGGTGGATGTAGATTGCATGATCGAAGACCAGAAGCTTTGCGGAAGGCATGTCCATTTCCCCGATGATCTGATCCCGGCCCTTGGTGGTGTCCACGATCACCACGTTTTCGGGGGTGGAAGTGCGTAACGACACGTTTTCGGCCGGATACGATCGATCAGACCAGTACCATTTCTTGGCCGCGTGCCGCACGACTCCCTGCTCGGCGAGGTAGTTCAGAATCTCCGCGGTGCCTTCGCCGAAGCTCTCCCCGTCCTCGAATGGCAGCTCGAAGACCGCGCACTTCAGCTGATCGGTCTGAATGTAGCTGTTGCCGGGATCGATATAGCCGTTTTCCGGCGATCGGGAGAAGAAGTATTCGGGATGCTGGATGACGAACTGGTCGGTGGGCGATGAGGAGGCGACGAGAATGGACAGGGAGACGCTGGCGCGCCGCCCCGCCCGCCCAGCTTGCTGCCACGATGAGGAAATGGTGCCGGGGAAACCGGCGAGCACCGAAGCGTCCAAACCGCCGATGTCGATACCCAGCTCCAAAGCGTTGGTTGAAACCACACCCTGGATGCTCCCGTCGCGAAGACCCTTCTCGATGGCGCGCCTCTCGTTGGGCAGATATCCCCCCCGATAGGACTGCACCGTGATGCCGTGGTTGTCGGTATAGAAGTTCTTCAGGGAATCGCGAATATAGGTGGCGATCAACTCGGTACGCATGCGCGAGCGGGCGAACACGATGGTCTTCACCCCCGCCTTGAGGAGACGGGTCGCGATTCGCTGACTCTCCAGAACCACGCTGCGGCGGATTCCCTGCACGCGGTCCACCAACGGAGGATTGTAGAGGATGAAGTGCCTCTCCCCCGACGGGGCCCCGTTCTGATCGACGAGCGTCACCTCCTCCTCGAGTATCTTGCGCGCCAGCTCGTGGGGATTCCCGATGGTTGCCGAGCAGCAGATGAAGACGGGATGCGCTCCGTAAAAAGCCGCGATCCGCTTGAGGCGCCGAATGACGCTCGTCATATGGGATCCGAAGACACCGCGGTAAGAGTGCATCTCGTCTATCACCACGTAGCGGAGATGCTTCAAGGCCTTGATCCACTTGGGATGGTTGGGGAGGATGCCGGAATGGAGCATGTCGGGATTGGTGATGATGATGCGGCCTTCGTCACGCGCCGAAATACGGATGGAGCTGGGCGTATCCCCGTCGTAGGTGAAAACGCGCACCGGGATTTCACCGCCCAGGACGACTTCGTTGAGCTCCGACTGCTGATCCTGAGAAAGCGCCTTTGTCGGAAACAGGTACAGCGCCCGCGCGTCCGGGTCGTCCAGGAGCGCCTGAAGCACGGGGAGATTGTAGGCCAGAGTCTTGCCGGATGCCGTAGGGCTTACGAGGACCACGTTCCCCGCGGCGCGAACCGCATCCCAGGTTGCCGCCTGATGACTGTACAGGTGGGTGATGCCATGCGCCTTCAGCGCCGCGACGATGCGGGGGTCGACGCCGGACGGGAAATCCACCGCGACGCCGCTTCGCGCGGGCATCACTTCCCAGTGGGTCACCCTCTCGCGGAACTCGGGATCCGCCCTGAGAGACCCGATGATGTCGTTGATCATGCCCCCCCTCCCCCGCCAAAATACTACCACGGAGGGCGTGGGGGAACAATCCTGTCAGGACTCCGTGCCGGGCCGTTCGGGCGCGTTGGGCAACCAGAGCGTGAATGTCGAACCGACGCCGAGCGTGCTTTCGGCATCGATGCGCCCTCCCGCCGCGCCGACGATGGATTGAGAGACGCTCAGGCTGAGACCCACGCCGTGCACCCGCGCCAGGGGCGAATTCGGGACAGCGTTCTCGCCCTTCTCCGAAAAGAAGGGAGTAAAAAGGCTGCTCAGCTTCTCCGCAGCGATCCCGATGCCCGTGTCTGTCACACGCACGCGGGTCATGGAATCAACGTCAGCCGTTTCTACGCTGAGTAGACGTATCGGTCTTTCCACCAGCGCGTCCAATGCATTGGAGAGGAGCGCGTTCACGATGAAGTCCAGTTGCTCGCGCCCCACGCTCACGGGATGAGAATCCCGCAGATCGAGCCGTACTTCAACATTCCCGCGCTCGATCGCGCCCTGAAGAGACGTTATGCGATCCCGGATCATCTCTCCGATGTGCGGCCATACACCCTCGACGGGTGGGATGCTCAAGGGAAGCATTCGCGTGGTGATCTCGACCGATCTGTCCAACGCGCGACGCAAGGTACGCAGGCTCGACGTCGCGGAGGACGGCAATGCGGGATCCGCTTCGAGAATCTGCAGGCTCCAGAGCGCGATCTGATTGATATTGTTGAACTGGTGCGCAACCCCGGCGGCCAAGGTGCCAAGTGCCGCCATGCGCTCGGCACGGATCAGGCGGGCTTCGGCCCCGCGGATGTCCGTAATGTCGATGCCGATGAGCATGGCCGCATGCGTCGGCTCCGAGCCGTGAAGCGGCACGAAGGTGATTTGCCAGACCTTCACGTGGCCCGAGACCGAAGGAAGACGTGTCTCCAGCGCAACGCTTCCCTCCGTGGAGGTCCGACGCACGCACGCGGCTATCTCCTCCACATGCTCCTTTCCCAGAAGGCTTTCAACCGGAATGGCGGCGGCGGCGGATTCTCCAATGCCCAGGTGCATGCGACCTGATGTGTTGGTGAAGAGAAACACCCCATTGGAATCCACGATGCTCACCCAGTCCGGCGAGTTTTCAACGAGGGCCCGGTACTGGGACTCCGAGCGTTCAACGCGCGCCTCGTCCAAAAGCGATACCTGCCCGGCTGCGGCAAAGGACAGGACAATCATGAGCACGACGAGGGTGGCGAGCAATACGCCGACACGCGCGACCAGCGCCTGCTCGATGGGGCCCAGGTACACGAGCGAAACCCCCTCGACGGACAAGAAGGAACGGGCGAGCAACAATCGTCCGTTCTCTCCGGGCACGATGGTACCCGGCGCGTAGCGGGCGGGGAAAAACGAGGCGCCGGTTCCAGGACGAGTGTCAGGACCGGCATCTTCATGCGTTTCGACGGACGCGCTGGGGGGCCAGAGCGCTCGGCGGATCAGATGCGGAGCGGTTGCATACAGGATCGTGCCGAATTGGTCAATGATCATTGCGACTCGGTTGGGCACGAGAGGGGGAAAAAGCGAATCCACGGATCCCGCCATAAGCGCCACCCCTACGATGCCTTTTTCCAGGTTCCAGACCGGCGCCGTGCCGTAATAGGTCGCATTGCCTTTGACGGGGTCCAAAGCCAGGAAACGTCCGTGCTCGCCGGCAAGGGCATCGATAAACCACCGGTCATGGCCGAATTCGGAATGAGCGAGACCCGCTCCCGACGCGGCGACGATTCCTCCCTCCGTATTCAGGATAGCGCACGAGGATTCAACCTGCCGCGAGAAGTGCACGAGAATGTCCTTCGCGACGGAACGGGAATCGGCATCGGATTTCGCGAGCAGGCTATCCATGCCCGGGATGTCCGCCAGAATCGACACCTCCCTGTCGATCTCGCCAATGCTCGCCTCCAGACTCGCGCCAACCAGGTCGGATTCTGTCGCATATCCGGAAAACAGGCCGTAGCGGGTTCGGTCGCCCAGCGCAACGGTGAGGATGCACCCGAGGACGATGATTGCGGGAAGGGACACAAATGCAACCGAGATAGCGGCACGTGTAAGGGGTCTTCCAAAGTTCCTGTTCAAGCGACGAAACGAACGCCACGCATGGAGAGAAAGGGTGAGGGAGAGTGCGAAGAGGGCTACCGCGGAAGTTGCGGAGGGAATCGAGACAGGAAACGCCGTCATCATGAAAGGCAGCGCCGCCACCAACAGGGTGAGAGCCCCGAACACTCCGAGAGAGATCATAGAGGCGAAGAGAAAAGGCCGACGGGCATTCTGGATTCCTTCATCCTGCCGAAGAAATCTGATCGTAAATGTGATGCCGGGCACGCCGAGCAACAGGCTCGCAGCCAAAGCACCCGCTTGAGGACCCAGCAAGAATCCCATGGTAACCGCGCCGGCAAAAAGTGGCAGAGCGAGGAAGCGCAGCCGGTTGATTCTCCGTACGGTGGCCCCCGCCGGCGCGGCGTAGGCGAAGAGCGGGCAAAAGGACACGGCTTGGAGGAGCGCCTCTATGAGACCGTCCGCGGGCAGCGTGACGACGAAGGCGGCTAGGAGCCACAGCGCGGCAATTCCCTGCCAGACAAAGAAGGAGAGAGAGCTGCTCCACCTCCGTTCCTTTCCGTCCTCGCGCGCGAGGACCAGGGTCTCCAAGGCGCAAATGAAGCAGGGAACAAGTTGAAAAAAAATGATCACATCGCGCTGCGAATCCATGATGTGGAGGATCGAGGCCACCATCTCTTCTCCCGCCGCCTCCCTTGACTTGACCGGTGCGACGCCACAGCATACACTTTTTTGGGGGGCTCGACGTGCACAAAATTGTCTCCATTATTCTAGGCGGCGGGAGAGGTCAACGGCTGTATCCTCTGACCGCGAAGCGCGCAAAACCCGCCGTCCCGTTCGGGGGCAAGTTCCGGCTCGTCGATATTCCGATATCCAACTGCATTCACGCGGGTCTTCGTGAGATTTATATCCTCACCCAATTCAACTCCGCCTCCCTTCATCGGCACATCAACAATACCTACCGTTTCGATACATTCTCCAAGGGCTTTGTCGAGGTGCTCGCGGCGGAGCAGACCCTGGAATCGAGCGACTGGTACCAAGGGACCGCGGATGCGGTTCGGAAGAACTTCGTGCATTTTGCCGATCAGTCGCCGACCCACTTCCTTATCCTCTCCGGTGACCAATTGTACCGAATGGACCTCATGGAAATGTTCCACCAGCATTTGGAAACGGGCGCCGACGTCACCATAGCCGCGAAGCCCGTCACCCGCGAGAAGGCGAGCGGTCTGGGCATCTTGCAGACCGACCTTCACTATAGGATCAGCCGATTCATTGAAAAGCCCTCCCCCCAGGAGGACATCACTGCACTGGCGATTCCCGAGCACCTGAAGGTCCAGGAAGAGATCGATTTCCCCGGCGATGCATACCTCGCCTCCATGGGCATTTACATTTTTTCCGCCGCAGCCATGGTCAAGGCGGTGAACAATTCATTCGCGGACTTCGGTTCCCAGATCATCCCCGCCTCCATAGACAGGATGAAAGTGTGCACGTACATCTTCGACGACTACTGGGAAGATATCGGGACGGTGCATAGCTTCTACGAGGCGAATATCGGTCTTGCCGCCATCAATCCTGATTTCAACCTCTACCTCGAAAACGCCCCGATTTTCAGCAATCGGCGAGACCTGCCGCCCTCAAAGATCAATTTCAGCACCATATCCACCTCACTCGCGGCGGAGGGAAGCATCATCACCAACGCCAACATATCCAACTCCATCGTCGGAATCCGTACGATCATTGAAAGCGGGGCGAACCTGGATGGCGTGGTGTGCATGGGGGCAGACTTCTACGAGACGCGCGACCATCGTGAGGAGAATGAAGCCCTCGGAAGACCGAATATCGGCATCGGGCGTAGCTGTATCATCAAAAAGGCGATCATCGACAAAAATGCGCGCATCGGCGAGAACTGCCGGCTCGGCATAGATCCCCTGCCGCGGCCCGACAGCGACTTCGAGAGTTACTCGCTCCGTGACGGCATCATCGTCATCCCCAAGGACGCCGTGCTTCCCGCGGGAACGGTGATCTAAAGGATCCCCATGCTCGGAAGGGAAAGGACATAGGTGGGCAAGAACATCCTCGTTATCGACGATGAAACCATGATCCTCGATGCCATCAAGATCATCTTCGAGGACATGGGTTTCGTCGTGCGAACCTTCTCGGATCCTTTCGAGGGAACCGCCGAGGCGATCGCTCACGATTACGACCTCATCATCACGGATATCCGCATGCCGGGGCGCAACGGCGCAGAAATCGTGGAAGCGATCAGGGCGGCGCGCCCGTCAGCGCGCGTCTTGGTGATCACCGGTTATCCGAGCGACCCCCTTGCTGACCGCGCCGTTCGTGCCGGAGCCGTCGGTCTGCTCAAAAAGCCATTTGAAATCGCCAAAATCTTCGACTTTCTGAAATAGCCTGTCGCTGGGAAAGGATCTGTCTTCCTTGTAGGGCCTCTGCCGCGGGAGTATACTGCACGTGCATGTTCGCCCCTAACGCCGTCTTCCTCGATGACGAGCCTCACACTCTCAGCAGCCTTTCACGGATATTTCGATCCCTGCCCCTCGCGCTCCACACATTCACGGATCCGCAAGAGGCTCTTGCGTTCCTCGCAGGAACGCCCGTTGCCGTGGTTGTCTCGGACTTTCGCATGCCCGCGATGAATGGCGTCACTTTCCTGCGCAAGGCGGCGGACATCCAACCGGAAGCCTCGCGCATCCTGCTCACGGGGTACGCGGATCTCCAGACCACCATCGACGCGATCAATCAGGGCTCAATCGCCCGTTTCCTTGCCAAGCCCTGGGAAGAAACCGAGCTCACGAACGCCGTCCTCGACGAGGCGGCTGCCTCGACCCTCGATCGCTTTCTCGGCGCCCTGCCCCTGTTCCAGACCCAAGCCTTGGGGCTGGCGGACCCGGAATCTATCCGTGGAGCGTTGGATCGATTCCTGCGGGAGTCAGTCGGCCTCTCTCTTGCCGACACAACCGGAAGTGTCGTCACGGCTGCGGACGAGGCTGGCGTTGTCGTAAGCGGCGAAGGGACCACGCTCATGGTCGCTCTCTCGCCCTCGCATCGCATTTTGTTCCACACGCATCGAAGCCAGAAACGGCTTCGCGATCTGATCGAGATAGCGGGACGGACGTGCCTTCTGGCCCAGTCCGCCCGCCGCCTCCAGGCAAGTCTTCTGCGTCTCTCGGAGGTGGACGAGCTGAGCGGCGTGAACAACAGACGAGCATTCGACAGCGAGCTCGCGCGGGAGGTGGACCGCGCCGAACGGTACGGTTCCGCTCTCTCTCTCCTTCTCATCGACATAGACAATTTCAAGCATTTCAACGACACCTTCGGCCATCAGACCGGCGACGAGATCATCAAAGGAATCGGCCTTCTGATGCGTGAGCTCACGAGAACCACCGACATAGCCGCACGTTTCGGCGGGGACGAGTTTTGCCTCATCGCGCCGGGGCTGGACGGCGCACAAGCGGTCGCCCTCGCGCGGCGCGTGAACCTGGCCGCGCGGAACATACGCGTAGCAACGGATGAGACGGTTCGCGTCACGCTGTCTGTCGGCGTTGCCGAGTGGAAGAAAGGTCTCGACGCGGCGGGCCTCCTCAGCCACGCCGATGCGGCCGTTTACCGCGTGAAAGAATCCGGCCGCGATGGAATCGCCGAGCACGGTGGGGATTCGATCGTGAGGCAGCAAACCGAATGAGAGGGAAGGATGAAGGAACTCACTGAGGCTTTGGCGCGCGCCACCAGCAGTTTGAGCCACATCAGTGCCACGGCAAGTGAAAAGACGGGGCCGCAGGGCGGCTTGTGCATCTCGCTCGTCGGACATCTAGACAGTGACGCGGCCAGCGCCTTGATGGACCCGATGGTCGAAGTGATCGAAAAATGGGAGGGGGAAAAACGGATCTTCGTCGATCTATCACACTTGGAGTACATCGCGTCGCTGGGCATCGGAATGCTCACCATGGCGGCGGTTGCCGCCCGCAAGCGCGGCATCGAGCTCTCACTTCTCGCGCCGCAACCATCCGTCCTTCACGTGTTGGAATTGCTCGGCATACCGACCTATATCCCCATCTTTCAAAAGGAGCCCTAGGTGCAACGCGCAAGAACACCCGCCCAGCTCTTTCAGGCCCGATCCCTGAGCCGACGCCTCACGGTAACGACATTGGCCATTATCGTCGCGGCCATTGCCGGGGGGGCGATGCTGGCAGGAGCCGCATTGCCGCATTGGGGAATCGGCGTGACCATTGCATTCCTGGCGGGCCTCGCTGTCCTGCTCCTGATTCCCGTGATATGTCTCGCCCTTTCACTGACGCGAACTGTCGGTGAGCGGGAGGATCGCGTTGAAGACGCTGCGCGCGCGCGCACCATCATCAGCGCTATCACCGCCATCTTCGCCGAAAAGAACGGCGTCGCGGCATCACGCGCGCTCCTGGAGCTCCTCCGCGACGAGTTCCATGCTCCGTTCGCATTGTTGGCCCGCACCGACACCGACGGCGCCATGACATGCCTGAGGACCGACGAGGCCGATGAAAGGAAACTCTCCGACGCCGAGATCCCATCGCCGTGGCTGGCCGCGATTGCGGCCGGGCAGACGTCGCTCTCCGCCGACACCGGGCTGACGGTTTCTCCACCCCAGCGGGCGGCCCTCATTCCCATCGTGGCCGGAAATACAGCCCTGGGTCTTCTCGTGCTTCCCGAGCCCGCGCGTTCCTACACCCCATCGGATGCCGAACTCCTGGGCGAGCTGGGCCAGGCGGTGGCCTCGGCGTTCCTGAGCCAGCAACGGCACCAGGAGCAGGAATACCGCAAGCTACGCATCATCGAGGACGCCTATCGGCTCAGCGAGGCCAGACTCCGCGCGGTGTTCGACGAATCACAGGACATGATCCTGACCACGGACGCGGAGGGCCGCATCATCGACATCAACGAGGCCGGCGTCCGCCTTCTGGGGCAGCCCACCAAAGAGGCAATCATCGGGCGTTTCGAGAGCGAGTTCTGGATGAATGAGCGGGACCATGCGATTCTCATGAAAGAAATCACGGATCACGGCCACGTCAAGGACTTCGAGGTGATTCTGAAGCGTGAAGACAACACGACGGTGTTCGGCCTGGAGAGCGCCATGATCTTTCGCGGCACGCAAGGCGCCGTGGAGGAAATACACGCGATGATCAAGGATATCACCGAGAGAATCCACGACGAGCAGGCTCTCTGGAAGATGAACATAGAGCTGGCCGAAGCGAATCAGAAGCTCAAGGACTCGCAGACGATGATCGTCCAGCAAGAAAAGCTCGCCTCCATCGGGCAGCTTGCCGCCGGCGTAGCCCATGAGATCAATAATCCCCTCGCCTTTCTCATGAGCAACTCGACGGTCGTGCGCCGCAGCATCACGGCACTCAAAGAGTTCGTCCATGCCATGGAGGCCTCCCCTGCAGTCGAGGATGTGAAACGAGCCAAGGAGCGTCACGATATCGACTATATCCTCAAGGATTTCGACGCCATCATGGCCGAGTCGGAGGACGGCTTCCGCCGCATCACCGATATCGTGCAGAATCTGAAAAGCTTTTCACGCATCGAATCTTCCGAGCGCTTCGAACCATTCGACATCAACAAGGGGATCGAGACGACGCTCTCGGTGGCGCGCAACGAGGTGAAATACATCGCGGAAGTGAAGCTGGACCTCGCGTCGCTGCCGCTCGTTGAATGCGTCGGCGGCGAGGTGAATCAGGTTCTCCTCAACCTCGTCATGAACGCCGCCCAGGCCATAAAGAGCCAGGGCAGGACGGACAAGGGCACCATCGAAATCCGGACCGGCGTCCGCGACGACTGGGTGTGGATCGAGATCAAAGATGACGGCCCGGGTATTCCCAAAGGGCAGCAGCTGCGTATCTTCGACGCTTTCTATACGACAAAGCCGGTGGGACAGGGAACGGGGCTGGGTCTCAGCATTTCTTCGGACATCGTCGTGCATCGCCACGGCGGAAAGCTCACCGTGGAAAGCGACACCGGCAAAGGGGCATGTTTCCGAGTGGAGCTGCCCGTGACGCATCGCGAAGCGCAGCCGCGACCCCCGGAGCCGCTCCCCCCCCAATAGAGCTCAGCTCACCAGGACGGCTAATCTGTCCTTCAGGAACTCGGATTTCTCGCGAAGCCCGATGGCGCCCGTTTTGACGAGCAGGAAGTTGGGCATACGGGGATCCAGGGAAATGCGCCCGCTGGATTCTTTCACCATGCGCACGACCTTGTCCACCGACACCTTGGACAGACGCGAGAACTCCACGCGCAAGGTCCCCTTTTCTTCCTTGATCGAAGTGATGAACAGCTTGCGGCAGATGATGCGGATCTCAGCGAGGGCCAGAACGCTCTGGACTTCGTCCGGCAGCGGTCCGAATCGGTCTTCGATCTCGCGATACACCCGATCGAACTCTTCGTCCGTGGAGACCGCGGCGATCTTCTTGTAGACCTCCATCTTTTCCATGGCGTCCGGGATGTACGAGTCGGGGATGAATCCTGAATACTCCAGATCCATGTAGACCTCCGGGGCTTCGTCGCGCTTCTCTTTGGAAAGTGCGGCCACCGCTTCATCGAGCATTTTCAGATAGAGATCGTAGCCGACGGAGAGTATATAGCCGTGCTGCTCACGGCCCAGGATGTTCCCCGCCCCGCGGATCTCCAGATCCTTCAACGCGATCTTGAAGCCGGAACCGAGCTCCGTGTGGTCGGAGATGATGCGGAGGCGTTTCATGGCAATCTCGCTCAGCGCCCGACGGTCCGGATAGAACAGATAGGCGTACGCGGGGATGCCCGCCCGACCTACACGCCCACGCAGCTGATAGAGCTGGGACACTCCCAGCATGTCGGCCCGATCGATGATGATCGTGTTCACGTTCGGGATGTCCAGCCCGTTCTCGATGATCGTGGTGGAGAGCAGCATTTGACGCTCCCCGTGAACGAAGCTGCGCATCACCTCTTCCAGCTCGTCATCCTCCATTTGTCCGTGGCCGACTGCAATGGAAACCTCCGGAACCAATTGCTGCAAAAAGAGGTGGATCTCCTCGATCGTCTCGACGCGGTTGTGAAGATAGTAGACCTGTCCCCCGCGCTCGATCTCCTGACGGATGGCCCGCGCCACCATCTCCTCGTTGAACTCCATCACCGAGGTCTCGATGGGCAATCTGTTCTGCGGCGCCGTGTTGAGGATGGACATGTCGCGCACCTTCATGAGCGACATGTTGAGGGTTCGGGGAATGGGGGTGGCTGTAAGGGTAAGGCAGTCCACGGAGGTCTTCATCTGCTTCAGGCGTTCCTTGTGCTTGACCCCGAAGCGCTGCTCTTCATCGACGACCAGAAGCCCGAGATTGCGGAACTTCACGTCCTTCTGGATGAGACGATGCGTCCCGATGGCGATGTCCACGTCGCCGGCGGCGATCGCGGCAATCCCCGCCTTCAGCTCCTTGGGGGTTCGAAAACGCGACAGCATCGTGAGCTTTACCGGAAATCGGGCAAAACGCTCCTTGAACGTCTCGTAGTGCTGCTCGACGAGGATCGTGGTTGGCGCGAGGATGGCGACCTGTTTGCCGCTCATCACCGCCTTGAAGGCGGCACGCAGTGCGATTTCGGTCT
>Ga0265342_10000728_pt1 | contig 33875 bp, 20 predicted proteins | sample 4CB327metaG_FD_203125 | JGI IMG/M metagenome (GOLD analysis project Ga0265342, IMG submission 203125) | Rhizosphere microbial communities from Carex aquatilis grown in University of Washington, Seatle, WA, United States - 4-CB3-27 metaG | ecosystem: Host-associated > Plants > Roots >... | reverse complement strand
CGATGGCAAAACCAAGTGCGTGGGCAACACCACGTTTTCGATCACTGACGGAAGCCAAACCAGCGCGAACCTGATTCTCGAGTGCACCGGACCGAACGAGTCGGGCACCGGCGTCGTACGGATCGACGGGAGCTTTGATAATTGTCCGGTGGTGACCTCCTTGGTCGCGATCCCGGCAAGCGGTGCCGGTGCGACCACGGACACCATCTCGCCCATTCCAGTCGGAAGCACCGCCACTCTGATCGGCACCTACCGTGATCTCGACGGAGACGACGTGACGTTCAGCTGGTCGCAGAACCCGATCGTCGGGAGCTTCGGCGCAAACACGGCAGCTCGGACACTGTTCACGTGCGTGACACCCGGGGTGGGCGTCCTGACCCTTGCGGTCAGCGACGGGACCTGCACCAAGAGTGGCACCATGTCCATTGCATGCGTCGCAGCCGTGCCTGACGCGAGCACCAGCGGACAGGGAGGGACTGCAGCGGGTGGCGCGCCTGGAGCCGGAGGCGCTGGAGCGGGAGGTGCGACCGGAGGGACCGGATCGGGCGGGACGGGCATCGGTGGGAGCGGTATTGGAGGTAACACCTCGACCGGTGGCAGCGGCGCCGGGGGAACAAGCGGAGTGGGAGGTGATGTTGGTACCGGTGGGAACGTTGGGGTCGGTGGTGCGATCGGTACCGGCGACAGCGGGGTCGGGGGCAGTGTCGGAACGGGAGGCACGAGCGGCGTCGGAGGGAGTGGCGTGGGAGGGACTGGCGTGGGAGGGGCTGGAGTCGGTGGCAGCGCGACCGGAGGGAGCGGTGCCGGTGGCGCCGGAGTAGGCGGCGGCACGGGTGGGATGATTGCGTGCACGGCCTCGACGCCCCCTGACCAGTGCGTCCCGCTGGTCTGCGAGCAATGCACGTTTGGCGCAATGCCCGGGGATCCTAACCTGTGCGACTCGACTCCCGAGAGTTGCTTCAACTGCGACGCAACCACCATGGGTTGCGAGCTCATGACCAACGCGGCTGATAAGGCTCTCTGCGAGAACCTGTACGCCTGCCTGGTCGCTCCGACCCACCCGGGTGACCCGACCTTCCCCGGCTACTGCCTCGGTACCGGTGGCGATGCGCTGCCCTGCTGGTGCGGTTCGAACGGTCTTTCGTGCCCGAATGGCAACACCGCGCCGAGCAAGGCCAATGGGCCTTGCGTCGACCTGGTCCAGGCGGCCGCGCACCTGACGACCTACGACGCGCCGACCATCAGCGCCCAGTTCGTCAACCCCGCCCTCCCGTTGGGCGCTGCGGTGAACCTGGCGATCTGCCGCGGCACGTTCTGCGCGCCGGAGTGCGTGCTGCCGAAATGATCCTGCGAAGCTCGAGACACCGGAATGGCAGTCGTCGTGGTGGGCTGGACCCGAGGGCGCTGATGTCGCTGATGGTGCTGCGCTTCGGCTTGGAGGGGTGCCAGCGGGTGCCCCAGTACCCGACGCGTGAGCCCCTCGACGGCGGCTTTGGGTCAGCCGCCGTCACGCTCGGGTCCGACGAATGCCCGGGCGTCTCGTTCACTGCCACCCCGGCCGAGGCGCGCATTGCTGAGACCGTTCGAGTCGTCGCCGTCGCGACCAGCGCCAATCCCGACGCGACGCTCACTTACGCCTGGACGGCGACCAAAGGTTATTTCTTGGAACCGAGCATGGCCGAAACCACCTACGTCTGTCCGGGCCGCCTCAACGCCGGGCCGCAAACGATCACCGCGTCGGTCTCCGACGGGAACTGTGTCACGACTCGAAAGGCGACTGTTCTTTGCGTGGCCCTGGCCGATGGCGGCGGTCCCGCGACCGTGGGGCCGCCGCCTGAAGTCGATGCGGGAGCAAACTGCACGAACGCCGACCCGACCACTTGCGAGGGCAGTGCTTGCAACGACTGCACAGACATGCATTGCAACACCCTGGCGGCAGCCTCGGCTCAGGACACGGTTCCAGACACCGGCTGCGACATCTTCCTGACCGACGCCGAGGCGGCGCGTTGCCAGCGGCTCTACGCCTGCATGCGCGTGAGCGGATGCGTCCAGAACAGCGATCCGACTCGCTGCTGGTGCGGTTCTGTCGACCCCTACGAGTGTGAGACCGGGATGACCCCCCCCAGCGGGCCGTGTGCGCGGGAATTCAGCGACGCCGCAGGAAGCACCGATGCGACGGTGATTAACGACCGGCTGACGGATTCGGCGTATCCACTAGGTGGGGCGCTCAATCTTGCAGCCTGCCGATCGGTCTCTTGCAGCAGGCTCAGCGACCCTCCCAATCCCGTATGTGCTCTCTAGTTCTTAGAAGGGGAATCGCTTCAATGGTGGCAAAGTTCAGGGTGGAGTCGAGCAGGGGTTCGTGGCAGCGGCTCAATCAAGCCGAGCGGTGCATGGTTAAATGCGCCGGCCTGCTCGGGTGTATGGTGATTCTCGCCTCCGGTCTTTCTGCTTGCAGTAGTAAGTCGGGCGCCCCAACGCCGGTGTTGGTGGGCGATGCATCCGCCGACAGGCCAGCCGATGCATCGGTGCGCGTGACTATCAGCGGCAATGATTGTCCGACGGTGACTGTGACCGCCGGCCCCGCGATCGCGCGGGTCGGCGATCGTGTCGCCGTGAGCGCGAACGGCGCCGACGACGATGGCGCGGATCGGCTGACCTATGCTTGGAGCGCGGCGGCGGGCTCGTTCACGAGCCCGACCAACCCCACGACGACTTACACCTGTCCGTCGGCGAACCAGGCCGGGCCCCAGATCTTGACCGTCGCCGTTTCCGACGGGAAGTGTTCAGTCACCCGAAGTGTCACGGTGACTTGTGACGTTTTCGTGCCGGCTGGCGACGCAAGCACCGATTCGAGCGATGCGAAGGATGGCGGCGCCGACGGTGGCGTAGGCGGCGCGGGTGGAACAGGCAGCGGTGGTACGAGTGGCGGCGCCGGCGGTATGGCTGGCGGCACCGGTGGCGCAGGCGGCGCTTGCACGAGCAGCTTTCCGAGTGACTGCGAAGGGATTGCCTGCAATCAGTGCACCTTCGGGGTCGGCCCCGGCGAGACCGATATGTGCAGCGGCACTCCGGCCGACTGCGGCAACTGCGACCCAACGACGATGGGATGCCAGCTTTTGCAGTCGGACGCAGCACGCACCAAATGCAATGCGCTCTACGTTTGCCTCCGAGATACCCACTGCCTCGTCAACTCGAACCCACTGCCTTGCTACTGCGGAGATGCCAATCCCGATGTCTGCTCCATGCCCAGTTTCACGGGCACACGCAATGGCGCCTGTATTCAGCAGATCATCGCCGCAGCGGGCACTTCTGACGTGCCGACGATCATTGCGAATATCGTCAACCCCAATATTGCGCTCGGGGCGGCAACCAACCTGGCGATCTGTCGCAGCACGTTCTGCGGAAAGATCGCCAACCCAGCAGCCCCGCCCTGCTCGTCTTGGTGAGCGACCGCGCCATCTCGACGAGCACTTCTCTCCCCAGCGCGGTGATAGGGCCTCGCTCTTGGTGCGCGACCTTCGCGGGCGCAATCAGAGTGGGGCAGCCGGCCGCGGCCGCTGGCCGCCGCGCGATTGGGCTCCTGCACCGGGGCACCTCGGTGTTTCGGCGTTCAGTTCGACAAGCCGACGCACGCCGGGGTCGGCGGATCCGCGCAGAACGTGGCGCGGCAGATGGCGAGATTGACAGCGCCTCCGACCGCGAGCGTTGGATCGACGAAGCGGGCCGCTATCTCGCCCGGCTGGGTGGTTCCCGCGGCCGCTTGAATCTCCGCCAAGCAGGGACCGTTCGCCGCGGCCGCTCCGCTCTGGCATTGGGTCGGGTCGGCAGTGCCACACCAGCACCGCTTGGGATCGCCCCCGACCACGCATTGATGGCTGCGCATACAACAGTAGAGCGCGTAGCAAGCCTGCCGGTCTCGATCGGCGACTAGATGGTTGCACCCGGCGGTCGGCGTGACACCCAGCTTGACATTTTCGATCGTGGTGCAGTTGTCAAACGTGCATTGGTTACAGGTTGCGCCTTCGTCGTTCGTCGGATCTTGACCGCAACCGACGACGCCACTGCCGCCTTCGGCGTCGTTGCCAGCGTCGCTCGCGACGCTGCCGTCTGGGCCGTCGTCTGCAGATGCCGCATCGTCGGCAGCGGCGTCGATGGGCGCATCGTCGCAAACGACCACCAGCTGCGTCGAGACGCTACAAGACGCGCGGCGGGCAGTTAGCGCGATCACCTGTGGCCCCGGGCCCGCAGCCAGAGAGCAACGGTAGGTAGTCACCCGCGCGGTCGGATCGCTGAAGTCCCCGCCGCTTCCCGACCATTGATACGTGATCGGAGCGCCTCCAGTGGCGTCGACCGGACCGCCGGTCAACTGGATCGAGCCACCGTATTCGACGTCAAACGAAGATACCTTGACCTCGAGGCTCGGGCAGCGGACGACGCCGGCGCTGCCCGAGAGCGGCGCGGAGCTGGACCGACACGCCAACACGCCGGCGACGAGCACCAGCCATTTCGCACACCGCCGAGCTCCGCCATCGACGGTTGGAACCGCATCCCTTGCGTGCCCCGAGCGCCCTGACGCGTTTAGGGCAGGAGCTGGCACTCGTTGTAGTAAGGGGGCAAGGGGTTGAGCGCGAGATTGTTGGTCTCGAGGTAGCTGAAGACCGACATCCCCGCGTTAATTGCCCCGCGGAGCACCCATTCACGCACGGCATCGACTTGATCGGGCGTAGCTTGGTGCCGATCCCAGAGCAGCAATTCGTTGTGCCGCAGGAATGCCGCGTCGCAACGAGGCATCTTCACCCTATCGAGCAAGGTCTGCGCTGTGGCGGGGTCGACGTTGCCTGGGACGGTCGGATCCAGGCAGCTCGGGAAGTAGTTGTCCGGCGTGACGCCGTTGGTCCTGACTACCATCGTGTGGTCCCAGAGCGGTGCATCGACGGGATACTGATACGCGGGCGGCGTGCTCCCATCATCCGCGTAGTAGATCGCGTCCATCTGGACCTTGACCGAGGTCGGGCTGGTCGGTGCTTCCAATCGGAACACACGCAGAACCGGGCGGCTCAGCTCGCTGCACAGCTTCATCCACATCTCCCAATCTCCGTTCGTGCGGATGAAGGGCGTATCACCGGCGGTTATGGGTGACACGAACGTTGGGCCTGCCGAACTGTCGCTGCTCCAGCTCGCCTTATCGTAGTAGAAGCCGACGGTGTTGTCCGTGAAGTCGGGCAAAACGAGGGAGCACAGGCCCTTGGCGAGATTGAGCATGTTGGCCGAGACGGTCTCCGTCACGGGGAGGTGCTTCAAATTGGCCCGTTGCGCTCCGAGGATCGACGTCGCCTGGACCTGGTTGATGACGTCGTGGGGAATGAGTTGGAGGGTGCCGCCCAGGGTCATCCAGGGCATGTAATGGGAGGCCCATTTCTCCGCGACCTGCTTGTCGCTGTGATTGACGGTGTCGAAGACGCGCACCATGTTCCCGCCAACGTTGTCTAGCGGGCCGAAGAGCCCCGCCGCAAAGTTCGCGGGGCGGGCCTGGCCTTCCGACGAGGCCGCGAGCGCGTCGCTCTGCAGACCTTTGCCGTCGGCTTTGGGACCGTGACAGTTGATGCAGATGTGACGATAGAGCGCCTCGCCCGGCGCCATCATGTAGACAAAATCGCTCGACGACGGAGGAGTCGTAAGCTGGCTCATCCAAACGGGACGATTCGCGCTGGTGAGGCTCGAGACACTCATGACGTTTGAGTTGGGGTCCGATGCCGCCCTCGCGAGCTTCTGAGCGCATTCAGGTTTGTCGTTCTGCCACAGACCGTAGGGGATCCGCGTCGTCGCATAGGTCTTGAGAGCAGGGGTCAGATTGACCTGCTGAAGTGTGGCGGTCAGCCGCCGCCGGTCATCGGCTGTCGCCGGGTCGATTGAAGTCGCCCCTGCGGGGTTTGAATTGTCCGGCACTCCGCCAATGATCACCGATTGCCAATTGGCGCGCCGGGGAGCCCAGGGCGATGCCTCGGTCGGGTCGTAATCGAACCACTCTGCGTGGTAGGGCACGCCGATCGCAGGCTGGACAGCGTAGTAGCCACCGGTGGGATCGAAGGGTGGGTTCCCGCCATTGATGTACATCTCCGTGACCGGACGGTAGTCAGTCTCACTAGCATGGGACAATTTGCCCGATGGATAGCCCAGCTGGACCGGATCGAAGATATCGGTCCCGAGAACATCCTGGCAGTAGTTATATCGGATGCCGCCCTTGTACTCCTTCAGCCGGGCCTGAGCACCCGCTTGCGCCGCGGCGTAACGAGGATCATCGGGCATGATCTCCTGGTAGGGCTGCTCCCCGTCGATGTAGTCGTGGGCGTAGGTGCCGTCGGTGCGCTGATCGTGGGGAATGACGTCCTCGCTCAAGCCCTGGTACTCGGGCTTGAGGATCGCGGGCAAGCTCACCATCCATTCACCCATGATTCGCGGAGCGCGGCAGTCGAAGCCAGCGCCGTTCATCGGCATGTGGGGGAAGGGGACGTAGTCATCGAAGTACGGGAACGGCGTGTCGACGTTGCGATAGATCAGGCTGCGCCAAGGGGCCGGAACGAAGGTGTGGCCGGTGCGCCGCCCCCTGCAGAATGTGTCTCCGATGTCGTTGTTAGCGACTACTGCGGCGCATCCGGGCGCCCACAAGCTGCCCTCCGCATTCGAATAGTACTTGGGTGACCAGGTCAGTTCTCGCTTTACGGTCGAGCTGGAGTCGGGCGGCGACAGATTCGCGCCGTTGTCGAGGCGATTGAGGCTATCGTCGGCGACCGGGTAGTCGCGGAGGGACGGTGTGATGTAGGGGATCTTGACGGACTGGTTCGCGCCACGCATCCGCACTGGGCTATAAGTCTCGAGCGCGAGCCCAAAAATGCCCGCGGTTGGCACCGAGAATGGCAAGAAGTTGAGAGCCGACGCCAGCACAGGCTTGACCTGGCTGGGAAGGCCACGGGGGTTGTGGCAGTGGGCGCAGTTCCCGATCATGTACGCTTGCGCGTTCAGCTCCTCCTGTGTCCGATACGTACGAGGGAGTTGCGACTGCTCGAGCGGCAGGACATCGGCGGGCGAGCTCATCCCGGTGATCAGCCCGTAGTCGATCAAGCGCTGCAGCTGGTTGACCTCATCGCTATCGACCGGATCGTATGTCCCCCCGGTACCCGCGGCGCGCTGCGCGACTTGCAATGGATAGAACCCAAGAACGAAATCCTTGGTGGGGCTCCCCTCGTGACACTGCACGCACCGGAGGCTGCCTGGAACGGCGTAGTGCTGCTGCACGCCCGCGTTTTTCAAATCGTCGAGCGCGGCGCTGATCTTCTTGACGAGGTTCCCGGCCCCCGTCGGAAGGTTGTCGATGATGTCCTGATAGGCGATCTCGTTCGCAATGTACGACTCGGTCAAGTCACTGAAGCCAGTGCCGTCGCGGTACGGGTTGTTCCACAGCGTCGCCGACGACTCGTCGTCGCTCCACAAGTACGTCCCGTAGAGCGCGTTCTGAACCGGCGTCATGCCGTCCGCGGCGACTGTATCGGGCATGGAAACGATCACGCGCGTCTCCATCTTCCGGTTGGCGGTCCGGCCGGCGGTGTCGATGACCTTTCGGAAGAACGTCTTGTAAAACCGGGTGTATGGCGGGATGTCGAACGTCTGCGTATCCTTGTGGAAGATGATGCTGGTGCCCTTGGGAACGCGGATGAAGCGCAACTTCCCCGATCCGTCGGACCAGAGCGGATAGGTCGGTCGATACGCGATCATGCCGTTCGCAGCCAGCGTGGCCGTGTCGAACGTCGTCAAATCGGTGTCCGCGAGATTCGGCGGCAGCGCCTTTGCGGCCTTGAAGAATGTATCCTTCGCGGTCATCTCGTCGGACACGCTCGACTGATACATCGCGGGCGATGGGACGCAGTCGCCGAGATTGGTCATCGCCGTATACGCGTACGAACCGGTGCCACCGCTGGAACCGGTCGAGGCCGGCATCACGAACATGTCCGCCGGCCTTCCTTGCGCGAGCCAGACGTCGAGGTAGCTCGCCAGGATCCGAACCGGGTCGTCGGCAGGTCGGCTGTCGAACGCCTTCCCCACCGGCGGCATCGCGAAGCTCGGGTCGTTCGATTCGATGCGCGCCAATCGCGACGCATCGAAGACCGTCGGGAATGTCTGCGCCGTCACCTGGAAGCCGCCGTTGGCGGCGGAGACGTGACACCCGCCGCAGATCGAGTTGAAACGGGTGAACAGATCGCTGGTCTTGACGAACATTTGACCGCCGTTTGTCGACGCGGTCACATCGACGCGGGCGGAGAGGTCTTCGGACGCACGGGGTCCCGGACGGCAGGTGGCGACCGGTTGCGAGTCTGGATCCGCGCCCGCATCGCCGGGAGCACCGGCATCGCCAGCGTCGGGGACCTGGATATCAGTGGGTCCACTACCGTTTCCACCGCATCCGAAGGCCGTGACCGCGACGAGGCAAGACGCTAGACCGACCCCGAAGACGCCCTTCCCTACCCCGCGCAATGGAGCTGTCATGCGCGCGCTAGTTATCATGCTTGCGACAATCCGTGTGTGAACAGTTCGCGACGTGGAACGGAGCGAATTCGACCTCCGCGATTTCTGCCCATTGCTCTCATGCACGTGCGGGGTGTACGACGCAGGCGCGGCTCCGCGCCGCCGTGTTGTTGCCAAACCGTTTCGGGAGGGCCGCGCACCGCGGAAGGAATTCAGGCAAGCATCAGCGCGCGCCGTTGGTCCGATCCTCGGAAGGATTTTGGTGATGACTGTGTCCAAGCGAACCTTGGCAACGATGGTTGGTGTGGCCGCCTTTGCGGTCGCACTGGTTCTTTACTTGTTGTTCCGGCCAGCGGCGCCTACGGCAGTCGCTGGCGCCAAAGCCAGTGAAAGTGAGGCGGCGGAACAGGGGCGCACCCTCCGCTGGAGGCTCGCGGCGCTGCTGAGTAACCCGCCTCCGCCGGAGTCGCAAAAGGAAAAGCCCTCCCACGCCGACGGCCCGGTTTGCGACAAGTGCACGACGGAGAATTGCAATCCGGGAACTGACGACGGCTGTGATTCGATTGGCGACGCGGGCGATCGCACGCTGTGCGAAGAGCTTTACTCCTGCATCGTTGACCCGAGGAATAACTGCGTGATCGATGGCGATCCTGTCCGCTGCTGGTGCGGGACCAACATGCTCAGCTGCTGGAACACGAGCTCAGGCCCCGGCCAGGCCAATGGGCCATGTTTGCAGCAGATCTTAGCCGCCGCGAAGACTACCGACGCCGACGTCATTTTCCATAAATTCATGGACGCCGACTTGCCACTGGGAAGAGCGAACCGGTTGAGTGTTTGCCGAGGCGCATTCTGCAAGGGCAACTGCAACGTTCACTGATTTTCGCCGCCTGCGAAGCGATAGACCGCACGAGTGCCGGTCTCCGAATATCGGATGGACCATTCGATAATCGGTCAGTCGTGCGACTGGTGCTCGGCTCGTGCAAATTGCGGATGGCACCTGTCAAAGGCTTGTTGCCGACACGTTACCGGGACGTGACCAATTGTGCCAGCGAGCCCGTGATACGAAGCGGTTCCTTCGCCGTGGCTTTCCAATGGAAGAAAGTCCAATTCCCGCGCTCCTTGTGGTCCTGCTTGCCTGCTTCGCGTCCAGCTGCACGCACGGCAGCGACACGCGTCCGCCGATTTGGTCTTATCTCTCAGCGGCGATAACCGAACCGAACTGCGCGACATCGGGCTGTCACGACCAAGCGACAGCCGCCTCCGGTCTCGACTTCTCGACACCCGATCGGGGTTATACCAGCCTGACCGGCTCGTGGCTCTGGATTGCGAATTTCCAAAGCAACACGGAGCACGCCTGTGTGAGCAATGGAGGGCCGAGCTCGTGCCTGAAGACCAGTCGCTCGCTGGTCATTCCGTTCGACCCGGCGCAGTCACGCCTGCTGCAGCTCCTGAGGGGAACTGCGAAGCCGGCAATGCCGCCTGACCGCTCGTTGCCGACGGACGATGTGGCTCTGATTGAAGCGTGGATCCTGAACGGCGCCACCGACGATCGAGCGGGGTCTCCCGCGCCGTCGCCCACCAGCCCAGACGGTGCGCAAGACGGGGGACATCAATGAGACCGTCGAGGGCGAATCAATGGTCGCTGTCGGTCGTTGCCGCCTGGTTGGCGCTCGCTTCGTGCGGCTCGCCGCCGCCCGAGGTGCCGGCGCACCCAACCTGGGCGGACGTAGAGCCGATCATGCGCAACGAATGTTCGAGCTGTCACGGCGGCAGCGCGCCGAACACCGGCAGTGCACTCGGCGTCACATATCGCTTTGACTTCTTCGATCTCACTCCGGCCAGCTGCGGGGAGGCCGCTGGTACTGTGTCCGGAGCCCGATTCGCCGCAGCGGCCTCGTCTCAAATCGCGTTCGACATTACCTCGGAAAGTGCCTCGATCCGTCCCAAGATGCCGCCCCCACCGGCTCCATGGCTGGAGGATTGGGAGTGGCAGACACTGCTGCGCTGGACCCACGACCCGCAGAAGGGATCGCCGCCGCCCGGAAATCGGCCTCCAACGCTCACGATCACATCTCCGGATCGCACGGTCATCGGCTGGTTCACGCTCACGGTCGATCTCGAGGATCCCGATGGCGACTCGGCCGTCGGTGTCCTGCATATCGGCGATGCGACCCTGTCGATGGATCGACCGGGAGGTTTCTCCATCCTGGTCGACGGCTCGCAATGGCCGGCGGGCCCTCTCATGGTGAACGGCACGGTTTGCGATGGTTGGAGCCAAGCCGCTTTCAACGACACCTCCTTTACCGTCGCTTCCATTTTCTAGGCATCGATCTTCCTGATCGCCCGCGCCGACGCCGTACGAAATCCGGATGGTCCCTGCGGAAATCGATGTGCGCCGGCGCGAGATGGGTCATCTCCTGTCACCCCTGTAATCAGAGCGATCGTCCGGTTTTTACGGCGGAAATGGGGTGCTTCGCGTCTCATCTCGGAGGAAGCCTGGCCGGGCACGTTTCCTGCTGAGGGGGAGGCCATCTTGGGAGGAGTCACCCAACGGACGCGCACGCCACGCTCTTTCGAGAACGTTACAAATCAGGTGCGCGTCTCAAGGTAAAGCACCGCGCAAGGTCCGAGTTCACCCCGAGCTCGGTTTTGTTTTTTTTCGGGGACATCCGCCGCCGCATTTCTGGGCGGCCCGGTGACAGTCGGGGAGTGGTTCGAAAACGCTAGATGGAGGATTGAAAATGAGGAGACCCAGTTTCGTTAATCGAGAGCTGGTTGCGCTCGCGATGCTCGCGGGTGCGGCCGGCGCATGTAGTCCTGCTCCCGAAGAGGACGCGTCGAATTCGACCGGCCAGGAAGAGTACGTCAAGCAGATCCAGACAGAGCTCGACAGCGCGGCTCTCTCGGATCCGAACTCGTTCAACAGCTTCAAGCCGGTCAAGCCGGTGCTGAAGTGCGTGGACAAGCTGGCCAACAACCAGTACCGCGCGCACTTTGGTTACACCAACAGCTCGTCGAGCTCGGTCTCGATCCCGGTTGGATTCTTCAACCGGTTCTGGCCGCCGCCGATCTTCCGCGGCCAGCCGACGGTCTTCGCGCCGGGCTCGCAGGCGGACGTGGTCCAGGTGACGTTTAGCGGCTTCAGCGCGTCTATCTGGGTGCTTGGCGATCACTTCACGGTGGCGACCAAGTTCTCCAAGCTCTGCCCGGCCGGTGGCACGGGTGGTTCGGGCGCTGGCGGCTCGGGTGCTGGCGGCAAGGCGACTGGCGGCTCGGGCGCTGGTGGCTCGGGCGCTGGTGGCCGTGGCATGGGCGGCGCGGCGGCTGGCGGCTCGGGCGCTGGTGGCTCGGGTGCTGGCGGCTCGGGCGCTGGTGGCCGTGGCATGGGTGGCGCGGCGGCTGGCGGCTCGGGCGCCGGCGGCACCGCGGCTGGCGGCTCGGGCGCTGGCGGCACTGCGGCTGGCGGCTCGGGCGCTGGCGGCACTGCGGCTGGCGGCTCGGGCGCTGGTGGCGCTGGTGGTTGCACGGTTCCGACCAACTGCGACGACCAGAACCCCTGCACCATTGACGGCGTCGATCAGGCCACCTGCGTGTGCACGCACATCGCGGCGATCGACGGCAGCACTTGCAGCGACGGCAATGCTTGCACCCAGGTTGACACGTGCCAGTCAGGCGCCTGCGTTGGCAGCTCGCCGAAGACCTGCACGGCGCTCGACCAGTGCCACATCGCGGGCGTTTGCGACACGACGACCGGCGCTTGCTCGAACCCGGCCGCTCCGGATGGCCGCACCTGCAACGCCGACAACGACGCCTGCACCGTGACTGACATCTGCGTCAGCGGTATCTGCACGATGGGTACGCCCACCATCTGCGCCCAGCCTGACCAGTGCCACTCACCGGGCACCTGCGACAAGACGACCGGCGCTTGCTCGAACCCCAGCGCTCCAAACGGGACGACCTGCAACGATGGCAATGCCTGCACCACCTCTGACATCTGCTCCTCGGGCGTTTGCGGCGGTACGGCTGTTGTCTGCGCTCCGGCCGACTCGTGCCACATCGCCGGCGTCTGCAACCCAGCGAGCGGCAGCTGCTCGACGGTGAACGCTCCGAACGGCACGACCTGCTCTGACAACAACGCCTGCACCACGGGCGAGACTTGTCAGGCTGGCGTCTGCTCGGGCGGCACGAACAAGACCTGCACGGCCTTGGATTCGTGCCACGTTGCCGGTACCTGCGACACGGTTTCGGGCACCTGCTCGAACCCGGCGGCCACCAACGGCACGAGCTGCAGCGACAACAACGCTTGCACCACGGGCGACAGCTGCCAGTCCGGCACCTGCGTCAGCGGCGCTCCCGTTGTTTGCGGCGGCACGTCGGATTCCTGCCACACGGCGGGCACCTGCGATCCGACCACCGGCCTGTGCGGCGGTGGCACGAAGCCCGACGGCACCATCTGCGACGACGGCCAAGCCTGCACCTCGGGCGACGCTTGCCTCGCTGGTGTCTGCACGCCGACGACGATCGTTCCGCCCGATAGCTGCGTTCCGAAGGTTTGCGCGCAGTGCACGTTCGGCGTGAACCCGGGTGATCAGGATCTCTGCGACGCGACTCCCGAGAGTTGCTTCAACTGCGACCCGACCACCATGGGTTGCGACCTCATGACCAATCCGGCTGACAAGGCTCTCTGCGAGAACCTCTACGCCTGCTTGGTTGCACCGACCCACGCGGGTGATGCGAACTTCCCGGGCTTCTGCCTGGGCGCCGGTGGCGACGCGCTGCCTTGCTGGTGCGGTTCGAACGGTCTGTCCTGCCCGAACTCCAACACCGCGCCGAGCAAGGCCAATGGGCCTTGCGTCGACCTGATCCAGGCGGCCGCCCACCTGACGACGTACGACGCGCCGACCATCAGCGCTCAGTTCGTCAACCCCAGCCTCCCCTTGGGCGCTGCGGTGAACCTGGCGATCTGCCGCGGCACGTTCTGCTCACCGGAGTGCGTGCTTCCGCACTAACGAGAAGTAGCTGCGGCTAAGAGAAGCAAGACCAGCCGCAGTCGTAGTAGAGAGAGGGCGGGTGCCAGCCTCGGCTGGCTCCCGCCCTTTTTTTTGTGCCGGGTTTGCGCTGGTTCACAGCCGACAGACAGCCGTTGCCGAACGTTACCGTTCTTTGAGACTCCTTGCGCGTCTTCTGGTATTCGAACGGGCACTCTGAAAACCGGAGGCAATGCAATGCACAACGGCCCCAATGACCTTTGTGCAAGCCGACCCCAGGGGCAATCCCGATGGTGCCATCTTTGCTTACAGCAGCGCTGACCGGGGGTGAACTTCCTCGGGCCCGCGATTTTTTGAATGGAGGACCGCTATGAACCGGAAACTCGTAGGCGCACTCGCTCTACTGATGAGCGTAGGGGCTTTAAAGAAGGCCTCTGCGCTCGATTTGAAGGGATCGGACACGCTCGCTGAAGTGACCAAGGACGCCATCAACCTGTGTGGCCTGAGCAGTGTCCTCAATTATGTCGGCGGCGGCAGCGGTACCGGCCAGTCCGCCATGATCGCCGGCACCCAGCAGATCGCCCCGATGTCGCGCGAGCTCAACAGCCCCGCGTGCGTCGGCAGCGCTAACCAGCTGCTGATCGGCCTGGACGGCATCTCGCTGATCACGTCGAATCAGACTTTCGGCGACAGCATCAACCAGACCCCCGACCCAACCGACGACTGCAGCGATTCGATCGATGGCGGCACCGCGCTGACCGTCACCGGCTGCGCGGCGGCTGACGGCTGCACCACGCCCGGAACCTATACGTTCACTGACTGGAAAGACGTCCTGGCGGTAGTCTACGGTGGACAGAACCACACGACGGCGGCTCAGCTCGTCAACGGTGCGCGCAATCCCGCTCGTATCGATTGCGCCAGCGCCGTTCGCCAGGCGCTGGTGAACAATTGGTCGGCCATCTTCACCGACAGCGTGCTCGACCCGCAGCCCTGCCGCTCGACCAGCTGTCTCCGCCTCAAGCACGCCTTCCGCCGTGGTGATCAGTCAGGAACCACCGATACATTCGTGACGCTGGTCGGCCTGGTTGCGATCCCGCCCTACACGACGATCAACCCGGGCAGCGGAATCGACCCGGCGGCCACGGCCAACCCGTTTTGCAACGCGGGGACCAACAAGATGAGCAAGGGGGATTCGGACTACCTCGACCTCGACCCGATCCGGCGCATCGTCGATTCGGACCTCGCCTCGAATGGGCGCCTCGGCTTCGAGCAGGTGGCCGAAGGCTACCAAGCGCCCAGCAACCCACCCGTCGTTGTCGGCATCGACGATCGCACCGAGCCGCCGGTGGCCGTCCTGGCGGACTACTCGATGTCGACCGAGCAGAACATCCTGCCCGATACCAGCCTCCCCATTCCGACGGGCTTCGCCTCGGTGGCGGCTGCTCAGGTGGCAGCGCTTGCCCAGCGCAAAGGCCTCGGCGTGGTGCTGCCGATCGAGATTCCCGGCAACTACACTGACGAGCGGGTGGCCTACTATTCGACGATTGCGATCGGCGGCGAGCCCACCATCTGTTCGCCGGGCAAGTTCGCTCTTTCGATCGCTGATAACCAGCACCCGTCGACCGCGCTGTGTCCGAACGGCGGCAAGCAACCCTGCCTGTTGCCGGTCGACGCCAGCAATCCGGCGGCGTTGAATTTCAACTGTCTCAACAACTCTCCCGTCCCCGCTTCCCCGCCCGTCAAGGACTCACGCGTCTACAACTTGCTGGTCGTCGACACCGCCGGCCACTACGTGCGCGACAACTACGTCAACCCGGGGCTGACCCTGTCGACACTCAAGCAGAACCGCGTGGTCAGCGCCTTCTTCCGTCTCCATGCGACCCAGGTGACGAACCTGGGCGGCTTCGCGCCGGGCATCAATTGCAAGAAGTTCACATCCACCGAGCAGATCGGATGCTTGGTCGCGGCCAGCCCCTGCAGTATCGGGTTCGCGGGCCGTGAGTCGGTCGACAACGCCCTCAACATCGCGACGCAGATTGCGGGCATTCAGCCGACCGTCCCCAACATCCAGAACCTGGTCACCCTGGGCACGCCGGTCTATCCGATGGCGCGTCGCCTCTGGGTAAACTCGATCAATGGGTTCTCGACCGTCACCGGCGATCAGTTGACGCTGCTCCGCTGCTTCGAGGGTCTGGTTCCGGGCGTCTTCCAGAACGACATCGATCTGGTTGTCCAGAACCGGAACTTCGTCCAAGTCCCGGCGGGCGTGAACCGTCAGAAGACCTGCCCGGCGACGTTCCCGTAGTCTGCAGGCAAGTCCGGCTGCGCCGACCGGTCGCCCGGATATCCCGCGCCGCACCGCCCGGCTCAGTCCCGCTTTCCCGGGCCTGGGCCGGTTTTGCTCGTCAAGGTGTGACGGACTTGAAGCGAGCTTGTCATCCGCAGGAGTCTCCCGAGTTGATATAGACGCTCGTTCCACGCTGAGGGGAGCTCATGTCCGAAAGCGATTCGATGAAGGCGATCTCGCGCCATCCGAACCCGGAGTGCAGGGCCAACCGCGCACGGGCGCATCTGGTGGCCCGCGCTTGCGCCGTGTTGATGGTCGGACTCGCGGTTGCAAACGCTGCTCCCGCCCACGGCGCCGCGCCGGAGCCGAGCGCGGCCGATCCGCTCATGAGCGGCGTCCCCGCCGCCCCCAGCGGCCCGACCGCCCCGCGCCCGCCGCTACCGGGACAGATCTCATCGAGATTTGGAATCGACGAGGCACGGCCAGAAGACAGCGTCCCCAGCGCCAAGGAGCGCGACCGCAACCCGCTCGAGTACGGCTACTACATTCAGGACCTCCTCGAACGAGCCGAAGGGGCGCAGAAGAACAAGGACTTCAACGCGGTGGTCCTGTACTACCGCGCGGTAGCCAAGGCGGTCCCAGAAAGTGCGAAGGGCTGGAGTAAGCTCTGCGAGGCTTACGAGCGCGTCCGCGACCGCGAGCGAGCCATCGGCGCCTGCCGCTATGCGATCGATCGGCCCGGTGTCGAGGTTCATGACTACGTCCGCTACGTGCGTCTCATCATCGCGCAGACCGAGCCGCTGACCTCGAAAGAGCGCCAGGAGATCGGCGCCGTGCTCGAGCACCTCGACAAGCAAGACGGCGCGGAGTTGATCGCGAACCACTTGCGCTGCGAAGTGGCGGTCAAGGTCCAAGAGGTGGGGATAATGGAAGCCTGCACAAAGGTCCTGGTTTCCAAGGCTCCGGACGATCCCAAGACCATCGTGTTTCGCTGGACGCTCGCGATGATGAAGGGACAGACCGCCGAAGCGAGCCGTCTGCTCACTTACGCGCGCGCAACCGGGGTCCCCACAGAGAGTGTCGAGCGGATGCAAGCGATCACGCCGGGATCCAGCGGCCGGTCGCGCACACTGGCTCTCGGCATTGGCGCTGCCGTCGCGATCGCCGCGGGCGCAATCGCGGTGTTGGCGTTGAGCATGCGTCGACGGCGAGCGCTGGCGACGAGCCGCGCTGCCACGTGAGCAATCTTGCTCAACGTGCCCCAGAGACCGGTTTCAGGTCTCCGACTTTCGGAGACCGATCAAAGTGGATGCTCGCAAATGTATGCCGAATCGTTGCAGCCGGGCGCCTGAGAATACTGCTATAGGCATGGCCATGGGTATGGGCGCGATACCAGCGGCGTTGCCGGCGCGGGCAAAACCGGTGTCCGGAAGATCATCAGTGAAACCGTTCAGGAGCGGCACAAACAACCTACCTATGGCTGCTGCTCCAGACCACACCGACGGCATTGCGGCACCGAAACCAGGCCCGCAACGCTTTGGTCGAATTGCCGCGATCTCACCAGCCATGGAAGAGATCTTTGGTGCGGCTCAGCGACTGGCGCCCAGCAACGTCACGATCACGCTCATCGGCGAAACCGGGACCGGCAAGGACGTCATGGCTCACGCGATTCATGACGCGAGCCTGCGCGCGACTGGTCCATTCGTGTTGTTCGATTGCGGCGCGGTCACCGGCAACCTGGTCGAGAGCGAGCTCTTCGGACACGAGCGCGGCGCCTTCACCGGCGCTCACGCCGAGCACCCGGGTGCCTTCGAGCGCGCTCGCGGCGGCACGCTGTTTCTCGATGAGATTGGCGAGCTTCCTCTCGACCTGCAGCCGCGCCTGCTGCGCGTGCTCGACGACCGGTCGGTCCGCCGCGTGGGCGGAACCCGCGATCGACAGCTGGATGTGCGGATCATTTCGGCCACCAACCGCGATCTGTCGGCGCTGGTCGCAGCGAAGCAGTTCCGCTCCGATCTCTACTTCCGCCTGGGCGCGGCGGTCGTTCACGTTCCTCCGCTCCGCGATCGGCTCGAAGATCTGCCCTTGCTGGTGACGCAGCTGCTTTCGGATCTCGGTCGCCCGGACATCCGCGTGTCCGACGGTACGCTGGACATGCTCGGCGCGCACCGCTGGCCCGGCAACGTTCGCGAGCTCAAGAACACCCTCGCCTGTGCGTTGGCCTTCACCGACGTCGGTGTGCTCGAGCCGCACCACTTGCGATTCGTTGCCGCCGCGTCCGAGCATTCGTTGCTCGATCGCTTCCCGTTGGGTGGACAGACGCTGGCGTCGATCGAGCATGCCGCGATCAAGCAGACGCTCACCGTCACCCGCGGAAACAAGATCCACGCCGCGCGGCTGCTGGGGATCGCCGCCTCGACGCTGTACGAGAAGCTGAAGAAGTACGGGATCTAGCGTCGGCGCCGCCAATCAAATCGCTAGGCGGAGCGCGATGCCGAGGTCCATGACCGCCGGATCGCGGTGCTGCGCCGGCGAGATCTGGTTCAACTCCATCATCCCCGTCACGGGATTGATGACGCAAGTGGGGCTGTAAATGGCCGGAGTATCAATGCCAAGCCGGAACTCGCCGGTGCTCGTTCCGTAGTGGACGGCGCCGAACGCCTCGAGCGTCAGGTGGGTCAGCAGCGTCACCGAGTAGTCGAGCCGGGTGACGAACGAGCGATCGGATAGATTGCCGATCGTCGAGAGCGTGAACGTCGTGTAGTTCCAGGAGTAGGGCGCCGGCAGCGAGGCAAACACGGCGGCGTAGTGTCGACCGGTGTAGAAAAAATTGAGCTGATTTTCGACGAACAGCCCCGGGTAGATCGACGGATTCGTATAACCAACCGAGTTGTAGAAGTACTCAGCGCCCAACGTGAACACGTCGTTGTCGTTGTATTTGCGCGCCCAGGTCAAACCAGTCGCCACCTGGGTTTTGATGCCGGAGGCCGGTGTGGCATTGAACGCATTGAGGAAATCGACGGCCGTCATCGTGCCGCACGTGATCTGGGGAACCGGGTCTTTCGCGGTCACGATGGTGAAGTCGCTCCCGTCGTGGAAGCCGGCGTCGACGTAGAGATCGAAGTCGCCGAGACCGAACGACACGTCTGTCCCGACGCGCGGCTTCTGGCCGCGTTTCGCGAAGACATCCAGCCCCAGCTCCGCCGCGCCCTCGACGATCTCGGCGCGGGCCGCGCCCGCGATCTGACCGAGCGTGTTCGTCGCATTGTTCGGGTCCTCGTACACGCCGAAGGCGTAGAAGTTCCAGCCGCGCGCCTCCCAGGGAAAATGCACCTTGAGCATGCTGGTGCCCGGGCGCGCGTCGAAGACATCGAGCGGGTTGCGCTTGATCGGGTGCAGATAATCGGTCGGCGTCCAGAAGCGGCCGGTTCCCCACTTCACGTGCTGTTTACCGGCGGTGACGAAGAGCTCGTGCTCGATGTCGAACGAGATCCACATCTGGTCGAGCACGGCGTTGGGTCCGCGAGACGCGTTGAAGGTCGTGAAGCCGGTGGCGGAGCTGCCGGCGATCGCTCCACTCGACGAATTGGTCTGGCCTGCGAGGACAGGGGTCGACGTTCCTGTTGGCGGCGCGGTCGGATCGTAGCTCACGCGGCCGCGGATGAAGGCGCGCACGCGCTCGTTGGGGCGCGCGTCGAAGTAGGTGTCGAGCAGGTTGGGCGACGAGAGCGACCACTTGGCCGGATACTGGTGTGCGAGAGCGCTGCTCTGCGCGCGCAGGTAGAGCTGGCCGCCAATCGTGAGTGGGTTCTCGGGCGCTACGTCGGCACTCAGCTTCGGCCCAAGGTCGGGCCTGCCGAGCAGCGCTTCGTCACGCGTGGACGCGCCGCTCGGCGGTGCCTGGGGCTCTGCGGTGGAGGCCGCAGCGGCGGGCGGAATCGAAGTGGGCGACGTCGGTTCGCCGGAGGTGTTGGGCGCGGGCTGCGCGCCACCGGCGCTCGCGGGCGGCGTGGCGTTGGGGGTGGGTGTGGGCGCTGGGGTCGCCGGTTTGTCCGAGCTCGCGCCACCGAACATCTCGTCTTCGGACGGCCGCTTGTCTTGCGCATAGGCGAGCGACGAGAAGAAGAGGAGCGCGAGGGCGCCGGCGATCGCCGCGCCCCTCGTCCTGGCGATCCCCTCGACCCTATCCCTTCTTATCCCCTCGCCCCCGTCCGCGGGGGAGAGGGGCCAGCGGGCGACCCACCTCGCAAGGTCTGCCCTCTCCCTAGCCCTCTCCCGCAGACGGGAGAGGGGACCGGATCTCAAAGCTCCGGCTCTCACCGGCTCTTCGACTCGAGCCAGGCTTTGGTGAACAAGTTCGCCTCCAGCGGGTGGAGGTCGACGGCGCGGATCAGGATCAGCGTCGAGTTCGCCTTCTCGACCTCGTCGAAGAAGCGAATCTCCTGCGGATACCAGACCTCGCTGTTCTTCGACTCGCTGAAGACCTTTTTCCACTTGGGATAGTAAGACGTGCGGAGCAACTTGCCCGACAGTGCATATTCCTGGCGCTTGAGGACGTTCTTGGTGTCCTTGTCGATCCAGATCCGGATCATCGGAAACGCGAGATCCAGACCGGGCTTGCCCTTGAGCATCAGCTTCTGCGCGGTGTAGGCACCCAGCTTCTCCTCGCCCTCGTCGGTGGGATCGTACTCCTCGGCCAGTCGCGATTCGTCGAAGTCCGAGCGGCGCGAGTTCGTGCCGCCGATGCGCTCGCGCTCTGTGCGTCGCTCCCACTTCCCGACGCTGGGATCGTAGAACCACAGGTTCTGGTCGATGCGCAGGTAGCCCTGCCCCGCCGACGACTTCGGTTTGGTAAACAGGATCATGAACTTTTGATCCTGCGAGCGCCGGAAGTACAAGGTCTCGTAGACGACGTCGACCTTGTCTTTCTCTTTTTGCTCGATGTACGCGTTCGCGCGCCAGTCACCGTTGTTGTGCTGGCGCTCGTCGACCTGCTTCAAGAAGTCGACCATCTGGGCGTTGGTCACCGCCGCGTGCGCCGCGCGCGTTCCGCCCCAGGACAACATCAGCGCCGCGACGGCGAACGCCCGAATTCTCGGCCTGCGTGAAGTCACCATGCGTTCGATCCTCGATCCAAAAGGCGTTCAAGAACAGTTAAGAACTGTGTGATTTTGTTCAAAGGGTGCGGGAGTCCCCGCTTCAGAGGGTGCGGGAGTCCCGCTCTAACCGAAGTGTTGCATCGCGGTCACCGGCTTGAGCCGCGCCGCCCGCAGGGCCGGGTACAACGCCGCCGCGCCGGTGATCAACGTAATCAGCATCATCGAGCGCACAACCGCACCTGGGTGAACCGCGAGATGCAGGTGGTCCGACATCAGGAACAACTGCACCGAGATCGGAACGTGGATGTAAAGCGCGTTCAGCCCGGTCGCCACCGCGGTGCCCATCACCGCGCCCACCAGCGTGCCGAAGAACCCGAGCATCAGCGACTCGAGCAGGAACATCCAGAGCACCCCACCCCGCTGCATACCGATCGCGCGCAGCGTACCGATCTCGCGCGTCCGCTCGCGGATCGCGATCCACATGGTGTTCATGATGCCGATGACGACGATCGCGATGAGGATCGTCATCAGGACAGTCGTCAGCCCGTTCAGCGCCTGCATCGTCCACATCATGAACGACAGCTCGTCTTCCCAGCTGGTGACATCCAGCTTCTGGCCGGTCCAGTCCTCGCGCTGGACCGACTGAAACTTCATCCAGAACGCGCGCGGGTCGGGCGTCATCATGCGGAAGCCGGCCTTTTCGAGGTCGGTGCGCAGGCGCGCCGCCAGCTCCGGGATCTGCGGCACGTACTTGTCCTTGAGCATGATCTGGATGACGCCGGTCGCGTTCTGATTCAGCTGATAGAGCGTGCGCAGGCTGGCCATCGGCACGTAGGTGTTCCACATGCTGAGCAAGCCGATGCCGCGCGCGATCGCCACCACGCGCACATCGATGGTGTTGTTCACCCCGCGCGGGGTCGGCGCCGAGATGGTCAGCGCGTCGCCGACCTTCGCGTTCAGCTTTTCGGCCTGGTTCTCGAAGATCAGGATCGTCCCCGGCTCGGCGAGGTCATCCAGCTTGCCGCTGGTGATCTGTAAGACTTGGGGAATGCGAGGCTCCTGGCGGATGTCGATGCCGCTGATGCCGACCTGCATCGAGCCGGTGTCCGAGACCAGCTTCGCCCAGCCGCGGCCGCGCTCGACGGCGAACGCCATCTCGGGCAGCGACTTCTGCGCGACCTCGAGCACGTGCTGGTAGTCGGTGACCACCGGTCCGGCCTGACCGGCGGTGATCTTGTAGAAGCCGCCGATGTTGAGGTGGCCGCTGCTCAGCGTGGTCGCCGTATCGATCATGGTCTCGCGGATGCCGGTGGACAGGCCCGTGAGCAGGATCAGGAGCGCGGTCACCGAACCGATCGCGGTGCCCAGGAACAGCGCGCGACGGCTGTGCTGGATCAGGCTGCGCAGCGCGATGTTGAGATCGACGAAGAGCTTGGACATGACCGTTACTCCTCCTCGGACATCGCCTGGCGCGGAGTGACCCGCATCGCCAGCCAGGCGGGATAAAAGCTGGAGAACGCACTGACCAGCATGACGGCGATGAAGGCGACGATCAGGTTGGTCGTGCCCAGGAACGGATGCAGCCGCGGGCCCGAGAAGAAGAAGAACCATATGTCCGACTTCGCGGGGATGCCGACCTTGCCGATGATCGCGACGAGCACCGCACCGACGCCGGCGCCGATCGCGCCGAAGATCAGGCCGACCACCAGCGCCTCGATCACCAGCATCGCCAGAATGAACCGGCGCTGGGCCCCGATCGCGCGCAGTGTGCCGATCTCCTTCACGCGCTCGAGCGTCGCCATCACCAGCGCGTTGTTGATGATGACCAGCGCGATCACGAAGATGATCAGGATCGCGACGTAGAGGACGATGCGCGCCAGCATGATGAACTGGCCGATGATCCCCGACGCCTTCTGCCAGGAGATCGCCTTCAGCGGCAGGCCGGCGCGCGTACCGGCGTCCTCGATCGCCTTCATGGTCTGCGGGATCTGCTTGGGGTCTTTCAGGATCACGGCGGCGTTCAGCACCACGCCGCGCTCGGTCTCGCCGGGCGCGTAGACGCGGTCGACGAGGTCCTCGCGGCGCAGGCGCTGGCCCAGGCCGGCGGCCAGGTCGGGGATCTCGGGCGAGACGCCGGGCGTGGCGTTCGCGACCACGGTCTTGCCGTGCGGCTTCGCGTCGTTCTTCACGACGGCCTCGTCCTTGGTCTCCTTGGTTCCGAAGAGCTCCGCCTCGGCGTTCTCACGGCTGACGTCGTGCGCGCCGGCCGCCTTTTGCAGCTGCTCGATCTCCTTGAGGCGCTCGGCCGTCATGAAGCCGTAGAGCTCGCGAAAGGACACCAGGTCCATCAGGTTCAGCGCGCCGGCCAGCGTCGACTTTTCCAAACCCTGGAACTGGAACGTGCCGTAGACGTGCAGGTTCACGGACTGCACGTACCCGCTGCGCGTGAACGCCTTGATGGTCAGCGTGTCGCCGATGCGGATGCGGTACAGCTCCAGCGACGGCGCCAGCTCGCGGTAGAAGAAGGCGTACCGGCGATCGAAGTTCTGGTCGTCGGTCTCGAAGAACGCCGCCAGCAGCGCGCCGACGTCGGCGCTGTTGTTGCCCAGCTCTTTTTGCAGCTTCGCGCGGAAGTCGGTGATCTTGATCGAGTCGAGCTGCAGCATCACTTCGCGCACCTGCGAGACGTTCTCACGCACCATGCGCTGCAGGTCGAGGTCCTTGGCGATCAGCGACCCGCGCCCGTCGCGCGCGTCCTTGATCTGGTCCAGGCGGTGCGCAGCCTTGAGCTTCAGTTGGTCCTCGTAGACCCACTTCGAGAACAGGAAGCCGCGCTTGCCCGGTGGCACCGCCGCGCCGTCGACGATCTGCATGCGGTCGAACGCCTTGCCGAAGCTGTCGAGGTCGGTGCCGACGTAGCGGATGAAGAGCAGGTCGGCGTCGGCCGCTTGGTTGGCGATACGGTTCTCGAGGAACTCGAGCGACCCGAGCGGGTCCTTGTCGAAGCCGGCCCAGAAGGCCTCGGAGGCCGCGCGATTCACGGCGTCGGCGTCGTCGGCGCTGATCGCGCGCGCGTCGGCGACCGCCTTCAGGTTCTTGAGATCGCCCTGCAGCAGCGAGACGATCTGGCGCACGTGACCCTTTTCGGCCTCGATCTGACGATCCAGCTGGGCGCTGCCGGCTGCCGACAGCCCGCCCGCCAGGCGCTTGCGGTACAAATCGCGCAGCTTGGCGAGCGCCAGGTCGATGGTGTTCCCCGAGGTCACGAGCGCGCCGCTGATGCCCATCGGCACCACCGCCTTGACGTTCGGCACCGTCAGCAACGTCTCGCGCACCCTCGCGAAGTCGTCGAGCGGCGTCAGATCCTGGTCGCCCATGGTCATGCTGCCCATGACCTCGAGGCCGTCCTTGGACTTGTTCGAATAGACCTGGATGTGGCCAGCGACGCTGCCGATCACGCTGCGGCTCATCGAGGCGTCGAGGCTGTCGAGCAGGGAGTTGCCGGCGACGACCAGCAGCGCGCCGAAGAAGATGATGCCGCCAACGATGATCGTCTTCAGGCGGCTCGCGAACAGGTTACGGAACGCGATCTGCGCGGTGACCGCGAAGGTGTCGATCCAGGCGGAGAGCCGATGCTGGGCCATGATCAGGCCGGCGCGCTGGCGGAGTGGACGCCAGCGTCCTTCGGTGAGACGCGATCGACGAACTTGCCGTCGGCCAGGCGCACGATCGAGCTGGCGTTGGCCATGACTTTCTGGTCGTGGGTCGAGAAGATGAAGGTCGTCCCCTCGGTGCGGTTCAGCTCTTTCATCAAATCGAGGATGTTCTGGCCGGTCACCGAGTCGAGATTCGCGGTCGGCTCGTCGGCGAGCACCAGCTGCGGCCGTGCGACGAGAGCGCGCGCGATCGCGACGCGCTGGCGCTGGCCGCCCGACAGCTCGCTCGGACGGTGGCTCGAGTACTCGCGGATGCCGACGCGCTCGAGCAGTGCCATCACGCGCTTGCGGCGGTCGGCGGTGCCGAGCTCACGCTGCAACAGCAGCGGCAGCTCGATGTTCTGCAGCACGCTCAGCACCGAGACCAGGTTGAAGCTCTGGAAGATGAAGCCGATGGTGTGCAGGCGCAGGTCGGTGAGCGCACGCTCGGACAGCTGGCGCGTATCCTTCCCCGCGACCTCGACGGTCCCCGACGTCGGCGTATCGACACAGCCGATCAGGTTGAGGAGCGTGGTCTTGCCGCTGCCGGACGGACCAGCGATCGACAAGAACTCGCCGCCGCGCACCTCGAGTGAGATGCCTCGCAGCGCCGGGACCACGACCTTTCCCAGCGTGTAGTTCTTGACCGCATCCTTGACCGAGACGATCGCTGCCATGTGTCAGTCCTCCCGTGCGCGCGAACAGTAAACCAGCGGGGCGAAGTATTCAAATTTGAATAATAGCTGTCAAGCCCGGAGATCGGCCCGTCGACCGCGGGAGATAGAACACGGATCCCACCCTGTCAAACCCGGACATGACCAAAGGACGATCGGGACTGCCCGGTTGCGACAGGACGCCGATCTTTTTGCGACAGGACGCCGATTTCCCGCGTGGCGGGGAGCCGGGTCTCAGCGAAAGGTCGCGAGAATGGTCCGGAGGCGCTCAGCGTTGGGCGGGGTGGTCGCCGCGCCCTTCTGCAAGAGCGGGTTCCAGCCGCCCAGCGTCCGCATCGCCGTGACGTCGAGCTCGACGAAGCCCATGCTCCAGCCCGCAAACTGGCGCGCCTGGATCGGCCCGCGACGGAAAACCGCCACGTTCTTGTGCCGCTGGTCGCGCGAGATGCGGTCGTAGAGCGCGCTCACGACCTTCTCCTCGCCCTCGAGGACCTGGATGAAGACGCCGTTCTGGTGCAGCAGGACGCCGGTGACGTCCAGTTGCTGGTTGTGGGCGCGGGACTGGGTCAGCAGCTCGCTGAGCTTCACCGGCGTGAAGGGGCGCGTCTGGACGCTGCCGTAGATCAGCTCGTAGAAGCGCTTGCCCACGCCTCTGTCATCGGCTTGACGCGGGGCGGACTTTACCTGGAGCGGCGCGGCTCGCAAGGTTTGCCCTCTCCCTAACCCTCCCCCGCAGACGGGGGCAGACGGGGGAGGGGACCGGATCGGAGGCAGACCTTCGCGTGAAGCGAGGCTACTTCACCGAGATGTCGACGCTCGGCCGCAGCTCGCCGCAGACCTTGAGCACCTTGTGGATCACGTTGCTCTTGAACGCGTCGATCAGGGCGCGGTTGCCCGCGGTGCCCTCGTCGACGGCGACGTAGGCCTGCTCGGTGAGCGCGTAGTCGAAGCGCGGGGCCCACTTGCGCGAGCCGAGGCGTGCGGTGGTCGAGCAGTTGTCGACCATGTAAGCGACGCCACGCGCGTGCATGTACGGGTTCAGCGAATCGACCGACTCGATCACCGACTCGTTGGCCGCCTCGGAATACGGGTGGCCCTTGTCGAGCAGGATGTCGATCTGGGCCATCATCGTCGCGACGTAGACGCCGGCGGTGAACGGGTTCAGAGGGATCTTGTCCTCGACGCGCTTGGCGCGCACGCCGGCGCCGACCTTCCAGGTCTCGGTGCCGTCGATCTTGCCCATCGGGGTCTTCTTCAGGCGGTTGCCCGCCAGCACCACGCCGCGGATCTCGTTGCCGGTCGAGACCTCGTCGTAGATCTCGGCGAGGATCTCGCGGGCTGCCGGATACGACGCCACGTACGCCTTCTCGAACTCCGCCTTGCCGACGGCGTCGAGCTTTTCGTAGAGCGGCAGGATGCCCTGCTTCGAGATGATGGTGTTGATCGGCCCGGTGATCGATTCGGCCGAGTTCAGGAACGCCGCTTCCTTGGACTGCCCCTGGCTCACGTAACGGCGGTAGAGGCTCTCGATGATCCCGTGCACGGCGCCGAGCAGGATGCCGCGCTCGCCGTAGATGTCCGACTTGAACTCGGACTCGAGCGTGGTCTGGAACGTGTATGGCGACCCGAGGCCGACCGACCAGCCGAGCGCGTAGTCGGTGGCGCGGCCGTCGATGTCCTGCTGCACGGCGAAGCTGGCGTTGATGCCGGCGCCGTTCACTTCCTTGCCCTGCACGTAGAGGCGGCGCACCGAGGGTCCCATGCCCTTCGGACACACGGCGATCACGTTGATGTTGGCGGGGAACTTCGCGCCGACGTTGTTGAGGTGGCCGAGCAGGAAGCCGTGCGACAGGCCCAGCGTCGCGCCGGGGCGAAGCGACTCGAACACGCGGCCGTAGAGCTCGCCCTGCGCCGCATCCGAGATCAGCAGGAGCACGATGTCCGACTCGCGCGCGACCGCGAACATCTCGCCGAGCGTGCCGTTCTCCTCGGTGAAGCCGGCGGCGCGCGCCTGCGCCATCGAATCGCTGCCGCCGCGCAGGCCGACCTTGACGCGGATGCCGGTGCCCTCAAGCGAGTCACGCAGGTTCTGCGCCTGCGCCGGCCCCTGCGAGCCCCAGCCGATGACGCCGATCTGCTTCACGCCCGCGAACGCCTTGGGCAGCAGGGGGAACAGGTGCCGGCCGCCCTTGACGATCTGCTCCGTGCGGTCGCTCATCTGCACGGTGTCGATCTTGAAGATCTTCGAGCTGAAGCTGAGTGATTCGGCGGCCATGTCGTCCTCCCCGGATGTTGCGAGCGTTGCGGCGGTGATTCGAAGCCCTGTGTATACGCCCATCCCATGGTTGCGTAAAATGCATTGTTTTCAACTCACTGTTGCAATTTTTGCAATACGATCTGGTCGATGGACCACGACGCGCTCCGCCTTTTCCTCCACCTGTCGCGCACGCTGCGGTTCTTACAGACCAGCCGCGAGTGCCACATCAGCCCGTCGGCGCTGTCGCGCGCGATCCAGCGCCTGGAGCGCGAGGTCGGCTGCCGCCTGTTCGAGCGCGACCGCCGCACGGTACGCCTGACCCCCGGGGGGACGCGCCTCGCGGCGCACGCGCGCGACGTGCTCGATCGCTGGGACGCGGTGACGCAAGAGCTGCGCGAGAGCTCCGGCGCGGACACCGGCACCCTCCGCGGGACGATCGCGCTCTTCGCGTCGGTGACCGCCTGCCAGAGCTTCCTGCCCGGCATCCTGAGCGGATTTCGCGAGCGCTTCCCCGACATCCACATCCGCCTCGAGACCGGCTACGCCGTCGACGCGCTGGAGATGCTGGCGGAAGGGCGCGTCGACGTCACCGTCGCGGCGCTGCCGGCGCGCGTGCCGGCGCCGCTGACCGCGCGCGTCCTGCTGCACACGCCGCTGGTGTTCGTCGCGCCGGCGTCGCCGTGCGAAGTCCAGCGCCAGGTCGCGCGCCGGCCGCTACCGTGGGCCGAGCTGCCGATCGTCCTGCCGGCGTCGGGCCTCGCGCGCGCGGACGCCGACCGCTGGTTCCGCCGCAAGCGCATCTCGCCGCGCATCTACGGCGAGGTGGCCGGCAGCGAGGCGATCCTGTCGCTGGTCAGCCTCGGCTGCGGCGTCGGCATCGTGCCGCGCATCGTGATGGACAAGAGCCCGCTGCGCGCCCAGGTGCGCGCGCTCGACGTCGAGCCGGCGATCGGCGAGTTCCGCGTCGGTGTCTGTACACAGCGCCGCAAGCTGCAGTCGCCGCTGGTGCGCGCGTTCTGGGACGAGATCGGCGGGGAGGTTCGGAACCCTGTGAGGGTTCTGAAGTAGATCGTCAGATCGCCGTCGACGCTGCGAGGTCCGGCTTCTTCTGGACCGGCGGGTGGCCGTAGCGGCCGTACCAGGCGATGTACAGGTAGCAGAGTACCGGGATGATGAAGCAGTGGTGGATACCGATGCGGTCGGCGAGCGCCCCCTGGATGACCGGGATCAGCGCGCCACCAACGATTGCCATGCACAGGATGCCCGAGCCCTGGCCGGTGTGCTTGCCCAGGCCCTCGATCGCGATGGTGAAGATCGTCGGGAACATGATCGAGTTGAAGAGCCCGACAGCGATCACCGACCACATCGCGACCTGGCCGGTGGCGAGCATGGTGATCACCACCAGCGCCCCCGCGCCGAGCGCGTGAATCGCGAGCAGCTTGCCGGGCTTCACCACCCGCAGGGTGAACGTACCGATGAAGCGGCCGATCATCGCGCCGCCCCAGTAGTAGGCGACGTAGTGCGCGCCGACCGCTTCGGCGAACCCGCCGATCTCCGGCTCCTTGAAGTAGTTCACGAGGAAGCTGCCGATCGCCACCTCGCCACCGACGTAGACGAAGATGCCGACCGCGCCCAGCACCAGGTGGCGGTAGCTCCAGGCGCTCTTGTGCTGATCGGAGGCGGCGTGCGCGGCGTCATCGGCACCGCCCGACGCGGCATCGATCTTGGGCAGCTTGAAGAACGCGATTGCAACCGCGAGCAGGACGAGCGCGATTGCCAGCCCCACGTAGGGCGTCTGCACCGAGCTCGCCTCGGCCAGGCGATAAGCGTCGGCGGCCGCCGGCGACAGCTGCTTGATCTCGGCCGGGCTCTTGATCACGGTCGAGAGGATGATCATCGAGCCGAAGATCGGCGCAATGGTGGTGCCCAGCGAGTTCAGTGCCTGCGTCATGGTGAGCCGGCTCGACGCGGTCTCCGGCTTGCCCAGGATCGCGACGAACGGGTTCGCGGCGACCTGCAGCAGCGTGATGCCGGAGGCGAGGATGAAGAGCGCGAGCAGGAACAGGGGGTAAGAGCGGGCGCCGGCGGCCGGATAGAACAGCAGGCAGCCAACCCCGGCGGTGACCAGCCCGATGATGATGCCGTTCTTGTACCCGAGCTTGTTGACGATCAGGCCCGACGGCAGTGACATCACGAAGTACGCCGTGAAGAAGGCGAACTGGATCAACATCGCCTGGGCGTAGTTGAGCTCGAACACCGCCTTCAGGTGGGGAATGATGATGTCATTCAGGCAGGTGATGAACCCCCACATGAAAAACAGGGTGGTCAACACGGCCAGCGGCGCCGTGTTGCTCACCCCGGTTTCAGTGGCGGATACGGTGCGGACGGCTACCGGTGCGGGGGACGCCAAAGTGAAGGCACCATAGCTTCGGAGCCTTCCCGCGGTCAATCGACCTGAATTTAACGAGTTCCGCGCGGCGTCAGGGGAGCAGCGTCTCGCCCATCAGGTACTGGTCGACGCCGCGGGCGGCGGCGCGGCCTTCCTGAATGGCCCAGACGATCAGCGATTGGCCGCGCGTCATGTCGCCGGCCACGAAGATGCCGGGAATGTTGGTCTGCTTGCTGGCGTCGGCAACCACGTTGGTGCGCTCGTCCAGCTTCACGCCCAGGTCGGCGAGCATCCCCTCTTTCTCGGGGCCGAGGAAGCCCATCGCCAGCAGCACCAGGTCGGCCGGCCAGACCTTCTCGCTGCCCGGGATCTCCTTCATGATCGTGCGCCCACCCTCGCCCTTGACCCACTCGATCTGCACGGTGTGCAGCGCCTTGAGGTTGCCCTGCGCATCACCCTCGAAGCGCTTGGTCACGATGCGGTAGCTGCGCGGGTCACCGCCGTAGAGCGCCGCGGCCTCTTCCTGGCCGTAGTCCATCTTGTAGATGCGCGGCCACTGCGGCCACGGGTTATCGGTCGCGCGCTCGTCAGGCGGGCGCGCCATGATCTCGAACTGCACCAGGCTCTTGCAGCCGTGGCGCAGCGACGTGCCGACGCAGTCGGTGCCGGTGTCACCGCCGCCGATCACGACGACATGCTTGCCCTTGGCGGAGATGTAGCGCCCGTCCTCGAAGTTGCTGTCGAGCAGGCTCTTGCAGCTCTTGAGCAGGAACTCCATGGCAAAGTGCACGCCCTTGAGCTGGCGCCCCTCGACCGGCAGGTCGCGCGCGCGCGTCGCGCCGCCGCACAGCACCGACGCGTCGAAGTCCTTGAGCAGCGACTTCGCCGGGTAGTTCTTGCCGACCTCGGTGTTGGTGACGAACTCGATCCCTTCCTCGGCCAGCAGCTTCACGCGCCGGTCGACGATCTCCTTTTCCAGCTTCATCGGCGGGATTCCGTACATCAGCAGGCCGCCGATGCGGTCGTCGCGCTCGAAGACCGTCACCTTGTGGCCGGCGCGGTTGAGCTGCGCCGCGCACGCCAGGCCCGCCGGTCCCGACCCGACGACCGCCACCTTTTTCCCGGTACGCGACAGCGGCGGCTCGGGGACGATCCAACCCTCGGCGAAGCCGCGGTCGACGATCGCGCACTCGATGCTCTTGATGGTGACCGCCGGCTCGCTGATGCCGAGCACGCACGATCCCTCGCACGGTGCCGGGCAGACACGCCCGGTCCACTCAGGGAAGTTGTTGGTCTTGTGCAGCCGCGCCAGCGCCTCGCGCCACTGCCCGCGGTAAACCAGATCGTTCCACTCGGGGATCAGGTTGTTGATCGGACAGCCCGACGCGCCGCCCTCGAGCAGCTTGCCCGTGTGGCAGAACGGAACGCCGCAATCCATGCAACGCGCGCCCTGCTCGCGCAGCGTCTTCTCCGGCAGGTGGTCGTGAAACTCCCGCCAGTTGCCGACGCGCTCCTTCGGATCGATTGAGCGGGGCAGAACCCGCTCGAACTCCATGAACCCGGTCACTTTGCCCATTGGCTCTGCTTACTTTCCTCCCAGTCGGGCGACGTCGTGCGAGTTGAGCTCGAAGGCGGCCATCTCGGCCTCCTCGGCCGACAGGCCGGTCTCGCGCATCTTCTTTTGCGCCTCGAGCACTCGCTTGTAGTCGTTCGGCATCACGCGCACGAAATACGGCACCCAGTGGCTCCAGGCCGCCAGGATCTCCTGCGCGCGCTTGCTGCCGGTGTACTGCGCGTGCCGGAAGATCATCCCGTGGACCTGGTTGATCTCGTCGGCGTCCTCGAGCTTGGCCAGGCTGACCATCTCTTTGTTGCAGTGACCGGCGAACCGCCCACCCTCGTCGAGGATGTACGCGACGCCGCCCGACATGCCGGCGGCGAAGTTGCGGCCGGTTGGCCCGAGCACGATCACGCGGCCACCGGTCATGTACTCGCAGCCGTGGTCACCCACGCCCTCGACGACCGCCGACACGCCGCTGTTGCGCACGCAGAAGCGCTCGCCCGCGGTGCCGCGGATGTAGCCCTCGCCGCCGGTCGCGCCGTAGAAGGCCACGTTGCCGATGATGACGTTCTCCTCGGCGACGAACGTCGCGGCCGCCGGCGGGTAGACGATGATCTTGCCGCCCGACAATCCCTTGCCGAGGTAGTCGTTCGAGTCACCCTCGAGCTTCAGGGTCATGCCGCGCGGCACGAACGCGCCGAAGCTCTGCCCCGCCGAGCCCTGGAAGTGCAGCTGGATCGTATCGTCGGGCAGCCCCTCGGGCCCGTACTTGCGCGTGATCTGGCTGCCGACGATCGTGCCGACGACGCGGTTGCCGTTCTTGATCGGCAGCGTCGCCTGGACCGGCTTGCGCTCTTCCAGCGCCGGCTTGCACAGCGCCAGCAGCGTGGTGTTGTCGAGCGCATCGGCCAGGCCGTGGTCCTGGCTGATCTGGCAGAAGCGGCCGACGTCCGGCCCGACGTCGGGCTGGTACAGGATCTTCGAGAAGTCGAGCCCGCGCGCCTTCCAGTGGTCGACCGCCTTGCGCATCGCGATCGCTTCGGTATGGCCGACCATCTCCGTGATGGTGCGGAAACCGAGCTCGGCCATCAACTCGCGCACCTCCTGCGCGATGAAGTGCATGAAGTTCACCACGTGCTGGGCGTCGCCCGCGAACTTCTTGCGCAGCTTCGGGTCCTGCGTCGCGATTCCGACCGGACAGGTGTTGAGGTGGCAGACACGCATCAGGATGCAGCCCACGGCGACCAGCGGCGCGGTCGCGAAGCCGAACTCCTCGGCGCCGAGCAGCGCCGCGATGATCACGTCGCGGCCGGTCTTGAGCTGTCCGTCGGTCTCGACGGCGACGCGGCTGCGCAGGTTGTTGAGCACCAGGACCTGTTGGGTCTCCGCCAGGCCGAGCTCCCAGGGGATGCCCGCGTGCTTGATGCTGGTCAGCGGCGACGCGCCGGTGCCGCCGTCGTGCCCGCTGATCAGGATGACGTCGGCGTGCGCCTTGGCGACGCCGGCAGCGATCGTGCCCACGCCGACCTCGGCCACCAGCTTGACGCTGATGCGTGCCTGCGTGTTCGCGTTCTTGAGGTCGTGGATGAGCTGCGCCAGATCCTCGATCGAGTAGATGTCGTGGTGAGGCGGCGGTGAGATGAGGCCCACGCCCGGCGTCGCGTTGCGCACCTTGGCGATCCAGGGATAGACCTTGGACCCGGGCAGCTGGCCGCCCTCGCCGGGCTTCGCGCCCTGCGCCATCTTGATCTGCAGCTCATCGGCGTGGACCAGGTAGTCGCTGGTGACGCCGAAGCGCCCCGACGCGACCTGCTTGATCGCGCTGTTGCGCGAGTCGCCGTTCGCGTCGCGCACGTAGCGCGCCGGATCCTCGCCGCCCTCGCCGGTGTTGCTCTTACCGCCGATGCGGTTCATCGCAATCGCCAGCGTCTCGTGCGCCTCGCCGCTGATCGAGCCGTACGACATCGCGCCGGTCTTGAAGCGCTTGACCAGAGCATCGACCGACTCGACCTCTTCGATCGGCACCGGCGGGCGCTTCGAATCGAGCTCCATCAGGCCGCGCAGCGTGCAAAGGTGCTTGGCCTGGTCGTCGACCAGCTTCGCGTACTCCTTGTAGACCGAGTAGTTCCCGGTGCGACAGGCGTATTGCAGCTTGTGGATGCTCTCGGGGTTGAACAGGTGGTACTCGCCCTCGCGGCGGTACTGGTACTGGCCGCCGGGATCCAGCGTGTGCGTCGGCAGCGGCCGATCCGGGAACGCGCGCTGGTGGCGCAGGCGCACCTCGGCGGCAACTTCAGACAGGCCAATACCCGCGATGCGCGACGCCGTCCAGGTGAAGTACTCGGCGATGAAGTCGCTGTTGAGCCCGATCGCCTCGAACACCTGCGCGCCGTGGTAGCTCTGGA
>Ga0265342_10000727_pt1 | contig 33997 bp, 30 predicted proteins | sample 4CB327metaG_FD_203125 | JGI IMG/M metagenome (GOLD analysis project Ga0265342, IMG submission 203125) | Rhizosphere microbial communities from Carex aquatilis grown in University of Washington, Seatle, WA, United States - 4-CB3-27 metaG | ecosystem: Host-associated > Plants > Roots >... | reverse complement strand
CGCCATGGTCCTGCTCCTCCCTTTGGCACGTGCAACCGCGCGCTCGTCGCTGCAGGCGCGGGCGAGCGTGGGATTGGCCCGGATCTGCGCCTTGGTGGCCACGACGAGATCGAGCGGGCCAGCCTTCTCGGAAGGCAGAATCGTCTCGAATCGATCCTGGGACATCTTGAAGAAGGCCGGCCGAGCCGACTCCTCGCATCCAAGGAGGCTCGAGAACGAGCGTAGATATTCGCCACCACCCGCGGCCATGTTGCGCTTGAGATCGTCGAAATTTACCTCGGCGAAGGCCGCCTGCTCGCGTTCCGCCCGGATCACGCCGCCGTCGACGCAGTTGGAGGTGCCGGAGGTGATGCCAAAGGTCTGGGTCGCGAAGGTGCCGTTGGTGGTAGCCGCCAGCACCTGCGCGACGGGCTCATTGTCGGGCCCGAATATCAACGAGCCCAGCCCGCAACCAGCCATACCGTAGTAGCCGGGCCCATAACCCGGGGGTCCGTAGCCGGGCCCCCCATACCCGCCGCGGTTGTGATGGTGTCCGTAACAACCCGAAGATGCAGCGAGCATCACCACTAACAACGTGAGTTTTCTCATTGCTGTATTGGTGGTTGTTAGCGGTGGCTGCCCGCGGACTGTTCGGCTCGGGCGGCACCGATCGCAGTCTTGACCTCCTTGACCTCCTCTGGTGGAGGCAGGACGGCCTTCAAGCCGAGTGACTTGAGCCACAGCTCCCGGCACCATCCCTTGGTGTGATAGAGGTGCTCGTCCTCCTGGTCCTCGATCTCGTCGTAAGCATCCTTCAGCGCTTTCTTCTGGGCGCCCTCCAGGTGCTCGGCGCACTTACCAAGAAGCTCCCAATCCGCGTGGTCCTTGACCTCGGCGAGGACCACGCTCTCGCACGCCACCAACTCGGCGGCGACCGGATTGCCCGCGTCCTTGGCGAGCTTCATGGCCTCGACCAATGCCCCTCCGACGGTGCGCACGACCTTTCGCCCGGGCGTTTCTTGTTTGGCGTCGATTTTGAGCGCCTTGCAGACCCCCTCGAGCGCAGTCACGTGCTTGCGGGTTTGCTCGTGGTACTTGGTCCATTCCTTCTTGAGATCAGGGTTCTGTACGCAGTCCAACGCGGCCGCGTAGACCTTGACCCCGCCCATCTCGTGCTCGAGCGATTGCAACAAGAGCTCTTCCAGCTGATCTGTCTTCATTGGTGCCTCCAAAGATGAGCCAGAAAGTTAAGTCTCATTTATCGAGAAGCGAGCCTCGCGCCGACGCCGCCGATTGAGGGCGAGGAATATTTCGCAGGGGCCTGGCCAAAACCGACATCGCCCCAATAGTGGTTTCCCATGACCAAGACATTTCATCTCGCAGCGATCGCGGCTGGGGCTCTTTTTACGTTCGGATTGATGGGAGCCGTCAAAGCTGCCGACAGAGATCAGGGGGCTAACGCCGACAAACCAAGCGCGAAGACGACCCCGCGCCACGCGACGGACCAGGACGCGCCGGCGGCGGACAACACCGGCACCAACCGGCGCGACCGTGAGGACAGCGAGCCGACCGCTGATCAGCAGAAGAACGACAAGAGCGATCTCGATCTCACCACCGAGATTCGCCGGTCGGTGATGGCCGACAAGGGGCTCTCGACCAACGCCCACAACATCAAGATCATCGCCGAGAACGGCAAGGTGACATTGAAGGGCCCGGTCGCGACCGCCAAGGAGAAGAAGGTCGTCGAGAAGAAAGCCCAGCAGATCGCTGGCTCGCAAAACGTCGTCTCCGAGATCCAAATCAAGAAGTAGCTCAATCCGGTGCTCAGTGGAGCGCCTTTTTACAGGAGATCCCATGGCTGGAAAAAATACGTCCGTGTTTGGAGTGCTGCGCGACTCGAGGCAACTGGACAAGGTCGTCGAGGACTTGAAGGCATCAGGCTTTCACGGTGACGACATCTCGGTATTGTTCCCTGACAAGCAAAGCACCAAGGAGTTCGCCTTCGAAAAGAATACCAAGGCGCCCGAGGGCGCTGCAGCGGGCGCGGGCACGGGCGCGGTTCTGGGCGGCGCTCTCGGCTGGCTGGTCGGCATTGGAGCGCTGGCCATTCCCGGGCTCGGGCCCTTCATTGCAGCCGGCCCAATCGTGGCAGCGCTTGCCGGCGCCGGTGCGGGCGGCGCGGTCGGCGGATTGACCGGCGCGCTGGTCGGTCTCGGCATCCCCGAGTTCGAAGCCAAGCGCTACGAGGGCCTGCTCAAGGACGGGGGCATCCTGGTCTCCGTTCATTCGGACTCGTCGGAGTGGACGGCGAAGGGAAAGAAGATCCTCGAGCAGGACGGCGCGACCAACGTCTCGTCGGCCGGGGAAGCCAGCGTGGATAAGAAGAACGCGAAGTGACGCCGCCGATCGGGTGCCAACCTGATTGATTCGGTCGCGGCGCGGTCGGGGCGAGCCGCACGGTTCGGCCCCGACCCGCCCGCTCGGTGGGATCGTGGTGGTTGGGCCTGACCAAAGCCATTGCGAGTTCAGCTCTCGGCGCTATCTCTTAGGGAGACTCTTCGATGGATTCTCCGGTGACCGACCTAGAGCGAGCTCGGCTGCGCCAGCGGCCGCGTGGACTTCCCGTCTTGCGCCAGCGGTGGCGCCACCTGGGCTTTCTTCACTGGGCAGTCGATCCGATGGCACTTGCGCCGCTGCTTCCGCCCGGGCTAGAGCTCGATACTTGCAACGGAAAGGCCTACCTCGGCATCGTGCCATTCACGGTGCGCGGTTCGCGCCCTCCGTTCCTGCCCCCGCTTCCGTTGGCCTCGAGCTTCCACGAGGTCAACCTCCGCACGTACGTCCATCGTCGCGGGCGCGATCCTGGGGTCTGGTTCTTCAGCCTCGACGCCGCGAGCCGGCTCGCGGTCTGGGGCGCGCGCACCGCGTACAAGCTCCCCTATTTCCATGCGTCGATCGCGCTCCAGCTCAGTGAGGAACACGTGATCTCGTTCAGCAGCCGGCGCACCGGTCCGGGACGCGACCAGACCCACTTCGCCTGCACGTACGAACCGATCTCGCCCCCCGCCGAGGCACGCGTCGGCACCCTGGAGTTCTTCCTGGTCGAACGCTACCTGCTCTACAGCTGGGACGAGCGCCGGCTGCGCAGCGCGCGCGTGTCCCACCGGCCGTATCCGCTGTGTCCTGCGCGCATCCTCGATCTCGGCGAAACTCTCACCGCGTCGATCGGGGACATCGTCGAACCGCGCGCCGCGCCGATGGCGCATTACGCCGAGGAGGTCGACGTGCGGATCTATCCGCCATCGGCTGTGCGCGAGCAAGCGCGCGACCTGCTGACGCGCCCGGCCGCGCCCGCGCGAATCCAAGAAATGCCCTCGGCCGCGCCCTGACGACGAAGGTCGAGCGCGACCCGGCGCCCCCGCCGAGCGCAGTCTTCACAGCTCGGGAGGATCCATCTGCCGTTCGAAATGGCGATGCTTGGCGATCGCCTTGATGAAGGCCGGGAGCAGATCGCCGGCAGTCGACCGCCTCCCGATCAGCATGCCCGGATCGGGCTCGCCCGACGGAAGCACCGAAGGGGCGCCGGCGTTCTCGACCAGGTCCGCGCCTTCGCCGAGCGCGAGGATCGGCTTGGCGTGGCGGTATTGATCCTTGATGAACTCCGCCGCGTGGCCGACGGCACCGAGCGCCTCGATCGCGCCCTTGCCACCGGGCACCGCCGCCGCGTCGAACAGCACCGACGGCATCGTCTCGAACGTCACCTCGACCTGCAACGTCTCCCCGTCGGCGGTCGTGACCGTGCCGAGGCGCGCGCCGACGTAGCGCGGAACCGCTCCCTCTTCCAGAAGCGCCGCATGGATCGCCTGGGCCGCTTTTCCGTCCGCGCCGTCCGCCACGAAGATCGCCACCCGCCGCGTGCGGATACCCCCGTCTCCGGGGTTCGAGAGGATCGACAACGCGGGCGAGAGCTCGATCTCCGGCTTGGGCGCGCGCTTGAGCACCTTGGGCAGGGGCGCCGGCGTCTCCATGCCCAGCTGCCCGGCCAGCGTCACCGCGAGCGCGGTGTCGACGTTGGCGAGCATCGCGACCACGCGTTTGCGCACCGCCGGAACCTGGACCTTCGTCAGCTCGAAACGGAATCCGCGAATGATGTGCGCCTGCTCAATCGGCGTCTGGCTGTTCCAGAACAGCGTCGCCTGCGTGTAGTGATCCGCGAACCGTTCTGCCTTGCCGCGCACCTTGTCTCCCTCTATCGGTTCGCGGAACGACGTGAAGCCCGCCATCCCAGCCTGGAACGGACAACCCCCGGCCAGCGAGTTCGGCTCGTAGGCGACGCGCCCGCGATTGATGGCCTGGCGGTGCATTCCGTCGCGCTGGTTGTTGTGCGCCTGCGCGACCGGCGCGTTGATCGGGATCTCGTGAAAGTTCGGCCCACCGAGGCGCGAGATCTGGGTGTCGTGGTAGGAGTGAATCCGTCCCGCCAGCAACGGATCGTTGCTGAAGTCGACTCCGGGCACGATGTTGGCCGTGCAGAACGCAACTTGCTCGGTCTCCGCGAAGAAGTTGTCGGGGTTGCGATTGAGCACCATCTTGCCCACCGCGCGCAACGGGATCAGCTCCTCGGGAATCAACTTGGTCGCATCGAGGACGTCGAACGTGAAGCTCTCCGCCTGCCGCTCGGAGAACAGCTGGAAGCTGAGCTCCCACTCCGGGAACGCGCCGGCTTCGATGGCCTCCCAGAGATCCCGACGATGGAAGTCGGAGTCGGCTCCCGAGATCTTCACCGCTTCGTCCCAATCGAGCGAGTGCGTTCCCGCCGCCGGCCGCCAGTGGAACTTCACGAAGGTCGACTTGCCTCGTTCGTTGATCAGCCGGAACGTGTGCACGCCGAAGCCTTGCATCATCCGGTAGCTGCGCGGCAGTGCCCGATCCGACATGGCCCACATCAACATGTGCGTCGCCTCGGGCATCAGCGAGACGAAGTCCCAGAAGGTGTCATGCGCGGAGGCCGCCTGCGGGATCTGGACGTGGGGCTCCGGCTTGGCGGCGTGGATCAGGTCGGGAAACTTCATCGCGTCCTGGATGAAGAACACCGGCATGTTGTTGCCCACGAGATCCCAGTTACCCTCGTCGGTGTAGAACTTCACCGCGAAGCCGCGCACGTCGCGCGCGGTATCGGTCGAGCCCCGCTCGCCGAGGACGGTCGAGAACCGTGTGAAGACCGGCGTGCGCTTGCCGGCCTGGGCGAAGATAGAGGCGCGCGTCAGCTCACTCTGAGGTTCGTAGCATTCGAAGTAGCCGTGGGCGGCCGAGCCGCGGGCGTGGACGATCCGCTCGGGGATGCGCTCGTGATCGAAATGAGTGATCTTCTCGCGCAGGACGAAGTCTTCCAGCAACGCCGGCCCGCGCAACCCCGCCTTGAGCGAGCTCTGGTTGTCGGCCACGGGAACGCCCTGGTTGGTGGTCAGGCGCTGACCCGTCGAATCGACCCGGACGCGGTCCAGTGGCAAGTTGCCGGGGTTGAGCCCGAGCCGGGGCTCGCCGTCACCGACCTTGGCCGACGACGCGACCTCGGTCAGCGTGCTCCCGGATACCTTGGGATCCACACCTTCAACGGGAACGCCGGCAGGCGGCTCGGCGGAGGCTCGCCCGAACTCAGCGTCTTTGATCGGATTGAACGCAATCGACGCGGCGACCCTCTCGACCGCCTCGACTTTTTCAGTCAGCGCATCTTCCGGCGACGATGTGTCCGAGCGCGCCGGTCCGCTGATGGTCGAACGAGCGCGGCTCTTGGTGGAGCGACCTCCCGACCGTTTCGTGGCCGCGGACCCTCCGTTACCCGATTTCTTGGCGGACATGCGTGGCTTCCTCCCTGTGTGCGCGTGAATTTCAAACGAGCGGCACGAGGAGGCAACCTAGGAACGGAACTCTGCGGCGCAAGCGCCTGTGGGATCGCAGATCAGGCGAATATGTGCTTGCGCGCGGCCTCGCAGATCGCGGCGACTGCCGGGTGTCTGATCTTGCGCTCGATGGAGATGGCGTAGAAGCGCTGTTGCAGGTTATCGAGACGCCCGACGCGCCGAACTTTGTAGCGGCGACGGATCTCTTCCTCGACGACGGCGGGCGCCACGAACGCCCCGAGACCGGCCTCGCCGAGCACGGTCGCGAGGGCCGCATCATCGAACTCGGCGACGACCTTTGGTCGCATGTCGCGTCCGTCGAACCAGGCGTCCAGCGCGCGCCGCAGCGTCGAGGTGGCACCGGGTAACAGAAACGGCGCGCCGTGCAACGAGTTCGGAAACCCCCTTCGCAACTTCTGCGCCAGCGTCGGCGCTGCCAGCACGACCGCGCCACACTCGCCGAGGAGATGACTGAATGCCTTGACCGACGTAGCGGTACCCGCAGGGGCATCGGCCAGGACCACGTCTACCGTGTGCACCGCGAGATCCGCCATGAACGCATCCATCGAGCGATCCTCGCGACAGACGATGCGGACTTCGTCGCCGAGATGGAACGCGGGCTCGAGCATGCGATGGACGATCGATTTGGCCAGGACGTCGGACACGCCGACCACCAGACGTACGGGGCGGCCGCCGGCGCGGCCCTTGACCGCGTCGAGAAGCTCGCCGCCCAGCGCGAAGATGTCGTTGGCGTATCGAAAGGCCATCTGCCCGACGTCGGTCAGTTCCAGAGCCCGCCCCCTGCGCACGAACAACTTCTCGCCCAGGACCTCTTCCAGGCGATGGATCTGACCGCTGATCGTCGGATGCGCGAGGTGCAGTTCCTTGCTGGCGCGCACGATGCTCCCCTCCTTCGCAACCATCCAGAAGTAGAGAAGGTGGTGGTAGTTCAACCATTCCATCCCGCGACCATACGTCGGATACGTCGGTTTTTCGATCAGCATCCGGGCGAAAAGACGGCCCTGCCGACGCGGGCTTTCCCATGTGTCGGGTTTTGCGACGGCATCCTGCGGAATGACCGGCTGGTTGCTCCCGACTCTCCTGCCTACACTCCAGGTATGGGATCAGCTCAAAAGATGACAGCCCAGGGTGTTCGGGACCTAAACCACACAGGCCCCAAAATCAAACCGGATCCGAGCTCGGCAGCTGCCATCGCACCGACGCTCGCGACACCGGGCGAGGAAGCACCAGCTGCGCTGGAGTCCATTGCTGCGAGCGATCAAACCGCGGGTAGTCCGGAGGTGCCAAATGAGTGACTCCGACCGTCCGACCGACAGCGCGCATCGACGGGCTCAGATTATCGCTGGGCAGGCCCTTCGCGAGGCAAGCGCGGCGCCCACCAACTGGCGAGCCAAGCGCAAGAAGCGCTCGTTTACGAGCTGGAACAATCCGACGACGACGACGACCGTGACGAGGTAAGCTGCGTTCGCTGAGCCAACCGGCTCCAGCGAACGCGCCGCGGGGTCCGCTCTGGAAGCGGCCTCAGCGAAGGGATGCCGGCGGGGACGATCGGCTTGGATGCGCGATCTCCGCGAGGTGCCGTCGCGCCTCCGCGACGCGCAGAAGCACGGCCACGAGGTCGGCGTTGGCCATCACAGTCTCGTCGTCGTCGTCGCAGAGAGCTCTGACCGTCGTGTGGAGAGCGCCGCACGCGTCATCCAGCGAGGCCTGCGCATGAACCACCGCCGCCGGGCCGAGACCCGCGTTCATGAGGGCGAGCCGCGCCGCGCCGCGACCCACATACGGCCCGACCAGACGAGGCCGCACGTCATGCCGATGAACAACGCCATCCCCACGAGCGCGATCATTTGAATCCTTCGTTCCCGCGTCTGAAAGATGGAGACGCGTCCATTTTGAGGGTTTCGACTTCACTTCGCGAAGCCGACCTTTGGTCCCGCTCAGACCCTGCTCATAGCTTGTGCGCTTGAACGCTCCAATGCGCAAGCAATGTCATGCCGATCTGACCGTTTCCGACGTATTCCTTGCCTCTCACCGATCTCGCGCGTAGGTATGACGCTCCAGTTGCCTACGCGGAGTGGCAGCTTGAACGATCGACCAGCGTGACGACCTGGTGACCCCGCCAAGGGAGACACCATGGAGCAAGGCGTGCGCGACTATTCGGCTATCGAGAAGTATCTCGCGACCGCGCGCCAGCGATTGAGTGCGCTCGACGCGCTCCTGCAGCCGGGCCACCTCGAGGTCGCCACCCTGCGGACAGCGCTCGTCTCCGCTCTGGGCGCGCTCGACGAGGCTCAGGCGAGCCTGGTCGATCCGCGCGAGGCAAGCCGGGTCGTCTGTCCTCATTGCGGTAATCGAGTCATGCCGGACGCGACGCTCTGCGCACGCTGTTGGCACCGGCTAGAACCATCGCGAACGAGCTGACCGGAATTGGCCCGCGTCTCCGCTAGATGCGGTCTACCGTCGAGCGATAGGCATCGGTCATGCGGCCGAGATGATTTCCCACCGACGCCAGCGCGCGATAGAGGCCGGCTTGTTGATACTCGAGCCCGTGCTTCCTGCAGAAGGCGCGCACCACGGGACGCATGGCTCGATAGCGATGGTGAGGCACGCGCGGGAAGAGATGATGCTCGATCTGCGAGTTCAACCCGCCGTAGTAGAAATCGAGCACGCGGGGATTGTCGATGTTCCGGCTGGTCGTCACCTGCTGCTCGAGGTAGCTCAGCTTCTGTCCGCTCGAGAGGCGGCGCATGCCGATGTGGTTCGGAATGAACACCGATGCCGTCATCAGCGAAGAGAGACACGACATGGCCAAAAAGGCGGGGACTGCCCTCGACCAACCGAACAAAACTCCGGGGCCGACCAGCAGAAGCAGCCAGTGCAGCGGGATCAAGAAGCGATCGACCTTGGTGTCCTTGGGACGCTGGAAGAGATCCCGGATGCCGTCATACCCGAGCGTGATCCAATAGAGCGATGATAGCGGCCAGAATGCCCATTTCTGGATGCTGAGGAAGAAACGTCCGAGCGGCGTCTGCCAGTTGGCCGAGTTGGGGTACACGGAGAAGAGCACACCGAAGTGCATGTCCGGGTCGCCGTCGACATCCTGGCACTTGGCGTGATGCAGGTTGTGCCGCGAACGCCAAGAACCAAAGCTCATGCCACACAGGAGCGTCATGGCCACCTGTCCCCACAGCTCATTCACCCAACGCGTCCGCGAGAGCGCGTTGTGGCCCGCGTCGTGCCCGGCAAACCCCATGGTCAGGAGCGCCATGGCGGCTAGCGGCGCCAGCAGCAAGCGGCACGGCCCCCAGGGCAGCACCATCATCCCGAAGTAAGAAGTCAGGAACACCGGGATCCACAACAGCAGCTTGCGCGTCCAGAGACGCGACGGAGCGAACAAACCACGCTGTTCGAGGTCTCGGTGCAACTCGCGCAGGAGTTGCTGGTGATTGGGGGGCGGGGGGACAATCATGGCAGAACTGCCTTCGCTCGACCGATCACGAACCATCGGTTCATGACTCGGGACAGGAGGGGGTGAGACGACCCTACTCCGAATGCGGGTGCCCATCGTCATCTGTTCGCAACGTATGTGTCAGGTATTGGTCACGAATGGCTGGGCTAGCCCGGGCCAGGACCAAAGATTGACTGATCGTTACGGCGAAAGGCTGAAAGACGGCTACGCTTAGTGTCAGATGAGCCTTCGTGAGATCAGCGAAGCGGTCGTATCCGACACAATCATCCACCGTGTCGAGCGAGACCCCGGCTTGGCGCGGGGGACCGGCAACGCCCAGCCGTGGCGCGCGCTGTGCGGCGTGCCCGTCGGCAGGACGCACCCAGGCGGCGCCTTCGAGTTCGAGGTCGCCGTGGCGCTGGATTCAGAAGCATGGCGCCTGGCCGCGAACTGCTCGGCGTGTCGCGCCGTCACCGAGCGTCGGAATCTTGGCTCCATTGGATAGCTGATCCTCGGGCGCCGCGGGCGCACGCGCTGGCAACGCCCGAAACTCAGCGAAGGGACGCTGGCAGAGACGGTCCCTTCGGGGACGCGACCTCAGCAAGGTGCCGTTGCGCCTCCACGACTCGCAGAAGCATCGCCACGAGGTCGGCGTTGGCCATCACCGTCTCGCCCTCGTTCCTGACGAGCGATTTCATCGCGGTTTCGAGGGCGCTGCACGCCGCGTCCACCGAGGCCTGGGCGTGAAGCAGCGCCACCAGGCCTCCGCCCGCGCTCATGTGACCAACGCCAAGCTCGCGCGCGCGATCATTTGAAATCCCCATTCCGCGCCTGAAAGAATGGAGACGCGTCCATTTGAGGGCTTGGACGTCGCTTCGCGAAACCGACCTTCGGCCACCGCCCGAAACTACTCATCGCTTGTGCACCTGAAAGCGCCTGAGTGCAAGGAATGTTGCCCTGGTCTGACGATTACGACGCCATGCGCGCGCGAAAGAAAGGAGGGTCATCGAGCCGCGCGAACGTCGCTCGAATTCGTTCGAGCGCGCACGTAACCGCCCAGCACGACCTGACCAATACCGATTGCGTGGTGTCGATCGCCCGTGTAGATTCGGTGACCGGCTGCGGTCGCGGAGTGGCAGCCGGACGATCGGCCAGCGTTGCGACCTGGTGACCCCGCCAAGGAGGACACCATGGAGCCCGCCCGGATCGATATGCTTAGGCGCCGGATAGCCGAGGACCGCAAGTGAGCCGGGCATTTTCGGGCGGCAAGCGCAACCGCGAGGCCAGCCGCGCTCTGAAGAAGACCCAGAAGGAAGAGCGCCTTCGCCGAAACCGCGACCTCCGAGCGCGCGGAGTCGATCCCGATCTCTCGGATTCGAGCGACGCCCCGGTTGTGCTGCCCGAGGTGAAGCTGGAGGACGTCGTGATCTCGGTGACGGGCCGCCCGCGGAGCGCAGACCACGGACCGACGAAGCTGTTCGTGGGCGGAATTGCCTCCGGCACGACGTCCGCGGACCTGCGCGTGTTCTTCGGGCGCTTCGGCGAGCTGGTCGAAGCCACCGTGATCGTAAACCGTTCGACAGGACAGTCGCGCGGCTTCGGATTCGTCAGCTTCCGGAGCTCGACCGACGCCAATCAAGCCATCGCGGGCACGGATGGCACCGAGCTCGACGGTCGTCCGATCAAAGTCAATCGCGCCGAGACGCGTCCTGCCCGGTACTGAGGCCGCTCGGCGGCCGCGCGCTCGGTCTGATCGCCCGTATTGGTCCTTGTTATTGGGCTGAACGCGCGTACTCTGTCGGGTGGGCGGTCGACGCGGAGTGAGCTGCCCAACGAGGGCTTGGTGCCGTCGGGTCTGACCCCGCTGGGAGGCCCGATGGCAAGATTGACGGTAGAGGACTGTCTCGCTCGAGAGAACAATCGCTTCGCGCTGGTCGTGCTGGCGGCAGATCGGGCGAAACAACTCGCGCGCGGCGCTTCTCCACGCGTCGTCAGTCACAACCGACCGGCCGTCGTTGCGTTGCGGGAAATCGCCGCTGGCCGGGTTCGGTTCAACGAATCGGTGAGGGATGTCGTCAACGCCTTCATCGTGGAAAAGAAGCTGCATCACGTGAACGACCGCGAGGCGAAGCGCCGCGGCGTACGCGACCGAAAGCCGTCGTAGAATCCGATTCATGACCAAGGCCGAGGAAAAGCGCGCGGCAATCGTTGCCCAACAAGAGGCGCGGGAGGCCGCGGAGCGCGACGCGAAGCAAGCGACCGGTGTCGGCGCGGTAGGTGGACGCGCCGGCTCCCCAAAGCCCCGAACCAACTGGGCGGCATCCCCTGCCTTCGGCGGACGTCGCCGTGGGCGTCCGCCGAGCCCCCGCGAATAGGACGTTTCAATGGCGACTGAGAGGAGCGGAGCAAGATTTTTCGACAATCGGCGGGAGGATCGCGGGTGGGCCAGCACGGTGGTGCGCAAGCTCGGCGGTCTTGGCGGCCTGACCGTCCTCGACGTGCTGACCAACGAAAGCGGGCTGGCTGCTTTCTTGAAGGCCCTCGATCGGTCGCCGCTTTTGGTGCAGTACACGGACACCGAGGGCGAGACCTACAATTTCGCCTGGGCGTCGGGTTACGAGAACGGCGCTGCCATCCGGATTCAGGGACGGCTCGCGGCCGCGTCGCCATAGCGGCGACGACGGCCTGCGTCGGGCTGCGGTCGGCCTGACTGGCCGGCTACCGAATCCGCTACCTCATCTCCACGAACCCGAAGCCGCGCGGGCGCCGACTCTCGCGGTCCAGAACGAGGCATTTGAATCGATCGGCCCATTCATGGTCTCTTCCGGTCCCCACCATGAATACTCGTCGCTCCCTTATCGGTTTGTGCGCAGTCCTGTCCTGCTCGTCCGCGGCAATCGCCGCCGAGGGCGCGGCTTCCGCTCCCTACAACTGGAAGAGTGTCCAGATCGTCGGTGGCGGCTTCGTCGACGGGTTCGTCTTCCATCCCTCGGCCAAAGACGTCTGCTATGCGCGCACCGACATCGGCGGCGCGTACCGGCGTGATCCCCGAACGCATCGCTGGGAACCGATGCTGGACTGGGTCAGCTACGCTGATCTCAACCTGATGGGCGTCGAGAGCATTGCCCTCGATCCCTCGGATCCCCGCAAAGTCTACCTGGCCGCCGGAACTTACACCGCGCCCAACGTTCCCGACGGCGCCATCCTGCGCTCGTCCGATCAGGGACACACCTTCCAGCGCACCAACGTGCCGATCAAGTTCGGCGGCAACGAAGCGGGGCGGGGCAACGGCGAACGCATGGCGGTCGACCCCAACGATGGCCGCATCCTGTTTCTGGGCACCCGCAAGAACGGATTGTGGAAAAGCACCGACGGCGCGGTGACCTGGAACCGGGTGAGCAGCTTTCCCGGCGACGTGCTGCAATTGCCGCCCGACGAGGCCAAGCTACCGGCCTGGCGTGGCGGCGGCCGCAGCAGCATCGTCTTCGTGGTCTTCGACCCTCGCAGCGGTTCCGCTGCTATGCCTCGCAGCGGCTCCGCTGGTAAGCCGAGTCAGTCCATCTTCGCCGGCGTGGCGGTGATGGGCCGTCCCGGCCTCTACCGCAGCGACGACGCCGGTGAGACCTGGAAAATCGTTGCCGGCCAGCCCACGAAGTACCGACCCAACCACGCGGTGCTGGCCACCGACGGAAACCTGTTCATCAGCTACGGCACCGATCCCGGTCCCATGCCGATGGAGGACGGCGCGGTCTGGAAGCTGGATACGCGCAGCGCCGCGTGGACCGACATCACGCCGGACAAGCCAAGCGCGGAGCGCAAGTTCGGATACGGCGCCGTATCGGTGGACGCGCGCAATCCCAAGCTGATGATTGCGAGCTCGTTTTATCGGCCAAAAGGAGAAGAGCTGTTCCGCAGCGTGGACGGCGGCGCGACCTGGAAACCGGTCTTCGCGGGCGGCGGCGTGCTCGACTACACCCTGGCGCCTTACGTGAAAGACACCGAGTTGCACTGGCTGTTCGACGTGGAGATCGATCCGTCCAACCCGAATCACGCACTGTTCACCACCGGCTACGGCGGCTGGGAGACCTACGACCTCGGCAACGTCGACAAGAATCTGCCCACCCACTGGCGGGTCATGAGCCCCGGCATCGAGGAGACGGTGGCGCTGGCGCTCTACAGCCCGAGCAAGGGCGCGCCGCTCGTCACCGCCGTCGGCGACTACTCGGGCTTCGTGCACTGGAACCTCGACAAACCCGCGCCCGACGGCAATCCCAAGCCGCCCTTCATGGGCAACACGCACGACGTGAGCGGCGGAGCCCTGAACGCGAGCGTGATCGTGCGCGTCGGCCGCGCGCGCAATAAGGGACGAAACCTGGGCTACTCCCTCGACGGCGGCAAGAGCTGGCACGAACCGACGAGCGTGCCGGATGACAAGGCCATCGCGGGCCACATCGCCGTATCCGCCGACGGCGCCAGCTGGGTATGGACGCCGGAGCAGCAGGTCCCCTACGTCACCTCCGACAACGGCGCGACCTGGGCCGCCTGCGCCGGTCTGCCCAAGGACACCCGCGTGGTGGCCGATCAGGTCAACCCGAAGCGCTTCTATGGCATCGCGCTCTTCGACGGCAAGCTTTTCGAGAGCAGCGACGGCGCCGCCCACTTCACCGAGCGGCCGCTGGTGTTGCCGGGCGGCTTGCCCAAGCGCGGCGGTGGCGGCGACGACAACCGGACCGATCGCGGCGACGATCGCGGCGGCCAGGATCGGATCTACGCCACGCCGGCGCTCGAGGGCGATCTCTGGCTGGCGGCCTACGATGGCCTCTACCACGCCCCCGCGGGGAGAGCGTTCGAGCGCCTCGCAGGCGTCGAGCAGATTCACGCGTTCGGCTTTGGCAAGGCGGCGCCGCGCGCCAAGAACAAGGAGCCGATCGCAACGCTGTACCTCGTGGGCACCGTGCAGGGACAGCGCGGCTTCTTCCGTTCGATCGACGCGGGACAAAGCTGGCTGCGCATCAACGACGACCAGCATCAGTGGGGTCTGGTGCTGCAGATCAGCGGCGATCCCAAGAAGTTCGGCCGGGTCTACGTCGGCACCCACGGGCGAGGCACGTTCTACGGCGATCCCCGCTGAGCGCCGGGCCGCGGCGGATCCGGCCTTCCGGTGAGCCGTCTCGAGGGCCCGCTGCTACTGTAGTAGCGGTGATGTTTCGAAACCGCGCGCGAATCCATAAATTCGTAATTGAATTCAACGCGTTGGCCCTCGGCGCCTGTTTGCTGGCCGGTGTTATCGGCTGCGGGGGCGGGGGCGCCTCGCCTCCTGATGGAACGGGCGGCACTGGGGGCACTCCGGACACGACGTCGGGGATGGGCGGCACCACGAACCCGGGCAGCGGCGGCTCGACCCAAACAACGGGTGGGGGCGGCGCGCGCGCTGGCAGCGGCGGCTCGCCGGGAACGGGCGGGACACCGGGCGGTTGCGCCGGCGCGCTCGTCAAGTGCAACAACGTCTGCGTCGACACCACCGGCAGTCAGAACAACTGCGGCGCCTGCGGCAACGCCTGTCGCACGGATCAGAGCTGCTTCCTCAGCGCTTGCAAATGCCCGACGGGCGCCGCCGATTGCAGCGGCGTGTGCAAAGACGTCATGTCCACCGCTACCAACTGTGGCACTTGCGGCAACGTGTGCGCGGCGGGCGCTACTTGCATCACGGGCGTTTGCACCTGTCCGGCGGACCAGGTCGCTTGCAGTGGGACGTGCCGCGCGGTCAACACCGATCCGCAGAACTGCGGCAAGTGCGGAACGGTCTGCGGCGCGGGCACCATGTGCCTGTTCGGCGCCTGCCTCGATCCCACCAGCCTCACCTGCACGCCGGCGGCACAGGCGAATACCTCTCCGATGCGGGATGCGTTCATCACCCTCGGCAAATACTGGGTGAACAACAACTGGTGGGGCGCCAGCAGCGGCAGCGGCAGCAACACAATCTGGTCGACGTGCCAACAGGGTGACCTGATCGGCTGGGGCACCAGCTGGACCTGGACCGGTACCAGCAACCAGGTCAAGTCCTACGCCAGCACCGTGCTCGGCTGGCAGTTTGGATGGCGGCTCGCCAACTCCGGGCTGCCGATCCAGCTGTCGTCGGGCAAGAACATCAACTGCGGGTGGTCGTTCAACATCACCCAGTCGGGTGGCGCCGCCGACGTCTCGTTCGACATGTTCGCGCACACCCTGGCCATGGCGGGCACCAACGACGATCCCACCGACGAGATCATGATCTGGCTCTATCGCGCGGGCGGGGCCGGCCCCGTCGGCACGCTGCAGACCAGCGTGCCCATCGGCGGAGCCATGTGGGATTTGTATCGCGGTACGAACAACCGCTGGAACGTGTTCTCGTACGTCCGCCAGACCAACGCCACCAGCGCGGTGGTGAACGTGATGGACCACATGCGCGACCTCACCACGCGCGGCTGGATCTCGAGCTCGAAGTACCTCAGCAGCATCCAGTCCGGCACCGAGATCTTCACCGGCACCGGACGCCTCGACACCACCGGGTACTACTGCCGCATTCAGTAGCAGCCCTGCCCTGCACATTCCTCTCGCCACGCCGGAGCACCCCGCCATGACAACACCTCGCATCATCGCGTTGCTGATCGCCGCCGTCACCGGCAGCGCAGCCTGTTCGTCGACCACCGTCAGCCCCAACGATCACGGTAGCGGCGGCGCCAAGGCCGGCAGCGGCGGCAACACCGGAGTGATCACGGGGACGGCGGGATCGGGCGGTCCGCCGACCGGCGCCGGCGGCTTCATCGTGGGACCGACCGGTGCGGGCGGCAGCAACGCGCCCGTGCAGAAGCTGTGCGCCACGAAGATGACCGTGGCGAACCCGGTGCTGATCAACTTCGAGACCTACGACGGCATGGTCACCGCGGACAAGTTCGGCACCGCCTTCGGTGGCGCGGCCGCGAACACGGGTTCCGACTACATGGGGCCGTACGCGTTTGGTGACGGCTCGGTCACCCCGACGCTCTCGATCCTGGCGGGGCATCCCCCCAGCAACTGGGCAGTGGCAGAGTCCGCGATGCAGGCGCGAACCTGGGGCATGGGGGGCGGTTTCTGGATGAGCAACTGTGTCAACGCGTCCGCCTACAAGGGGATCTCGTTCTTTGTCCGTGGCTCGGGGCCACTGAACGTGTTCGCGTTCAGCGTCAGCATGGACAGCACCACACCGCCGGACCCAGCGAACGCAGCGGGCGGAGGGACCTGCACCGGCACGGCGAGCACGTGCACGCCGGCGACCAAGCAGAACATCCCGCTGACAGCGGACTGGGCCCCGGTGACGATCCTGTGGGCCGACTTCACGCCGGGCACGAACGGTGCGACTCCCGTCGTCCCCAACGGCGACAACATCGTGGGCCTGGGGTGGAACGTTCCGCTGATGTTCACGCTCGATCCTTCCGCGAACGGCGACGCCGCCGGCCCCTACGTCGCGGTGGTGGGCGATCTGCTCATCAACATCGATGACGTAGCGTTCATCCAGTAGACCACCAACCAAAGGGAATCCTCGTGAATCCGCCGCGCCCGTACCTCGCCGGGCAGAGCTCGTCGGCGCTCGCGCGCCTCTGCGGTCTCGTCGGCGTGCTGCAACTATCGGCTTGCCTCACGCCGCCTCCGCTCAATCCCGGCAACGACAACGCCGGCGCTTCGACACAGGCGACGGCGCTGGCCCCGCACGCGCTCGAGAAGATGACCGAGCAAGACGCCTGGACGGCGGCCGGTCTCATGAGCCCGGGCATCAACATCGGCAACACGCTGGAGAACACCACCACCTGGGAGACCGGGTGGGGCCAGCCGCCCATCACCAAGGAATATGTCGCGAGCCTTGCCCGCCTGGGTTTCAAGTCGGTGCGCCTGCCGGTGGCCTGGGATACGTATGCCGCCGACGGTCGCATTCAACCCGACAAGCTGGCCCGCGTCAGCGAAGTGGTCGACTGGATCACCGGGGCGGGGATGTACTGCATCGTCAACATCCACTGGGACGGCGGCTGGATCGATTCGGACGCCAAGGACAAGTTCCCCACCACCTTCGACACCTTCAGCGCCGAGGCCGAGAAGAAGTTCCGCTCGTACTGGGAGCAGATCTCGACCTTCTTCGCGGGCAAGAACGAGAAGCTGTTGCTGGAAGCGCTCAACGAAGAGACGAACTTCAGCCGTGAAGGCTCGACCGCGAAGGCCTACGCGACACTGACCCGGGTCAATCAGATCTTCATCGACACCGTACGAAAGAGCGGCGGCAACAACGCCAAGCGCCTGCTGATCGTCGCCGGGTACAGCACCGACATCGCCAAGACCTGCGCCAGCACCTACCAGTTGCCCAAGGACACCCTGCCGGGCCGGCTGTTCATCTCGGTGCACTACTACACGCCGTACCAGTTCTGCGGGCTCACCGAGGACGCTGACTGGGGCAAGATGATGCGGACCTGGGGCAGCCCCGATGACGTGAAGCAGCTCCTGCAGCTCTTCGATCAGATGCAGGGCTTCTGCACCCGCAATGACATCCCGGCCTACATCGGAGAGTTCGGGGTCGCGACCAAGAACAAAGACCCCGACGCACGCGTACGCTGGATGTCCGCCGTTGCAAGCGCGGCGCTGGCGCGAAGAATGGTGCCGGTCCTCTGGGACACCGGAGGCGACGTGTCGCGCAACGATCCCTACAGCCCGAGCCCCGAGCTGGCGCAGACGCTGAAGAGCCTCGGGCCGCCGGCGCCGGCGCCGGCGCGCCCGACTTCACCGGCCGCCCCTCCCGCGGCGCCTCCGACGGCGGCGACGGCGACATCTTCCACCGCTGCGCCGGCGACGCCACCCACCGCCGTCGTTCCCACCACGCTCGCGGTGCATCCGCTGTTCTCGGACCATGCGGTGCTACAGCAAGGCACGCAGGTCCCGATCTGGGGTTGGGCGCCGCCCGGCGAGACGGTCACGGTGGAGATCGCCCACCAGAAGGTGTCCACGACTGCCGGCGCCGACGGCAAATGGTTGGTACACCTGGCGCCGCTCAAGGCCGGCGGTCCTTTCACCCTGACCATTGCAGGCCAGGGCCCAAGTGACGCCCGCGTCGTGCTCAACGACATCCTGGTGGGCGAGGTCTGGGTGGCGAGCGGGCAGTCGAACATGGAGCGGCAACTGGGCTTGCGCGTGGGACAGCAACCGATCTTCGAATGGGAAAAGGAAGTCGCCGCCGCGAAACACCCGCAGATCCGTCATTTCGGCGTGGCGCAAGAGAAGTCGCTCACCGCGCTCGACACGATCAAAGGGAACTGGAGCGTTTGCTCACCCGAGACCGTGAAGGACTTCACCGCCGTCGGCTACTTCTTTGCGCGCGACTTGCAGCGCGCGCGCCACGTCCCGATCGGCGTGATTCACAGCTCCTGGGGCGGCACCGTCGCAGAAGCCTGGACCAGCACGGCTGGTTTGCGCCCGCTCCCGGACTTCGCCGACACCGCGGAGCAGATCAAGACGTTGATCGCCGACCCGGAAGCCGCGCTCCGCAATTACCAGGCGAAGCTGGAAGACTGGTTCATTCACCACGACGCCGGCTCGGTCGCGGGCAAGTCGTGGAGCGATCCGGCGCTGGACACCGAGTCGTGGAAGACCATGCCGGTGCCGGGGCTGTGGGAAGAAGCGGGCGAGCCCGACTTGAACGGCGTGGTCTGGCTGCGCAAGACCTTCGAGCTCCCCGACAGCGCCACCGACGCCGCCGCCGAACTGCAACTGGGCATGGTCGACGACATCGACACTACCTTCGTCAACGGGGTCAACATCGGCGGCACCGTCGGCTACAACCTGGTGCGCAAGTACCCGGTCGCCGCCGGCGTACTGAAGCCCGGCCGCAACGTCGTCGCCGTGCGCGTGCTGGACACCGGCGGAGGCGGCGGCATCTGGGGCGAGGAGAAACCGCGGCTGGTGCTCAAGGGAAAGGTCGCCTCACCCCCCATCGAGCTCGGGGGGCCGTGGCGCTATCGCGTCGGCATGAATCTCCAGGACGGGCCCATGCCCCCGACCGGCTACATCGGCGACGTCAATACCCCCACGATCCTCTACAACGCGATGATCGCCCCGCTCTTGCCTTACGCTATCGCCGGCGTGGTCTGGTATCAGGGCGAATCCAACGTGCACCGCGAACAGCAATACCGCAGCCTGCTCCCCGCGCTGATTGGCGACTGGCGCCACGCCTGGGGCTGGGACTTCCCGTTTCTGTTCGTCCAGATCGCACCTCACCACGATATGACCCCCGAGCTGCGTGACGCGCAGCTTGCGACCTGGCAACACACCCCCAAGACCGCCATGGCCGTCATCACCGATTGTGGCGACGCCAACGACATTCACCCGACCCACAAACAACCGGTCGGCACGCGACTCGCGCTGGCGGCGCGAGCGCTGGCCTATGGCGAGAAGGTCGAGTATTCCGGTCCGGTGTTCGAATCGCTCGAGGTCAGCGGAGACGCGGCGGCGCTGCGCTTCACCCACCTCGGGGGCGGGCTCGTGGCCAAGGGCGGGCCGCTCAAGGGCTTCACCATCGCCGGCGCCGATGGCGTCTTTCTCTCCGCGCGAGCCCGCATTCGCGGCAATACCGTCGTGGTGACCAGCGACGCGATCTCGCAACCGGTCGCCGTGCGCTATGGCTGGACCAACGTGCCCGACGGCAATCTGTTCAACAAAGCCGGTCTGCCCGCGTCGCCGTTCCGCACCGACAGTAGCGACGCGAAGTAGCTGGTCATACGGGCCGGCCTCTGGAACAATCGCGCCTCTTTTCGGGAGGAATCGTGCCTCGAATGACCAAGCCTTTTTCCCTGCTGATTCTGCTCATTGCTATCGTTTTGGTCGTGAACCCTCGCAACGCGAGCGCGCTACCGCCGGCGCCCGCCGCCGGTAGCGTGCAAAAGCTGCCCGACGGCATGCTGGTCCGCATCGGCGACGGCCTCCTGAAACTCGAGGTCTGCTCCAGCGACGTGGTCCGCGTGGCCTACGCCAAGGATCAGGCTTTCTTTGCGCGCAAGAGCCTGGCGTCGCAGCCCAAACACTGCGACGGCGCCAAGTTCGACGTGGCGCAGGACGCCGGCAGGGCCACGCTGTCCACGGCGAAGCTCAAGGCGCGCGTCGACTTGAGCACCGGTCGCGTGTCGTTCCTCGACTCCAGCGGTTCCGTCGTGCTGGACGAAAAAGACGGCGGCCGGACGGTCATGCCGGCGATCGTGCAAGGTGAAAATACTCAGCACGTGCGTCAAGAGTGGCTGCCCGCCGACGACGAGGCGCTTTACGGCTTGGGCGAAAACCAGCTCGGACTCTTGAACCTCAAGGGCCACGACATCGAGCTGTGGCAGCACAACGGCACGCTGGCGATTCCCTTCCTGGTCTCGAGTCGGGGCTGGGGCATTCTGTGGGACAACACTTCGTACACGCGCTTTGGTGACCTGCGCGAATTCAATCCGATCCCTGCCACGCGCCTCATCGACAGCCACGGCAAGCGCGGCGGCTTTACCGGCGCCTACTACAGCGGCGCGCACTTCGAGAAGCTGATCGGCGAGCGCGTCGACCGGGTCATCGATTTCGCGCTGTCCAGCAAGGAGAAGAAGCCCAACGCGCTGATCTTCGCCGGCCTGCCAGAGGGGCCGGCCAGCGTGCGCTGGACCGCTGACCTCGAGCCCGAGGTCACCGGCGACTACCAGTTCCAGACCTTTTACAACAGCGGCGCGAAGATGTGGATCGACGACCGGCTCGTCATCGATCACTGGCGCCAGGGCTGGTTGCCGTGGAAGGACGTCGCCAAGGTGCGGCTCGAGGGCAAGCGCCGCCACAAGGTGCGTGTCGAGTGGAGCAAGGACCAGTACATGGACACCATGCAGCTCTTGTGGAAACCGCCGGCCGCCAGCCCGGCTTCCACGTCGCTGTGGTCCGAGGTCGGCGACGGCGTCGACTACTACTTCGTCTACGGCCCCGATCTGGACAAGGTGATTGCTGGATACCGCCGCGTCACCGGACCGGCGCCGATGATCCCGCGCTGGGCGCTGGGGCTGTGGCAAAGCCGGCAGCGCTACGAAACCGCGCAGCAGAGCCTGGACGTCGTCGACGGGTTCCGCAAACGCAACATCCCGTTCGACACCATCGTCCAGGACTGGTTTTACTGGAAGGAAGACAGCTGGGGCTCGCACGAGTTCGATCCGGCGCGCTTTCCCGATCCCGACAAGTGGGTGCGCTCGATCCACGACAAGCACGCGCACGTGATGATCTCGGTGTGGGGCAAATTCTACCCCGGCACCAAGAACTTCGAGGCGATGCGCTCGCAGGGATTTCTCTACCAGCGCAACCTGAGCGAGGGGTTGCGCGACTGGGTCGGCGACGGCGGCTACCCCTATACCTGGTACGACGCGTTCAATCCCGATGCCAGCAAGCTCTTCTGGTCGCAGATGAACACGGCGCTGTTCAAGCGCAAGTTCGACGCCTGGTGGCTGGACGCGCCGGAGCCGGACGTGCTTCCGACCCCCACTCTCGAAGGGCAGCGGACCCACATGCACCCGACCGCACTCGGCAGCGGGTCGCGCATGCTCAACGCCTACTCGCTCTACAACAGCAAGACAGTCTACGAAGGGCAGCGATCGGCGGCGCCGGATCAGCGGGTGTTCATCCTGACTCGCTCGGCGTTCCTCGGGCAGCAGCACTACGGGGCGGCGGTCTGGTCGGGGGACATCACCTCGACCTGGACGGCGATGCGGGCGCAGATCCCGGCTGGCCTGGGCCTGGCGATCACCGGCATCCCGTACTGGTCGATGGACATCGGCGGGTTCTCGGTGCCGGGACGCTTCTCGGCGGACAAGCCGACGGCCGACGACGCCGAGGAGTGGCGCGAGCTGAACGCCCGCTGGTTCCAGTTCGGCACCTTCGTTCCGCTGTTGCGCGCGCACGGCGAAGCGCCCAAGCGCGAGATGTGGGAGCTCGGCGGCGAGTCGCACCCGGCCTATCAGACCGAGCTGAAGTTCGATCGGATCCGTTATCGCCTGCTCCCGTATCTGTACTCGCTCGCGGGCGCGGTCACCCAGGACAGCAGCACGATGATGCGACCGCTGGTGATGGACTTCCGCAGCGACGCCAAGGCGCGCGACGTGAAGGATCAGTACATGTTCGGGCCGGCTCTGCTGGTCAGCCCGGTGACCACGTACAAAGCGCGCAGCCGATCGGTGTACTTGCCGGTCAGTCCGGGATGGTACGACTTCTGGTCGGGCACGGCGGTGGCCGCCGGGAAGAGCATCGACGTGCCGGCGCCGTACGACTCGATGCCGGTCCACGTCAAGGCCGGGTCGATCATTCCGACCGGCCCGGAGGTCATGTACACCGACGAGAAACCGGCCGACCCGATCGTGCTCTGGGTCTACGCGGGCGCCGACGGAAACTTCACGCTTTACGAAGACGACGGCCTCACCTACGGGTACGAGAAGGGCGCGTTCGCGCGCATCCCCGTCCGCTGGAATGATGCCAGCCGCACGCTGACCATCGGCAAGCGCGAGGGGACGTTCCCGGGCATGCGGAAACAGCGGACGTTCGAGGTGGTGCTGGTCGCGAAGGACAAGGCGGTCGGCTTCTCCTTCACACCGAAGGCCGACAAGACCACCAAGTACGACGGCGCGGCGGTCGAGCTGAAGCTGTAGCTAGCGGCGGCGGGCACGCGCACGCAGCGCGAGCCATGCAATCGTGACCAGCAGCAAGCCGGCGCCCGCGGAAGCTCCGCGGTCGCCGGCGAGCGTGCAGCCGCAACCGCTCGAGCTGCCGCTGGTCACCGCGCCGTCGTTGCCACCCGCGCCGCTGCCACCGATTCCCGCGACGCTGCCACCGACACCACCGGCGCCGGTTCCTGCACCGCCCGCTCCGGCGGCGCTGCCGCCCGCCCCCTGACCACCGGCGCCGCTGCCGGATCCGCCGCCGGTGGCGCGCGCGGCATCCGCCGACGCGTCCACGCCCGCGCCGCCCGCACCCGAAGCGCCTCCCTGCCCTCCCGCTCCCGCATCAGCCGCCGTCGCGCTCAGCAACCCGTCGTGGATCACTTGCGCGATGAGAGCGTAGCCGGTGTCGTTGGGGTGCACCCCGTCGGGGAACAGCTCGGGGTGCGGCGCGGTCGGCGTATCGACGTCGATGACCGGCACTCCCTTGGCCGCCGCGACCTGGCGGATGAGCGGCAGCATCTGATCGTGGATGATCGCGCCGCTGATTCCGTAGGTGTTGTCGAAGGAACGCGAGGGAAGGGCCAAGTAAACCCGCGGGTGGGTCGACTGCGACGCGAAGTGATCGACCAGAGCGCCGCAATCGGTGACGAACTGCTGAGCGCGCGTGCCGGTACCGACCATCCAGTTGTAGGCCTTGGAGTCGTTGGTGCCCAGCATGATGACCACGTCGACCAGCGCGTTGGCGCCCGCGCCCGCCACGAAGGTGGTGGCGTTGGTGTACTCGGCCGTGTTCTGGTACGGCTGATCGGCGACGGTCATCATGGTCGCGCCCGAGTGGCCAAAGTTCTGGACGTTCACGGCCGATCCGAAGAGGTTCTGCATGACCGACGGATAGGACGCCGCAGGCGAGGAGGCGAACAGGCCGAAGGTGATGCTGTCGCCCACGCAGGCGACGTGGGTGGGCGTTGGCGCGGCGGCCGCGGTCCGCGACGCTGACAGCGCCATCGCGCCCACGAGGATGAGAACAGATGTGATCTTGGACATGGGTCTCCTTGGTCCGCCCGCGGACGCCGGCAACAATACCGCGGACGAGCTGGCTTGAGGACGGCGCGAGAATGGTCGCGACACCGGCGGCAAGATTGATACGCTGCTCCGGTGAGAGGAGGATCCCAGATGATCCATCACGTATGGTCGCGGATCGCGTTGGCTGTCCCGCTCGCCCCTGCGCTACTCGCCCTCGCGTGCCACGCCGGCGTCGCGCCGCGGGGTGTGCCGCTCTACTCCAACGTTTCGGCCACGCCCTTGCCGCGCACGGCCGTCGCCCAGCTGATGGGTCCCATCGGAAAGGTCGATGGGCGAGACGTAATGGAGCAGGGCGGGACCTTCGAGCTGCTGCCGGGGTGTCACGTCGTCGAGCTCGACCACCGCCCCTTGAATAGCGACAACCCTAACGGCCATGTCCGCCTGAGCGGACAATTTCCGCTCACGACCTACGCGATTCGCATGAAAGCCGGCGCCAGTTACATTATCCGACGCAATCTCGTCTCCGGCGGTATGGGGATGATGATCCGGATCCAGCAGTCGGCGCAGGAAGAGGACGCCGGCGGCAAGGTGACCGAGCTCAATCCCATGAAATCCGTCGACGAGATCCACGAGTGCAATAACTGAGCGGCCGGATGATGTCCCACCGGCTGCTGCTCGCGATGGGATTCTTGGTCGCCGGAGCCGCCTGCCTGCGCCCGCCCGAGGATCCGGCCGCGACGACCAGCGCCCCATCCGCGCGCGTGTTTCATTTCGCCGAGCAAGACCCGGATCATCCCGCTGTAAACGCTGCGTTCTTCAACAGCGTCCATCAGAAAGTGACCGATCACTGGTACGCCGACCAGATCTACCGGAAGCATGATCCCGTGGGACCGCTCTTCGGTCCCTGCGACCACCACGCGACCGAGCTCATCGTCGAAATCCAACGGGGCGGCTCACTTCAAAGGGTCGAGCTCGTGAAGTCTTGCGGCCTGGATTTTCTCGACGAGGAGACCATCGCCGCCGTCCGAGCGGCGAATCCCTTCGAGCGCCCCCCGCCCGACCTGGTCGACACCCACGGCTTCGTCCGCTTCGGCTTCAACGTTGTCTTCGAGTCGCGCCCCGCTACCCCCGATGCCGGACCCGATCCAGCGCCACCGCCACCACGATGATGGCGCCGGTGACGATCTCCTGCACCCAGTTGGGCCAGCCCATCTGCGAGCAGCCCGACTGCAACACCTGCATGATGAGCGCGCCGATGAGCGAGCCCAGGACCGAACCTTCGCCACCGGCCAGGCTGCCGCCGCCGATCACCACCGCGGCGATGATGTTGAGCTCGAGGCCCATGGCGCCGGTCGGGTCGCCGACGGTCAGCCGCGAGAACTGCATCAGGCCGGCGATGCCGGCGAAGAAGCCGCCGAGCACGTACACCCCGAGCTTCACGCGCGCCACCGGCACGCCGCACAGGCGCGCGGCCTGCTCGTTCGAGCCGACGGCGAACACCTGCCGGCCGAGTCGGGTGTAGAGCAGCAGCGCGCCCACCGCGAAGGCGAGCAGGAACAGCAGCCACACGCCGGCCGGGAACACCATCCACGCGCGCGCGGCGGGCAGCCGCGCCAGGAGCTCGTTCAGCCACGATTGGGGCGCGTCGATCTTCTGGTCGTGGGCCAGGCCCTTGGCGATGCCGCGCACCACCAGCATGGTCCCCAGGGTCACGATGAAGGGCACCACCTTGAGCCGCGTGACCAGCGCGCCGTTGAGCGCGCCGCAACCCACGCCGGCGGCGATGCCCGCCAGCGCGGCGAGCACGGGCGGCGCGCCGGCGCGCAGGAAGGCGGCGATGACCACGGTGGCAAGCGCGATGATCGCCCCGACGGAAAGATCGATGCCGCCCGCCACGATCACGACCGTCATGCCCAGCGCGGCCACGGCCACGATCGTGGTCTGGCGGAAGATGGTCTCTAGATTTGCGGGGTCGGCGAAGCTGAGCCCGCGCGTGCCGGCCAGCAACGCCGAGAACAGCACGAAGACGGCGACGAGGCCGGCGAACGCGCCCACATTTTTGCGCACCACGGGCGACGCCAGCAGCCGCGCCCACCGGCGCGACGGCGGCGGCGTCCCCCGGACCGCGCCCGGCGCTCCGTTCGCCGGCGACGCGGCGGGCTCGGCGTCGGTGCCCGCGTCGGTGCCGGCGCTCATGCCGCCTCGCTGCCCAGCGCGGCCTCGCGCAGCAAGGCTTGCTCGTCGAGCTCCGCCACCGGTCGCGCCGGCCCGAGGCGCCCGCGGCACATGACCGCGATGCGATCGCAGACACCCAGCAACTCGGGCAGATAGCTCGACACCACGATGACCGATTTCGCTGGTCGCTCCTTGGCCACCAGCGCGTCGATGAGCTCGTAGATCTGCGCCTTGGCGGCGACGTCGATGCCGCGGGTCGGCTCGTCGAGCAGCAGCACGTCGACCCCGTGGTGCAAAAGCCGCGCGATCGCCACCTTTTGCTGGTTGCCGCCCGACAGCTCGCCGATCGGTTGATCTGCGCTCTGGCAACTCACGGCGAGCCGCTCGATCCAGCGCTCGGCCAGAGCGCGGCGGCGCGCGGGGCGCACCACGGCCGGCATCTTCGACATCGTGAGGTTGTCAGCGACGCTGAGGCCCAGCGCCAACCCTTCCTCCTTGCGGTTCTCACTGCACAGCGCCAGCCCGTGCGCCCAGCGCTGCGCGGTGCTGGCCGGCCCCAGATCGATGTCCACGCCCAGCTTCACTGTCCCCGACACCACCGGGTGGAGGCCGGCCAGCGCGCGCAAGAGCTCGGTTCGCCCTGCGCCGACCAGGCCGGCGATGCCCAGCACTTCGCCGCGGTGAAGGGTGAAGCTGGCACGCGCGGGCTTGCCATGCGCGCCCGCGAGCTCGCTCACCTCCAGCAGCGGCTCTCCCCGCACGCGCGCGCTGCGCGGAAAAAGTTGCTCGACGCGCCGCCCGACCATGAGGTCCACGATGGCGCGCACGCTGGCGTCGGCCATGGCGCCGCCGCCGACGGTGTGCCCGTCGCGCAGCACGGTGAAGCGATCCGCCACGCGCTTGGCCTCCTCGATGAAGTGGGTGATGTAGACCACCGCCTGGCCCTGCTGGCGCAGCCGCGCCACCAGCTGGAACAGCGCCTCGACGTCGGCCTGGGCCAAGGTGCTGGTCGGCTCGTCCAGCACCAGCAGGCGGCAGCCGACCGCCACCGCGCGCGCGATCTCGACGATCTGCTGCGCGGCGATCGACAGCCGGCCCACCACCGCGTCGGGAGCGATCTGCGGATGATGCAGCTCTGCGAGCGCAGCCACCGCTCGCCGCCGCATCGCCCCTCGATCGAGAACGCCGAGGCCCGCAAACAGACCCGACCGCGTGGGCTCCATGCCCAGCAGGACGTTCTCTGCCACGGTGAGGTGGGGCACGAGCGAAAGCTCCTGGTAGATCATGGCGACGCCGGAGCGGCGCGCGTCCAGCGGCTGGGTCGGTGCGTAGGACGCACCCGCGATGCGCATCTCGCCCGCATCGGGCTTTACTGCGCCCGACAGAACCTTCATGAGCGTGCTCTTGCCGGCGCCGTTCTGCCCGAGCAACGCGTGCACCTCGCCGGCCTGGATCGACAGATCGACGCCGCCCAGCGCCTGGGTGGCACCGAAGCGCTTGCGCACGCCGCGCATCATCAACATGGGAACCGCGCCCGGCGTCACTCCTTGAGCCATTTCTTGAAGTCGGGGTTGAGCAGCGCCTGCGCGGCCGGCGTGCTCATGGCGTCGCGGGTGATCAGCGTGGCGCCGGTGTCGATGCGCTTGTCCACGGGTTTGCCTTGCAGGTGGTCGACGAGCGCCTTCACCGCGAGGTAACCCATCCGGATCGGGTCCTGCACCACGGTGGCGTTCATGTACCCTTTGCCGAGAGCGTCGACCAGCTTGGGTGAGCTGTCGAACCCCACGAACGCCACCTTGCCGGCGAAGCCGTCGTCCTCCAGCGCGCGCAGCATGCCGAACGCGGTGGACTCGTTGGGACAGAAGATGCCCTGCACGGTCAGCCCACCCGGCCCCTTGTGCGAGCTCAGCAGATTCTCGCTGGCTTTGAACGCGCTCTCCGTGGTCACGCCACCATACTGATTGTCGCTGACCACCTCGATCCCCTTGTGCGCGGCGATGGCCTCCAGAAAGCCTCGCTCGCGCTCCGCCGTGCTGGCGGAGCCCTGGGCGTAGCGGAGCATCATCACCTTGCCCTTGTCGCCCAGCAGCTTGGCCAGGTGCTCGCCCGCCAGCGTGCCGCCGCGGTAGCTGTCGGTGGCCACGAAGCTCACGATCTCGTCGGTCTTGATGGCCGAGTCGAAGGCCACCACGGGAATGCCGGCGCGAACCGCATCGGTCACCGCCGGCACCAGAGCGGTGTCATCGAGCGGCGCCAGCACGATGCCTTTGACGCGCATGTTGGTGAAGGTCTCGACGACCTTGACCTGGTCCTCGCGATCATCTTCACGCAACGGGCCCTTCCAGATGATGTTCACTCCCGTCTCCTGCGCCGCCTTCTCCGCGCCCGCGTGCACCGACTTCCAGAACTCGTGGGTCGTACCCTTGGGGATCACCGCGATGGCGTCGGTCGTGCGCTTCTTGCAGCCGGCGAGTGTGACGGCGGCAAGGGCGATCGCCAGCAACGGCAAGCATCCGGGGGCTCGTTTCATCGGGGCGGATAATAGGACGGCCGACTCTCGAGGGCACCTGTCGATTGTGAAGCGCGAGGCAGGGATGGTAGAGAGGACGCGCCGTGGATGGCCGCCTCTCCAGCTTTGGCGACGATCTCGATTTTCTGGAGCGACACACCGCGACCGTGGTGCTCCGCGACCCCGGAGGGGAGGCGCGCGTGGCGCTGTGCCCGGCACTGCAGGGACGCGTCGCGACCAGCACCACGGCGGGCGCCGAGGGACCCAGCTTCGGCTGGCTGAACCGTGCGCTGCTGGCGTCGCGTCAGCTGGCGCCGCACATGAATGCCTACGGGGGCGAGGATCGGTTCTGGCTGGGCCCGGAGGGCGGACAGTTCGGGCTGTTCTTCGCGCCCGGCGTTCCCCAGGATCTCGCGCACTGGTACACGCCGCCGCCCATCGACAGCGAGCCGTTCCTGCTCGTCGAGCAGGGTCCGGACCGCGCGCGGCTGCACACGAGCCTGCGCGTCGTCAATGCGTCGGGCACCGCGTTCGAGCTCGACGTGGAACGCGAGGTGCAGCTCTACGCCGCCGAGCAAACCTGGCAGGAGGCGGGCGCTGCGCCCAGCCACCGCGTCGAGGTCGTCGGCTTCGAGACGCGCAACCGCATCACCAACCGCGGCCACGCGCCGTGGCTGCGCGAGACTGGCCTGCTGTCGATCTGGATCGCCGGCACCTTCGCGCCTTCACCAGCGACGATCATCGTGCTGCCTTTCCGCCCGGGACCGGACGCCGAGCTCGGACCCATCGTCAACGACAGCTACTTCGGCCGGGTGCCCGCGGACCGGCTCGTCGTCGCGCCGCGTGCGATCTACTTCCGCGGCGACGGGCAGCAGCGCGGAAAGATCGGCGTCTCGCCGCGCCGCGCGCGGCCGGTCCTGGGAAGCTACGACGAGCACCGCCGGGCGCTGACGCTGGTGACCTACACCCTGCCCCCCGGCGAGCTTCCCTACGTGAACGCGCTGTGGGAGCACCAGCGCGAGCCCTACCAAGGCGACGTGCTGAACAGCTACAACGACGGTCCCCCCGCGCCCGGCGAAAAGCCGCTCGGGCCGTTCTACGAGCTCGAGTCGTCGTCGCCGGCTCTGGCGCTGGCCCCCGGCGAGGCGGCCGAGCACCGGCACCGCACCATGCACTTCGTGGGCGCGCCCGCAGATCTGGACCCGATCGCGCGTGCCGCGCTGGGTGTGGGGTTGGCGGAGATCAGCGCGGCGTTTTCAGGGTGAATTTGCGATCAATCTCCGCGCCGCCTCGACCGCGCCACCAGCCCCAGCATCACCAACCCGAACACCAGCAACACGACGCCCCAGATCAGGTTCACGTTGATGCCCAGCGAGTGCGCCTGGTAGATGCGCGGATCCGAGACCAACCCGAAGGCGCCGAGCAGCACGCCGAAGATGGAGAACATCAGACCGATCGGCAATCGCACGTCTAGATCCATAGACTCACCAGAAGATGATGTTCAGTAGGAGGGCCAGCAACAAGGTCAGCACGCCGAGACTTGCGGGGCGCTTGTACCACGCCACGCCGTCCTCTTTCGGTCGCGGCGTCAGCGCGTAAACGAGGCCCGTCAGCTCCGAATCGGTCTTGCGCTGGCGGGTGACCAGCGACACGACAATCGTGGCCAGGAAGCAGGCGGTGAAGGCGCAGATGGCGGTCCAGAAGTTCTGCGCCATCTCGCTCGGATACTGGTGCACCACCGCCATCCAGCCGCCTTTGATTCCGGTTTCCGCTCCCCTCGGCAGCGACAATCCGTGGTGCGCGGCGGCCGCGGCCGTTCCCGTCAACAGACCAGCGAAGGCGCCGTGACCGGTGGCGCGCCGCCAGAACATTCCCAGCAAGAAGGTCGCGAACAGCGGCGCGTTCACGAACGCAAACACCAGCTGCAACACGTCCATGATGTTGTTGAACTTGGCCGCGGTGTACGCGCACGCGACGCTGGCAAGGATCCCCACCACGGTCGTGGCGCGTCCCACGGCCAGGTAGTGGGCATCGCTGGCGTTCGGACGGATGTAGCTCTGGTAGATGTCGTAGGTCCACACCGTGTTGAAGGCGGTGACGTTGCCCGCCATCCCGGACATGAACGAAGCGATGAGCGCGGTCAGCCCGAGCCCCAGCATGCCGGTCGGAAAAAAGTGGGCGAGCATGGCCGGCACCACCATGTCGTAGTCGAGGCTGCCGCCCTTGCTGGGAAGCGCGAAGTGCGCGTCACCGCTGACGTGCATCCCGATGGCCAGCATGCCCGGCAAGATCACCAGGAACGGAAACAACATCTTCGGGAAGGCGGCGATGATCGGCGTGCGCCGGGCCGCGCTCATGTCCCGCGCCGCCATCGCGCGCTGGATCACCAGGAAGTCCGTGCACCAGTACCCGAAGGAGAGGACGAAGCCGAGACCCATCACCAGCCCGAACCACTCGACGCCCATCGGGTTCGTGTCCGCCGAACCGACGAGCTTCCAGCTGTGAGACCAGGCGCCCTCCGCCATGCCGTTTCGCGACGCCACCACCGCGAGCCGGGCGGTGAGGCCCGACCAGCCCCCGATCTGCTTCAAGCCCAGCAGCACCAGCGGCAGGAACCCGAAGACGATCAGAAAGAACTGCAACACCTCGTTGTAGATCGCCGATCGCAACCCACCCAGGTAGATGTACACGAGCACGATCACGCCCGAGGCGGCGATGCACACGTGCAGGTTCCAGCCGAGGATCGCGTGCAGCAGGATCGCCAGCGCGTACATCGAGATCCCCGAGGACATCACCGTCATGCAGGCGAAGGTCACCGCGTTGAGCCCGCGGGTTTTCTCGTCGAAGCGCAGCTTGAGATACTCGGGCACGGAGCGCGCCCGCGAGCCGTAATAGAACGGCATCATGAAGATCGCCACGAAGACCATCGCCGGGATCGCGCCCACCCAGTAAAAGTGGCTGGTCATGATCCCGTACTTGGCTCCGGAGGCGGCCATGCCCATCACCTCCTGTGCGCCGAGGTTCGCACCGATGAACCCGAGCGCGCAGATCCATGCCGGCAGGGAGCGCCCTGATTCGAAGAAGTCCTTCGTCCCGCTCACCCTCTTGCGTACGACGACGCCGATGCCGAGGACGAACGCGAAGTAGACGATCAGCAAACAGTAGTCGACGACGCCAAGTTGAATTGTCATCGCGCGGGGGCGCGAATTTACTACACTACGCCGCGCCCGACCGATAGGATTCGCCGCGCCCGGTGCGCGAAAAAAAAAGGCAAGAAAGAGGTCTCATGTCGTCTCGCTTCTCTGCTCGCTCCGCGCTTTCGCGCTCCGCGTTGGCTCCCCCAGCGCTGGTTGTCTGCGGGTTGATCTGGCTGGGATGCGCAAGCATTCCAACCGGCGCCACGGTCGCGGATCTCTCGCGCGCGCAGGCGCAGGGGCCGGCCGCGCCGGGTGCCACGATCTTCAACAACGAGTGTGCCAAGTGCCACGGCCAGCGGGGTGAAGGACTTGCCAACGCCTCCGCGATCCTGGGGCCGGGCGCCCTGCCCGAATTTCCGCGCACCACGGGCGGCGCCGGCGATCCGAATGTCGTCGATCCGCAGCTCATCCAGATCCAAGCACAGTCGCGACCGGCCGGAGCGGCGTGGCGAGATCCGTTCCGGAACGCCATGGATCTCTACAATTTCACGATCAAGCATCTGCCCAAGAGCCAGGCGGAATCATTCAAGGACGCCGACTATTGGGCGGTGGTGAGCTTCATGCTGGCCGTGCAGGGCGCGAGCCTGCCACCGCATGGCATCGACGCCAGCAACGCGGCCTCCATTCCGATTCCCCGGCAGTGAACCGGCTGCCGTATCGGGCGCAGCGCAGCGGAGCTCAACGGTACCGATCGCGGCGCGCCCGGTTTCGAGCCGTCACAGGGTCGCACGCAAAATGAGCTGTTTCAAAGGGCGGCCGCTACTGTAGGTTGCTTGGCGTCTTTGCCTTCCGTGTCGGTCGGTGCTGTGCCGGGGTTCGATTGCCGCGGCGGAGCCCAAAAAATCCTCCCTCCAACAAGCGCGTCTTGAACGTCCGTCCTCCAAACCGCTGGCTGGCCCTCGCGCCCGTCGCCCTCCTCGTCGCGTCGGCAGCGCCGGCCGCCGCTGCCGACGGCGCCCCAGCAGACGGCACGACGGCGGACGGCACGACGGCGACCCCCGAGCGCATGATTCCGCCGCTGCCAACCGATAGCTTGCCCGGGTCGTCGGCGCCGCCCGGCCTGGGCATGGCACCGGAGGCGCCCCCGGTGCCGCCCGCGGCCGGCGGACGGGCGCCGTCGTTCGGCGCGCCCATCACCGAACGCCCCACGTCGTTTCGCCTGAACGGGCGGTTCTTCGGGTGGGAGGCGATCGGGATTGGCCAGAAGGCGAGCAATCCGCCCCCGGGCTCTTCGGGCACGGCGCTGCACACGCCGCTGCTCTCGGTCGGCAAGATCCCCTTCTGGGGCGGGGCGGGTTTCACGCTCAACACGTCGTACGGCACGCGGTATGTCACCGCCGTCGGGAGCTACTACTTCCGCCTCAAAGGCGCAGAGTACAACGGCTACGTGAACCCGCAGATGGGACCGTCGTTCGGGACAGCTTTTCTGCTGCTGACCCCAGAACCTCTCGGCGCGCTGCGCTTGACCCTCCGCGTGGGCGCTTTCGTCGAGGTGTACGCCGGCCCGGGCCAGTGGGGCTGGGGCATCTTCGGGCCACTCCTCGGGTTGCGCGGCTACGGCGAGACCACCAACGCCGACTGGGACGCTACCCGCGATTTGCACCTGACTTTCACCGGGGGGTTCCTCGCTGTGCCGGGCGTGCCCGAGAACTTCGCGCGCGGCGACTACAACAGCTACATCGAGACCGGCATCTCGGACTACGTGATGCACGCCCACGTCGCAGCGACCGTGAGGGGCCAGTACATCTTCCGGCTGCACTGGGCGGCGTCGCGTGGCAACGACGAGCGCGTCGTCCTCCCGAACCTCCTCGGCACTCCGCACGAGGATGGCCGCTGGAACACTTACCTCGGCGAGGCGCGCTACCAGGGCGATCCCTGGGGTCAGATCGGGTTCACCGGCGGCGTCTACAACTTCCAGAACGCCGCCTCGGTCGGCGACGGCACCTGGTGGGCGGTCGACTGGACCCAGGGCGCGCGCGAGATGATCAACAAGTTCCTGGGGCCGAACAGCGGTGGCAACGGCAACGTCGCCGTGGCGG
>Ga0265342_10000722_pt1 | contig 34077 bp, 27 predicted proteins | sample 4CB327metaG_FD_203125 | JGI IMG/M metagenome (GOLD analysis project Ga0265342, IMG submission 203125) | Rhizosphere microbial communities from Carex aquatilis grown in University of Washington, Seatle, WA, United States - 4-CB3-27 metaG | ecosystem: Host-associated > Plants > Roots >... | reverse complement strand
TCGACCTTCGTCTGCGCATTCTCGATGGCGCGGTTGATGATGGGGTGCTCGATGGGGACGTCTTCTTCCATCCCCAGGCGCTCCATCAGACCGGTGATGCGCTCCGCCCCGAAGATGCGCATGAGATCGTCTTCCAGCGAGAGGAAGAAGCGCGAGCTGCCCGGATCGCCCTGGCGGCCGGCGCGGCCGCGCAACTGGTTGTCGATACGCCGCGATTCATGGCGTTCGGTGCCCAGGATGTGCAGCCCTCCCGCGGCCAGAACTTCCTGCCGTTCAGCATCGCACTGGGGCTTGTGCTGGGCGAAGGCGACGGCGAACTTTTCCGGGTCGACCTCGGCACCAGGCTGGCCCGCGGCCTCGGGATCCACGTCGGCGCGGGCCATGAATTCCGCGTTGCCGCCCAGGATGATGTCGGTTCCGCGGCCGGCCATGTTGGTCGAGATGGTCACAGCGCCCTTGCGGCCAGCCTGCGCCACCACATGCGCCTCGCGCTCGTGCTGCTTGGCATTGAGCACGTTGTGCGGAATGCCCTTCTTGCGCAGGAGCGAAGCCACCACCTCGGATTTCTCGACGCTGATGGTGCCGACCAACACGGGTTGGCCGCGCTGGTGGCAATCCTCGATCTCGGCCAGCACCGCGCGGAACTTGCCCCGCTCGTTCTTGTAGACCACGTCGTGATGATCCTTGCGGATCATGGTCTTGTTGGTGGGGACGACCGAGACTTCCAGCTTGTAGATCTTGGCAAACTCTTCCGCCTCGGTGTCGGCGGTGCCGGTCATGCCAGCCAGCTTCTTGTAGAGGCGGAAGTAGTTCTGGTAGCTGATGGTGGCCAGGGTCTGGTTTTCCTCCTGGATCGCCACGCCCTCCTTGGCCTCCACTGCCTGGTGCAGGCCGTCGGACCAACGGCGACCGGGCATCTTGCGACCGGTGAATTCGTCGACAATGATGATCTCCCCGTCCTCGACCAGGTAGTTGACGTCGCGCTTGTACAGCGTGTGGGCGCGCAGGGCCTGGGTCACGTGGTGCAGCCAGGCGATGTTGTCCGGGTTGTACAGGTTGCCCACGTTCAGCTTGTTTTCGACCCGGTCGACCCCCGAGTCGGTCAGCATCGCCGAATGCGCCTTTTCGTCCACGGTGTAGTCGATATCCTTGCGCAAAGTCGGGATGATGCCGTTGACCTTGGCGTAGTGTCCGGCGCTCTCCTCGGCCGGGCCCGAGATGATGAGCGGCGTGCGCGCCTCGTCGATGAGAATAGAGTCGACTTCGTCTACGATGCCGTAGTTGAGATCGCGCTGCACGTAGCGCTCGATCGACTCCTTCATGTTGTCGCGCAGGTAATCGAAGCCGAACTCCGAGTTGGTCCCGTAGGTGATGTCACAGCGGTAGTTGTGCTGGCGCTCGGAATCGGAGAGCCCGTGCACGACCACGCCCACTGACATGCCCAAAAAGCGATAGATGCGGCCCATCCATTCGGCATCGCGACGGGCCAGGTAATCGTTGGCCGTGATGAGGTGCACGCCCTTGCCGGGCAGGGCGTTCAGGTAGAAGGGCAAGGTGGCGACCAGGGTCTTGCCCTCGCCGGTTTTCATTTCAGAGATGCAGCCCCGGTGCAGGATCATCCCGCCGATGAGCTGCACGTCGAAATGCCGCATCTTCACCGCGCGCAGGCCCGCCTCGCGGCAAACCGCAAAGGCCTCGGGCAGCAGGCTGTCCAAGGCGGCACCTTGGTCCAAACGCCGGCGAAATTCGGGCGTCATGGCACGCAGTTCCTCGTCGGACTTCTTCTGCATCGCCGGCTCGAAGTCGTTGATGCGAGCGACCAGTGGGCGCAGACTTTTCAGAACGCGTGCGTTCTTGGTGCCGAAAATCTTCTTGGCAATTTGGCTGAACAAGGAGGTCCTTCCGCCCCGCGCTTGGCGGGAAGGGCTAAGTTATGGCGGCCAGGGCTCGCGGGCAAGGGGAGGATTCAGTCCGCAGAACGCGCACAGTGCGCACGAGATTCATCGCTGAAAGGCGTCGCGTCCTGAAGGCGACGATGTCATTCTCGAGGGCCATAGCACCCGCCGCCCAAAGTCCAACGGACAGCGGGACCACGTCGTCCCGACCCCCGCCGTGGTATCTTCGCCCCAGGACCCACGGGGACATTTCGACTTGGGCCTGACATTTCTATTCGGTGAAGGCAAAATGGTGCTTCTTCCGATGGGTGCTATTCTCGAAAGCCGTGACTTTCCCGTGGACGCCATACTTCCATGATGCCTATGCTCAGCTAATACGCGCCGGGGTGGGCCGGCGGAATCAAGGCACCGGCGCCGGGCGACTGTCTGGGCCGGCATCGTTGTGGATATTCACCGCGTCGACGGCGTGCGTGACCCCCGACCCCATGAAACCCAACCCCGTCCCCGCCGTCACAGCCCCGATACCGATCACCACCCAGCCAACGGGACCGGACAGCACCGCGATCCCGACGATCACGCCGGCCACGCCGGTCAGGTAGGTCGGAACGCCGATGGCAAGTTGGGTGTGACATTTGTGTGCGTGCATGGCAGCGGCTGGCGTATCCGCCACCAGACTCGCCAGGTCTCCACCGAATGGGCCGATCGGCACTTCACGGCCGTCCTTCACATACATGGGCGCGGCATGGTGGATGACCACTCCCACCCGACCGGTCGCTCGCGGCTGGTAGGTGGTGCTGCACGCTGCTTGCAACAGAGCGACTGTCAGAGCAACGGCCACTCCGACGCGATTCCTTCGCCCTGTCGCCGCTTGCTTGCTCACGACGGAACGATGACCAGCGTTGGCCTGCCGGCCGCGTCCCACTCGACGGCAAAGCCGTCAAAGCCATCCTCGCGCAGCCCGTGCGCTGGATCCAGCAGCAACACGCGATGGGTGCTCTGGTTGATGCCCGCTACCACCTCGTAGTGGGACAGCGCTCGATCGCCATAGCGTTGCACCAACCCGACCAGGACCGGGCGATTCAGCCCCACTTCGTGGATCAGATCGGCCAACTCGCCCTTGATCACGAACGCACGCAGGCCCTTTTGTCGGGCGAAATCTCGCAACGCGCCGACGGTGATGCCGTGACCGGATTCGACGGGAATGCTGCGCAACATCTCGTCCACCGACGATGGCACCGACCAGCGTTGCAACATCATCGCGAGAGCCGCAGCCCCGCAATCGCGCTCGCCGGTCTGCCGGATCAAGTGAACGCCGTCCACCACCACCCAGCCGCGATCGCGGGTAAGGTCACTGGGCAAGATCGCCCGTGCCGTTCCGTGGTAGCAGCCAGCCGCGGCGACAGCGGCCGCCAGGGCAAGTAGTGTCCGCGGTCGGTTGTCGTATCGGCGCGTCCCCACCTAATCAGATTATCACGATGATGAGCACCACGATCAGGATGACCACCAGCGTGCTGCCACCGGCCACCCAGATGACGGTGGTGCTGCCACCCTCGAACTTCTCCAGACCCTTGGCGCTCGCCTCACGGGACGCGTAGTCCTGGTCCTGGGGCGCGCGCGCCTCGGTCGCGATCGAGGCCGTGACTGCGGGACGACCCCGCAGAATCTGCGCGCTATTCTCGCCGGGCGCGTTGGCCCATGCGCTCGTCGGAATGGAAACCAACCCCAGTGCGATGGCCAGGGCAAGCGATCGCAGCCCTTGGCGCCGTTTACCAACGGGATGTGGTGAGACGCACCCGCGAGGGACGAAATTGCAGAGCCCAATGCCGACCATGAGAATCGCCGCTAACATCAAAAACATGATTGCCTCCGTGTGAGTGAAGTCGATCCCCTGAAGATCGAGGTCTCAGTCCGCAATTGTCCAACCGTCAGAGGACCTTGGTTTCAGCGAATACTGTCAAGAGGTTGCACGAAGCGTGCCGCTCCCGCGGCCACGACCTATAATGCCGTCCGTGCGCCACAATCCGGAGCGCAAGTGCCCTGCGGGTCCTTCATCTTGATTGAGCCTGCAACCGCACGAAGACGAGCGCGGCGTACCCGAGCGTCCCCCATTGGCGCCGCCGCCTGTCTCATGATGGTGCTATTGAAATCGGCCTCGGACAAACGGCCCGCCCGTAGCGCTGCAGATTTCGCCGGTGCTCCAGCCTTTTGCGCAGATGACGGTGCCCGCGCCGGTTCGTTCCTCGCCGAATCTCCGCGCAGAGCCTGCCGCCGCGCCGAAGAACTTCTTGGAGTTTCCCGCACCGTCACCCGTGAGCGACTGGGAGTGCCTGCAGCAGGCGCGGCGCGCGAATCGCTCTCTGGGTTGCTCTGGGAGGGCGGAGACTGGCTCAACTGACGGCCCGTCCATTGCTGTGTGGGAGCAACGAGGCGCCCAAGAGCAGTTTCAGCCTGTCAGTTACCCCGAGCGTGGGACGCTTTGTGCTTCGACGAAGAATGTTGATCTGCTGTCGAAGCACCGCCTTCTCGATGACCAGGTCCCGTCGGGAGCGGCTCACATCGACAACGATGCCCACGATCTCACTGCCGGAGGAAAGTGGGCGCAGCCTATGCCAGATCCGTTGGGCGGCGTGTCGAATCCAACCTGCGACTTGAGAGAGGAGAAGTGACGTCATTTCCCTCTTCAACCACGAGAAAGCGTGGCCAGTCGAACTGCCCGTTCTCCCGGATTCCAGCTGTCATCTCGCGCGGATAGCTTCGGTAGCCACCACGCCCAGGCACCACGGGCCGACGGAGATTCAAATTGAGCGATGTTGTGCCCCATTTTGATTGAGTCAACCATTCAACTGCTCTGGGTATATAGACGAAGCCGGGCGCCGCCGCTGGCTTCCACGGCTCGAACGGCCAGATGATTCCCTTGGCCTTGAGTTCTTCCCCGACCACGGTCAAGACAGCCAGCAAGTCTGGTTCCTGCTTGCCGACGGGACTCTTCAATCCCACGGTTCTTCCCGCCCGAAAGGTCACGGTCTCCGCCCCGCGGCCCAAGTTCTGCTCCAGGAAACCCGTTTCGCCCACGGCCCCGGCCATGGCCGGTCGCTCGACCCGCTACGCGTTCTTGAAAGGCACTGCCAGCAGGGCCTGCTCGGCGGCGGCGCGCTCCTCGGCAGTGTCGACCTCGAGCCAGCCGGGACCGCTGATGTCGCGACACGAAGGAGCCGCGTCGCCCTCGGCCAAGCGGGCCAGGATGCGTTCGACGTGAATCGCGCGTCCTTCCTCGGCCAGGGCGGCATCGGCCGTCTGCCAGTAGCGAGGCAGCGCCGAGGTGGGCACGCGGGTCATGCCCACGTAGCCGCAATCGAACTTGGTGAGCGTCTTGGCGATGCAGCGGACGCGGCCGTCGGGCCGACGCTCGACCTTCATGTCGTCGGCCCCCAGGCTGCGATCGGTGTCGATGAAGGCCGTGACTTCCGTCACTTCGGGCGCCACCACCGTGGCGATGGCAGGCCGGTAGATGTGATCCACGTTGAGCAGAAGGAAGCCGTCGCGCAGACGGGGACGCGCCGTCATCAGCGAAACGAGGTTGCCGTCGCGAAAGCTGGGGTTCTCGAGCAACTCGATGGCTAGGCCAGCCAGCACTAGGTTGGTGGTCCGGCCCTGGTCGAGGGCACGCGCGACCAGGGGAAATCCGTAGCCGCCCACAACCAGAATCTGCGTCGGTCGCAAGCGAGCCGCGAATTCCAGCGCGTGGAACATGAGCGGCTTTCCCGCCACGCTGACCAGGGCCTTGGGAATATCCTTGGTCAGCGCGCCCAGTCGGCTGCCCAGACCCGCAGCCAGCAGGACGACCTGCACGGCGAACCTAGCCCGCCGCCATGGCCCGCGATGCCGGCAAGAGATCCAGGATCTCGGCAAAGCGACCAATCACCGGCTGCCCCGGGAAGCGCAGGGTGAAGCGCTCCTTGGCGAAAGTCCCGGCCAGACCCACGAAGGGAATCCTGGCCAGGCTGGCAATTTCACCGTCGTGCAATGAATCGCCCACGAAAAGCATCTCGCGGCGGTCGACGCCGAAGGTTCGCTCGGCCAGCTCGATGTGCGGGCGGCCCTTGGCCAGCCCGTTGCCGTGTCCCATCACCAAGTCAAAGGCAAAGCCTGAGAGGCGCGCGAAAGCCTCCACGTTCTGGCGTCCGTTGTTGGAGGAGACAGCGATGCGCACGCCGCGCGTCTGCAAGTCGACAAGGGCTACTCGCGTATCCTCGGGCATGAGAGCGGACCCGCAACGCGCAGGCTTGCGGCCCTCGAACAAATCAGACGCGCTAGAGTTGCGCGGATCACCCGGGAAGATGTCTTGCAGCTGCTCAGCAAACGGCAAACCGCAGGTGGCCAAGTAGAACTCGCGGGCCAAGGGCCGCGGGATGCCGTACATACCCGTCATGACCTCGGTGGCCAGATCGGCCAGCACAGGCATGGTGTCGATGAGCGTGCCGTCCAGATCACAAAGCAAGACCTCGGGCAGATCCAGGCACGCCACGCGACGTGGTGGTGTCGGTGCGGAAGTTCGAACCTCCGGGCGAGTGGCTGTGAGCGTGGTACCTAGCATTGCGTTTCTCAGTCGAAGCAAGTGGCGCGCCAAGGGGAGCGCAGGTCTAACGTGTTGGAACTACTGACTCAAGTTTTGTTCACCTTCACCTGGTGTTAAGAATTCACCACATCACGTGTTGGGAGTTAAACGCTCCGGGACCGCCTGACTTCGTACGATGCGAACGGATCGCCGTGTCAACTCGGGACGCGATGCTGCCGAGGACACACGAGGCAACCCATTCTGGAAACGCGCGGGCCAATGCACAATCAGGGGGAGCCAAGAGAGCGCTGCAAGGAGGAACAGTCATGTTCGAGAAGGCAGGGATCGAAAGTGCCCACGAGATAAAGAAGGTAGTTGCCGAAGCCAAGAAATTCATCTTCGAGTGGACCGAAGGCACCAAATCGTTCGTGACCGACAGGCTGAATCGGTTCCGAGATCACGACGCGAAGAAGATAGTCGAGAATGTTCGCGAAGCAATCGATCCGATGGTCCACGACGCGGGCAAGGCAATCCTCAAACTGGTCGAAGATCGCGCGAGCGGGATTGGGGACAACTTAGTGGCGGGCGCCCAGAGGCGTGTCGACGAAATCGTCAACCGAAGCATCAAGACCACGCTTAGTGATACCCGAGCCCTTCTTGCGAAGGAGTCCCCACTGGTCGCCGGCATAGAGCGCGCTGCTGACAAGGTGAGCGTGCTTTCGACAAACATCAACCTGACGATCGAACGCGCCCACAGTTTGGTGCCCCAGTTGCGCGATATGGCGGGGTTCAATGACCAGGATGCGGCCAAGAAGACGATGGATGACATCAAAAGAGCCACGCAGAACCTGAAAGAGTTTGTTGTTGGTGGCAACAGCCTCATCCCGCAGTTGAACGAGGTCCTCAAGGAATGGCACGCAGAGAAGGAACGCGAGCGCAACTTCAACTGGCGCGTTGTCCTCGGCAACACCGCTGCCGGGCTACTCTTCGTGACGTTCGCCTACGCGGTCTACCTGAAACTGGGCTGGAAGGTCACTCCCGTTCGCGCCATCAGCCTCTTCTGGCTGGGCATTTCCATCCCCATCATGCTGCTGAACATCCGGTCGCTGGTGACGGTGTGGGCGACTGCGCGCAAGCAGAAGATGGAATCCGAGGTGCACAGGCATATTCTTGGGTTCAAGAACGTCGTAAACCTCGTCGTGCTGCTGGTCCTGGTCGCCGGCAATCTGATTTTGAACCTATGGCTGGCTGATCCCATGTCGGTCGTGCGCTGGGGCCGGTAGGGTCAGCTCGAATGGCGCGGGAGGTGCCTGAGACATGTTCAGAGATCATGGCGCCGCTTTGCTGACAGGTCACAGCCCTACTGATATCCTGGGGCTGTGGCGTGCAAATACTGCGGTGAGAGCCACCCGCCCGACGCCAGCCGCTGCCCCGTGACAGGCAGGGAGATAGGCACGCCCCACCCTTCCGCTGCCCTGGCCATAGGCCAGGCGCTCGAGGGAAAGTACAAGATCATTCGCGAAATCGGCCGGGGCGCCATGGGGGTGGTGTACGAGGGGCTGCACGTCGCTCTTGACCGCCGCGTGGCGGTCAAGACCCTGCGCCACGAGATGAGCAACGACGCCGACCTGGCCACCCGCTTCCAACGCGAGGCCCGCGCGGCCAGCGCCATCGGCCATCCCCACATCATCGACGTCTTCGACCTGGGCCGCACACCTGACGGACTGTTGTTCATGGTCATGGAGCTACTCGACGGCAAGCCGCTCACCACGCTGCTGCAGCAGACTCCCTTGCTGCCCGTGCCCCTGGCCGTGAATCTGATGACCCAAGTGCTGGGTGGCCTGTCGGCCGCGCACAAGCACGGCATCGTCCACCGCGACCTCAAGCCCGACAACATCTTCATCATCAACACCGAGGATCGCCCCAACTTCGTCAAGATCGTCGACTTCGGCATTGCCAAGAAACTCTCGCCGCGCCAGCCGGGGCAGGTGAGTCCGGCCGCCATGAGCGGGACCATGGTGGGCACGGTGATGGGCACGCCTCTGTACATGTCGCCCGAGCAGGCCATCGGTCAGGTGGCGGAGATCGACCACCGCACCGATATCTACGCGGCCGGCGTGGTGCTGTACGAGATGCTGTGTGGTCGCACGCCTTTCCAAGGTAACGGCTACGCAGCCATCTTGGGCGCGGTTCTGGAGGGCAAGTACCCGCCGCCCCACACTCTGCGGCCCGACATCCCGCCCGCTATCGAAGCCGCCATCGTGCGCGCCATCGACCGCGACATCCAGAAACGCTTCCCGTCGGCGGCAGCCATGCGCGATGCCATCAGTGGCGGTGGCGCCGAGGCGACGCCGACACCGATGGCCATCAGCCCCGGGGCACCCGACGATGGCCTGTCACTCAAACTGGCCACGCTCGACGGGCAGGAAGCCCCGGCTTCCGGCATTGCTCTGCTCGAAAACGTTCCTCCGCCCCAGGCATCCCGTCCGCTGGCGCCGGGACGACCGCGCGTGGCCCACGGCCCGGGAGACGATCGCTTCGCGCCCCCGCCCGAGCAAGAAGCGCCGCTGGAGTTGGGCGGCACCCGCTGGGGATCGTCGCCGCCACCCCGAACACCGGCACGGGCAGGCGCTGAAGCACCTCCTCGTCCGGAGATCCGGCGACCGGCGCAAGCGCGCCCCGAAGATGACCGGCCGCGCGCATCGGCGACAGCGCTCGACGACGACCCTCAGTGGCCAGCCCTCACGCGACCCTTCGACCCAACGCCGCCTCCCCCTTTGGCCGAGCGGCCGCGCGCCAGGCCGCCGACCCAGGCCCCAGGAACCCTGGCGCCCGAGCACGTCTTGTCTGCGCGCACGCGCCGCCTGCTGGTCAAGCTGGGGATCGGGCTTGTCGTCCTAATCGCTGCGCGGGTCGGGTATCATTTCTGGCAGACCAACTGGCAGGGTCCGTTTGCCACGAACGCGCCTGTCCCCGCCAAAGGTGTCATGCGCAAGGTGACGCTGGTGCTGGATCCGCCAGACACCAGCGTTCAGATCGATCACATCCCCGCCGCCAAACGCGAGCTGGCCCTCGACTCGGCCACGCCTCACCTGCTCAACGCCACGGCGACTGGGCGCTTGACCCGCCGGTTCTCATTCGAAGCCAAACCTGGGCTCAAGCTGGTGGTGCGCATGAATCACCTGCTGGTGCCGCCCTCGCCTCTCGACCCACCGCCCGCACCCGCCGAGCTGTCCTTGCGCTATCCCGAATCGCCACGGCCGTCGGACGAAATCGACGGTGCCCTGGCCAAACTGGACAAGTACGCCCAGTGCCTGGCTGCCGCGAGCGACGCCAGCGAAGGCAGCGACAAGGCCTCGGCCGGCGCGCGGGTGCGCCTGCACGGCGAAGACCTGGCCCGCTGTCACACCCTGGTGCGCGAGGCGCGTGACATGGCGCCGGCCATCCCGACGCTCGAGGGCGCGGCCGACAGCTACCTTTCCGCGGTTCAGGCGGGACAGAAGCTGGAAGCCGTCATGCGCGCGAGCGCGGCCCTGCGTGCCGAGCTGCTGGCCGCGCGCAGCGAGTGGCAGTGGCAGGAGTTGGCGCTCGAGGAGAAACTCGACGGGCGCCAAGCGGCCTGGCACATGCGCCGCTTGGCCCTGGGCGCGAGCGCCTGGCTGCGCGCGATGAAGTCCGATCCCCCAGCGCGCCAGTCAGTGGACGAACAAGCCAGCGCCCTCAACGACGCCTACTCGATGTTCCTCGACTATGCCGAGAACGCACGACCGGAGCTGGCGCGCACCACCGGGGCCAACGATTTCATGAAAGCCGCGCAGGACACCATGGCCGTGGTGCGACCCACGGACGGCAAGCCGCGCAGCGAATTCGCCGCGCTGGGCGCCTGCCGACGGCTGGTGGCAGCGTTCAATGCGCTGGTGGTGGAGTAGCTACTTCTTGCCGCTCTTCACTTCGGCCAGCCACGAGGTGATCTTCTTCTCGCGCTTGTCGAGTTCGGCGCGCGCAGCGGCCAGCGGCTTTGCGTCGCCCTGGAAAGAAGCCGCGATGGCCTCAGGATAGTCGTTGGCCAGCGAATTCAGGCTGACGTCGTGATCGGTGGCGATGTTGGAATTCCCGCCCTGTGGATCCATGGCGCGCAAGATCTTGGCCTGGGCCTCGATGGCCTTGCGCTGCGAGGCCACCAGCTTGGCGAGCTGGTCGCGCGCATCCGGCTTGCCCTGCAGCTTCTCGGCCGCATCGTCGAGCGCCTTGCGGGTCTTCTTTTCGAAAGCGAACAAGGCCAGATGCTTGGGCAGCTTGCTCTTGTCGAACTTGAGCAGGCGCGCCTGCTCCTCGGCCGCGAGTTCGGCAGCCAGCTTCGCATCGGCCTCCTTCTTGGCTTTCCACAGCTCGTAGCGCGCCATCATGCCCAGATGCGCATCGGCCGGGCGTGCGTCAGTGACTGGTCCCGCGTCGGCAGCACGGGCGGGCAGGGCCGGCTTGGCAGGCGCTGGCGTGGGCTCGGCTTTGCGTGTCGGAGTCTGCTCGGTGCAGGCGGCGGCCAAAAACAAGGCGCCGGCCCCCAAGAAAAGTGTGGTTCGCTTCATGGTGTCCTCCCTGAGCCTCGTGGCTTGGACAGGCACTATCTCACGCATGTGACCCAAAGGCACGGACCAGCGCCAACCGGCCCAGAACGACGCCCGAGGCCCCTGGCTGTCACGCCCATGCGCTGGCGCCGCTGCTCGCGCCCTTGTAGCGTGGCGGACGTGGTTGTCTTCGCCAACTTCTCCCGGGGCGAAAGGCCCAGCCCCTGATGCGGCTCTGGTCCCTGCACCCGGCGCAGCTTGACGTGAAAGGTCTGGTCGCGGTTTGGCGGGAAGGCCTGCTGGCACAGAAGGTTCTGCGCGGGAAGACTCGCGGGTACGCGCGCCACCCGCAACTGGACCGGTTTCGCGCGCTGGAAGATCCCGTGTCTGCGGTGGGCGCCTACCTCTCCGCGATCTTTCGCGAGGCCAGGCGGCGCGGATACTCCTTCAACCAGAAGCGGATCGTCCGCTATGCTTCCCGAATCCGGGCGCGGGTGCCCGTCACCCAGGGCCAGGTGAGGTACGAATGGGAACATCTGCTTGCCAAGCTACGAGTGCGGGACTGGTCGCGATACCGGACTTTGCGACGAGGACAACCCAAGGCCCATCCCCTGTTTCGGGTTGTGGCGGGACCGGTCGCAACCTGGGAACGGATTCCCCGATGAGGCTCTCGTGCGCATTGTGATTTCAGGAGCCTCGGGCTTGATCGGCCGTGCCTTGACCGAGCGCCTGCGATCCGCTGGTGACACTGTGCAGACCCTGGTACGGCGCAAGCCCAAGGAATCAGAAGGCGAAATCGCCTGGGATCCCGAGGCTGGGGTGCTGGATTCCTCGCGTCTGGATGGCGTGGACGCGGTGGTGCACCTGGCGGGAAAACCCATCGACGTTCGTTGGACCGAAGCAACCAAGAAGGCCATCCGCGACAGCCGGGTCAAGGGCACCAGCCTGCTCGCCCAGACGGCTGCGCAACTGCCAACCAGGCCGAAAGTCTTCATCTGCGCCTCCGCGGTCGGATTCTATGGGTCGCGTGGCGATGAACTGTTGGACGAAGCCTCGGCCCCGGGCCAAGGCTTTCTGGCGGACGTCTGCCGCCAGTGGGAAGAAGCAGCCGCGCCCGCGCGGGACGCCGGTTTGCGCACGGTTCACTTGCGCAGTGGCATCGTACTTTCCCGCCAGGGCGGGATGTTGGCGCGCGTGCTTCCACGCTTCAAAATGGGCGCGGGCGTCGTGGTGGGGACGGGACGGCAATGGATGAGCTGGATCTCGCTGGCCGACGCGACGGCTGCTATCCAATACGCGATCACGGCCGCGGATCTTTCCGGGCCAGTGAACCTCACCACTGCGCAACCGGTACCCAACGGCGAATTCACGCGCACCCTGGGAAAGATATTGGGCCGGCCCACGCTGCTCCCATTCCCGGCCTTCGCGGTAAAGTTGCTTTTCGGGGAAATGGGCGACGAATTGCTACTGGCGGGCCAGAAAGCGTTGCCGAAGAAACTGGTCGCCTCTGGCTTCCATTTCGCCCATTCGGATCTCGAGTCGGCCCTGCGCTGGGCACTGGCTCACTGAAGCGCCCTGCATACGCGCCGGGGTACGACCGCCTTTTCATGCCAGAAATGTCGCGATCAGGGCGCGCGACAAACCGGCGACACGCCAGGATGGCCCGATGATTTCCGTGCCTTCTCGCGCTTTCGCGTGGCAGGCCGTCGTCGTCCGCGAACCGGCGCGCGTCTTGCAGTCCACTGAGCCCGATGCGAAGTTTCGCCCAACCGAGGGATCCCAACATGACAAAATTGTCCGCCTTTCTCCCCGTTTTCCTGGTCGGCGCTGGACTGATTGGGTGCGGGAGTGACGCCGCCTCCGGTTCCACCTCTGCCACCGTCTGCGCCATCACTGCGACCCTGGCAGCAACTGACGCGGGAGGCGCCGCTTTGCCCTCACAACATCAATTCACAGCTCGGGTGGATTGGAGGGCGAACACCCTCACAACGGGCGCCAATGGCATGGCCATGGAGATTGCCCTGACAAAGTCCGGCGATCTCTGGAGCACCCAGGAAAGCGTCCCGTTCACTATCCCGCTAACCAGCGGAAGCTGGGACAGCACATTCCCTTCCATCGCCTACCAGACGGTTTCCCTTCGCCCCACCACGACAGGATGCGCCGGCAGCGCCACGGGCACGTACTCCACGCTTTTCACGGACGAAATAACGGGGACGCCGTTCATCGCCACGCTCACTGGCGTGGTGGATCAAGCGAGCCCCGTGTTCACTGTCGCGCCCAACTCCACGAACAATGTGCATCCTCTGGGCGTGCAAGGCGTGGGCGTCAATGAATTGTTGTCCGCGGGAACCACCGCTTTCTGGTCGAACATCGCGAATGACTCAATTCCCATGACAAGCCTTCCCGCAGGCAGTGCCTACGGAGTTTCCGGCTTCCTTCTTCAGAACCTGGCGCTGGCCTTCGGCGCCACCTACCAGATGAAGATCTCCAGCGGCACCGTCGATCTCGCGGGCAACGCGACCGGCGTCTTGCCCAGCATCACGACCCTCGCCGATCCCGGAATGTTCGCGCAGGATGGCTTCGAAGGCGAGGTCCTCGCCACCATGACCGGGAACATTTCCATTGTCAGCAAGGATGCATTCCCCGTGGCCTCGGGCAACAGAGCGCTGCAATTCCCATCGGCCCCCGCGCTGTGCGGCCAACGCTTCACTGCGCAGCTTTCCGTGCCCACCGGCGCCACAACGCTGCAATTCAGCGCCCTCGCCACCTGGCCCAAGACGCGCTCCCAGGCCACTTTCACCGGATCCGTCCAAGTGGCCGTCCCCAACGGCGCTGTCAACTCGTACTCTTGGCCGGAAATTGCCTCCACCGCGCTTGCCTCTCCGTGGACCGGCGCGCTTCCGGGAAGCTCCGACAATAGCTATGGCGATCTGATGCAAATGCAGATTCCCCTCCCCGCCGGCACCAACGGCGAGATCATCTTCGATATGCTGCAACCTTGTTACGATCCGCCCTATCTGGGCGATGGCCTCATCATCGACGATCTGAGGATTCTTGCTGGTGGTCCGGGAGCAACGGGTTTCGATGCTGGGGTGGACGCTTCGCAAACACCCGATCTAGAGACCGCACGGGATGTTCCCAGGAGTGCTGACCAAGGGAGTGAATCGTTGCCGATTGGTGACGCTGGGGAGTGCAAGGGCGACGCTGGAGATCTTGAGCACCTGTATTTCGTTGAGCCATGTCCGTCGACAGTCGATGCCGGAGTCCCCACTCTGAGCTGTTCCGGCTACGTGGGCGCTCAAATCTACGAGGCTCTGTGTGGCGAGCGGCAAACGCTGCGTTGGCAGTGGGGCTCACATGGGATGACCTGCTTCTACCAACAGGGGTCGCTGGTCGGTCTCGAGATGAGGAACGACACTCCTGCGTTCTGTGGAGGCAGTTCCAACTCAATACAGGCCGGTTCGGTCGTGGAATGCCCGGCATCGGCAGAGACGCAGGTATTGGACTGCAACCCATTCGTAGATGGGGGGTTGTAGGACGCGCAGTCAGCGGTGCCGCGTTCAGTTCGCAATCGCCGTATCCGCCAGAACCGCTCCCACCACCACAGGATATCTACACAATCGTCGGGTGCTCGATGCGGCCGGTTTCGCGCCGGGTGAACGCCCAAGACAGCTTTTCAGACGCCCTCTTAGGCACTAAGGAGTCACTACTCGGTCGCCGCCCAAACCGCTCTCACGCTCCGCGTCCAGGGGCCAATCGAGGCGCCAGACCAAGAGCGCGCGAAGCGCCGCTTGCGCGCTGGTTTCCACGCCGAGATTGTAGTGCCTGCCCAGGTCGAAGCGCGCCTGCTCGACGCTCGCATCGTCGACGAAGTCATTGGCGCTGTGATCGACGAACTTGCGAATCTCGTGGAATGCCGAGCGCATGCGCACGGGGTCAACGTTCGCTGACAGATGCAGCAGTGTCGTTCCGCCCCGCAGAAGCTCGACCCAGCCGACACGAATCCAGGAAACCTGTTTCAACCTCTGGTGCTCATGCATCCAACGGTAAAACATCATGCGAAGAGCCACGACATGAAGACGGATCCAGCCGGCAATGCAGGTGATCGCATTGCCTGCGGTCTGATTGTGAAATAGGCCATCGCCGTCTACCTTCGCGAAGTCTCCGTTCCCCAACAGGGTCACAGCTTGATTCGGCGATACGCCGCACCCTGCATCATCGCGACCACCAAGATCGTCGTTTCGCTTGCGCTGCTCTGGACGGGATTTCGGTCCGTCAGCGATGACGACTTCGCTCGTGCCATCATTGCACAGCAGTTCGCCATCCATCCGCACTTTGATCCCTCTGGGACAAGCTGGCTGCCATTTCCATTCTTGCTCTGGGGTAGTGCAATGGCGGCCTTTGGCCCTACGCTGGCGACTGCACAGGTAATGGCGATCGGGCTCGGGGCTTGCGCCGCCGTTGGCGTTTGGTGGGTGGCTCGCTCGATCGAGCTGTCAGCGCGAGCTGCCTTTATCGCCGGAATGATTGCTGCCTGCATGCCTCACGCCGCCTATTACGGTGTTGCGATGGTGCCCGAGTATGCGACGGCCGTACTTGCCCTCTTGGCCAGCGCCACGCTCAGCTCGAAACATGATCGAATGCGCGCCGCAGGCGCGCTCGCAGCCTGCTTGGCCACACTCTGCCGCTATGAAACCTGGCCGATTGCCTGCGTGGTTTCTATATGCGCGACATTCGATGCGATTCGGCAGCCACACCGGCGTCGTTGGTTGGTGGGATCCGCCATCATCGCGCCGCTGGGGGCCACCGCCTGGCTGTTGCATGGTTTCGTCCATCACCACGATGCCTTCTTCTTCGTCACACGCGTCGCAGCCTACCGCCGAGCGCTGGGTGGCGAATCGATGACTCTCGGCTTGCGCCTCCTTCAACAGCCTCTGGCGCTCTTCACCGGAGAGCCAGAACTGACGTTGCTGGCACTCCTTTTGCCATCCATCGCGCTTTGGGTCCACCGTCGCACAGGCCTGCGCGGGCAAGCTTGGGCGAGATTGTGTCTCGCCATTGGCGCCCTCGTGTCATTCTTGATCGTCGGCGATTTGCTCGACGGCGCGGCGACTCATCACGAGGATCGGACCCTGCTTCTGGCATGGCTTGCTATGGCGCTGCTTGTGGGTGAACTGCTCGATCGTCTTTTGCGAAATGTTTGGCTCTCGCCCATGCGCCTCGCCGTATCAGTCGCCGTCCTCGCCGCCGTTGTCGCGACGACGCTGATCGTTCGTCCGCGAATCACCAAATTGGACTCGTTCGTCGATCGCTCTCGTGAGATAGAGATCGGCCAGTTGGCGGCTGCCCTCGTCCCAGCAGGGCAGCGCCTAGCAGTCTACACTGAAGACTATGGCTTCTTCGCGGTTCAGGCCGGGTTCGCGCGTCCGTTCGATTCCACGCCGCTGTTGCGACACGACCCACGTCACCGCGAGCATGACCCATTGTCTAGTCCGGCGGAACTGACACAGCGGCTAGACGCACTGTGCGTTCAATATTTGATTGTACCAACGGCTCGCCTACCACACTTGTCGCAGCAGACCCGCATTGAGGCGGAATCGAACGGGTTTGCTCTGTTATCGCGGCGCTAGCTACGACAAGCCCGTCCGCAAGAACACCGATAGACAGAGACCTGCAAGACTCCGAGAGTTCATGCCAGAATCCCGGCGACGAGTTTCCGGACAGAACGGGATCGGTCCTCTTGCTGTTCAGTAGCCGCACCCGCTAGAGACCAGGTCGACACAGATCCGAACCTTTCCGTTGGCGCCGCGAGTGATGTAGCGAGCGGACACGTCGTAGGACGACGCTTTGCCGCCCGGGTCCTTGGCCCCAGCGGAATTCGCGCTGACCCGCGGACTCGCGTACAGCACCTCAGATTGAGTCGTCCCGACCACATGCGAGACTGTGTACCAGAACGAACTCGCCTTGGAGTCGCAATCCTTGAGGAGATCGAGGCAAACCTCAGTGCGCGGAGTGGTGATTGGCGTGGCCTTTGACTGCGCTTCGCCGTGTTTCTCCTCGGAGGCTTCACACGAGACGATGGGGACCACAGTGCTCGACCAGATCGTTGAATGGAGAAGCTTCTCCACGCGCATCCCACAGCCGCCCCAGTCGATCGGGGCTGCGCAGAACTCCGCACAGGACGCGGTGTCGATCCAGCCCGACGCGGTCGCCACACTGCCCTTGAACGCAACGTCTATGCCATACCGATTGCGGACATGGTCAGGGTGCACCTCGAGACTTGTGATGGCGCAGCCAGGCGGAACGGACCACCCCTTGCTTAGGGTTACTTTCTTCAAAGCGTCGCAGGAACTGTTGTCGAACCGGAAGGCCTGGGGTTCCAGATGACGCCGCTCCATCCGTCGGCACGAGTAGTCGATTCCCGACGCGACGACAACTTGTGAATTGTTTTCAGCGATGCACATGGGGATGAATAGGTCTGCAGACAGCTTCTCGTTCTTGTGAAAGAAGTGCCAGAATGGCTTTCTGTCTTTCGTTCGGAGATGCAACTGAAGACACTTCCCCGCGTTGGCGCTGATCACACCCCGGTCTAGGGTAAGTGAAATACTGTCATCATCGTTGGCACGCTTGGCGGTCAGCTTACGAAGGACCACGTTGCGCGATTCATCCGTGAGGTCGACTGCGGCTTCGAGCCCACTCCACAAGCGAGATCCACTAACGACGAACCGGCCCCCGTCTGGGGGCACCAGGTTGGGCAGGTGATCGCCGAACTTGAATGAGGCGACGCGAGGTCGCCCCTCTTCGACCAGGGGGACGCCAGCCTTCAGTGCCAGAAGCTCAGTTTCGAGGCCAGCAAGGAATATGTCTAGATCCTGAAACAGACATTGCTGCTGCCGTGAAAGAAGGGCATCGATGCGCGCGGTGGCACCGCCAATCTGGTCGGCAAGGGCGCGTACCTCAAGGCTTGTGCTTGCCGGGGTCTTTTCGATGTCGTCATGAGCCATGGTGCGCAGTTGTCCAATGTCTGCTGACAGTTGGTGAGCGACATCATTGACGGCAATTGAGGCATTGCCAGTCATCTTCGCGGCGACATTGGAGAGTCGTTGAAGGAGCGCGTCCCCAGCAGCCGCCACCGACGCGGCATTTGGCGGCACAGGCAGAGACTGGGCGTGTCCTTGTCGTGGCGCGCCACTTGCAGCAAGAAGTGCGAGTGTCAGGACTGTGCGACGGCTGCGGTTGGCGGCCGGTCCTGGCCTTTGCGACCATGGTCCCGTTCGGGATCGCATCGCGTAGCGCCTGCTTGTGCCGGTTTCGCCAGTCTGCATCGGCTATCCTCTTTGGCCAACGTGGCCGTCCTAGTCCGATGTTGGCGGCCATATCGCTGTTACGGGCGGGTGGCGCTTGGCGACAACCAGTACGGACAGTCCGCGGCACCGACAGGCGCTTTCATGCGTGTCAGCGCCGGCTGGAACCACACCTGCGCGCTGCAGGTCGATGGCAGCGCCATCTGCTGGGGCTACAACGGCTTCGGTCAGTGTGCTGCACCGACCGGTACGTTCACCGAAATCACCGCCGGCGAAGAGCACACCTGCGGGCTGCGGGTCGACGGCTCCGCCACGTGCTGGGGCGACAACTCCTCGGCGCAGTCCACCCCGCCGGCCGGCAAGTTCATCCAGATTTCCGCCGGCGAGATGCACACCTGCGTGCTGCAGGCTGACGGCTCCGCAGCCTGCTGGGGTGACAACTTCTACGGGCAATCCACTGCACCGACGGGTGCCTTCACCCAGGTCTCTGCCGGCGGAAACCACACCTGCGGGCTGCGGGTGGACGGCTCCGCATCATGCTGGGGCGCCGACCACTTCGGGCAGTCCACCCCTCCCGCAGGAGCTTTTACCCAGATTTCCGCCGGCCTGGATCACACCTGCGGACGGCAGACCGACGGCTCCATAGCGTGCTGGGGCGCCAACTACTACAGCCAGTCCTCTCCGTTGGCAGGAGCTTTCACCCAGATCTCCGCCGGCGGGGAACACGCCTGTGGACTACGAGCCGACGGCACAGCGGCTTGCTGGGGATACGACCTGTACGGCCAGGCCACGCCGACAGCGGGACCTTTCACCCAGATCTCCGCCGGCGAGGCCTGTACCTGCGGGTTGCAAGCCAATGGCTCTGTGTCCTGCTGGGGTGACGAAAGTGCGGGGCAGACCTCGCCACCGGCAGATCCTCTTGCCCAGATTGCCGCCGGCACGGCTCACACCTGTGGGTTGCGGGCCGATGGCTCTGCCGCGTGCTGGGGTGACAACGACTTTGGGCAGTCGACTCCCGCGGCAGGTGCTTTCATTCAGATTTCCCCCGGCGGGGAACACACCTGCGGGTTGCGGGCCGACGGCTCCGTCGCCTGCTGGGGCTGGAACGTGAACGGGCAGTCCAGTCCACCGGCCGGTCCTTTCACCCAGATTTCCGCAGGCGGGTACCACACTTGCGGGCTGCAGCCTGGTGGCAGTGTCGCCTGCTGGGGATACTGCGGGTATGGGCAGTGCACTCCCGCGCCAGGCACTTACACCCAGATTGCCGCCGGCAACGCGCACACCTGCGGGCTGCGAGCCGATGGCACTGTGGCCTGCTGGGGCAGGAACGATTCTGGGCAGTCGACTCCCGCGCCAGGCGCCTTCACCCAGATTTCCGCCGGTGGTGTGCGCACGTGCGGCCTGCGAGCCGATGGCAGCGTCATCTGTTGGGGGGACAATCCCGACGGCCGCTTCACTCCACCGGCAGGCACTTTCATTCAGATTTCCGTCCGCGATTCACACGTCTGTGGACTACGAATCGACGGTTTCGCCAACTGCTGGGGCGATTTGATAACCCCAGATCCATGAGCAGGCGGCCACTTTGAATACCGCATCGTCGAGCGCGGCGTGGGTCGAGCCTATCTCACCTGATGTCGGCGCCCCGTTCAGTTCGCAATCGTCGTGTCCGCCAGAACCGCTTCCAGCGGTTTGGCGAAAATCGTCCATTCACTGGCGTGCGGGCCAAGTGCGCCGGCGCGATCCAAGTGTGGCAACACATGCTGGGCCACCACGGCCGAGCAGGAAGCGTAGCGACCGGAAAACACGACTGCATCCACACCGCCTAACGCTGCCGCAGCGGTGCCTGATGCCAGCAGCATGCGATAGAGCAGGACGTCGCGGGCTCGCACACAGTCGCTACGCTTGCTGGCCAGCACGTGGTCCAGTCGCACGCGATGACCGACCAAGCCCGACAGGCCGCTTCCGCCCACGAGAAGCGCATTGGCACCTTCTGGGCCAAGACCGGCTTCGCCAGCGAGGGCCAGCGCAACGGCGGGATCGATCTCGCCACTGTTGGTTTCACCCGGAAGGCCCTCGAGCGGCGTGGCGCCACTGGTGACCGTAATGGGCCGACGGCCGAGCACGGCGGCTATTTCGGGCTGCGCCTCAAGGCAGATGGAGAGAATGCGGGCCGGCTGGTCGAACCCTCGCTTGCGCCAGCCACGGCCGGCTTCCAGCGAAGCCGCCTCGTGAAACAGGCCATGGTAGCCCCAACGCCGCAAGGCCAACTTCTGCGCCAGTTCAGGCGACATCGCGTAAGTGCGCTCGCGTGCCGGCAAGTCCACGAAGAACGAAGTCTCGAAGGCCAAGCGGGCCGGCGCCCGGGGAAAGATCTCTTGCACGGCGTGCGCGGTCTCAGTCAAGCCAGCCACATGCAAGGGTGACTGGCGTGCAATGCGGTCCAAGCGGACAAAGGCGTCACCATTGACGGCGGCCGGGCCGGGGAATTCTTCGCCGCCGAAGAGGCCATGCACCACCACGCTGGTGGCGTCGTCGAGCAAGCCCACGGCCTGCGCGATAGTGCGAACCTCGTCGAGAGCCGCGCGTGCCCCTTGCCAGCGAAAACCACGAATGGTGCCAGTACAGGTCTCGCGGCCCGCGATGAAGCCCGCGTAGCGCAAACTCTTGCGGCCAGGAATCAAGACCAGGGTATTCACAGTGCAATCCTTTCCGACTGGCTGTGCAACAGCAGGCCGCAGCTGAAACGAGCAATTGCCATCTCTTCATTGGTGGCCACCGCCAGGATGCGAACCCGACTTCCCGGCGTGGACAAGTCCGCTGGCAGGGCTTTCACTGCATCGTTCTTTTCGGGATCGATGTCCAATCCGAAGCATTGCAGTCCCGCAGTCACCGCCCAGCGCACATACGGAACCTTTTCGCCAATGGTGTCGGTGAAAATCACGCAATGAGCGCCGCCCACCAGGGTCAAATACGCGCCCAAATACTTGCGAATGCGCCACAGGTAGACCTGCGCCGCCACTGACAGTTGGTCGATGTCCGCGGTCGCGCCATCCGCTGCACGCGCCACCACGTCGCGAATGTCGGCCGACATGCCCGACAGGCCCAGCACGCCGCACTTGCGATTGAGCAAACCCTCGACCGCGGCGCTGTTGCCCCCCTCGCGCACGAGAAGAGTCAGCGCCACAGCAGGATCCAGATCGCCCGAGCGCGTGCTCATCACCAGCCCCTGCAACGGCGAGTATCCCATGGTGTTGTCGATGGATCGGCCGTTCACGATGGCGCACAGGCTGGCGCCGCCACTGCCCAGGTGGCAACTGACGGCGTTCAGGTTTTCAAAAGGAACACCCAGCAGTTTGGCTGCCTCCTGTGCCACGTACTGGTGACTGGTGCCGTGAAAGCCGTACTTGCGGAAGCCGTGCTTGGCCACAAGAGCGGGTGGCAAAGCGTAGGCGCGCGCCACCTCGGGGATGGTCGCGTGAAAGACGGTGTCGAAAACCACCGTCTCCGGCAGGTTGGGATAGAGGCGCCGACACGCGGCCACCAGACGTACCGCGGGCGGGTTGTGAATGGGGGCCAGCTCCTGGATGCGCTCCAGCTCGGCCATGACCGCGTCGTCCAGGATCACGTGTTGTTTGAAATTGGGCCCGCCGTGCGCCATGCGGTGCCCGATGGCATCGGGCACCAGATCGGGATCCCGTTCCAGCAGCTGCATGACCTGCGTGAAGGCCGTGGCGTGGTCAGGCATCTCCACCACGATGGTTTCCTTCTTGCCTGCCACCTGGTGGTGAATGCGAGCTGGCTCGGCAGTCTTGGGACCGACCCGTTCAGCCTCCCCGCCCGCCAGCTCTTTCTCGCCCGGCATTTCGATCAGCCGGTACTTGAGCGATGAGCTTCCGCAGTTGAATACGATGATGCGCATGACGTCCCCTTGAATTGCGGTCAAATCTCGTCGGGGATCCAGCCGAAGACTGGGATGCCCACCAAGCCATGGGCCATAGCCGCGGTTCCGTAGGTGCACTCCACGATCTTGGCGATCTCCACTGATTCGTTCTGGCTGTGTGCCTCTTCCTCGCGACCTGGGCCGTAGCCGATGGTCGGGATGTGAAACTCGTTGGACAGCACGCTGCCGGCGGTGCCCATGCCCAGACGCGAAAGCTTCCATTTGCCCGGCCGAACCGCGCAGCCAGCCGCAGACAGCGCCTGACGAGCGCGCGACAGCAGCGGACTGAAGGGATCGGTGCTCCAGGCGTGGGTGACTCGCTTGACCTGCACAACCAGGCCCGATGGCATAGTCTCGGCCCGCTCGCGCACGGCCACGTCCACCTCGACCGCACCGGCGAGTTGCGCCAGTCGCTCGGCCTCGTGGCGCATACGACCCACCACGCCGTCGACGGCTTCCTCGAGGCCGAGGCGACGTTCCACGCCAATGGTGGCGCAGCGAATCCCATGGCTGTCTTCGAAGTGCGGCTTGCCCATGAGCATGGCTTGCACCGCCGCTGCCGGATCGGTGTCGCCCATGCCGTTCGACACCAGGTCAGCCGCGTCGGCCACGTGAAAGGGATTGTTGCTGCGCAGGCGGATGTCCATTTCGGCGCGGCCATCGTGGCCGTAGTACAGGCCCAGATCGGTCGGCTCGCCCAGCACGGCGTACTCGGGGCGCAGCCCCATTTCTTTCAAAGTGAATTCGATGAGGCCGCGCATGCCGACGGAGATGCCGTTCTCTTCAGCCACGGTGGCGGCCACGATCAGGTTCCCGCGCAAAGGCAGAAGGCTGCGCTTGAGCAAGCCGGCAGCAAAGACCTGCGCCGCCAGTCCGCCCTTGCAGTCGGCCGCGCCCAGACCGTGCAGCTTGCCGTTCTCGATGCGGCCACTCCAGGGTGAACCCGGCCAGCTCGCTTCGTCGCCAGGCGCCACGGTATCCAGGTGACTGGCCAAGAGCAGATTGGGGCCATCTTCCACCCCGTGCAGCACGCCCACCACGTTGCCGAAGCCATCGGTGGTGACCGAGTCGAAGTCGAGGGCGCGCATCTGCTTCTCCACCAGCGCGGCAGCACTCGACTCGTCCCGGGTCAAACTGCGTGTACGCAAGAGTGCCTGCGCAAACGACGTCAGCTCGCCCTGCAAACCTTCCAACTTGCCTTTCAACAGATCGTACATTGGTGCGTCTCCTTTGATCGTTTCGTCGCTTGTCGTTGATGTTTTGTCGCGTGGGGAACCCGCCGGCTTTGCCGGCGGCGGACCATCGCGGGAGGGATTGGGAACCCTTTCAGGGTTCCCATCTCAACGCCCTCTCTCAGCAAGCGCCGTGCCGATGGCGTCTTTCCTGCCTTTGTCGTTCCGCGCACCCCGTCCGATGTTTCAACTTGCAAAGTGAACGTTTCAGATTGAAATACTGGGTGCATCATGCGAGTCGAAGACCTGAAACTGGACGAACTGCTGGAATTCCGCGACGGCGCCATTGACTTTCAGGGCCGGTATGTGCGTGTGCGTAGGTGACAGAATCCCTGTGACCAGCCACATCTTGCAGATGCGATTCGGTGAAGGCAAAATGGCGCCTGTTCGGACCATGCTCCAGGAGGCCCCCGATGCCCTTCCCGCTACCCTTCATTCCGAAGTTGAGCTACAAGACTGGCGGTAGAAAATTCGGCGCTCCACGGGCCAGCGGCCGGCGGCATGCGGGTTGCGACCTTATTGCCCCCGCCGGAACGGAAATCTTTGCCGTCGCGGATGGCATCGTTACGGAACCCATAACGATATTCTACAATAACAATGTCAAGGCTTTGGTCATACAACATTCCGGTTTTGTTGCCCGATACTGTGAAATAAGGGACGCCGCGCCTGGCATCAAGAGAGGCTCCCAAGTCAGGGCCGGGCAGGTCGTCGCCTACGTTGGCCAGATGTTTCATATGGCGATGCTTCATTTCGAAGTCTACGCCGGAGCGATGCATGGGCCGTTAACCGTGAGAGCAAACAAGCCCTTCCAGCGACGGGGCGACCTTATCGATCCCACTACACTACTTGATCGCTTCGCAAGTCGCGTCCTGCAATCGCACGAGCCCATCGAGCCTATCGCCAGCGCTGGGGCGGTACTATGAACCAAGTGGCCGCTTCCATAGGCCCGTCTTTGGGCAACCGATTCGGACTAGTAGGCTCGCAACAGCATTCCGGGCTGGACTTTTCTCGGGCCGTGGGAAAGCTCAGCCTAGTAATCTGTCTCTTGGTCCCTGGCGTATCATCTGGGAAGGAAGTTCCTCGGAAACCTAGCGATGCACAGGCAGTCCTCGTAGATCTTTTGACCAAGCCGGGACTTTTTCCGATCCCTTTGCCCGACCTCGCTGAGCGGTTGAAGATCTATTCGCCACTGAAGGAGGAGACCCCGATAGCGGGGGTGACGGACTTTCGGTTCTTCGCGGGCAGGACACGGGAAATCGCGCGCATCGAGATTGTGTATCAACTGGATGAGAAGAAGGCCTGGCGTTTTTCAACTGCAAAATTCTTTTTGCTACCCGAAGGACAGTCGGTTCGTGACCTGCGTGAACAGATCGCACGTGCAATCAAGACAAGGCTAGGCAGACCTGCCTGGATCAATAAGAAACCGCGCGTGGGCATGGGCTGGCGCCTTCACGACTATTGGGAACTGATGGTCAGCGAAGAGAAAAGCGAAATCGAGACGATCCCGAATTCGACTGACCATCTGGAGGTCACGATATTTGAACCGCAGGGGGACGCTGAATAGGCCGACTGACTGGGCTCGGCCGCCGGCGCCTAATCGTTTTCGAAGGGTTCTTTTCCGCGTCAGAGAAGCCTTCCGCCGTGGGTCGGCCGGCCCGGCGAGTCCGCCGGTGCCGGCCCCCTGGTGAACCGGTCCACCGAATTTCGCCAAGTCCCTTCTCGCTGTCACCGCCCAGTATGGCACCTCGATCCCGCCACGAAATCGCAGCTCTGCAGCTCCGCTTGCCTGCCGCAGAGCATCTGGGCATCGCTGTCGCCGACTTGGTCGCGGGCGCCCTCGCCCCGCTACCCTTCGCGCAGAGCTTTCCTGCAGCTCATGGCCGTCCGTGGCTGGTCGAGGGCCCAGGCCGGCCACTTCCTAGTCACCGACGAGAGGGTCGCTAGCTGGAACGGGTGCACCCGCACCCCGTCCGATGTTTCAACTTGCAAAGTGAACGTTTCAGATTGAAATACTGGGCGCATCATGCGAGTCGAAGACCTGAAGCTGGACGAACTGCTGGAATTTCGCGACGGCGCCATCGACTTTCAGGGCCGCCGCCTGGTCCTGCACAGCACCGACGCCTTCGCCCAGTTCCGCAAGGATCTTTTCGAGATGGTCGGGCTCGTGCAGGCCCGGCGCATTCTGACTCGCTTCGGGTATTTCTGGGGTCAAGCCGATGCCGCGGCCATGCGCCGGGTGTTCAAGTGGGACAGCGTCGTGGATCTGGTGAAGGCCGGGGCGCGCCTGCACGCCTTGCAAGGCGTGGCCCGCTGGGTGACCAAGAAACTCGATGTCGATCCGGTGGCTGGCCGTTTCGAGATGGAGGTGGTCTGGCATGGCTCGGCCGAGGCCGAGGAACACGTGGCGGTGCTTGGCCGCACAGCCCACCCGTCGTGTTGGATGTTGGCCGGCTATGCCAGCGGCTTCATGTCGTTTGCCCTGGGTCACGATGTGTACTTCGTCGAGCAGAGCTGTCGTGTGATGGGCGAACGCGTGTGCACGGTTGTGGGCAAAGACCGCGCCTCGTGGGGTGCCGTCATCAACCCTCACCTGCCCTATTTTCAGGCCGCTGACATCAAGGGAAAGATCCATAGCCTGACTGAGGAGCTGCGCCGGGTGACGCGGGAACTGGAGCGCAGCACCGAGCGACTGACCACGCTGGAGCGGCCGCCGCTGGTCGAGGTGCGAAGCAAGGCCTTCGCGGCCGTGCTGGACCTGGCCACTCACATCGCGCCCTTTGATTCTTCGGTGCTCATCACCGGCGAGAGCGGCGTGGGCAAAGAAGTGGTGGCGCGTCTGGTTCACGCGCGCTCGCAGCGCAGCCACGGGCCGTTTCTGGGCATCAACTGCGGGGCGCTGCCGGAAACCCTGCTGGACTCGGAGCTGTTCGGCCACAAGGCGGGCGCGTTCACTGGCGCCACCTCCGATCACGCGGGGCTGTTTGAGGCAGCCGCGGGCGGAACGCTTTTTCTCGACGAGATCGGCGAGATCTCGCACGCCTTGCAAGTCAAATTGTTGCGCGTGCTGCAGGAACGTGAGATCCGGCGCGTGGGCGAGAGCCGCACGCGCAAGATCGATGTGCGCATCCTAGCCGCCACCAACCGCGATCTGGCCGAGGCCATGCGCCGGGGCGCGTTCCGCGAGGACTTGTACTATCGCTTGCGGGTCATCGAGATCGCGATCCCGCCCTTGCGCGAGCGTAAGGAAGACATTCTGCCGCTGGCGCGCTTCTTCGTGGAGCGACTGCGGGTGAAGCTGAAGATGCCCAAGCTGCGCCTGGCCGCCACCGCCATCGACCCGCTTTGCGCCTATGCCTGGCCCGGCAATGTGCGCGAGTTGGAGAACGCCATCGAGCACGCCGCCGTGCTCTCGCGCAGCGGCTCCATCACGCCCGAGCTTCTGCCCTCCAATGTCGTGCTGAGCGCCGGGGCGCGCCCTGGGCAAGGCCAGGGAGCGCGTTCGCTCGATCAAGTCGAGCGGGAACATATCCGCGCGGTGCTGGCCGAGTCAGGCGGCAACCGCACGCGCGCCGCCGCCGTGCTGGGCATCAGCCAAGCCACCCTGTGGCGCAGGCTGAAGACTGTGAAGGACGAACGCTAGCTAGGCATCAAGTCGCCCGGTAGACCGCAGGTCGCCCCTACTTTTGTCTGGTATCGAGAAAACGCCGCTCAATGCCGGCGTAGGCGTCGATGCGACGGTCGCGCAAGAAGGGCCAGCCCTGGCGTACCTCTTCAATACGGGCCGGATCGACTGTGGCAATCAGAGTTTCTGCGCGATCGACAGGCGCTTCGGCCAGCACCACGCCGAACGGGTCAGCGAGAAAACTTGTGCCCCAGAATTCCAGGCCAGGCGGGCCTGCCGGCGTTTCGAGACCCACCCGGTTGACCGCGGCGACGTAAAGACCGTTGGCGATGGCGTGCCCGCGCTGGACCGTGCGCCAAGCATCGCGCTGGGCCGCACCGTTGGCCGCCTTCTCCTGCGGGTGCCATCCAATGGCCGTGGGATAGAAAATGATATCGGCGCCGGCCATGGCAATCAGGCGTGCGGCCTCGGGATACCACTGGTCCCAGCAGATGAGGATGCCCAGCCGGCCGAGGAATGTCTCGAATGCGCAGAAGCCGAGATCGCCGGGGGTGAAGTAGAACTTCTCGTAGTAGCCGGGGTCGTCGGGGATGTGCATCTTGCGGTACAGACCCACCACGTCGCCGTTGGCGCCGATCACCGCCGCGGTGTTGTGGTACAGACCGGGCGCGCGCCGTTCGAACAGGGTTGCAATGACGATCACGCCGGCCTGGCGGGCCACCGCGCCGATGGCCTCGGTGCTGGGCCCGGGGATCCTTTCGGCCAGAGCAAAGTTGGCCGCGTCCTCGGTCTGGCAAGCACACCACCTGGGCGCCCTGCGCGGCTGCCTCTCGAATTCTCGCGCAGGCCAGGTTGAGATTCGCCTCGGGCTCAGGCGACATGGCCATCTGAACCAGGCCGACTTTGAAAGGTGATCTTGAGAGCACGGACCGATTCTACTTGGCCGCGGGCCGACGCCAAGCCGGAAGCGCATGCGGACGGCGAGAAGTCTGCCAAGTCAGCCCGTTCCGCGTATCGAGACTCACGCACGCTAGATCAGTCGTGGCGTGGATCTGACTGGACGAGACAACCTGCCAGACAGGAGGTAACCTCGTCGCGTTCTTTGAAGGGTTGGGGCAGAGGCAAGATTCCCGTCGCCGTGAACGCGGCGTTTTCTCCGGGAGCACCGGCACGATGAAAAGAGATCGATCGAGCTTCACGGCGGAGACGATGGCACTGCAGCGTGCCTTTGAATCCCACCGGCCCGCGGATGACCGTTTGTTCGCGGATGGGTACGCGGATGCCTTTCTGCACGGGCCACTACGCGCCATCGCAGCCGCATCCGGGTTTCCAATTCTTCGTAGGCTCGTCGCCGTTCTCTACGACGCGATAGCTGGAACGGGGCCACGTCCATCGGCCATCGTCCGTACTTGCGTGATCGACGCCTTGACCACCGCTCTGGCGCCGAAGGCCGGACAGGTCGTGATCCTCGGGGCGGGCTTCGACACCCGGGCTCACCGCCTTCCTGCGCTAGCGTCCAAGCGGGTGTTCGAGGTTGACCACCCCTCGACGCAACGAACGAAGCGTCGGATCAATGAACGAATTGGGCTCTATCACCCTGGCCTAAGCTACGTGCCCGTGGATTTTGAAAGGGATGATCTCGACGAGCGACTTGCGGCGGGTGGTTTTGATCGCGGAGCGATCACTCTTTACCTTTGGGAGGGAGTGACCAACTACTTGACCGTCGAGGCGGTCGAACGGACGCTGACCACGATCCGAAAGCTCAGTACACTGGGCGGCAGTCTCATCTTCACGTACGTGCACGCGGGCGTGCTCGACGGCAGCGTGCACTTCCCGGAGGCCAGTCGTTGGTTGGCGGGCGTCAGCAGGGTCGGAGAACCATGGACTTTCGGGTTCAGGCCCGAGAACCTGAGCGCGCACCTCGGCGCTCACGGTTACAGCCTGGAGTCCGACATCTCCATGGCCGAAGCCCGAGATCGCTTGCCCGGAAAACCAAAACGACTTCGAGGAGCATCCGCGCTCTATCATGTCGCGGTCGCGCGATTCGGCTAGCATGAGTTCCATTAGTTGAAGGCAAAGGAAGAGACGAGCATGCAACCCACAGATTCCGCACAGCCGCGCAGCAAGCCCAACATCGAGTGCGTGCCCTTTGGCAAGACACCGGACGGCGTTGCGGTGGATCTCTACCGCCTGACCAATCGGCACGGCCTGAGCGCTGCCATCACCAACTACGGTGGAATCGTGGTGTCGCTGCTGGTTCCCGATCGCGAGGGCAAGCTGGGCGACGTCGTGCTCGGGTACGACAGCTTGGCCGGATACCTTTCCAAGAGCCCGTACTTCGGCTGCCTGGTGGGGCGATACGGCAACCGCATCGCCAAGGGCGAATTCAAACTCGACGGCCAGACCTATTCTCTCGCGAAGAACGACGGCGAGAACCACTTGCACGGTGGCAAGATCGGTTTCGACAAGGTGGTCTGGGCAGCCAAACCAATTCCTGCCGAAGATCGCGTGGGCTTGCAGTTGCAGTATCTCAGCCCCGACGGTGATGAGGGCTATCCAGGTGCACTCTCGGTCCTCGTCAGCTACACCCTGTCCGATCAAGATGAGTTCATCGTCGACTACTCGGCCTTCACCGACAGAGCCACGGTGGTCAATCTCACCCACCACAGCTACTTCAACCTCGACGGTGCCGAAGCCGACACCCTCGGTCATCTGCTGACCATCAACTCGGACACCTTCACCCCAGTTGACGCCGGACTCATTCCGACCGGAGAAGTGCGGGCGGTTAAGGGCACGCCCATGGACTTTACCCGGCCCAAGGCCATCGGCGCTGACCTTGGGTCCAAGGATCCGCAGCTCGTGATCGGCCACGGCTACGACCACAACTGGATCCTCAGGCGAAACCGGGAAGGGTTGTCTCTGGCCGCGCGCCTGATGGGGCCCAGAAGCGGTCGGGTGATGGAGGTCCTCACGACCGAGCCGGGGATCCAGTTCTACGGCGGCGGCTGGCTCGACGGTACCATCAGGGGGAAGCAAGGGAAGGTCTACCGGCCCTGCTATGGCCTCTGTCTGGAAACCCAGCACTATCCCAACTCACCCAACCAGGCCGATTTTCCGTCGACCGTGTTGCGCCCAGGCGAAACCTACCGGAGCCGGACGGTACACAGGTTTTCCATCGCAGGGCGCTAGTATCCGCGACCTTGTCCCTGACGTAGCGGCGACGGCGCAGCCATGATACCGTAGTTTATGGGGCTACTTCGCGCCTCCCGTAAAAGCCCATGGCAGAGAAGGTAATCGGCATAGATCTGGGAACGACCAACTCGTGCGTCGCGGTTCTGGAAGGGATCAGCGCCACGGTCATCGCCAATCGCGGCGGCTACAAAACCACGCCCTCGGTGGTGGCGATGTCCGAGACCGGCAAGCGCTTGGTCGGCCACATTGCGAAACGCCAAGGCGTCACCAATGCCGAGAACACGGCCTACGCGGTCAAGCGACTGATCGGGCGGCCGTGGACGTCGCCAGCCGTTCAGGCGGTGAAGGCCGCCGTGCCCTACGGCCTCGTCGAAGGCCCCCACCAAGACGTGCGCATCAAGCTGCGCGATCAGTTGCTTTCACCACCCGAGGTTTCCGCCTACGTTCTGCAGGAGATGCGGGCCATCGCCGAGGAGTTTCTCGGACAGACCATCAGCAAAGCGGTGGTCACGGTGCCCGCGTATTTCAACGATGGCCAGCGCCAGGCCACCAAGGACGCGGGGCACATCGCCGGCCTGGACGTCATCCGCATCATCAACGAGCCCACCGCGGCTGCCCTCGCCTATGGCTTCGGCCGGGACGTGGAGGGCAAGATCGCCGTATTCGACCTGGGCGGCGGCACCTTCGATGTTTCGCTGCTCGACATCAACAACGGCGTGTTCGAGGTGGTGGCCACCGCGGGCGACACCTTCCTGGGCGGCGAGGACTACGACAAGCGGCTGGTCGACTGGCTGGTGCAAGGTTTTGCCAAAGAGCACAAGGTCGACCTGCGCAGCGACACCATGGCCTTGCAGCGGCTCAAGGACGCGGCCGAAAAGGCCAAGTGCGAACTCTCGTCGGTGCGCGAAACCGAGATCAACCTTCCCTTCATCATCTCGACCGGCAAGAACCAAGCCTACCACCTGCATCGGGTGGTCACGCGCGGCAAGCTGGAGGAGCTGACCCTGGATCTGACCGAGCGGACCATCCAGATCTGCCGGCTGACCATGGAAGACGCGGGCATCAAACCCAAAGATCTGGCCGAGGTGGTCCTGGTGGGCGGCATGACCCGCATGCCTAAAGTGCAGGAGCTGGTGGCCGAATTCTTCGCGCGCGAGCCGTGCAAGGGCGTACACCCCGACGAGGTTGTGGCCATGGGCGCTGCCATCCAGGGCGCTGCTCTGATCGACGCCGCGGCGGCGCCTGACATGCTTCTGCTCGACGTCACCCCGCACTCGCTGGGGATCATGGTGGCAGGCGGCTACTTCCACCGCCTGATTGACCGCAACACCACGGTGCCCACGTCGAAGAGCCACGTCTTCACCACAGTCCGCGACGATCAGACGTCGGTGAAGATCGTGGTCTTCCAGGGCGAAGCCGATAGGGCCGAGGAAAACGAGTTGCTGGGCGAGTTCGTGCTCTCGGGTCTGCGCAAAGCGCCCAAGGGCGAGGTTGAGGTGGATGTCACCTTCGAGATCTCGGCTGACGGCATCGTGGGCGTCGCCGCGCAGGACTTGGAAACCGGCACCGAGCAGCACATTACCGTCACGGCCACCAGCGGCCTGACCGATGCCGAGATCGAGCGGATGACCGCCGAGAATCAAGAGTTCCTGGTTTCCAGCCGAACCGAGGCAGGAGTGGAGAAGGAGCGCCAGCGCATCGAGAAGCTGGTGCACGAAGCCGAGGCGCTTCTGCCCAAGGTCGAGGAGGTGCTGTCAGGAACTCCCTTTGGTCAGGATAGCCTGGACAATGTGCGTCTCATCCTTGACGACGCACGCGCCGCGGTTGAGCGGCGTGATGCCAGCGCGCTGGAGCAGGTGTCGGAGCCGCTGGTCCGCACCTTGAACATGTTCCACGGTGTGGTGGACAGCGCGCGCCTTCGGCCTCCGTGAGGCAGTCGTGGCGCAGGATGTGTTGCAGGAAGCGCGCGCGCTGACCCAGCGAGGACTGGAGGACTACGCACGCGGCCGATTCCGTGAGGCTGCGCTGGCCTGGGAAAAGGCGATTCAACTGGCGCCCAACGATCCGCGGGCGCGCAGCCTGCTGGAGTTTGCACGCAAGCGGATCAGGGAACGTGACGCGCTCCCGGTCGCACACGCGTACGGCGCCACCCTGGAGTCACCCATCCCCGGCTTTTTGGCCAGCCTGACGGCGGTCGAGGCGGATGAGCCGACCAGCGATAGTTTCCCCACGCCGCCGCCCGACGGTGAGTGGGCCCAGATCGACACCAGGCGCGTGCTGGGACGAACTGAGGAAGGCGTCGAGGTGACCAAAGAGGCACAGGATCCGGCCGATACCTGGAAGGACCTGCCGATTCAGGTCGACAACCTGCAGGCCAGCGCGCGCGGCTTGCTGGAAGAGTGTCGGGCCGCGCTCAGCGAGAGCCGTCCAGACCGCGCGGCCCTGGCCGCCGAGATGGCCCTGCAATTGAGCGAGCAGGCCCGCTCGCCCGAGGTTGACGGCATCGTCAATGCCAGACGCCTGCTGTTCGAGCGCGCCTTTTGCGCCTGCATCGGCGACATGAAGAGTGCACCTATTCGCGCGATTCCCTCGGAGGCGTTGGGTGCGCATGGCTTCGACCAACGCGCAGCCTTCTTGATGTCGCACATGGACGGCGCGCTCAGCGTGGACGATCTGCTCGACGTCGCGGGCATGCCGCGATTCGATGCCCTGCGCCTGATTGCGGCCCTGCGGCGGGCCCAGGTGGTGGACATGGTGCCGCTGGGTTAGCAGGCCCTGGACGTTTTTCTGCGACTCTGGTAGTCGTCCGCGCATGAAGATCGTTCTCGCATACTCGGGAGGACTCGACACCTCTGTGGCCATCGGCTGGCTGCAGGAGAAGTACAAAGCCGAGATCGTCGCGTTCTGTTCGGATGTCGGGCAGCAAGAGGATCTAGAAGCTGCACGCCAGAAAGCTCTGCGTTGTGGCGTGGTGGCCTGCCACGTTTTCGACCAACGCGAGGAGTTCGTGCGCGACTTCGTGTTCCCCGCGGTGCGCGCGGCCGCTCTCTACCAGGGTGAGTACTACCTGGGCACTTCGCTGGCCCGCCCCTGCATCACGCGCGGTTTGATGGAAGTCGCGGCCAAGGAAAACACCAACGTCATTGCCCACGGCGCCACTGGCAAGGGCAACGATCAGGTGCGCTTCGAGCTGGGCGCCTACTGGTTCAACCCGTCAGTGAAAATCATTGCGCCCTGGCGCGAGTGGGACTTCAAGTCGCGCTCAGAAATGATCGCGTTTGCCCAAGCCCACAACATTCCCGTCGAGGCCAGCACCGCCAAGCCCTATTCCATCGACCGCAACCTGCTGCACACCAGCTACGAGGGCGGCATCCTGGAAGACCCAGATGCCGAGCCGCCGGCCGAGATATTCCAGCGCACTGTGGATCCGCGGCGTGCGCCCGATCAGCCGCGCGAAGTGGCGATCTCATTTGAACGAGGAACGCCAGTTGCGGTGGACGGCAAACCGCTTTCACCTGCGGCACTGCTGACCGAATTGAACAGGATCGCGGGCGAGCATGGCGTCGGCCGCGCGGACGTGGTCGAGGACCGTTTCGTGGGCATGAAGAGCCGCGGCGTGTACGAGACGCCAGGCGGAACCCTGCTGTACAAGGCCCACCGCGGGGTCGCGTCGCTGACCATGGATCGCGAGGCCATGCGGCTGCGCGACACTCTGGCCGTTGAGTACGCGACCTTGGTGTACCGGGGCTTCTGGTTCTCGCCTGAGCGCGAG
>Ga0265342_10000720_pt1 | contig 34144 bp, 31 predicted proteins | sample 4CB327metaG_FD_203125 | JGI IMG/M metagenome (GOLD analysis project Ga0265342, IMG submission 203125) | Rhizosphere microbial communities from Carex aquatilis grown in University of Washington, Seatle, WA, United States - 4-CB3-27 metaG | ecosystem: Host-associated > Plants > Roots >... | reverse complement strand
TCCATTGCTTCACGCGTTCCCAAAGGTCATCAGGTACGTCGGCGTAGTCGGCTTGCATGGACAAGTAGACACCACGACCGCGTCTCGACCGCAAATTATCGACAAGTCATGACGGCTCGCTCTAAGTAAGATACTAACATCCATTACCGGATTTCCGGACGCGTCGAGGACGTTTCCGGAAATCGTGAGGTTCCCGCTTGCGCGTGCATCGGCCGCCGCTGCAAAGAGTCCAAGTGCAGCCGTCACGAGCACAATACGCGTACGCGGGAACTTCAGATTGAGCCTATTGCCTTCAGACATCTTCCGATCAGTCATGGTAGATCTCCTTTTCTTTGACTGAGGCGCACGGCCCCACATTCGGGGCGTAGCCTTCTTCAATCTGAGCCGAGATATTCTCGGGCTCCCGTCGGTTATACGAAGCAACTCCGCAAATCTATGTAAACCTCACTGCAGACCAACAATCCCGACCCCGTGCCGTGCGACGGAATTTCGGCCGAGCGACCTGTGCCCACGACACCAGGCTGGCCCTCGGATGTCGCTGGAGTCGAGTCGGTTACAAAGAACATGTGCCGATTCGGCAACGGCCACGTAGCGCTCGGTGGGTGCAGTCGTGTCCGGAAATCCGTCGCCGCGGCTCATCGCTAGTTGAGGTCGAGGAGCAGGCCGGGGCGCGCGCGCCAGTCGACTTTGCTTGAAACGATCGCGCGGAACAGCGCCACCCCGATGGTGAGGGGCGCGGGCTCCGGACGATGGAGATCCCGGGAATTGTGCCGCTGCGGAGATGAGCACGATCGCTGCAGCCGCGGTCGGTTCCCGCGCATTGGGCGTGATTGTCTCCAGTCTAGATCTTGAATTTCCCAACCAGCGCGTTTAGCTGCGTAGCCAGACCATGCAACTCGGTGACGCTGGTTGCGACCTGCGCACCACCCTCTCTGATCTCGGTGACTGCCATGCTCAGCGCTGCGATTTCCTGGGCGATCGAGCCTGAAACTGTCGCGGTTTGACTGATCTGCTCCCCGGCGGTCGTCACTCCCTCCGAGGCTCGTGCGATGTTGTTGGCAACATCCTTGGTAACCGCCGCTTGCTGCTCGATGGCGGCCGCGATGGTAGCGACGATATCGCCCACCTGTCCGATGATGTTCGAGACGGCTTCGATATCCGTGACAGCTCCGCTCGCCGAGGTCTGCACATCGTGAATCTTGGCCCTGATGTCCTCGGTGGCCGCCGCGGTCTGCCGAGCCAATTCCTTGATCTCGTTGGCCACCACGGCAAAGCCCTTACCGGACGTTCCGGCGCGCGCTGCCTCGATGGTCGCGTTGAGCGCCAGCAGGTTGGTCTGGGCCGAGATGCTGGTGATGCTTTCGGTCACCTTGCCAATCTCCTTCGCGGCATGCCCCAATTGTTGCATGAGCAAGGAAGCCGATTGTGCCTGGGCTGTCGCCTGACTGCTGATGGCACGAGCCCTTTCTGAGCTGGCCGCGATCTCGCCAACCGTGACGCTCATCTGAGCCGTGGCGCCACTGACCGAGACGAGATTGGTCGAGGCTTCGCTCATGCTCGTCGCCAAACCGGCAGTGTTGGCGCTGGCCTCTTCCGCTGCTGCGGCCACGCTGGTGGCTTTCTCGGAAACCTTGTTGACCCCGAGTGCCGTCAGACCCGAGATTCTGCTCAAATTCACCGATGAGCTGGACAACGTCTCGACCCCTTGGCCAATGTCGTGCAGCAGCCCCCGCAGGCTGGCTGACATGGCCTGCGCCGCCTGCCCCAAGGTTCCGATCTCGTCTGTCCTGGCGCACAGCTGGGCTTCTACGTCACAGGTGGTATCGCCCTGGCCGATCCTGTGCATCACATCGGCAATGCTGCCCACCGGGGCAAGCGCCCTGCGAATGGAGATGTAGGCGGTCAAGCTGACCACGAAGGAGCACAGGAGGGCAAGCAGCAACAGCACATTTCGCAGCCCGCGTAGCTCGCGATAGAGTTCGTCGGTGTAGCTGCTGGTCGCAATGATCCAGTCCCAGGGTTGGTAGTAGGCGAGTGATGCTATCTTGCGGCGAGGACGCGTTTCGCCCAGCCCCTTGTTTATCCACGCGTATTCGACGATGCCCGCCTTCAGCTTCACGAACTCCTTAATAAGCTCGTGCCCGTCGCCATCCTTGGCATCGAGAATATTTTGACCTTCCAAGGTGGGGTGGATGATGGCGTTACCCAGGCTATCGATGACGAAGGCATAGCCGCTTTTCGCAATTCTGATTTCGTGAATGAGCTTCTTGAGGTCGTGCAGGGGCTCCTCGATCTCGAACCCAATGAAGTAGATGCCGACCACCGCGCCGGTCTTGTCGGTGAACGGTTCATAGCGGGTCATGTAGTCGCGACCGAAGAGATGTGCCTTTCCCGTGTAGTCGCGGTTCTCGATCAAAGAGGTAAATGCCGGGTGTTTGTGGTCAAGGCGAGTGCCCACGGCCCGGGTACCATCCTCCTTCTTCAAGGACGTGCTGATGCGAATGAATTCGTCGTCCCGGCGTGCAAAGATCGTGGCCACGGATTTGTCCCCGGTCTCGCGGGTGAACGCGTCCACCTGTGTGAAGTTGTCGTTCACCACTAAACCCCCGGCCCTGAGGACGGGCGTGGTCTCTACGCCGACCTTCGCGGTCTTGCCCGGATCCACCGTGATGCCGTCTGGAAACTTGCCCTTGAGGCAACCGATAAGCTGCAAGGCGGAATACTTGCTGCTGCGGTCGAACCTTTGGACTACGTCCCTAAGCAGATTCGTTTGCTCCATCAGGTCGGCTTCGAATCGCTTCGTGAACGGCGCCTGATTGCCCCAATAGGCGACCAGCGTGCCCAGCAGGAAGATGCCAGCAGCCGCCGACGAAACCAGCAAGGCCAGCCGGGCCGACATAGAACGCCGGGAAGTCTCTCGGGATGGGTGGCGGTCGGGCGCGAAGCCTCTTCTCATCGGAAATGTCTCCTTCTGTTATCGGCAGCGCGCAATTGCATCTTGAGACCGAGAATGGCAGCGTTGCCTGCCCAAACCGCGCGCGTGTCGCAGTCGCCGATAGTCGATGGCTCCCTTGTCTATCAAGCGGCCGTTCGACTTGCCAACAAGGAATCCTCGACCATCATCGGCTTTGTCTCAGCCATGGCGGCCTACGGCACCTCGCGACCTTTTGGGTGCTCGCCAGCTTTGGCCCAGGAGCCAGCCACCGGTGGGGCCGTCGATTGGCCAGCTCCTGACTGATGCACCTCGATCCTACTGAACTGCTGGCAGGAGCATCGCCCCCGTGGCAGTGGACATGCCGAGCGGGAATTCACCGATCGACCGGGACAGACTGCGTGGTCGCGCCGGTCATGACATTCTTGCAAATGACAGTGCCCGGTTGCCCCACACCCGAGGAGCCGAGCGAACATAGCTGACTGCCGTCTTCTGTCGATGCTTGAGTGCTGGAGGTAGCGGCGAGCAGACCAATGGCTGCAACACACGACTGCAACGTGTGACTAAACGTATGAGTTCTCATGGGTCACGTTCCTTTCCTGGTTACGCGGTCCACCCGACCCTTTGGGTGGATGCCGCGGTTTCCCCTGCATACGCAGCTCGCCCAGAAACGGTTACCCGGAATCCCGCCAAAATCCTTCGGGACTTGGGTGGAGAGCAGACTCATCGTCCCGTAGGCTTTGCGCGAGAAGGAGGTTCGCATGTCCGACGCCACGCTTGAATTCTCGACGCTGAGTGGCGATACGAAGCGTCTTACCGATACCGAGTTTCAAGCATTCCGCGCGAGTTTCCGCGGCGCCATCTTGCAGCCCGCCGACCCGTCCTACGAGCCAGCGCGACATGTGTGGAATGCGATGATCGATCGCAGGCCGACGCTCATCGCACGTTGCACTGGCACGGCCGACGTGGTCGCCGCGGTCCGCTTCGCCAAGACCCACAGATTGCTGAATTCGGTGCGCGGCGGTGGCCACAACATCGCTGGGCTGGCGGTGTGCGACCGCGGCCTCGTCATCGACCTGTCGCCGATGCGTGGTGTTTGGGTGGACGAGATCGGGCAGACGGTGCGTGCGCAGGCCGGTTGCACCCTGGCTGATGTCGACCGCGAAACCCAGCTTTATGGTCAGGCCGCGGTACTGGGATTCGTTTCCGCGACGGGCATTGCCGGGCTCACCACCGGGGGCGGCTTCGGTTGGCTCACCCGACGCGCGGGATGGACCTGCGACAATCTACGCTGGATGGAAGTGGTGACCGCCGATAGCTCGGTGGTGCGGGCGAGCGAATCCGAAAACAGCGAGCTCTTTTGGTGTTTGCGCGGCGGTGGCGGCAACTTCGGCATCGTGACCTGCTTCGAATTCCGCACCCTCGCGGTCGGCCCCGAGGTGATGGCGGGGGCGGTGGCCTTTCGTGGCGAAGACGCACGCGAGGCGCTGATGTTCTTTCGAGAATTCACCGCCAGCTCGCCGCGCGAGCTCACCTGCGCCACCGTCCTGCGACGAGCGCCGCCCGCTCCCTGGCTGCCCAAGGAGATTCACGGCAAGCTCGTGCTGATTGTGGTCGCGGTCTACACCGGGTCCAAGGACGCAGGACAGAAGATCGTCTCGCCCATCAAGTCCTTGGGCAAGCCGGTGGCCGACATCCTCGTGCCTCGTCCTTACGCGCAGATGCAGACCTTGCTCGACGCCACGCAACCGTTCGGCCGGCGCAACTACTGGAAGAGCGATTATCTGCCCGCCATCGAGCCCGGTCTCATCGACGTGTATCTCTCGGCGGCAGAGCGGATCCCATCGCCGCACACCGGGCTCATCTTCTTCCAGATTGGCGGTGCGCTCAACGATCTCCCCGCGGACCATTCGCCCGCGGGGAACCGCGACGCCAAGTACGTCGCCAATGTGGCATCATCCTGGGAACAGCCGGCCGACGATGCCGCCAACCTCGCGTGGACGCGCGAAACCTGGCAAGCCCTGCATCCCTTCTCCACGGGCGGGGCGTACATCAACTTCATGACCGAGGACGAGGGCGTCGACCGAACCCGTAACGCCTACGGCAAAGACATTCTCGCGCGCCTTGCAACTCTCAAACACAAATACGATCCGGACGCCCTGTTCAGGCATACCAAGCGGGTCGCGATCTGAATCTCCTGACAGGGCCTTCAGGTGACGCTCACCGTCTGCGCGGTCGTCTGCGTGGCGATGTCCGTCGTGGCGGCGGTCGCCCTGCGCCGCACGGCTGAGCCGGATACATGCGACACTCCCGCTCAAAGTCGCCAGACGCCGCCGTACCAGCCGTATCCCTGATTGCGCGAGCTAGGTTTGCCCTGCGGCCTCGACGATGCCGGGGCACTAGGCGCAATGCCGTTCGGTTAGCAGTTCGATAACGCTTATCGTCTGGTTTTGCGGGTAAATGGGAGCAAGGGGGACATCGAGGCTCAGCGGAGGGAAGGTTGCCCTCACCCCAGCCCCGAAGGGAAGAGGGGCCGGGGGTGAGGGTTATTCATCCTGAGTTGTCCGTGCGATTCTCGCTGGGTTCCCTGCCTCGAAGCCTGCGCAACTGGAACCGCCCTTCGCTGACGTTTGGGCTTAACCGAACGGCATTGGCACTAGGCGTGCACTAGGCGCCGAATGCTTCGGAGGCTTCCGTGCAGGCGCGCCCCCTGACCAGTTGTGCTTCGTCTCCGACGACAATCTCGCCGCCCTCGATGACGAAGCAATTGAGGGCAAGCTTGCCTTCGAAGCGACGGTAGATCTCGCGCGTGATGTTCTTGTCCTGAACCAACGTGTCTGGGTGGAACGATGTCATGATGCAGCGTAGGCGGAGGTCTTGGACGCCGATGAGTACCTTGCCTATCCGCAGGCACGCGCCAGGCCAACTGCGCTCGTCCAGACCGTCGACCCCGCCTACTACGATGTTGGGTCGCAATCGGCGATAGTCGTGACCAAAGGCCGCGATGGAACCATCCGTGGCCACCAGCAACGGCAGTACATCGAAACGCTCGGGGCCCTCGTAGCGAACCAGCCTGGCGCCTTTTCCGGCGATGTCCTCGATCTCGGCGTCAACTTCGGGACTCTGCCAGGGGCGGCCATCGACGGTGATGGTGCCTTTTGCATCCGACACCGCCTTGTGGCCGAGAAAGCGTGGGTGCGATCGGGACGTCACCACTCGGCCGCGCGCGTCTTCGACATGCACGAGGCGATCCCCTTCGATGCCGAGCGGGCCGATCGCAGCTCGTTGCAGCTCTTCCCCGGCCATGGTCTTGACCGGGTATCGCCAGATGTGCGTGACCGTCATTGACCTGCAAGTATAGCCGCCGCCGCAGTTCAGCCCAGCCGCAGGAGCAACATGTTGCCGAAGGCGCCCTGATGGGTCGCGACGTGCACGAACCCGAGCTTCTCAAGCACGCGCAGCGAAGCCGCGTTGACCACGTCTACACCTGCGAAGATCGGCGTCGGCCAGGATTGCGTGCGCGCGGCGGCGATGGACGCTCGGGCCATCTCAGTGGCGTAGCCACGCCGGGCAAACCGCTCGAAGAGCGCGAACGCCAGCTCGGGCTCTGGATGGACTGGATCGGCAGCGAGTACCTCCAGAAAGCCGCAAAAGCCCACCAGTTGGTCCGACTCCCGTTCGCAGGCCAACCATAGTCCGACGCCATGCCTCTCGAATAGAGCCTCGCTCTCGCGGATCCTCTCCGCGCACCACTCCGGCGGATAAAGGACGCCATCCATCATGTACCTCCGCACGTACTCGTCCTGCACGAGCGAGACGAATGCGTCGAGATCGTTCAACGTGACCGCCCGGTACTTCAACCGCTCGGAGACCATGGGTGAATGTCGTAGATTTGGACCATCAAGGCGACTCGACCGTGACTGCGGCGGCGACCAGAATATTGAGATATCCCCAGAGGGTCAGGATGACGAGCCCGATCTTGGTCCGCTTCATGGGCAAAGCTTCCCACGGTCGGCTCCGGAAGCCATGCCACCGGCTATCATGGCGGCCTGTGGGTCCTTCTCGCGCCACGGTCCGAGGAGCAGCGCCGCTGGGCGCGCACGAAAAGCACGGGCACCCGTCAGGGAAGCTCAAGTCCTCTAGAGATCGGTCGATTCCTTTTGAACCAAGCGGCTGGCTACCACAGGAGGGTGCAGTGAAGGCAACAGATTTCGATTTCACCAAGGATCTCGGTTTCGATCCGAAGACTGGATACACCACATTCGGGGGCTCGCGGGTTCTCATCTACGACGCCAACGCGATCGGCTTGCTCAGGCAGAACCTGATCGAGCAGCTCGGCTGGGACAGGGCCAGGTACTTCTTCCTGCGCCTTGGATTCCAGAATGGTTACTCGGACTTTCTCCAGATGAAGGTCAACTACACCTTCGACACGGACATGGATCTCCTGGCATCCGGCCCCGTCATCCATACCTGGGAAGGCATCGTGCACGCGGCCCCAAAGGAAATAGCCTTCGACCGCGCCAAGGGAACCTTCTATTTCACCGGGGTGTGGGCGAATTCCTTCGAGGCCGAGCAACACCTCAGCCACAACCACAACGCCAAGGAGCCGGTCTGTTGGAGCGTGATGGGCTACGCCACCGGATGGTGCACGGCCTTCTTCGGCAAGCCCGTGATTGCCATCGAACCGGTGTGCAAAGGCAAGGGCGATGCATGCTGCGAGTGGAAGATTCAACCCCCCGACGCCTGGGGTGCAGAAGCCAAGGTTTACTTGGACGCCTACGCGTCGCTCTTGCAGGAGGTCGGTCATCATGGCTGATAAGCTGCTCAAGCTCTACAAATTCGCGCAAGACGAGGGCGGTGCCATCGCCAAAGTGAGGCTTGCCATGGCCACGAAGATGCCATCCAACAAGGCCGCAACCGAACCGGACTCGAAGGAAAACATCGCCCTGCTGAGTAAGGCCATTAAGGAAATCGTGGGCAAAGACGCGCCAGTCTTCTAGCAAGAGCGCTCCGGGACCTGCGGAAGCACTCCAGGACGGCCGCCATCGGCGGGGCTGCGTCCACCACCACGAAGCGGGACGTGGGATAGCAGCGTGACCCTGTGCGCCCAACAATCGATCGCCGCCGCCAAGGCCGTCAGTCGAAGCCGATCTGTCTCGCACCCTGGCGCATGAGCTTCGTCAGGTCGGGCGTGAAGCGGAAGGCCCGCAAGAACTCCCCGATATCGTAGCTTGGCGAGCGGTCGCGGATGCGCGCTACCAGCGCGCGGGCCGGGTCGCGGCGATCGACCAGCGCAAGGCTGGTCGCCGCGATAGCCAGGATGTGCACGTGGGCGTTGGGGCGGCGGGTTGCCTTGACCGCCCACTCGGCGGCTTGATCTCGCTCGCCGAGCCGCATGTGTGCCAATGCCCGGCTGGCCAGCATTGCGAACTGCAGCGGATCGAAAGGACTCAATTGGCGGGAGTAGTCGGTGGCATCGATGGCGGCCTTCGGATCGCCCGATTGGGCATAGACGAAACCCAAGGTGTAGTGACCGAGGGCATAGCTCGGGCTCAGGTCCACGCTGCGTTCGAGCTCGGCAATGGATTCGCCCGCCTCTCCCTGAAGCCAGAGCGCGCGCCCCATGGCCCAGTGGGCGGCCGGGTCGCGGTCATCTGCGGCCAGACTGTGGCCGGCGGTCTCGAGCGCGAGCGCCGTTTCCCGTTCGCGGTCGAGCTTGAGGCCAAGGAAGACGTTCTGAAAGTGGGTGAACGACAGCCCCGCATGTGCGCGCGCGAAAGTCGGATCTAGCTTAAGCGCCGAGCGAAAGAATTCCCCCGCCAAGTCGTTGTCGGATGCGGTGAATAGGTACATGTGCCAGAGGCCGCGATGGTAGGCGTCCCAGGCGCCAAGCGAGCTCGGCAACTTGGCTACGGCGCGTTTGCGTTCAACTTGCTCGATTTGCTCTGAAATGGCCGCAACGATGCGGTTCATAACCGCGTCGACGGAGTCCAGCGCTTCGGCCACTGCCCCGTCGGTTTGGTCGGCCCACAAGATGCCGCCGTCGCGTGTCTCGGCGAGCTCGACGTGGATCACCATCCGTTCGCCGAGATAACGAACGGTCCCACTCACCACGTACTCGACGTTCAAGACCCGGCCCGCCTCGCTGGCATCCATCCCGCGCGCGCTCGCGACATAGGATGTGCCACGTGCGATCACGAACAAAACACGCAACTTTGCCAGCCGCGTAATAATGTCCTCCGTCAGCCCGTTGGCCACCTGGTCCAAAGCGGGCGTCGCCGCCAGGAATGGCATGACGAACACCGAGCCGGGGCGCGTCGGGTGCGCGTTTGTCGTCGCCGTCGTAGCGCTGGACACGATCTGGATCTGCGCGGGCGTTGGGGCCGCGGTCATGGTCGCATGCTTGGCTGCGGCCTTGGTCGCTTGCCAGGCGACTCGCAGAGGCGCCCAGTCAAGGCCTTCTTGTTCGAAGGCGCGAATCGTCCGGTTGAGGTGATCTTCGGCATCGTGAAGGCGTCCGCACTTCGCCAGCTCGTCGAGCATCGCCTTGTGCGGATGTGCATCGAAGGGCGCGAGCTGCAGCCAAGCATCGAGTGCGCGAAACACTTCGCTCGACCCGGGGAGCGAACGCCGAACCATCTCGCTCAAAATTGCGACGTGTGCAGCGCGATAGCGCTGTCTTTGGGCAACCAGCCATCCGCTGAGCTCAGGAGCGTCCAGCTCAAGACCATCGAGAAAATCACCCGCGAAGAGATCGGCAACCTCGGCCAAGCGCTCCGTCGTGGACTGCCCCACCCCTTCGCGCACAAGACGATCGACCTCGATGGCATCGACAAGACAGTCCGACAGATCGAGCGAAACCTGCGACTGGGTCGCCACAACCACGCGGCGCCGCTCATCGTCGTCAAGGACGGCGCGCAGCCTGCTTAGACACCAGCGCAGCTCCCCACGGGGATCGTTCGGGACATCCCACAATAGATCGCACAGCCGCGAACGCGGCTTGGGCGAAGACTCGATGGCCAGGAAGGCCAGTAGCGCGCGCACCTTGCGCGAGCGGGGCAGAAGCACCTCGGCACCGTCGCGAATTACCCGGACGGTTCCGAGCAGGTGGATATGCAGGTGCGCACCCATGCCGCTGTTGGATGTCGCTGCCAGCGTAGAGATGCGCTCATTTTCCACGCCGCGTACCACGGTTGTTCCCACGCGGGTTGGGGAATGTGAGGCCAGGAGGAAACACACATGAACCACATCGTCCAACCACACAATGAAAAGGCCCAGTCCGTCTGGAATTCTCCGGCTGGTCGCTACAACGAAATCAGCCGCAGCATCGCCGATGCCATCGATCACGCGGTCGAGCGCTTGCAGCCGAGACCGGACGAACACATCCTAGATCTCGCTACCGGCACTGGCTGGTGCTCGCGCGTGATTGCGCAGCGTTTCGCCGGCGTCAAGGTCATCGGCACCGACATCGCCGACCGGATGCTCGATTATGCCCGATCGGTGGCGGAGAAGCAGACGCTGGCCATCGAGTATCGGCAAGCCGATGCTGAGCAACTTCCCTTCGCGGATGGTGCTTTCGACGCCGTGATCTCGACCTTCGGCGTGATGTTCGCCACGCAACCGGAAGCAGCCGCCGCCGAGCTGGCTCGCGTCGTCAGGCCAGGAGGAAGGGTCGTGCTGGCGACGTGGAAGCCCGACAGCAATGTCTTTCGAATGTTCGGACTGATGAAGAAATTCATGACGCCACCCTCTTCGCAGCAAAGCCCTCCGTCGCCCTTCGAGTGGGGCAAGGTCGAACGCATCCAGCAACTGCTCGGCGGAAGCTTCGCCCTCCGCTTCGAGGAAGGCACCAACCGATTCCGTTATGGCTCGGGCGAGCAAGCTTGGACCCTCTGGCTGAACCACTACGGGCCCACGCAATGGCTGGCCCAGAACCTCGACCGCGGCGGCCGAGAGGCTTTCCGGCGCGACATGATCGCCTGGCACGAGACCTTCACAAGCAGCCTCGGCTACGAGCAACCGCGTGACTACCTCATTACCCGCGCCGATCGGCGAGCAGACTAAGTACCCAACCAACAACCATCAACCAACGACGAAAGAAAGGATAACCAACATGCAAAACGCAATCATCACCGGCGCACTCACGCTGGTCGCCGCCACAACGCCCGCGCCGGCTGCGTCCGCGACAAAGAAGTTGTTCCTCGACGTTCACGACGTCGGCAAGGGCAAGGTCACTGCAAAGGACGTGTCCAATGCCCATAAGCAAGACTTGGCCACGCAAGGCACTTACGGCGTCGACTTCAAGGCTTACTGGGTCGACGAGAAGGCTGGCAGGATCTACTGCCTCGCCGAGGCCCCGTCCGCCGAGGCAACCCATGCCGTGCACCAGAAAGCGCACGGACTGGTGGCTAGCAAGATCATGGAGGTCACCGCCGACAACATGAACTGGATGCCCACGCCCGGTATGAAACTGTACATGGACATTCATCACCTTGGCCCGGGTAAGGTCACGGCCAAGGACGTTGCCAGTGCCCACCAAAGAGACCTGGAAGTCGGCCACAAGCACAGCGTGAAGTACCTCAACTACTGGCTCGACGAGAAGAGCGGCACGGTCATGTGCCTCTCCGAGGCCCCCAGCGCCGAGGCTGCCATCGACGTACACCGGGAGGCACATGGTCTCATCCCGGATTCGATCGAAGAAGTTACTGAGGGCCGGTAGTAAGCTGCAACTGGCGCCGCCGGTCAGAATTACGGTCATGTTTCGAGCGACGAGCCGCCCGAGGAGCAACGCCGCCGGCCGGGATGGATCGGCAGCCCAAACGTGACTGGAATTCTGACCGGCGGCACTAGATAGTGTAGGTTTTTCGCATGAGCACGCCCGATTCTTGCAATCCGCTTTCCGGCCCGCAGCCCTGGGATCTGGTGGCCGACGCCTATGTCGACGTCGCCATGCCATTGCTTGGGCTCTTTGGCGAGGTGGCTATCGAGCGGGCGGGGATTGGGCCAGACATGCGAGTAGTGGACGTGGCGACTGGTCCGGGAACAGTTGCGTGCCGGGTGGCGAAAATGGCAGCGAGTGTGGACGCCATCGACTTTTCCCCGGAGATGGTTGCGCGTTGCCGGGCACGGGCGGCAACGCTTGACTTGCGCAATGTCACAGTCGTCCAGGGCGATGGGCAGTCGTTGCCGTATGCAGATGGAAGATTCGATCTGGGTTTTTCCATGTTCGGTCTGATGTTCTTTCCGGACCGGCCGTGCGGCTTTCGTGAGCTTTGCCGAGTTCTGCGGCCCGGTGGCCGCGCCTTCGTCACCAGCTGGGCGTCGGTGGATAAGTCTCCGCTCATGCTAGCGCGGATCGCAGCCTGGAAGGCCGCCGATCCAAGCGCACCGTCGCCGCAAAAGAATGTCATGACCTTGGAGAATCCCGAGCTCTTTGCCAGTGAGATGAGGGCGGCGGGCTTTGTGGATGTGGCTGTCGAACCGGTCTATCGCGACCGCGAGTTTCGCAATCTGGATGAGCTGTGCGAGGGTACCACCCGGGGCAACGCTCCCTTCGAGATCGTCCGACTGGAGATTGGCGAACAGGAATGGCGCCACCGGGTGGACATCATGCGGGACTACCTCGACGCTCACTACGGCCCTTTCCCGCTGCGCTTGGGCTCCACGGCCCACATCGGGCAGGGGCGCAAGCCGGATCGTTCGTCGCGGGCGTGATGACGGCCCAGGATGGGCACGGACACGGCACCCACGTCACGGGAACTGCGTGTGGCCCAAGGGCCCCGCTTGGCCGCATGCTACGTTGCCATTGCCCTGGCCCAGATACCGTCGGGGCCGAGAAGGTCATCCGCCAAGTGCGCTGGCCCGAACCCTAGCGCACGAATCAACTCTGCGCAGGGCCACTCAATGCGGTCGTCTCCATAGGGACTGATCGGTGGCCTCAATCGTCCGATTTGTTGCCGCATTGTAACGAACAGGCAAACGGAACGTGGGATTGATCTGCGGAAGCAGGAACAACCAGGCAGACCTGAGGAACCTGCAAGACCACCAGTCCGCTCGCGATCGAGCAGCACCCCGCGCCACCTGGGTTCAGCAAGCCGAAAAGGCCTCACCTGACGCGGCAAACGGCGTTTGTCACGCAACTGACACAGGTCACTGGCAGTTCCGTCGCTAATTTCAGGAGAAAGATCAGGAGGCCCACGTGGCTGAAGCAAGCAGCGTATTTGCAGAGGTTGGAATTGCGCCCGTGCAGGGCGCGCATGCGGTCCACGCAAAAATGGCCAAGGGCCCGGGCCGGCTGGGCATGGCGATCTTTGGCGCGGCGCTCGTCACGGGCATCGCCTACGCGGGTTTCCACCTTCTTTCCGATCTCTCGCACGTTCATTCGACGTCCATTTTCCCGTTCGTTCTCCTCGGCCTCGCGCTCATGGTCGCGTTGGGGTTCGAGTTCGTGAACGGTTTTCACGACACCGCGAACGCGGTGGCCACGGTCATCTATACCCACACGCTCGACCCGCACGTGGCGGTGGTGTGGTCGGGCTTCTGGAATTTCCTTGGCGTGGTCCTCTCGACCGGGGGCGTGGCATTCGGCATCATTTCGCTCTTGCCCGTCGAGCTGATTCTCCAGGTGGGCAGCGGCGCCGGCTTTGCCATGGTGTTCGCGCTACTGGCAGCCGCCATCATTTGGAATCTTGGAACCTGGTACTTCGGACTGCCGTCCTCGAGCTCGCACACCCTCATTGGCTCGATCATCGGAGTCGGTATCGCCAACCAATTCGTCAATTCCGGCGTGGCTACCAGTGGCGTCGACTGGAAGCAAGCCATGAACATCGGACGCACGCTGCTGATTTCACCCATTGTTGGCTTCGTCTGCGCCGCCGGTCTTCTCCTCCTGCTCAGAAAGATCATTCCCAGCAAGCAGCTCTACACCGCACCCGAAGGCAGCCAGCCGCCGCCATTCTGGATCCGCGGCCTTTTGCTTCTGACCTGCACGGGCGTCAGCTTCGCCCATGGCTCGAACGACGGTCAGAAGGGCATGGGGCTCATCATGCTGATCCTCATCGGTACCGTGCCCACGGCCTACGCGCTTAATCACGCGGTTTCGTCGCGTGAATCCCTGGACTTTGTCGCCGTCTCGGCGCAGGCCACGGAGACCCTGGGACACTACACGAAAGGCGTGGCGGCGCCCGCCGACGCCCGGGCCGCTGTGCAGGAATACGTACGCACCCGCACGCTCCAGCCAGCCACCTTGCCCGCGCTGCAGAAGCTGGTCGGCGACGTGGGCAAAGACATGGCCAGGTTCAAAGAGCTCAAGAACGTTCCGGTGGGAGAAACGAGAAACTTCCGCAACGATCTGTACCTCATTGGCGAAGATCTACGATTGCTCGAAAAATCGCAACAGCTCACCATCGGCGCCGCCGACCGAGATGTGCTTGGTAACTATAAAAAGCACACGGACAAGGCCACCAAGTTTATTCCAGGCTGGGTCAAGGTCGCTGTGGCCATTGCCCTAGGCCTAGGTACCATGATTGGGTGGAAACGCATTGTCGTGACCGTCGGCGAGCGCATCGGCAAGGATCATCTGACCTACGCGCAGGGCGCTTGTGCCGAGCTCACTGCCATGGCGACCATCGGTGCCGCGGACGTCTTTGGCCTACCCGTGAGCACCACCCACGTCCTATCGTCCGGCGTTGCCGGGACCATGGCCGCCAACCACTCAGGGTTGCAGCTCTCGACGGTTCGCAATCTCCTGATGGCATGGGTGCTTACGTTGCCTGCATCCATCCTTCTTGCGGGCAGCCTGTTCTGGTTGTTCAGCAAAATCGGCTGACACGGAGGACACACGCCAACATGGGCGAATCCAACGACGGCGCCAAGCAGTGGCTGGAAGACGAGCTGGAAGACAACCTGGCCGAGGAGTACGAGCTCGAGCTCTCGGACACGCCAGTCGCCAAGGAAATTGGGCGAGTTTACAAGAAGGACCATCCCAAGACTCTCGACAACAAGGAGTACTTTCGCCATCTGCTGGCGCTGCAATCCGAGCTGATCAAGCTGCAAACCTGGGTCGGGCATACAGGCGCCAAGATCATGGTGCTGTTCGAAGGCCGCGATTCGGCCGGCAAGGGCGGCGTGATCAAACGCATTACCCAGCGGCTGAACCCCCGCGTTTGCCGCGTTGTCGCGTTGCCGGCGCCCAGCCAGCGCGAACAGACGCAATGGTATTTCCAGCGCTACGTCGCGCATCTTCCGGCGGCTGGCGAAATCGTCTTGTTCGATCGCTCATGGTACAACCGCGCAGGCGTTGAACGCGTGATGGGGTTTGCGACGACCGATCAGGTCGAACAATTCTTCAAGGACGTGCCCGAGTTCGAGCGGATGCTCGTGCGCTCTGGCATCCTGCTACTGAAGTATTGGTTCTCGATTTCAGACGAAGAGCAACAGTTGCGCTTTCTCATGCGCATTCACGATCCGATGCGGCAGTGGAAGCTGAGTCCCATGGATCTGGAATCGCGCGTTCGGTGGGAGGACTACACGCGGGCCAAGGAAGAGATGATTGAGCGCACCCACACGCTGGAAGCGCGTTGGCACATCGTCGAGGCAAACGACAAACGGCGCGCACGGCTCAACTGCATCGATCACCTGATCAAGCAAATACCCTACGCCGAGGTTCCACACAAACAGGTCACGCTCCCAGAGCGCGTATTTCATCCCAACTACGAGCGAAGAGCCTTGCCCGCCGAGTTGTTCGTGCCGAGGATCTACGGCTGACGTGCCCGCTACTATCACGCCGGTGCATCATCCGGCGCTCCGCCGGTCCGGGCGATGTCCTCGGTCCTTATCTTGTCTAGCTTCATCCCGCGCACGCGCTTGGCCATCGACAAAAAGAGCTCGTCCAAGGGTGGCGGGGCGCCCTTGAGAAAGCGCAGGGGATTCACGCGCGCCACGACGAAATTGCGCAAGTAAGGGCTGTTCATCCCGCGCGCCTTCAATGCGTCCACGGCGCCGGTCACGGCTTCGTCGAAATCGAGCACGAGACCGGCGCGGCGCTCGCGCTCGTCGATGGTCTCGGCCAGCACGCCTTCGATCCACTGGTCGACCTTGCGCAAGATGGGGTGATAGGCCCCGCCCGAGAGGCGGCCACGCCTCTCGTACGCAAAACCCAGCGTAACCAGCGCCGGGTCCTCCAGCTCGAGCGCGAAGTCCTCCTCGCTGGCCTGTCCGCCCGGTGACGACGCAGCCAGATCGCGGTACATGCGACGAGCGCTCTGCGCCTTCTCGCGCAGGTTGTGCGCCTTCTCGATGTTGAGGGCCAATATCTGGTAGGCGACAGCGCGCTCGGGCACCAGCAGGGCCACAATGGTCTTGGCATCCAGCTCCTTCATGGCCGTCAGCCGGTGATAGCCATTGGGCGTCCAGTAGTGTCCGTCGGGGCCGACTTCGCGCACGACGATGATCGGATCGAGGAAGCGCTTGGTCTTGTCCATGGCAAGCGTCAGGCGACGCACATGCGCGTCCGAGATGTCGCGCTGAAACGGGGTCGGAACGATCTGCGCGACCGGCAGTGCCACCAGAAACAGTGCATGCCCGCCCAAGGGCTCGCGGTACGCGGCCAGCACGCGTCCACCATCCTCGACCACGGACGCGGCCAGAGCCGCCAGCTCGGGAGGCAGCGCCTCCAGCGCCAAATCGGCGGGACCCAGGGTGGTCGGTTTCACCTTCACGCCGCGACGCCGACGTGGCGTGCCAGCCTTCACGGATTTCTTCGTCGTGGGCATGTCGCAAGTATAGGCTGACATGTCCGATCGGGCCGTGGCCTCGCCAATAGCGTCGTTCACTTTTTGATCGGGTCACCCGCCGGGGCTCCTGCACTCTGGCTGCCGTAGTGCTACCCTCACGCGCCCGGCATGATCGACACCACCAACCTAGCCAAGGAATACGGCGCACGCGTTCTATTCGAAGACGTGACCCTGCAGCTCAACGCGGGGTCGCGTTATGGGCTGGTGGGCGCCAACGGCTCGGGCAAGACCACCTTTCTTCGCCTCTTGGCCGGCGACGAGGAGCCCTCGCACGGCATTTTCAACCTGGCCAAGCGCGCGCGCCTGGGCGTGCTTCGCCAGGACCGATTTCTCGACGATGACGCGATCATTTTAGACCTGGCCATGCGCGGCGACGCCGTGGTGTGGGAGGCGCTGGCCGAACAGCGGCGAATCGGTGAAGAGGGACATCATGATCCCGGGCGGATTAGCGATCTCGAGGACACCATCTCCGCCCATGACGGCTACACGTTGCAAGCGCGTGCCACCGAAGTGCTGGTGGGTCTGGGCATCCCGATGGCGGTGCATCGCTCGCCGCTGTCGACGCTGTCCGGCGGGTTCAAGCTGCGCGTACTGCTGGCGCAAGTTCTGATCGGCGGTGCGGACATCCTCCTGCTCGACGAACCAACCAACCACCTCGACATCCTCACCATCCGTTGGCTGGAGAAGTTCCTGGCCAACTACGCCGGCTGCGCGGTCATCATCTCGCACGACCAGCGTTTCCTCGACAACGTGACCAGCCACACCCTGGACGTCGACTACCGCACCATCACCTTGTACACCGGCAGCTATTCCACCTTCGTGGTGGACAAGGCCGCCATTCGCGAGCGCAAGGAAGCCACCATCGCACGTGCCGAGGAAGAAATCGCACGCAAGCGCGCCTGGGTCGAGCGCTTCGGCGCCAAGAACACCAAGGCGACCCAGGCGCAGAGTCGATTGAAGCAGATAGACCGCATCGAGGTGGAAGAGCTGGTGGGCAGCTCGCGCCGTGCGCCCATGCTGCGTTTCGAAGCAGAGCGCCCGAGCGGCCGGGATGTGCTGGCCATCGAGAACCTGTCCAAGGCCTACGGCGATCATCGCGTGCTTTCGGACGTGAACCTGGTTCTGCGCCGAGGCGAACGCATCGGCATCATCGGTCCCAACGGCCTCGGCAAGTCCACGCTGCTCAAGATCTTGGTGCGCCGCCTGGCCGCCGACACCGGACGGGCGCACTGGGGCCACGAGGTGCGCTTCGGCTACTTTCCCCAGGACCATCGCGAGATCCTGGACGACGCGGATGCTACGCCCCTCGGTCTGCTCGATCGCGCCTGCCCAGGAGCGAGCCCAACCTTCGTGCGCAGTCACCTCGGCCGAGTGCTGTTCTCGGGCGAGGACGTGCAAAAACGAGTTGGCCTGCTCTCGGGCGGCGAAGCCGCGCGCCTCATCTTCGCCCTGCTCATCGTGCAAAGACCCAACGTGCTCGTGCTCGACGAGCCCACCAACCACCTGGACCTGGAAGCCATCGGCGCCCTCATCGAGGGCCTGAAAAACTACCCCGGCACGGTTCTCTTCGTTTCGCACGACCGCTGGTTCGTGTCCGAGCTGGCCACGCGCATCGTGGAGATCACGCCGGACGGCCCGCGTGATTTTCCTGGCACCTACACGGAGTACCTCGCCAGGTGCGGCGACGATCACCTGGATGCGGATGCGGTGGTCGAGAAGGCCAAACGCTCGCGCCAGGAAGGCCCTGGCTCGCTCAACTCGCCCAACGCCACCGACTGGGAAGAGAAAAAGCGTCGCCGCAATCGACTGGTCCAGCTACCCAAGCGCCGCGACCAGGTGCTGTCGGAAATCGAAGCTGCCGAAAGCCGCAAGCAAGCCATCACCGATCTGTACTGCACGCCCGGCTTCTTCGAGCGCACCAGCAAAGACGACGTCGCGGCGCTTGCGCAGGAACAAGCAGGCCTCGGCCCGCGCATCGAAGCGCTGCTTGAAGAATGGGAAGCCCTGGAGAAGGAGATCGCGGAAATCGAAGGCGGATAGCTGGCCGCGCGACCGCGTCGACAGGAGCGACGACAGTCATTCTCCGCTATGCTGGCGAGATGCACGTCCCGTTTCCAGGGGAGCTGGCGGCGCTCGGCGCGGCCGTATGCTGGTCGCTCACGCCCTTTGTCTTCGAGTCGGCGGGCAAGCGCGTGGGTTCCCTGGTCGTCAACCTCCTGCGACTGCTCATCGGGGTCGCCCTCCTCGGGGCCATCGGGCTCGGCCGCCGCGGCATGGCCCTGCCGCTCGATGCTTCGCCCGCGGCCTGGCTGTGGCTCTCCCTCTCAGGGCTGGTGGGCTTCACCGTCGGCGATCTCTGCCTCTTCCGGGCGTTCGTGGTCATCGGGCCGCGCCTCTCGGGGCTGCTGATGGCCTTGGTACCGCCAATCATGGGACTTTGCGGCCTCGTCGTTTTCGGAGAAAGGCTGGGAGCGCGCGCGTGGCTGGGCATGGCGGTGACGGTGGGCGGTGTGGCCTGGGTAATCATCGAGCGACCCGGCGGATCGGGCGAGTCTCGCGCGAGGCCCAGGCTGGGCGGCCTTCTCCTCGGCGTGGGGGGCGCCCTCGGTCAAGCGGGCGGGCTCCTGCTGAGCAAGATCGGCATGCGCGGCTGCGACGCCTTCGCCGCGACACAAATACGCGTCATGGTTGGCAGCCTTGGCTTCGCCGTGATCTTCACCCTGCTCGGCTGGTGGCCGCGCGTAGGCCGCGCGCTCCGCGACGGGCGCTCGATGCGCACCATCAGCATCGGTGCGCTCCTCGGGCCGTGCCTCGGCGTCTCGCTTTCGCTCCTCGCCGTGCAGCACGCCCAGGTGGGCGTGGCCGCAACCATCATGGCTCTCGTACCGGTGCTGATGCTGCCGGCGGCATGGTGGCTGCGGCGAGACAGGGCGTCCCGGCGAGCGACGGCCGGGGCAGCGCTCGCCGTCGCCGGGGCAGGTTTGTTTTTTCTCTAGGGGCTTGGACGCGTGCGGAGCCTACGCTTCGCTGGCTGTGCCGGCAGCGCAGCGTCGCGGCCTCAGAGCTCCTTGCCGAAGTCCTTCTGGAACGCCTCCACCACCTTGGTGCCCCAGTCGCCGCCCACCGGCTTGAGCTTGCCGAAGAAGAAGCGCATCACCGGCGGCTCCTCGGTGAAGGTCAGTCCCCCGATGAGATCCTTGTGCTTGTGCAGCCAGGCCACGCGATCCGCCACGTACTCGATCTGGCCGATGGTCACCGCGCGGCGTGGGATGGCGATGCGCACCAGCTCCATCCTGGCCGTGACCTCCTTGTGGGTCTTCGGGTCGCGATCCTCGGACATGGTGCCGCGCTCGACGCCGCGGGCTCCCGAAACGAGGTACATGGCGGCGTTCAGGCACTCGGCCGGGTACTGCAGCGACGGAATGTGCGGCAGGAAGGCCTTCGCGTCGAGGTGGCAGGCCAGCCCGCCTGGCGGAGTCACCACCGGCACCCCGAGCTCCTGCAGGCGCTCGGCGAAGTAGCGGATGTACTCGGGGCTGCTGCCCGCGACTTCCGGATCGGTCATCTCCTCGAGCCCGACGGCGATCGCCTCCATCTCCTTGGTCGACATGCCGCCGTAGGTTGAAAAGCCCTCGTAGACCGGCAGCCAGTTCATCAGGTGGCTGAACCATTCTGGGTTGTTGGTGGCGATGAGACCGCCGCGGGCGCTGGCGCTCTTGCGCGCCGACATGTAATACAGGTCGGCGTAGCTCATCATCTCCTTGAGGATCTCGCGCAGCGACTTGTCGGCGTAGCCGGCCTCGCGCTGCTTGATGAAGTAGGCGTTCTCGCCGATGAGGCTGCCGTCGATGAACAGCGGAATCTTGTGCGCCGCTGCGATCTTCTTCACCTCGCGCAGGTTCTGCATCGAGAAGGGCTGGCCACCAATCAGATTGGTCGTGGCCTCCATGCGAACGAAGGCAACCTTGTCGGCGCCGTGCTGCTCGATGGCGTTCTTGAGCTTCTGAATATCGATGTTGCCCTTGAAAGGCGCCGAGCCCTGCGGGATGAGCGAGTCGTCGGGGACCAGGTCGAGGATATGGGAGCCGGCCAGCTCCACGTGCACGCGCGTGGACGGGAAGTGGTAGTTGCCGACCACCACCTGGCCCGGCTTGACGAAGACCTTGACCAACAGGTGCTCGGCGGCGCGCCCCTGGTGCACGGGCAGGGTTTGGTCGAAGCCGAAGACGTTCTTCACCGACTTGGCCAGCCGGTAGAAGCTCTCCGAGCCGGCGTAGGCGTCGTCGGCGACCATCATGGCTGCCAGCTGGTTGTCGCTCATTGCGTTGGTGCCGCTATCCGTCAACCAGTCGAGAAAGACCTCGCGCGCCGGCAAAAGGAACGTGTTGTAGCCCACGGCGGACAGGCTCTCGAGACGCTCCTTCGACGGCAGCAGGTTCATCTTTTGAACGATCTTGATCCTGTGCATCTCGACGGGGATCTTGCGGCCATTGGCCAAAGTGATAAGCATCGCGCCTCTTTCCGAGCGGCCATCTTGCGATGCCGCCCCGTTTCTGTTTTCGACCCACGGTTCCCCTGCCCCATGTGACAAGGTCCCGGTGAGCGCTAGGGCCCACGGGAACGAGAAGCTATCCAGGGATGCTTCCCCCGTCAATACGATCGTCTATGCTGAGGCCCATGCAACCCGAAGAACGCCCGACCATCCCGGTAGGACAACGGACCCTCACGCTCGAGGACGTCCTCGCGCTCGCCCACGGACGCGCCCGTCCCGTGCTCGACCCCGACCCCACCCTGCGCGGTCGCATTCGAGCCAGCACCGAGATCCTCGAGCGACTCATGAAGCAGGAGAGCGGCGTCTACGGGGTCACCACCGGCGTGGGCGACTCGTGCGACAACAAGGTCTCCCTCGAGCTCGCCCGCCAGCTCCCCATCAACCTGGTCCGCCTGAACGGCTGCGGCACCGGTCGCACCCTCGGCGAGGTCGAAGCTGCGGCGGTCACGGCGGTGCGGCTACAGGCGCTGGCCCGCGGGTACTCTGGCGTTCGCGAGGTACTGCTCGATCTGTTGTGCGCCTTCCTCGACCAGCGCATCCTCCCGGTGATCCCGGAGGAGGGCTCGGTCGGAGCCAGCGGCGATCTCGTGCCCCTGTCCTACCTCACCGCCCTCTTGGTCGGCGAGCGCGAGGCGCTGCGCGACGGCCGGGTTGTTCCGGCGGCGGTGGCCCTGGCAGAGGCCGGGCTTGCGCCAATCGAGCTCGGGCCCAAGGAAAGCATCGCCATGATGAACGGCACGGCGATGATGACCGGCCTCGGTTGCCTGGCCTTCGAGCGCGCCAAGCGCCTCGGCAAGCTCGCCTCGGTCATCACCGCCATGGCCAGCGAGGCGATGCGCGGCAACCCCGCGCACTTCGACGACCGCGTCTTCGCTCTCAAGCCGCACCCGGGGCAGCGGCTCTGCGCCACCTGGATCCGCGAGCACCTCGCGTACGATCCGACCCAGAGCCACGCCGCGAGCCGTCTGCAGGATCGGTACTCGATCCGTTGCGCCCCCCACGTCATCGGCGTCCTCCTCGATGCCTTGCCCTGGATGCGGCGCACGCTCGAGGTCGAGCTCAACAGCGTCAACGACAACCCGCTCATCGATCCCGACTCGGGCGACGTTCTCCTGGGCGGCAACTTCTACGGTGGGCACGTCTGCTTCGCCATGGACGCGCTCAAGGCGGCGGTGGCCAACCTCGCCGACCTCCTCGAACGGCAACTCCTGATGATGTGCACCTCGGCCTTCAGCGGCGGCCTTCCCGCCAACCTGGTGGCGCTCACCGGCCCCGAAAGGGTCGTCCACCACGGCTTCAAGGGGTTGCAGCTCACGGCCTCGGCGCTCACCGCCGAGGCGCTCAAGCTCACCATGCCGGCCAGCGTCTTCAGCCGCTCCACCGAGTGTCACAACCAGGACAAGGTGTCCATGGGCAGCATCGCCGCGCGCGACGCCCTCCGAGTCATCGAGCTCACCGAGACCGTGGCCGTCATCTGCCTGCTCGGCACCTGTCAGGCGGTGGATATCCGGGGGCCGGAGACAGCGCACCGGCGCACCCAGGAGGTTCACGCCGCCGTTCGAGCCCTGGTGGCCCCCACGCTCGCCGACCGCCGCCAGGACGGGGACATCACCGCGCTCCTCCACGAGCTGCGCGAGGACCGTCTGCCCCTCGGCCCCCTCGGCGAGCCGTGATTGATCGGGCGGAAACGCTGCCGCCTGAGCGATCCTTAGCACAGGAGGCAACACTGCTGGAGCTAGCGGGTGGGCACATAGGCAAATCGAAGGGGGAATGGTTTCGCGCCCGCCGAGAGGCCGCCGCCGTCATCGAGGGCTGGCGACACCACTACAACCAAGTCCGCCCACATTCGAGCCTCAACTACTTGACACTGGTCCAGGGTGTATCGCAAGAGCGCGTGCCCGGGGCCGGACGTTGCGCCGCGCGTTCCGGTGAGCGGCGTCCCCATGGTCACGCTCTTGTCCGTGCCGACCTGGCAGTGCTGGATGACATTAACGGGATCGCATTGTCTAAGAGGGAATCTGAAAAGCCGCTCACCGGGCACGAAACCAGCCGCATCCAGCACCCGACGATTGTGCGGGATATCCTCACCCCCAGCCTCTCTCCTGGAAAGGAGAGGGAGCCGGAAGCATCAATCGCCGCCACGCAACTTCCGACGCCCGTCTCGGTTCCGGAGAGGGGCGTCGGGTGAGGTTGCATTCTCCGGTCGCTGCTCTTTACACATCACGCGGCCAATCCGAACATGCTCCGAACCTTTTCAGACGCCCTCTAAGACGCTATCCAACTCGGGCGCGCCGACGTCGCCCTAACATCGCCAGTACCGCCAGCGAGAGGAGCTCACTTCCTGCCTCCGCCTTGGTCCGAGAGCCCAAATTGCAGCTGCAACCGCTGGACGAAGCTTTGGTGCTCCCGGCGTCGAGAATAGCGGCGTCGTCTTGCCCAGCGTCCTTTGGGGATGCTTCCGGCGCCCCCACATCGGACGACGTCGCGACGTCATCGGTGTTGCGGCCGTCGAGACGACCTAGGGTGGCGTCGTGCGGGGAGAGGCATCCGGTGCACCTGCGTCCCTTGTAGCTCCATCCGCGTTCCCGGCGTCCGGCGCACCGGCGTCGGGACAGTTCATCTGGCCGGAGTTGACGATGAAGTTGCGGAACAAGACTGAAGAGCCTCCGCCCGGCGTACTTCGGTATTCAATCGAGGACCACGCCCCAAGGTACGGGGAGACCGGCACGCTCGTGTTCGCAGCAGTATAAACGGGGGTCCACCCTCCTCCGGTCGTGGCGGAAAAGGCTGTTTCGGTATCTCCTGTTCGCGTAAGACGCATTGTTCCCTGCGTGTCAGTGGTGGTGACGTTCGGGAATGGTTGGAATTGGGTTCGAATGCTCAAGCGGCTTCGCGGACGTAGAAGTTCAACATTCCACCGTGCCGAGACCGGCAGACGACCTTGCCGCGCGCCCCTTTCTCACGCGTCGAGCCGGTCTGCCTCTCAATCAGCTGCCCGCCCAGCCCCTGATGAAGCCGTTCCCTATGATAGTGGGCCATGAATTCCTTGAGCACGTAGCGGAGATGTCGCTCACCGAAAAGCACCTCTCTTCTTCGACGTCGTCGAGCTTGCGCTGCAGCCGATCGTTGATCGCGGCGGCGATCATCACGATGATGAACTGCAACGTCATGGGCCGCATTGATGGCCAGACTGCCCGCACCTGGCCCGCTTCCAAGCTCCCAATTTCCGCGAATTTCTGACAAAATTCTGGCGACGATTTGTTGGGCACCACGGGTCATCGAGCTCACCGAGACCGTGGCCGTCATCTGCCTGCTTGGCACCTGTCAGGCGGTGGATATCCGGGGGCCGGAGACAGCGCACCGGCGCACCCAGGAGATTCACGCCGCTGTTCGAGCCCTGGTGGCCCCCACGCTCGCCGACCGCCGCCAGGACCGGGACACCACCGCGCTCCTCCAAGAGCTGCGCGAGGACCATCTGCCCCTCGGCCCCCTCGGCGAGCCCTCATGACCGACTTTGCAGCCTTGGCCCCGGGCCTCCGTCCGCGAAAATCGCACGTAGGGCCGCGCGGTCGACCTTGTCGTGCGAGCCGCGGGGCAATCGAGCGAGCACCAAGATGGATCGTGGCAGCTTGTAGCTCGCCAGTCGTTCGGCCAGGAAGGCCCGCACCACGGTCTCGTCGAGTGAAGCGCCAGGCTCGGGTTCCACGGCTGCGGCAAGGGCCGGCTCGCCGAAACGCGTGTAAGAGAAGGCCGCCGCTTCGGCCACGCCGGGCAGCGTCCGCAGGGCCTCTTCAACCTCGAGCGACGAGAAGCGCTTGCCGCCCACCTTGAGCACGTTGTCCCGTCGGCCGAGCAGGCGAAAGCCATCGTCGCCGGCAGGCTCGGCGGCGTCGTCGGTGGCAAGCCAGGCGTCCTGCGCCGCGCTCGCCCACGGGGACTGAACCTCGATGGCCGATGTTTCAGCGTCGATGCGCCAGCGCACGCCGGGCATCCCTCGGTAGGGCGCGGGCCATGCGCGGAAGGCGACGCCACCAAGCTCGGTCGACCCGTAGAAGTCGTGCACGGGCGTTCCGAATCGAGCTGCGAAGGCCTCAGCAACCGCAGGGTCGAGCGGGGCGCCGGAAGACACGTAGACCGTCGCGGATGGCTGCCCGATTGGGCGCTGGGCGGCGCGCACCAGAAAGCGATAGTGGGTCGCGGTGCCGACGACTAGATCGGGGCGATATTTCTCCAGCAGCTCGACCATGGCCGGCCCGGTGAGCTCCGTGGCGAGCACGGTCTCGGCGCCTTGCACGAGTGGTAGAATCAGCCCGTAGAAGAAGCCAAGCAGATGGTAGGGAGGCACAAACGACAGAACCCGACTGTGCTCGCGCAGAGCCAGCACCGACGCGAGCGCTTCCGCTTGGCGGTAGATCTGAAAGCCGCGCTTTTCGATGATCTTGTTTTCGCCGGTGCTCGCGGAGGTCAAGAGCGACGCGAACGGTTCATGGTCGACGGGCAGCCTCAGCCAGTCGGGCGATGCCGTGGCCGGGACGCTGGCCGCGAGGGCATCGCCGAGGGCGATGCGGTCGTCCATGACAGACCCTCGATCGGCATAAATGCGAATGGCGGGGTGGGTTCGGCGAACGACTTCAGCCTCGCGCTTGAGCCCCGGGTCGATGATCAGAACCTGGCGGTGTGCCGCCCAACCGGCCAGCAACGCGGCCAACAGCCAGCCCGGCTGCGCGAAGGCAACGCCGATCGGCACGTCGCTCGCGGCAACCATGTTGCGCAGGGACTCAGCCGCCCCCAGAATCTGGCCGGCGGTCCATTCGCGGTCCCGGGCGCGAAAGAGAGTCCGGCCGAGGTCGCAGGTGAGCGACGCCAACAGGCGTGCTCGGCCTGACCGATCGTTCTGCTCCATTGTGCAGCGACGCTAGCGTGCATTCTCTGCCGTCGCAACCTCAATGGGAGAGCGCGCCCCCGAGGGTCAACAAGGTGGATAGGGATTTCAAGCGCCATTTTCCTTCACATGCACGAGAAAACGCCGATTACAGAGATTACATAGACTACATTCACCTGCACTCACGAACGAGGCCACGCGGCGCCGACCTGCCGCCGCGTGTGGGTGCAGTTCCTGCGCGGCATCGGTGTCTTCCATTCGACGATCGTCACATGATCAGAGTTCGAGGTGGAACCTGACCCCAACGAACTTCGCGGGGCCACGATCTTTGTTGTAGGCGGGGTTCACTACGTACTGACCGTCGACTGAAACCCACATCTCACCGAAAACTCTCGCCGCGTAGAATGCTTCGCTGATTTGCTCAAGGCCGTAGTTGAGCTGTCCGTCACCGATGAAGAAGCCGAGTCCCCCGGCAGAGAGGTAGTCGCGATGCGCGTCGGAAAGACCATTGAGCGCGTACGCGAAACCGAGCGTGTCGTCGGGGCGCCGCCAAAGTTTGCCTTTGGTGGTGGCTCCCGCGGTGAACGAGCGCTCAATCTCGGCGTAGGCGTAGGTTTCCGTCCGGCCATCGTTATAGCTGAAGCGCGCGAACAGCCCTGCGTCTTGGGTCACGGCTTGCTCGACGCCGATGCCCAATGCGAACTTGGATTGATTTCTTCTCACATTCGCAACGGACGGAACGCCACCAGTCTGCACGGCGGCCGCAAGCGCATCGCGAAAGCTGCCCATCCGGGCGTAATTGTGAAATCCATCCAGCCTGACCTTGCCCGGCTTGCCGAGGATGGTGTGATCGTGCTCGACTTCCGCGACGTCGCCATAGTGGGCGATGATGTCGTAGTCGAGCGGGAGTCCGTTCGATTCTTTGGGTTGCGCGAAGCGACCGAGCCTGAAGGCCCAGGCATCATGGAAATACTCGATTGCCGCGCCGAGGGTGTAGCCACGCGAGTTGGCCGCGAAATCGGAAGCGCCGTAGGTCCAGAGCGCCCAGTTCAGGAAGGATGTGCGCGCGTCGTGGGCGTATGAGTTGGCGTCGAAGATGTCGGTCACGGCAAGAAACCCGACGGTCAGAGCTAACCTGCGGCTGGCCACCGTGGTGGCAAATTGATTGGGGGCCGCATCAACGGAGAGTGTCGAGCCTCCCAGGTTGAGCGTCTGCCGAAGAAAGAGCCGCGCCAGATAGGGCGTCGGCGTTGGACCACCGCTCTTCTGGTTTTCGCCGTTAGAGAAGCCTCCCATGCCTGTGAGCTTCGATATCTCCCGGCTCTGGATCACTTCGGGGTTGAAGATGATCTCGGCCTGCGTCCAGGGCCGGTAACCAAGGAACAGGGTTGCGGTCAGGGTGTATCCCGTTTCGGAGTCGGTCGCGAGGCTGTTGGGACCGGAATACAAGGCTCTTAGAGAGGGCTTGTGCTGCCAGATGTAGGTTGCTTGAAAATTGGCCAGCCAGTTTGCCGCATCGAACGGCGAGTAGAGCGGCCCCCACTTTTGGGCGCGGGCCGGAGCCTCGGCACTTGCGTCGGCAACCATGGCAGCCTTGGGCGCAGCGCTTGCCGCTTCATCGTCCCGCGAGGATTCTGCGCCGGCATTCATTGTCGTGGCTAGGACCGCGGACAAGGCGAGCAAGACCATCTCAGATCCACGCTTTCTTGAGGAGCCACATCTTCACGGCCTGGGTGAGCAGGACGTAGAGGAACAAGGTTGCGAGGAGCAATGGCCAGTAGAGACCTGGCAATGTTGCGAACCCCAGGGCCGCCGCGAATGGCGAGAACGGAAGCCAAACCCCGACCGCCATGATCCCAAGGCTGGTCAGGATGAGCGGCGCGCTCGCGCGACTCTGGACGAACGGCAGACGGTTGGTACGGATCGGCTGGCCATCGACGGCGCTAAAGTCGACGCCCGCTTTGGAGCGACCGAAGCTCAACGTGAGCTCGGTGAGGCCATGGACCTTACAATGGGGAATGGCGACACCGTCGCCATTGCCGGTCGAGCTCAGGCGCTCTCTTTCCAGCAATGCCTCGAAGAGATGGTTGGGATCGAAGCCGGTGGAGGCGAGCGGGCGGCAAAGCTCGGCCAGCACATCGTCCGCCGTGGAGCCGGACAGGTTCGCAATGACAGCCGATGGCCGTAGATAGTCGATAATCCTCATGCTGCGTCTCGCATTCTCGCGGCGACAGGCCGGTGCGAGACGCGCCAACTGGATCAGATCGGGGAGGCTCTGATTCGCTCGTGGCGACGCTCGCCTAGACGTCCAGGTCCGCGAATTCTTGGGTTGATATTGGTACTCGGAGGGTCCATCTCGCTTTCGCCGGTTCCATCCGGCCCCGACCAGTGCGGGTCGGTTTGTCTACTCGCTACTTGGTTGGATTGAAGTCACTCACTTGGGGAAGGCTCCGTTGATGCGGCACTTTGCCCTTACGCTCCGTCCGATCCTTGGCAGGCGCGCTGCTCATGTTGATGATTTGCGCAAGACGCCGACCGAGATGAATGGCGCGGCGGCCAACACGGACCGTGACCGGCCCATCGAAGGGCGCGAGGCTCTCAAGCACAATCGGAGCGCCGGCGCAGAGTCCCTGGCTGTTCAGGTAATTGATGGCTTCGGAGTCTTCGCTGGTGATACGCGAAATCTCTCCAGAGCTCCCTGCGGGCAGGTCAATGAGTGGAGTGTCAGCAAGCTTCGGCCAAGTGACGTTCTTGGCAGGGATCGAGTGGCCGTGCGGATCGACCGTGGGGCGACCGAGCATGACATCAAGCTTCTCCTCGAACACTTCATCGACGGTTGGCTGCATGAGCAGGGCGCGCTCATGGGACTGCTTGAGATCGAATCCCATGACCCTGTTCAGGAACACCTCCAGCAACCGGTGTCGCCGCACGACACGCAGCGCTTGGTGGAGCCCCTCAGGAGTCAGTTCCGCGCCTTGGTACGGCTCGAGACGCACCAGTTTCTTCTGCGCGAGGTTCTTGAGCATGCGGCTTGCCGCAGCAGAGCTGACGCCAACCCGCGCAGCCACGTCACCCGTGTCGGCCTGCTGGCCATGGTTGGTCAGGAGCAGAACCGCATGCAGGTACAGGTCGATCGACCTGGCACGTTCGTTTTGGGGTACGCGTTTCACCATGAGTTAGGCGAAAAGTTAACAGATGGTAAGATAGCGTCAACCAGTTTGTATCGAGTTCGTGTCGAAGAAGGTGTTCGGCGAACAGGTCGGTGCGGCCACCGGATCGACCCACGACCACCTGAAAGCCGTATCGAGTGCAATACCCAGGCCGACCACCTTGGTTGTTCCACAGGGAAGGTCTTAGTCGAAGCAGTGATGGGCGATCTCTTCCGAATGACGGGCCTTTGTCAAACAGGCCCGGAGCGAGCTCGGCACTTCCCGCCCACGACAGCGATCTAGATCCGGCGCGAAGCGACGGGCAAGGTCCTGCTGCCAGCGTGCACGAAGAACAGTATCTCGGTATCCAGACTCGTTGAGCTCGAGCTCGACAAGGCGCTGAAGGACCGCCTCGCACTCGCCTGAGCTTGCGGGATGACGATTGCATCCGCAGGCGACCACCGCGATGACAAGAGAAATCCAGCGCCAGAAGTGCATGTTTGTCCCTACCTGAAGAAGTGGACACGTATGGGTGGAGACCTTGCGACGATTGGCTGCCCCGTCCCATCGCGTGCGGGCTCGAATCGCGTCCGCAGTGCACACAGGCGCGCGGCGGCGCCGAATCCAAAGCCTGGGTCGCTGAGAATATCGACCTTGTCGGCCCGGCCGTCAGCGCGCACGCTGGCTTGCAGTACCACGGTCTGTTCGTTGACCTGGTCGGCATCGGCTTCGGCTGGCCAGGGGCAATTCCATCCGGACTGATCGAGCAAGACCGAACGCGCCCGACTCGGAGCGCCGGTTGGCGCGCCCTTGCTCGCCTCGGGTGCCACGCCACCAAGGGCAGCCTTGCGGCTGGTTCCGGCGCTGGTCGTGGTGCCGCCTGAATAGGAATTGCCCGACCCGACGATGAACACCATGTCCGTGAAATCGGCCGGCGCCGGCGCCGCGGCCACGATCTGCCCCGCCTGTGCGGGCGGTGTCGCGCGAGCTGTTTGCGCGCGCGGCGTCCGAGAAGATCGTGAAACCGCGAGTTGGGGCGTCTCCGGTGCGGACGCGGGAGGTGGCGGCGTGGGTGGTGGTGGAGGCGTCACCTCAACCGCACGCTCCATCGCGATGGCCTCGTGAATGCGCGCGGCCATCTCCGCGCTCCACGGACCGAGCGAGGTCCCGAGGTGGCTCACCAGCGCGAACGCGCCCCCATAGAGCGCCAGCACCACCACGCCGCCTGCGGCCAGACGTTTCCAGCGGCCGGCAGGTTCGGCCAGAAAAACCAGATCCACGATGCGCGGTGAACGGGCCACGGGTTGGGTCAACGAAGCATAACCCATGAAAGATGCCTCACTGCTTCTGCTGCTCGTCCGGCAGCGCGCCGAATGCCACCCGGGTCAGCCCAGCGCCCTTCAGTAGATCGAGTACGTGGATTACCCGACGGTGTGGGACGTCGCCGTCGGCTTGGATGACCGCGCGCAGATCCCGGTCGCCGGCCAGCGCCGCGCGCGCCTGGTCCCCCAGCGCCTCGTCATTGGGCAGAGCGGCGCCGTTGACCAGCATGGGGCCGCGTACAGGCACGATCACCGACAGCACGACCTGCACCTCTTCGCCATGGGCCGCGTGCGGCAGATCGAGCGGCACCGCCGGGGTCACGATGATCTTCGCGGTCACGATAAAGATGACCAGCAGCACCAGCATCACATCCACCAGCGGCGTGACATTGATGCCGGAGATGATTCCGTTCGCCGCTTGCCCGCTAGACGCCGCCATCGGTCACCTCGCGTAGCCGAAGCGCTTGTTTCGGCCCTCGTCGAGCATCGTCCGCAATGTACGCAAGCACCAAGTTGGTGAGCACCTCGGCCCCAAAGAGCAACGAAGTCACCCGCCGTTGAAGATAGTTGTAGGCCGCCACCGCGGGCAACGCGACCAGGATACCCACCGCGGTCGCGACCAGGGCCTCGGCGATGCTAGACATCACGGCTTGCGACGCCACTTGACCTGCGGCCGCGGCGTGGCCAGGCGCGGAGTGGCCTAGCTCTTCGAAGGCATGGATAACACCCACGACCGTTCCGAAGAGTCCCACGAAGGGAGCGTTGTTGCCCACGGTCGCCAAGAAGGCGAGCCAACGCTCGAGCCGGCCGCGTTCGAGGGCGGACGCGCTTTGCATGGCCTTCTCGGCTGCCTCGGTGCCGCGTTCGGCGAGGCGCAGGCCCGCGTCCGCCACCCGCGCCGCCACCGCCGGACTGGCTTCGAGCACGCGCCGTGCGCTCGGGAAGTCGCCACTTGCCAGGTGCTCATCAAGCTCGCGCGCAAGAGATTCGAGATCGCCACCGCGCCGACGCAGGTAGAGCCAACGTTCGACGGCCAGCACAAGGCTGGCCATCGACAGCGCCCCAAGGAACCAGAGGACCCAGCCCGCGCCCGAGGCGAGCAAGATCCGCTTGACCGTTTCAATGGTGCTCATGCCACACCTCACTTGGGCGACGGATAGTGTCGGTCCACGTAGCAAAGCCCATCCGAATTGAGGTGGCCCTGGGTACTTTGATTGTAGGTCGCGAAATCATAGTAGTCGTTGAGGCCCGACACGCTTTGCGCATCGAAGGCCATGGGCCCCTTGAACTGGGTGTGAACATCGGTGGGCGGGGCGATGCAATAGCGCCAGTAGAGTGAATTGCCCGCCGGGTCTTTGTACGCCGGGGCATACGGGATCCCTTTGGTCAGCTCCAGCGTCACGGTTGGATACACGCCACTTTGTCCCTGCCCCGCAACCGTCGCCGCGTATTGGTCGAAGTGCGCCGGCGAATCGTGGAGCACGCTGTCCCAGAACGGATGGTCGGTGTGAACCGTGACCTGCGCGATGACGTATGTGTCGGCCTTGAAGAAAATGCCACGCTCGGACTCTTCGCCCGAAAGCGGTGCGCCGCCGTTGTCGGGGTTCTGGCAGTTCACGTACGACGTGGGCGACTTGTAGCACAGATGGAAATTGACGCTTTGGCCGGTTTGCGGCCAGCCGGCATACTCGGTCGCATAGTAGCTGCTGGGGGCCCCGGGCGTCGTGCAGGTGGCGTCGCTGCCCTTGAAGGTCGCGGTGCCAACATAAAGGACCACGCAACCGCTATTGGCCATGTCCTGGTAGTCGGTCAAGCCGGCACTGTCGAGGTTCACATTCATGGCACCCGCGGCCGCCGGGATCAGGTCGAAACCGAAGGAGTAGGGAACACCACCGCTGGTATCGAAGGTCGCGCTATTACCCGCTGGGTAGTTCTGGTGCGAGAGCGCAGCGATGGGAACGGCTTCCTCGCCCGGGCCACCTTTGCCTGGAAGGTAGGACTGATCGCTGTGAGCCAAGTCGATGGCCCAAGGGCCGGTCACCTTTGCCACCATGGGCTCCGTGCAAGATTGGTCCCCCGGCCTGATGTTGGGACCGCTCGAAAGCGTGATGTTGTCGACGGTGACCAAGAGACGGGTGAAATGGACGTCCCACCCATCGACGAACGCGGGATCGCCGTCGTTGACGGGTGGAAACGGGTAGCCGGTGAGCGCCAAGACCTCGCCCGAGGCGGAAAAGAGCACGCCGCCCGGTCCTGGATCCGAGGGTGGCGTGAAGGTCTGCAGCGCAAGCGCGCCGGTGCTCGGCGTGGGCCAGGTGGTGGCGGGCGCGGCGCTGCTAGCGCAAGTCACGGGCTGTGAGCTGCTGCTGGAGCAAGACCCGAGTGCGACGGCCGTTGCCACGAGCCGGCTTGCACTAGCGATGATTCTGATTCTCTGTGTTCGCATCGTTGTCTCCTTTGTGTCCTTCGTTCAAAGCAAGTCGGTCCAAGAAAAGCTGTAGGGGGCCGTTTGGTGCAGGTTGGTGTAGAGCTGGAATCCCGTGGGTGAATACCCGGCGCTGCCCGGACTGTCGCTGAAGGCGTAGCCACCCGTTGTCGCGTCCACCGGCAACTGACCGAAGTCGACGCCGGCGAAATAGCTGCGTGGATCGATCCGCAACGACAAGCCACCCGTGGTTTGAATTGAGACGGCGTCGATGGGCGTGACGATGCGAGCCTTGCAGATCGGATCGCCTCCTGCCGCGCCGGAGCTTGCTGATTGATGGTTAGAGCTGATGGTGACGGCCCCGGTGAAAGGGAAAGTCGCCCCGGCCTGCGTCGCCGTGCCAGCCACGACCAGGATCGGCGTGGGGTCGACCGTGGCGTTGATGTCCCCACCGGTCAGCCACACCTGCCCGATCAGCGCTGTAGGCTCGGTGATGCCGTGGGCTTTCGCCGGGAACATCTGCAATCCCGGATTCAACAAATCAACATCTAGCCCCGAGGTTTCTTGGGCGACGTAGGTGCCGGTCAAGTAGCAGCCCGTGGCTTGACCGCCCGAGATGGGGCGGCTCTCGTCCAGGTACACAGCGCCGATGTGGAGCTTGGCCTGATTGAGAACCACGTCCCAACCTGCACTGCTCGTGAAAGCCAGCGGTTGTCCCGCCGTGGCGTCTGCTGGTCCCGCCGCCGCCACCTGAAAATCCACGGTAACACCGCCGGTCTGGCCGACGCAGCCAGGGGCGAGGACAATTGCCCATAGGGCGAACCACGGCTTTTGCATCAACCCCCTCCGAAGTTGAAGCCCAGGGTAAGAAACAGGGCCCGCGGTGGCCCGGCGGCGAAGGTCCTATCAGGCACCAGCGTCGGTTGCGCCTGGCTGTGAAAATCGGATGCGTAGTTGTACTCTCCCAATCGGTACTGCGTGTCGAGGAGGTTGGTCGCCGAAAAGCGAAGCTGGTAGTTGGCCCATTCCGCCGAGGCCGAGGCTTCAATGGTGAAGATGGTGCTACTGACCTCGCCGTAAGGCAGCGGT
>Ga0265342_10000719_pt1 | contig 34244 bp, 30 predicted proteins | sample 4CB327metaG_FD_203125 | JGI IMG/M metagenome (GOLD analysis project Ga0265342, IMG submission 203125) | Rhizosphere microbial communities from Carex aquatilis grown in University of Washington, Seatle, WA, United States - 4-CB3-27 metaG | ecosystem: Host-associated > Plants > Roots >... | reverse complement strand
CCTTCGGTCTTTGCGACCGGGGTCGGTGGACGATCTGCCGAGCCCGCTCCCGACCCCTGCAGTGAATCACATACAAGGGTCGGGGTGAGGAGGTTAAGGTCAAGGGGGGGAGCTCTGTAGTTCGCGAGCCCTCTCATCATCGCTGTCCCCTCACCCAACCCTCTCCCCCGCGGCGGACCGCAGAGGAGAGGCTTTCGGTAGCCTCGGCGCGACTCGAAACACATGGACACATCGCTCTACTTCGTCATGGGACGCATTATCAGAGGGAGAGGGCAGGCCTTGCGAGAGTTGCTGTCCGCGAGTGATCTACTCCTTCGGCAACGTGCACCGCTGCTGCACGATCTCTTCGCCGCGGCCGCAGCTCCGCTTGGCATCGCTGCAGCTGTCGCCGATCGGATCGCCGGCGGGGTAGCGCGCCGCGATCTTGCAGATGTGCTCGGCCAGCGTGCAGATGTTGCGCGCGAGCAGGCGGACGCGCGCACAGTCGGGCTCGGCCTGTGACTGCTCGGCCTCCAGCGTGCGGCTCTGCCCGTCAACGACCTCGCGGATTGCCTCGACCTCCTGGAGATCGGCGGGTGTAGCCGCCGACCGCGGGGCGGTGGTTGCGGGCTGCGCCATCTCGGGGGGCACAGAGCTGGCGCAGCCGGCTCCGAGGACGATTGTCGCGAGCAACGCGAGCTGGTAGAGGCGCTGGAACGCCGCGCGGTCGCCGCGCTCGATCGCGGTCAGCATCGGCGCTCCTCGTCGAGCGATTGCGGGTCGGTGAAGGTCACGGCGCTGCCCCCGAAGGGGTAAACACACAGTAGGAGGGCAGGGCGCAGCGCTTCTGCGTTGCGCCCCAGGGCGCATCCTAGTCGTTTCCGCGCGCCAGGGATTGCCTCTTCGAGGCACCCTCGAATCAGCCGTCAGCCGTCACCCGTCACCCGACTCAGCCACCTTCTGCGTCCTCGACGGCGATGGCGTCGATCTCGGCGTTGAGCAGGCAGTCTTCCTCGCTGCGCAGGTCCATGAGCAGCGCATCGGCGCCAGCGCGCACGCTCTCGATCACGCGCGCGCGCGGCTGCACCTCGTGGCCCAGCGCCGACATCGCCGAAGCGAGCGTGGCGCGCTGGCGCCTGTGACCAGCCTCGATCTCTGCGTGCAGCATCGACCCGCAACCGATCACGTCGCTGAGTGCGGTGGCCAGGATGCGCTCCTCGAAGTCCATGTACTCCTCGAATGCCTCGTACAGCTCTCGCGCGTGAGCACACAGCGGCTCGAAGTCCCGGTCCGACTTGGTCGCGTGCTCCGCGTAGTGGATCGTCTCGTTGGCGAGCCCGCGGAGCTCGTCGTGGCACGAAAGGATCGCGTCGCGCGCGTCACTCGATGACAGCTCTTCCCCCATCGTCGTTCTCATGTCCGCACCTCACCCCGTGGAAGGTCACTAATTCGATTGCGGGCAATGTTAGGACGATTGGTTGGGGCTCGTCAGCTGTGAAGTGGCTCGTTTACGCAACTTCCTCGCGCGCGAAACCGTTTCTTGACCGAGTTGGCGCTTTTGTACCGTTCAACCGAAGAAATCGGGTCCGCGTTGTCGGGGGTACAACGGGCCCGATTGCGCGCGCAATCGCTCGAGTCCACTCGATTGCAGGGGAATGTGAGGGGGCCGAACCAGATGTCGCAGCCCCGGCGTCGTTGCCTAGCGCACGAGCAGCCGCCGGGTCATGGCGGGCGAGCGAGCGACCTCACGGATCAGCGCCGCGAAGGTCTGGTCTGGCGCCGCCGCGAAACGGCTCGTGATGTCGTTCACCACGCAACTATCGAGGGCGGGCAGCGAGGTGATCGCCGGCAATCCGTAGTGCAGGAAGCTCTGCGCGAGGCAGGCGGTGAAGGTGTGGCTCTGCGCGATCTTGCGCGAGAGGTCGACGCCTTCGGCGACGGGCTGATTGCCGAACGCGGGCGGCAGGATGGTCGAGCTATCGATCGGCTGGCCCTGCTCGTCCCGCGCGCGCATTCGCCCGATGATGTCGTAGTGCCCGAGCGCCACGCCATGAGGATCGGTGCGCCGGTGACAGCCACTGCAGTCGGGTAGCGCCATCCGCTGCCTTGCCGCCGCATCCTGCGTCCACGTCAAGCTCGCGCGGGCGATTGCGTATTCTTCTGATGCGATCGAATCGGGGGGCGACGGGAGGATGTCGCAAGCCACACGGTCCGCGACGGCGAATCCGCGTGATAGGAGGCTTCCGATGTCGGGTCGCGCGAGTGCAGTGATGAACGCCGCGCGCGTGAGCACGCCGGCACGCTCATCGGCGGGTAGCTCGACGCGGACGAAATCGGTGGCGGTGGCGCCGGCTGGCACAGGGATGCCGTACACGATGATCGCGAGGTCGGCGTTCACGAAGCGGGCCGTCGAGGTCAGCATGTCGCCCAGCTGGCCTCGCCACAGGGCCTCGTCGAGGAACATCTGCGATTCGGTGGCCATGGCGTCCTCGAGCGCCGCCGAAAAGGCCGGCACGCGGAGGGGGTCGATCACGACATTGCTCAGCAGGTTGATTCTGAGATGGCTGGAGACCTATCGCTCTTACCCGGTGAGCAGCACCTTGCCGCCCGCGCCGCTCTCGGCCAGCTTCTGCGCCTGGCCCGCTTCGGCGAGCGGAAAGCGCCGGACGATCGGGATCGACAGCTTGCCCTCGGCGACCGCGCCGGCCAGCTGGGCGAGCCGCCGTGAATCGGCGTGGGCCATGATGGCGCGGACCACCAGGCCGCGTTCCCGCGCTCCCTTGGGCTCGCCGACCACGCTGCCGATCGTACCGCCCGCCTTCAGCTTGCCAAGCAGGAGCTGCGTGGTCTCACCGCCCACGGTATCGGCGATGGCGTCGAGCGGCGGCAGTCGCGCGACATCGGCCTCGTCGTCGAGCGCCACGACCTGGTCAGCGCCCAGGCTCGCCGCCTCGCCTCGGTGCTTGGCGCGGATGCCCGCGAGCACCCGGGCGCCGGCGGCCTTGGCGGCGAACACGGCGACGCGGCCAGTGCTGCCGGTTGCGCCGGTCACCAGCACCTCCGCGCCGCGGCTCGGCCGGACGGCATCCTCCATCAGCTGCGCGCCGGTGAGCAGCACCAGCGGATAGGCGCCAGCGTCGACCAGATCCATCCCGGCCGGCAGCGCGGTCCAGGCCTCGGTGGGGCCGACGACCAGCTCGGCATAGGTGGCATTGACGCGCCCCATGACCCGCGCCCCGACCGCGAACCCGGTGACGCCCGGCCCGACCGCGACCACCGTGCCCGATGCGTCCCGTCCCAGGATCGCCGGCAGCTGCAGCGGCATGTACGCATGGTAGGCGCCACTGCGGAGCTTCCAGTCGATCGGATTGATGCTGGCGCCGGCCATCCGCACCTTGATTTCGTTCGGCCCCGCTGTCGGCTCGGGCACGTCGCGCAGCTGGAGGCGGTCGACGTCACCATAGGCGGTCAGGAGGACAGCTTTCATTCCCCCGATCTAGCGCATGGCGGCGGGCGGCGCCCGCGCGGGCGTGTGTCTTTCAGACACGTCCTAAGGATGTGGGCAAAGACTCATCCCGTCGTGTTTTGCTCGAATAGAGCAAGCGGGCGGAGGGCATGCAGAGATGACCCGTTTTCGAGGGCTCGCGCCACTACTAGCTGGGGATAGAGACGACGCGGGACGGGAGATCAAAGAAGGGGGAAGGGGCGCATCGCCAGCGCGGGTGGCGTGGCGGGCGATGGGTGATGCGGGGCGGGACATCGGCGCCGGCGCGGACTAGATCCGCGGCCGGCGCCGGTGGCCGCTTGGTGCCCAACCCTCCCGCGATCGTCACGGCGGCGTGACTGATTTGCGTCCGCTCGAACGATGTGCGCGGCGCCAGGCCCCGGGCGATTCGCCCACGGTGCGGCGGAACGCGCGCGCGAACGCCGCCTCGTTCTCGTAGCCGACCTCGAGCGCGACATCGATGACCTTGGCGTCGCTGTTGCGCAGCAGGCCCGCCGCCAGTTGCATGCGCCACTGGGCCAGGTACTGCATGGGCGGCTGGCCGATCAGATGCGCGAATCGCTCGTGCAGGGTCGAGCGCGAGATCGCTGCCTCGTCGGCCAGCCGCTCGAGCGTCCAGTCCTCCGCGGGCCGGGAGTGCATCAGCGCCAGCGCGCGCCCCACGCCCGGGTCGCGCAGGCCGGCGAGCCAGCCGGTCTGATCCTGCGGCAACTCGTGCGCGTAGTGCCGCAACACCTCGACGAACAGCATCTCGCTCATGCGCTCGAGCACCGCCTCGCCGCCCGGCCTCCGGCGGTTCGATTCCTCGACCAGCGAGCGCATGAAGCTGGCGATCCACGAGCGCCCGTCGCTGGCCAGCTCGGGGATGCGCAGCACGCGCGGCAGCGACGCCAGCAACGGGTTGAACGGCTTGGTGTCGAATCCCAGGAACCCGCACACGATCGTGGTGCGGTCGCCGCCGCCACCGTCGAGCAGCGCCGTGGTCGGCCCCTCGCGGTTCACGTTGATCGCGAACGGTAGCTGGGGCGGCCGGGGCGCGAAGAAGAGGCCGGGATCGACCTTCTTCGCACGCAGCCCGGGCGCGCTGGAGATCACGTGGTGGTCCCCCTGCGGGAAGATCACGATGTCGCCTTCGTGCAGGCGCACCGGCTCCTCGCCTGCGATCGCCGCCCAGCACGAGCCGCGTGCGACCACGTGAAACTCCATGAGGTGATCCACGCCGGGGAGGATCGCGGGGATGATCAGCTTCGACTCGGGCGTTTCGGCGACCCAGGGATCGGAGCCCTCGACGTAGAAAAAAATCGCGCCGCGCAAGCGGATCGCGCGCAGGAGATCGGAGAGGGTGTCGGCGCTCATCGGGGTCCTCGGGGTGGTGCGGCGCCAGGCGCCGCCGGACGAACGGCACAATTTCCCGGACGGGCGGCGGGGCGTCAAGCTGGGCGTGTCGGGCATGGTTCGTGGCGTGGGAATGAGCCCACGCGAGAACCCGAAAGGAGACCACCATGCCCATTTCAACGACGAATCTCGTGCCGACGGCCGGCACGACGACGGCTCGAGCCGCCGGTCCCGGGGTTGCCGTCGCGGCGCCGGACTACGGCGCCATCAAGACCCGCCAGCAAGCGACCTGGTCCTCAGTCGACTTCGGCCGCATCGGCGTGCGACTGCAGATCGTGGGCGAGTCGCTCTGTGAAGCGGTCGACCTGCGCGCGGGAGAGAAGGTCATCGATGTCGCCGCCGGCAACGGCAACGCGTCGCTCGCGGCCGCGCGCCGCTTCGCCGATGTGACCTCCACCGACTACGTAGCAGCGTTGCTCGATCAAGGGCTGCGCCGCGCCGACGCCGACGGACTCTCGATCACCGCGCGGCTCGCCGACGCCGAGGACTTGCCGTTCGAGGACGGCACGTTCGACGTCGCCCTGTCGACGTTCGGCGTGATGTTCGCGCCCAATCCACCGCGCGCCGCCGACGAGATGTTGCGCGTGGTCAGACCGGGCGGGCGCATCGGTCTCGCGAGCTGGACGCCCGACGGATTCGTGGGCCAGCTGCTGCGCGTCGTCGGTCGCTTCGTCCCGCCGCCCGCGGGTGTCGCGCCGCCGACGGCGTGGGGAACCGAGACCCGCATCGTCGAGCTGTTCGGGCCCTACGCGCGCGACATTCACACGCAACGGAAACCCTACGTCTTCCGTTTCCTCTCGGCCGCGCACTGGATCCAGATCTTCCGCGCCTTTTATGGACCGGTGAACCGAGCGTTCGCGGCGCTCGACGGCTCCGGCCAGACGGCGCTTCACCAGGCGCTGCTCGAGCTGCTCGACGCGTACGACGTCGGCGGCGGCCGCGGGCTGGTCGTGCCCGGCGACTACCTGGAGGTGGTCGTCACCAAGTGACGGCCTGCCAGCATTTCAATTCAAACGTCAACCAATACCGACAACGGAGATCTTTCCCATGACCAATCTGCAGGCAACGAAGCTCGAGGAACGGATCAATAAGCTGGCCGCAGGATTTTCCGGCCAGATCCTGCTGCCCGGAAACGACGCATACGAGAGCGCACGGCGGATCTGGAACGCGATGATTGATCGCCGGCCGGCGTTGGTCGCCCGCTGCGCGACCGGGGCCGACGTCGCGCGCGCGGTGACCTTCGCGCGCGAGACCGGCCTTCCGCTGGCGGTGCGCGGCGGCGGCCACAACATCGCGGGCAGCGCGATCTGCGAGGGCGGTATCGTGATCGATCTGTCGGCGATGAAGGCGGCGACGGTCGATGCGGGGGCACGCCGGGTCACCATCGAGGCCGGTGCGCTGCTGTCCGACCTCGACGCCGCCACCCAGGCGCACGGGCTGGCGACGCCGGTCGGCATCAACTCGACGACCGGGATCGCCGGGCTCACTCTGGGCGGCGGCTTCGGCTGGCTCAGCCGGAAGTACGGCATGACCGTCGACAACCTCGAAGCGGTGGAGGTGGTGACCGCGGGCGGTCAGACGGCGCGCGCGAGCGCGAGCGAAAACGCCGATCTGTTCTGGGCGCTGCGCGGAGGGGGCGGCAACTTCGGCGTGGTCACGCGGTTCACCTATCGGTTGCACCCGGTGGGGCCGCAGCTCCTGAGTGGCCTCATCGTCTATCCGATGGCGCAGGCGAAGGCGGTGCTGCATCGGTACCGGGCGTTCATGGCGAAGGCGCCCGACGAGCTCAGCGTCTGGACCGTTCTGCGCAATGCGCCGCCGTTGCCGTTTCTACCCGAGAGCGCTCACGGGCAACCGGTCCTGGCGCTGGCGCTGCTCTACACCGGCGATCCCGATGAGGGCGCGGCGCTGGTCCATCCGCTGCATCACTTCGGCACCCCGATCGGCGCGTTCGTGGGCGTGCAGCCGTACACCGCCTGGCAGCAGGCGTTCGACCCGCTGCTGGCGCCAGGGGCGAGGAACTACTGGAAGTCGCACAACTTCACGCAGCTCGACGACGACCTGCTCGACGTGGTGCTCAGCTACGCCAAGAGTCAGCCGTCGCCCCAGTGCGAGATCTTCCTGGCGGCGCTCGGCGGCGCCACCATGCGGCCCGCGCCCGATGCGGCGGCCTACGCTCATCGCGATACCCGATTCGTGATGAACGTTCACGGCCGCTGGGAGGATCCGGCCGACGACCAGCGCTGTATCGGGTGGGCGCGCGATTTCTTCGCGGCGACCAAGCCGTTCGCGAGCGGCGGCGTCTACGTGAACTTCCTGACCGCCGACGAGACCGATCGCATCCCAGCGGCGTATGGCTCGAACTATCGCCGGCTGGCCGAGGTCAAGGCCAAGTACGATCCGGAGAATCTGTTTCGCGCCAACCAGAACATCCAGCCCGCGGCCGACGGCATCGGCTGAACCGCTCTCACGTGAGCCTGAAGTCGGGGTCCCAGCCGAGCTCTCGTCGCGCCTTGTCCGTCGACGCGTGAGGGCTCGGCTCGGCGACGTTGTAGGCACCCGGCGCACCGCGCTCGATCGCCAGCACGGCGGCGTGCGCGGCCGCGTCGACGTGCACGCCGGGGCTGCCCGCCGGCTTGGCGTTGGCGCCCGGTCCATAGAACCAGCCATAGCGCAGCACGACGCCTTCGAGTGGCTTGGCCTCGAGCACCGCGGTCTCCAGCGCCAGGACGCCGTGCACGGTCGAATCGATAGGATCGGTCTCGGTGTGCGGTTCGGGCCCCGGCAGGTAGACCCAGACGAGGCTCTGGGCGATCAGCCGTCGCGCGCCGACCGCATGCGCCGCTGCCACCAGGTTGGGCGTCCCTTCGGTGCGCAGGCGCGCGTTGCGCGCGCGTGTCTCGTCGATCTGCTCGGGTGCGAACCCTCCGGAGAGATCGGTCAGCTGATGAATGATCACGCCCGGCGATACGCCGCCGACGGCGCGCACGAGCGCATGGCGATCGTAGGCATCGACGATCACTGGCGTGGCGCCCGCACGCTCGAGCTCGGCGGCGCGCTCCGCCGAACGCGTCGTCCCGAAAACCTGGTACCCGCTCCGGAGGAGCAGTGGGATCAGGCGGCGCCCGACGACGCCCGCCGCGCCCGCGACGAAGACTCGTTCTCCCGACACGACCATGGTGTGGCTCCGTTCCTCATGGTCAAACGTAAAGGCAGATCGTCGCGGTGGCCAGCCCCAGCATGGCGGCGCCCTGGGCGCAGCGCCGAAATGGTTTTGTCACCAATCGAGGGTGATCTCTGTCTCTGCAAGCGAAACGAATCCGCGTCGGTGAGGGCGCCGGATGAACGAAATGTTCACCGAGAACGGCCGGGAAGATCGGTACGCTAGGCCGTTGTACGGAGAGCCGCGCTGCCAGCCGGTTGCTGCGCACGTTTCCACGATCATTCGTAAGGGAGGACAACATGTCGGTCATTCAAGTCGGGTTGGTGGACAAGACAGGAAAGTTGGATCCGTCGTTGGTCGAGAGCACCGCCGCCGCGCTGAACATCCAGGTGATGCGTGATCTCCCGCAATTTTGGGACGTAAAGGCGACCGTGCGTCACCTTCCCAACGCCAAGAAGATTCCTGCCGGCGTCTGGCCGGTCTTTCTGGTCGCGCAACTGCCGCCAGGAGAGGGTGGGGTGCACCTGGACAAGAAGAACCAGCCCTATTCGCTGGTGATCGGTACCCCCGACAGCGACGATTGGACCATCGATGCCAGCCACGAGACGCTGGAGATGCTGGTCGATCCCTATGGCAACCGATTGCAGTCGTCGCGTGGGATCAAGATCGCCGGCAAGGGGGTCGAGGACACCACCGCTGAGTTCGAATATCTGGTCGAAGCCTGCGATCCGTGCGAGGGGAATCAGTACGCGTACTCGGTTCAGGGGATCGCCGTATCAGACTTCATCACGCCGCACTTTTACGATCCGGTCGTGACCGCCGGCACTCGTTACAGCTTCGGTGGCAACATCAAGAAGCCGCGCCAGCTTCTGCCGGGGGGGTACATCTCGTTCATCGATCCACAGAAGGACGAGTGGGAGCAGATCCTGTTCCTGGGCGAGACACCGGAGCTACACACCCTGGGGTCAGCGGACGGTCAGCGGAGCCTGCGCGTCTTCGTCGATGGCAAGACGCGCGAGAAGGTGCGCGGCAGCCGCAAGCCCAATCAAACGTTGACGCAGTCCAACCGCCAGCATCGCGAGATCTTGGAGGCGGGCGCGCTCAAACGCGCAACGCTCTACTGAGCTCCCGCGAAGAAATGACCGCCGGCGATGTCAGGCCGGCGGCTTCGTCTCGACGCCGACCCCGCGCCGGAACACGAGTTCGCCGCCGAACCATCCCGTCACCGCCAGACAGAGCGCGCCCGCCGCCTCCAGCCCCAGCACCAGCGCGCCGGGGCTGCCGGCGGCGCCGCCGCGCAAAGCGAAGGCGATGCCGAACAGACTGAGCATGGTCAGCGCGAGCCCGGCATGGATCAGCGTCGTCCGGGCGTTGGCGGTCTCCGCCTGGGGAATCTTGATCAGATCGGCGAAGCCCGGAATGGCGGCGAGGGCGGCGGCGAGCAAACCGGCGGCCTCGGTGTAGTAGGCGGTGGTGCGCCCGTCTTTCAGCACGCCGGCCCAGGCGAGCCCGTCCCAGACCGGCGTCAATGCCAGGAGCGCGATCGGGAACGCGACCAGCATCGGATGAACGGGGTGGCGAAAAAGACGCATGCTCGAGATTCGGGCGGCGTTCGCAGGAGGCTCAGTGTCCGAGGAGCAGGATCAGGAACGCCGCGACTGCAACCAGCGCGTGGACCACCACCAGCCAGACCGGCAGCGCCACCTTGCGGATGTGGTGAAAGAACAGGCCGAAACCGCCGAGCGCCGCGACGATGAAGAGCACCAGCGCCGTCGTTGCAGATGACGTTCCTTGATGCTGCGCCACCAGGGCAATCAGCGTGACCAGGCCGGCCGCGGCGACGGCGCCGTGCACCAGCGCCAGCCCCATCGGGGGATAGGGCTTTCCCTTGAAGCGGATGAGCGCGAGGACGATGCCGCCGACGGCGGCGACCGCAAACAGAATGAGAGCAATGTTCATGGGGGACCCCTTGGTTTCGGGTTTTCCCTCATGGAGTGGGATCGGCGGTAGGAGGTTACGCGCCCAGGTGCGATTCCTGGTCGATTCTTCGAAGCCCGAGGCCCGAGGCCCCTTCCTACGGCGTCATCCAGCCGCCGTCGCGGAACACCTTGCCCTGGTCCGCCGGCGTCCAGGGCGTCAGCGTGAAGGTGATCGAGTTGGCCAGCGCCGACGGCAAGCGAGCCGCCGAGATCTCGGGAACGCAGTCGTGCTCGCGATCGGTGGCGATGGTGCGAGGGCTGCCCGCGGGCGCGAAATTCTCGACCGACCCCGATTCGGCGGTCAGCGAGCGTTCCGCCATCTGCAGGCCGCCGCGCCCCATCGGCATTCCGTCGGGGCCGACACCCAGCTGCGCGCACTCGCTGGGCCAGGCGACGAGCTGGTCCTGATCGCGATCGTCCCAGCCGTTGAGCACGAGCTTGTTGAGACGCCCCACGCGATCCTGGATCAGGCTCGCCATGGCGTCGTTGCCCGGCAGGAGCCCGATGAGCTCGTAGCTGTCGCGCAGCGCGCCCTGCAGGATGCCGAAGCGGCGGGGTGTGAAGGTGATCGTCGGGCCACGGTCGCCGGCGATCGGACGATAGACGCGCGCGCTGGGATCGTAGAATGCGCTCTCGAGACGCCCAAACGCGGCGGTGGCGCGATCGCGGAACTTGGGCGCGCCGGTGGCCAGATACGCGATCAGCAGGCCACGGATCACCGCTGCCTGCCCATCCAGGCTGGTCCCGCCACCGGTGGCGGCGCCGCTGGTCAGGTTCCAGCCGCCATAGCCCACGCCGTCGGCGGTGCTGAGCTTGTCGTAGAAGACGTCGGCGAGCCCGTTGATCAGCTGGTCGAGCCGGGTTCCGAAGTCGACGCCGTCGATCGCGGGGAAACCGTCGAGCGGCGTCGGTATCCCGTGCGCGTCGGGCGTGGTGTTGGCGTAGAGCGTGAGCTCCGAGTCGAGTGCGCGCCGCGCCGTACGCAGCGCCAGCAGCGTGTAGGCGGCAACGTCGCTCGATAGCGTCGTCCCGCGTGTGACCGCGCCGCCGGCAGCGATCACGGCGTCGTCGGCAAACAAGCCACCCGTGGCGCCGTGCAGGCGGTCGATGTTGACAACCGCGACGCGCATCATCGCCAGCGCGCGGTCGTGCAGCGTCGGCGATCCGTTGGGCGTCTGGTTTTGCACCGGGAACGGATCCCCGTCGAAGTAGACCTTCACCGGTTGGCTGCCGCCGACGTCGGTGTTCCCGAGATCGGTCAGCGCGTACGCGCTCGAGTAGGCGCCGAGAACTCCGGCGAGGTCGAGGAGGTGGCTATCGGCCGAGGTGATCGCGTAGGCGGTGGGCCGCGGGAACCCGCTCACGTCGGCGGTCTCGGCGACCTTGATGGCGGACGGGAACCAGCGCAGCGCGCCTTGCGGCGTGTACGCCAGGGCATCGGCGATGCTGGCGAATCCACTCAGCGTGGTGCCGTCGGTCGTGGTCAATTGCGACAGCCACTGCTGCGCCTGGTTGTCGAGGATCTGGATGAAGTTGCCGGCCTGGAAGCCCTCGACGTCACTGGAGCCGAGATAGGTTCCCGACAGCACGCCGCCCGCAACCAGGTTGCCGGGCTGGCCCACGAGGCCGAGCTGGCCTTCGAACACGCCGTCGACCGCGCCTTCCTTCCAGTTGTGCATGATCTGCAAGTAGTTCAGCGTCCAGAGCGCTTCCTTCCAGTCGGTCCACCCGGAGGCGCCCGGGCCGATGGTCATCGAGACCTGCGCGGCGCGGTTGGGCAGGTGCAGCGTCGTGTAGTCGCACTCGTACTCGTCGGAGACCACGGACCCGTACAGGCCGGGGTTGTCGTCCGAGCTGAGCGAGCAGCCGGTCGCGTTGGTGGGTGCGATCGTCGGGTCCCACGAGGTGAATGGCTGCAGCGTCGGCCAGAGGCCGGGCCAACCGAGCGGCACGTCGGCCGAGATGGTCTTCACGAACCGGGTGACGGCGTTGCTCTCGACGCCGATCAGCGCAAACCAGGTCTGGGCCAGCTGCAAGGCGTCCGTGCCGGTCGCGCCGGTCGGGTTCAGCACCGGTCCGAACAGCAGCGACGTGCCGGCGCCCGACTCGAACGCGATGTTGTTCATCGGCTGTTTAGAGTACTCGTACGACTCGACGCCGCTCGAGTAGCCGGGGAGGTCGATCTGCTCGATGCTGTCGGGATCGGCGGGGTCGACGTAGATGCTAGCCTGGCAAACGGCGTCCTGGCAGACGTACGCGCGGCTATAGCCGCCCAGGTCGCGGCCCATCGCTTCGGCGAACGGCTCGCCGGCGATCTGCATCTCGACGGACGCGATGAAGTGATCCTCGGTGACGAAGGTGGTGTCGACGGCGGTGACGTTCAGCGCCAGCGTCTGCGGAGGCGCCGGCGGGCCGTCGGTCGCGCTGTCGCCGCTCGCGTCGCTGAGGGAACCATCGCTGACCTGACTGCCGTCGGCGATCGCGTCGGTGCGAGGAGCGTCGCCGCTCGCGCCGACGTCCGCGCCGGGGGAGGCGTCCCGCGCGTCGGTCTGCGAATTGGCGGGCGTGTCGCCGTGCGCATCCTGCGCCGACGTGCTCGCCGACTTCCAGCACCCGCCCCCGGCCAGGGCGGATGCAAAGATGAAAGTCAAAGTCAGAATTGCGCCGGGCCGAAGCCCGACCCTCGTGCTCGTTCTCATCGATAACCGAGGGATCCTAGCTCAGCGGCCGCGGCGGCGACGAACTCCGAGAACAACCGCGAGCCCGGTGAGCAGCCCGAGGCCACCCAGGCCAGCCGACGAGCCGTCAGCGATCACGCAGGAGCAACCGCCGCCCGCGGTCTCTCCGCCGCCGCTGGCGCCCCCGACGCTGCCGCCACTGGTGCCGCCGCTGCCGGTGCCGGTCGCGCCAGCCGTGCCGGTCGCGCCGGCCCCGCCGGTCGTGCCGCCGAGGCCGGCGATCATCCCGCCGGTACCGGTGCCGGTCGCGCCAGCCGTGCCAGTCGCGCCGGCCCCGCCGTCGGTGCCACCCGCGCGACCGCCGGTGCCCGCGCGGCCGCCGGTCCCGCCAGCGATGCCGCCGGTGCCCGGCGCGCCGCCGGTGCCCCCCACCGAGCCGCCGTCAGGGACGCCGGCGTCGACGGAGTTGCTCTGTCCGACGGTGAAGGGGAACCCGGTCTTCGACATCACGCCGACCGCCGTCACGAAGAGGTTGTACATACCCGGCGCCAGGCTCGCGGGCAGGGTGAACTGCGCGGTCTCCGCGATGTTGCCCTTGCTGGGACCCATGTTGCTGAAGTTGAACGAGCGGGCGAACGTGACGTTGCCCGCGGTGTCCTTCAGCCAGATGATCGGATAGTTCTGCTGGTTGGTCATGTCGTCGCCCTCGTCGGAGCCATTGACGAGGCCGCTGATCTGGAAGCCGGTCAGCGTGTAGTTGTTCTGAGCGGCGTTGAAGACCACCGACTGCACCACCGGCCGCCAGCTGTCGTCGGGCGCGCCGTCGGGCGTGAGGATCCAGTTCCGCGCGGCCGCGGTCACCATGACCGTGCCGTTCGGCAGGTTGCAATAGCCGATCGGGATCCGGGCGCCGGGGGCGTTGCTGGTATCGGGCGGCGGCGTGAACGATGAGAGGGTATTGGTGGTGGGATCGAACTGCTGCAATATCGTGCCCGGACCGAACATCACATTGACGACGCCGCCCATGACCATGCCGTTCGGCAGGATGTCGCTGAACTCGTCCTCGGCCTCGTTGTCGAGCATGGTCGGCCCCTTCACCCAGGTACCGGGATCCGCCGCGGTTGGGCCGGGCGTGTAGATGTAGCTGTTCTTCTGCAGGCCGTAGACGAACACGCGCCCGTCGAACATCTGGGTGATGCCGCCGGTATCGCCGGTGTTGAAGCCGGCGGGAACCGCGCCGGTTTTCTTCCACGTATTGGTGGTCGGGTTGTAGATCGCCGCGCCGGCGCCGCCGAAGCCGACCGCGAGCACGCCACCGTTTTGCAGCGTCGCCCACGCGTTCTCGTCGCCGCTGCCGATCGGCATCGCCGGGCCCATCGTCCAGGTGTTGGTCGTCGAATCGTAGATCTGGGTCGCGCTCGTGAAGCGATTGCTGTCGAGGATGCGGCCGTCGGGCAGCGTGGTGCTGCCGGTGTCACCGATGTCCAGCGGCGCGGTCGCGGCCGGGGTCCAGGTGTTGGCCACCGGATCGTAGATTTCCGTCGTGGGGCAGAGTGCCGTCGTGCAGGCTGGGCCGTCGATGAACTCACCGCCGGCCTGGAAGAGGCGCCCGTCCTTGAGGATGTGCTGCTGCGCGCCGCCTCGGGCGTGCACGCTGGCTGCGATGTTGCTCCAGGTCCCCTTGGAGTAATCGCCCGTCTTGTCGGGGGTCAGAACCACCCAGCGGTTCAGCGCGCTACCGTGCGACAGAACGCGCCCGTCGGTCAGCAGCCACATGCCGAAGGCATTTCCGCCGGCTGCGGTGTTGACCGGCGCCGCCGTCCAGGTGAAGGCGTGTGCCGGCGACGTGAGCGCGGCGGTCACCATCAACAGCGCGATGCCGCCGCCGGCGGATAGGCGCTGTGTGCGCTTACGCACGGAATTTTTGAGAGAGCGACCAGGGAGGAAACCTGCGGTTGGGTGAGATTCCATCATGTCGGAGGTCACTGGGGCCGAGCTCGACGGCTCACGAAAGCTGAGTCATTTTCGCGCACCGCGAGAATTTTACGCAGGCGCGACGGCCGTCACTACGATCTGGGCGCAGACGTCACGCCGGCGGCAGAATCAATCGCCTGGACGGAGCCCGCGTTGAACTTCTGACGCGACCGACCAGACGCATGCGTAGGCGCGTCCTGCGCAAGAAGAGCGGCGAGTCGCGGAGCAGCGCCTCGACGGTCTCGGCCGGCACTTCTCGCATCGCGGCGGCGGCCCGCAGCGCGCGCACGTCGGCTTCGCCGCCAGCGCGATCGAGGAGGTCGACCAGCATCGTCTCGTGGGCGGTGAGGGTGACCGCCGGCTCGGGCGCGCGCCGCCGCAGCCAGCGGCCGTCGATCTCGACGCCGGCGATCTCCGAGAGGTAGCGCTCGAGCACCCCGCGCGGCACGCGCTCGGCGCGGGGCCGTCCTTTGTCGAGCGCCCAGCGGAGCTCGGGCAGCTCGATTCGATCGCACACCGCGAACACCTGACCCACCGCGCGCGCCAGGCGGCTGCCGTCGCCGGTGAACGAGAACCAGTCCATCTCGTCGTCGAGCCAGCGCAGCTGCGGCAGGGCGACCAGCAAGCGGCACACCATCGGCTTGCTGGCGTCCAACGATTTCACCAGGCGCACGCGATCGATGATCGACTGTACGTTCGTCAGGCCCCAGAACGACACCAAGCGTGCGGCGGTCGCGGTCACCGCGCCCGCAAAGCCGCGGATGTCTCCAGTGGACAGGCCGGTCTGGTCGGTGGCCGCCGCCGTCGTGGGCGACGATGACGGCGCCGGCGTTTGATCCGCCGCAGCGGCTGCCTCCTCGCACGCGGCGAGCATGTCGACCAGGCAGCGTGCGCCGAAGCTGGGGATCTGGAGATAACGCCCGACGGTCCAGCGCGGTTCCTTGGCGATGAGGGGCAGCAGTCGATCGATGACGCTGCGGGTTCGATTCTCGAGCGCCAGCGAGCGCAGAGCGACGCTCGGATGCGGCATTGGCTGGTCGAGCAGCTCGCGCCCGAGGCTGCGCAGCGCGCGCGACGTGTGGAGAACGACATCGCGGCCGACGTCTTTGCGCAGATCCTTTCGGTCTTCGATCGGGATCAGCGGGCGCGTGTAGATCTCGCGCAGCACGCGCGGCACCAGCACACCGTGCGGCCTTGGATAGTCGTTGTCGCGCGCTCCGATCTTTTGCGCGAGCTGCGCTCGATTGAGCAGCGTCGGTGCGAGCGGGGCGGCCGGGAATTCCATGTGCAAGTCCATGGAGCCGCTCCATACAAGCAGATCGCTGGCGCGGTCGCAGCAACGAAGCGCAGACAGTTGGCATTTTCCTCGAGAAAAGGTGCTATTCGTGCAGAACGCAAGCTGATGCCTCCGGTGGCGTTTCACTTTGCAACGACGGTTGCAATGACCCCGGGTTGGTTGCAAATCGCAATGAAATGACGACGAGTCGTGCATTGTGAAATGGATTGTGCGTCGCTAAGTCAACGAAGTTACGTCGATTTAGTGCCTGCGAAACGGCTGGTTAACGGCGCGCCGGTAGATTGCGGCCAACAGATCGTTTTCCACGATCCTCAAGGAGAAAACCGATGGCTGATGCACAATCCACCGCCCCTGCCCAGGGCACCAGTCGAGCCACACTGGGCCTGACTGGGCTCACCATCAACGCCATGGCGTTGATCGCGCCCGGCGCATTCCTGTGGCTCACCTACCAGATCCAGTCGCTCTACGGCGCGCCAATGGCCGGCTCAGCGATGTGGTTCGGGATCGTCGCCGCCTTGCTGCTGTGCCTGGCAACGGCCGTGAGCTACGCCGAGCTGTCGAAGCTTTATCCCGGCGCCGGTTCATCGTATTTCTTTGCAGAGCAGGCCTTTCTCAACAAGACCCATGCCTTCAGGTTCGCGCGCGTTGCCAAGTTCATCACCGGTTGGGCTAGTCACCTTTATTACTGGGTCTACCCGGGGTGCATGGTCGGCGTGACCGCGATCATCAGCGGCTACCTGCTCAACCAGTTCTTTCCCAATACGTTCAGCGGCACGTTCAATAGCCCGCTGTTCATGATCCTGTTCTGCATCGTGTTCGCGCTCGGGGTGGCCTACATTGCATTTCGCGGCGTCTCCGGCACGACCACGGTCAACATGGTCATCAACATCGTGCAGATCACCGCGCTGCTGGTCTTCTCGATCATCGCGATCGCCTACCGTGTGAACCACCCCGAAGGGGCGCGCGGCCTGCAGCTCGTCAACGGCACGCCGGTCGACTACGTGGTCGCGCAGGAGCCGGTGATGGAGAACGGCAAACCCAAGCTCGACTCCGGCGGCCAGCCAGTGCTGCAAAACAAGATGGATACCGAGGGGAACCCGGTGCCTGAGATGAAAGACGGCAAGCCGGTGCCTTTCTTGCTCACCTACGCCGCGGATCAGGCCACGGTCATGGAGCCCTCCGACGCCGACCACCCCAAGGATCTCACGCCGCACTTCAAGTTCCACCCGACCGCAGGCTCGGTCACCGCGCCTCACAACTTCTTCTTCATCTTCATCCAGGCTTGCATCGCGATCCTGATCCTCGTCGGGTTCGAGTCGGTGACGTCGATGGGTGAAGAGGCGAAGAACGCCAAGCGCGACATCCCGCGCGCGGTGTTGCTGTCGCTCGCGATCCAGGGCGCCGTCTGTTACCTGTTCGAGTACTTCGCCGCCAACTACTTCCTCAATCCCGGCTACAACCTCGCCGCCGCCGCCGGGTCGGGCGCTCCGATCGGCGACATGATGGTCATGGTCGGCACCTGGCTGTTCGGGAGCTATTCGGCGGGGCGCGCGTTCATGCTCGTCGAAGCGTTCACTGTCTTCCTGGCGCTCATCGGCACCACACTCGCCTGCCTGAACACCGGCGCGCGCGTGACCTACGCGATGGGCAAGGACGCGGAGGTGCCGGAGCACTTCGGCATGCTCCACGGCTCCAACCTGACGCCGCACCGCTCGATCTGGACGCTCGCGGTGCTGTCCGCGATCGTCGGCATGGTCACCGTGTCGGTCTATCTCGGCGGCACGACGCCGGCGCCGCTGGATCCGAAGTACTCCGGGATCTGGTACAGCTTCGGTATCTTCAACCCGGCGACGATCGCCAAGCTCCCGAACACGCTGGTCGTCGTCACGCTGATCAGCAACTTCGGCACGTTCCTGCTCTACATGCTCACCTGCATCATCGCGATCGTCGCCTTCCGCGAGCACCACTCGTTCAGCGGCTTCAAGCACATGGTGGTGCCGGTGTTCGGCTTGATCGCCAACCTGCTCTGCATGCTCTTCTATCTGGTGGGTCCGTTCACCGTATCGGGCATGAGCATCAAGGAGCCGTTCATTGCGCTGGCGGTCTGCGGGGCATGGGGCGTCTACGGCGCCGTCTACTTCGCGCGCACGAGCAAGGCCAAGGGCAAGTCGGTCCTGCTCGAGCAACGTCCGAGCCAGACGGCGGCCATCAGCTAGACGCGGCCACCGGACGTTGGAAGAGGAGCTGCAGCAACCCGCGGCGTGCGCCTTCGAGGCCTCCGTCGTCTCCGACGTGGGCACCGAACGCGAGCACAACGAAGACCAGTGTGCTTGCTTCGTCGAGAGCGCCTCCGCGGGCATCGTCGCCATCGCCGACGGGGTCTCGAGCTTCCCCGCCGGCGAGACGGCGAGCAAGACCGCGATCGAAGCGACCGTGCGCAGCTACCGCCAGCTCTCGGGTATGCCTCTTCCCCGGCGGCTGCCGCGGGCGGTGCAACAGGCGAACATCGACGTGTACGACCTGGGCGTCGTCGTCCCCGAGCTGCGCGGGATGGCGACGACGCTGACCGCGCTGGCAATCGAGGACGGCGCGCTCACCGCGGCGCACGTCGGCGATTGTCGCCTCTATCTGTGTCGCGCCGGCGCGATCACCCAGCTCACCAAGGACCACACCGTCACCGGCGAGCGCGTGCGCATGGGTCTGATGAGCGAGCAGCGCGCCCGGAACCACCGCGACCGGTCGACGCTGACCCGCTGCCTGGGGCGCGAGTTGATCGTGGCCATTGATCGCATCGGCGCGCCGTTGCAAAAGGACGATGCCCTGATCCTGTGCAGCGATGGGCTCTACAACGTCGTCGCCGAGCCGGAGATGCTGGAGATCGTGCGAGGCCAGCCCGCCGCCAGCGCGAGCCGGGCCCTGGTCGACGCCGCTAACGAACGCGGGACGCCTGACAACGTCAGCGCGGCGGTGATCAAGATGATTGGCGCGACGCCGGAGCCGCGCCCGCGCCGAGGCGTCCTGGGACACCTGGCGCGATGGATCGGTCGGAGCGCGTGATAAGGTGCGCCGCGTGTCCCCCCGCGACGCCCTGAGCTCATGCGCGAGTTGACGGCCGGCGACAGCCTGGATCAATACCAGCTCGGCGAGCTCTTGGCGCGCAGCGGGATGGCGTCGATCTTCAAGGCCACCGACACCGAGTCGGGCGCGGCGGTCGCGCTCAAGATCCCGCACATGCAGTTCGAGAGTGACGTGGTCTTCTTCGAGCGCTTCAAGCGCGAGGAGAGCATCGGCCAGAAGCTCGACCACCCGCACATCGTCAAGGTGTTGAAGCCGCGCGCCAAGAGCCGCATGTACTTGGCGATGGAGTACGTCGAGGGCAAGTCGTTGCGCGCAATCATGCAGGCGGCGCGCGCGCTGCCGGTCGAGAAGGCACTGGACGTCGCGCAGCAGGTCGGCGACGCACTCTGCTACCTCCACGCGCACAAGGTCGTGCACCGGGACCTCAAGCCCGAGAACGTGCTGGTCACCGCGGACGGGCAGGTGAAGATCCTCGACTTCGGCATCGCGCTCGACGAGACGGCGCGCCGCCTGACCTGGGCGGGCTTATCGTCGGCGGTCGGCACGCCCGACTACATGGCGCCCGAGCAGATCGGCGGCCGGCGCGGTGACGAGCGCACCGACGTCTATGCGCTGGGCACGATGGTGTTCGAGATGCTCGCCGGCGATTTGCCGCACGAGGCGTCCAACCCACACGCGCTGCTGAGCGCGAAGACCAACGACGACCCGCGGCCGCTGAGCTATTTCCTGCCGTCGGTCGATCCTGCGCTCGACGCGGTGGTGGTGCGCGCGATCCAGCGCTCGCCGCGCGATCGCTACCAGACCGTTGCGCAATTCCTGACCGACCTTCGCGATCCCAAGTCGGCGGTGCTGGCCGACGGCAGTCGCTCGACGACCCCCGCCCGGCGCCGCTTCCGTGCCGTGCGCCGGGTGGCGGTTCCCGTCGCGGTGCTCGCGATCTTCGGCGGCCTGATCGCGCTGGTGGCGCTCAGCCATCGCGCCGCGCCGCCTCTGGCGCCATCTCCGCCCGCGACTCACCGGGAGAAGTGACGATGTCGCCCGCCGCGCCCGCACCGTCACTGGAGCCCGCTTTGAATCTGGCCTGGGTGCTGATCGGCGCCTTTCTCGTCATGTTCATGCAGGTCGGCTTCGCGATGGTCGAGACCGGCTACGTGCGCGCGAGGAACGCCGTGCAAGTCATGGCGATGAACGTGGTGGTCTACCCCGTCGGCGTGCTCGGTTTCTGGCTCACCGGGTTCGCGTTCATGATGGGCGGTGTTCCGGGCTGGCCGACATTGGGGGCGGCGGCACCCGGTACGCACGAGGTCGGCGTCCACATCGGCGGTCACCTGTTCGGCGTGATCGGCGCGTCCCGCTTCGCGCTGCTCACCGTCGCGCAGGATCCGAGCAGCCTGGCGATGTTCCTGTTCGCCGCGGTCTTCATGGACACGGCGGCGACGATCCCCACCGGCGCGCTCGCCGAGCGCTGGCGGTTCGCGGCGTTTCTTTGCTACGCGCTGTTCATGTCGATGTTTCTCTATCCGGTCTACGGCAACTGGGTCTGGGGCGGCGGCTGGCTGTCGGCGCTGGGGCAGGGGGCGCACCTCGGGCACGGCCACGTCGACTTCGCCGGCTCGTCGGTGGTGCACATGACCGGCGGCATCGCCGCGCTCGCGGGCGCGATCGTCGTCGGGCCGCGCACCGGCAAGTTCCGGCGCGACGGCACGATCGTGGCCATGCCCGGTCACAACCTCCCGATGTCGGTGCTGGGTACGCTGGTGCTGGCCTTCGGCTGGTTCGGGTTCAACGCCGGCTCGACACTCTCGGCCGCCGACGCGCGCATCGCGCTCATCGCGGTCAACACCATGCTGGCATCCTCGGCGGGCGCGGTCTCGGCGCTGATTTACGTCTGGTACACGGTCGAGAAGCCCGACATCGCGATGGTCTGCAATGGGTTGCTCGGCGGTCTGGTCGCGATCACCGCGTCGTGCGCGTTCGTCAGCCCGCCCGCCGCGGTGCTGATCGGCGCCATCGCCGGCTTGCTCGTCGTCTGGACGGTGGTCGCGCTCGAACGCCGCATGCGCGTCGACGATCCCGTCGGCGCCATCGCGGTCCACGGCGCGTGCGGCGCCTGGGGCGCGCTGGCGCTGGGCCTGTTCGCAGACGGCAGCTACGGTGCCGGCTGGAACGGCGTCGCCGGGCCGGTGCGCGGCGTCCTCTTCGGCGACCCGGGCCAGTTGGCCGCGCAGGCGATCGGCGTCTCGACCAACGCGGTCTTCGTCTTCACGGCCGCCTACGTTTTCTTCGTCGTGTGCGACCGCGTGATCGGCAACCGCGTCGCCGCCGAGGTGGAATCGGTGGGCATCGACTCACTCGAGATGGGCTCGGAGGCCTATCCGCCCGGCTGATAGCGCCCGGTCAGCAGTCGCACCATGTGAAACGCCGGCCGTGTGCCGTTCTCCGGCAGCGATCCGGGCCGCAGATGATCAGCTGCAATTGCCTTCGCCGTCGCACACCCGACCGACGCCACAAGCGGTTCCGGCTGGCCGGTTCGCGCTGTCGACGCAGACAGTGGTCCCCGTGGTGCACGACGTGATGCCGAACTTGCAATTGTTGGTGGACGCGCACGAGAGCCCCGGCGTGCAGGCGACACACTGGCCAGTGTTGCACACCAGGTCAGTGCCGCAGGACGCGCCATTGGGACTGTTCGCGGCCGTCACGCAGATCGGCGAGCCCGCCGCGCACGAGATGATGCCAACGTGGCACGGGCTAGCTGGAGTGCACGCCGTGCCCGCGGTGCACGCACCGCAGGTGCCGCTACCGTTGCAGACCAGGTGGGTTCCGCACGACGTTCCGGCTGGCAGGTTGGTCCTGGCTACGCAGCTGGCGCGCGGTTCACGCATGAGATGGTTCCGGTCTGACAGGCATTGGCTGGCACGCACGCTGCGCCGGCTTGACATCGTCCGCGGATTGCCTGGGCGGCCACCTCTTGATCGCTGTCGTCGACGCCGCACCCGACGACGGCGACACACGCCAGCACCCATACCCCTCGAAGAATCACGTTTCGCGTCATCTCGCTCCTCCGTTTTTAGCCGTCGGAGAGCAAACGAACCCTCCGCACGCATATTCCCTCGAAGGGCCGTGGCGTGACGTTTGTCACCCGCGATGGCGGCGAATTTTGACGCGCACCCACTGCGTTTCACGGGAATTTTGTCGTAGACGCGACGTAGACCACGACAGGTGATACAGCGATTTTCTGTTGACCGTCGTTTCGCGCAATTCGTATTGTCCGCCGGTCTCGACGAACGTTCAACATCTGGTCTCGCTCGCGAGACGCGGGTATGAGTGCGTCTAGGAAGGGGAGCCAGATGCGAGCACACAGCGTCCTACTGATTGCGGTCGCGGTGGGCGCGGGCGGCTGCGTGACCCCTCGCAACAGCCCGCTCCACCCGAACAGCGACGGGGCGGCGGACGTCTCAAGCGACTCGCACCCCAACGGCGGCCAGGTCGGCTCCGGCACCGATGCGAGCAGCAACACATGCCTGTCCGGAGGGGCATGCCTGCCGGGCAACACCTGCCATGAAGGTGTCCTGGTCTGCTCGACGACCGGCGTCTCGTCGTGCTCCGACACCAGCCGCCTGCGCGAGAACGGGACCAGCTGCGACCAGGGGTCGGTCTGCCTCGCTGGGACCTGCACTGCGTGCGCGGCTGGCACCGCGTGTCCGGTCAGCGGCAAACCGTGCCGCGTCGGCAAGATCGATTGCTCGACCGGCACGCCGGCGTGCGTGGAGAGCGACAACCAAGCCGACGGCAGCGGCTGCGGCACGGGAATGGTTTGTCAGGCGGGCGTCTGCAAAACGTGCGCTGCGGGCGGCTCGTGCACGCCCACCAATCCCTGTCACAACGGGACGCTCTCGTGCGGCGCCACGGTCCAGTGCAACGACGCATCGACCAACGTCACGGCGGGAACGTCGTGCGGCACCAACATGGTATGCAGCGGATCGGGCACCTGTGTCGCCTGTACTGAGGGCGCGAGCTGTACGGTTGCAGGCAGTCCCTGTCGCAGCGGCATGATAACTTGCAGCACCGGTGCGCCGGTCTGCCTCGACTCTGGCAACGTCGCGAACGGCGCGTCGTGCGGCACCGGCAACGTATGCAGCGGCGGCGTCTGCGTCGCCTGTACCCCGGGGTTGAGCTGCGTGCCCGCCAATCCATGCCACGGCGGCGCGACGGTCTGCTCGCCGAGCATCGCATGCGTCGACAGCAACCAGAACCTGGTCAACGGAACGACCTGCGGCACCGATCAGGTGTGCAGCGGTGGCGGCTGCGTCTCGTGCGCGGCCGGCAAGTCCTGTCAGCCGACCGACATGTGCAAGGCCGGCACAACATCGTGCTCGACCGGGGTCTCGGCCTGCGTGACATCGGGCAACGCCGCCAACGGCTCGACCTGCGGGACGAACCTGGTCTGTTCGGGCGGGAGCTGCGTCGCCTGCTCCGCGGGCGCGCCGTGCACGCCCAGCGCCAACCCGTGCCACAACGGGACGCTCGCGTGCGGCACCGGCGCTCCGACTTGCGTCGACGCCAACACGTCGCTGATCGACGGCGCCTCGTGCGGCACCAACCTGGTTTGCAAGACAGGACAGTGCGTGTCCTGCACGGCCAATGTGGCCTGCCAGCCGACCAATCCGTGCAAGACCGGTACGACGTCGTGCTCGACCGGCGCCTCGGTTTGTGTCGAGAGCGGAAACAAGTCGGCGGGGACATCGTGCGGCACCGGTATGGTCTGCAACGCCGGTGTCTGCGCCACGTGCAACAACGGCGGCGCGTGCACACCGACCAACACCTGCCACAACGGGACGTTGAGCTGCGCGACCGGCACGCCGGTGTGCACCGATTCGAACACCTCGCTCATGGACGGGGCATCGTGCGGCACGAATCTGGTGTGCAAGAGCGGGGTCTGCACGTCGTGCACGGCGGGCCTCTCCTGCCCGCCGGCGAACCCCTGCATGACCGGCAAGACCTCGTGCTCGACGGGGTCTTCGACCTGCGTGGTCAACGGCAACGTCGCCGTCGGTGGCACGTGCGGGACCAACATGGTGTGCAACGGCAGCCAGACCTGTGTCGCCTGCACCGCGGACATGACTTGCACGCCCACCAATCCGTGCCACGTCGGCAAGACCTCGTGCAGCACCGGCGCGCAAACCTGCACCGATACCGGAACCAACGCCGCCGACGGCACCAACTGCGGCACCAACCTGTTCTGCGCGGCCGGTAGCTGTTCGCCCTGCACGCCCAACAACACCTGCTTCCCGAACAACAACGTGTGCAAGACGGGAAAGACCTCGTGCTCGACGGGCGCGTCGGTCTGCGTGGAGTCCGGCAACCTGGCGTCGGGGACGACGTGCGGCGCCGCGCAGGTGTGCACGGCCGGCGTGCAGACCAACGCGCACGTCTGCGACGGCAGCGGCAATTGCCCCAGCCCGACCGTGACCACGTGCGCGAACGGTTGCTCGGGGAACGCGTGCCTCACCTGTCAGACGGGCCAGGTCGCCTGCAACGGCACCTGCTGCACCGCCGGCCAGGGATGCTGCAACGGCAGCTGCGTCAGTCTGACCACGAGCACCAACTGCGTCAGCTGTGGCACTGTCTGCAGCAGTAGCCAGGTCTGTCGCAATCCGGGCGGGTGCAAGCTGACCGCCGGCCAGGCGTGCACGATCGGCACGCAATGCGACTCCGGCATGTGCACCGACGGCGTTTGCTGCAACGTCACGTCGTGCTCGACGCAATGCCAGGCGTGCGGATCGACCGGCACGTGTGGACCGTCGACGAAGACCAACGGCAACACGTGCAACGACGGCAACGCCTGCACCACCGGCGACAAGTGCACGAGCGGCGTCTGCGGCGGCACCGCCGTCAACTGCCCGCCGGCCGACGCTTGCCACCTCGCGGGTACCTGCAACACGCAGACGGGCGCCTGCTCCACGGTGCTGGCGCCGGGCGCGATCTGCACGGCCGGCCAGGCGTGCCTGGACTGGTACATCGACTGCGACAATGATGGCTTTGGTGTCAGCAACGGTACGCCCGTTCACTCGTGCAGTCAGCCGCCTCGTCCGGCCGCCGGAATGTGCATCGGGCCGACACTCGTGCCGAACTACGTGAGCAACAACCAGGACTGCTGCGACACGGACAACCAGACCTTTCCGGGCCAGACCATGTTCTTCCCCTTCGCCGGCGGGTGCGGCAACTTCGACTACGACTGCAACGGGAAGGAGACCCTACAGTACCCACCGGTGAGCTGTACGCCGGTTGTCTGCAATGCGGCGGGATCGCAACCGTCCTCCTGCTTCATCGCTTCCGGCTGCACGGGCACGGGCTGCGCGATCGTCAACGGCAACTGCGTGACCCAGGCCACCGCCGCGGCCTGCGGGGATCCCATCAGCGTGACGATCCAGACCTGCCAGTTCCAGGGTCCGTTCGCATGCTTCCCCGTGACACAAAACGTGACCACGCAGATGTGTAACTGAGCGTCGCCGAGTACCCCGGCGACGTATCCGAAGGCGGGCTGCTCTGGCCCAAGCAGACGCTGCTGGGCGCAGATATCGCTGTTGCGCCGGCGCTTCTGCGCCGCCGGTGAGCCGACACAGAATCGTGACACGGCCGGCGACCGATCGCGCGCGCGACTCGGCCGCCGGCTTGCTACGCTCGGGCCCGTTCATGACGTCGATCTCGACGATGCCAGCAACGCCATCTCGGTGGCGCTGGGTCGAGTTGATCCTGATCTTCGGCGTCGCGCCGCTCGCGCTGGCCCTGGCGCCGCGGCGAATGGTCACGCTGGGGATCATCGGCAGCGGCCTCGCCGCGCTCGCCGCGCTGCTGCTGGATCCGACCTTTCCGCGCCGGCAGCTCTGGGACGCGGCGCTGGCGCGGCAGGGGCTGCGCGCGCTCGCCGTGCGCACGATCTGCGTCTGGGCCGGGTTGTTTCTGTTTGCGCTGGTGCGCGCCCGCGAGCACTTGTTCGAGATGCCGCGCACGCGCCCGATCGCCTGGCTGCTGGTGATGCTCCTGTATCCGCCGATCTCGGCCTATTCGCAGGAGATCATGTTCCGCACGCTGTTCTTTCACCGCTACGCGGGGCTGCTGCGCCGGCCGGCGGCGCGCGTGCTCGCAAGCGGCCTGCTCTTCGGCTGGGCGCACATCGTGGTGCACAACCTGTCCGCGATCTTCCTCGCCGCGATCGGCGGCCTGCTGTTCGCGGCGACCTACGAGCGCCGCCGCTCGACGCTGCTGGTCTCCCTAGAGCATGGACTGTATGGCAACTTCATCTTCACGATCGGGCTCGGCGGCCTGTTCTACAACGTGCACCGCGCGCTGGCGGCAGTCTCCCAGTGAGGCGCCCGGGAGCATTGTGCACGGTGTCTCTTGACAGTCCCTGGCCGGCGACTAACCTCGCGGCGAGCGTGTAGGGCGCTTCCTGTCCGCGGAGAGGGACCGAGTCCCACCTATTGATTGAACAGCGAGCTGGTGCGCTTCTTTCTGCCCGGAACTGCGGACGTCGGGCGTGATGAAAGGAGCTGCACATGCCCTCCCGTTCCCTGCCGTCGCGTCCCGATCTCACTCAGCTCCGGCTGCAAGCCAAGGAGATGCGTCGGGCCCAGCGCAGCGGCAGCCCGTCCGCCGCGGCCCGCATCCTGACCCAGCATCCGCGCCTGCGGGGCCGGGCGTTTCGCGACGCGCAGCAGGCGATGCTGTCCTTGGCCGATGCGCAGCTGGTGGTGGCGCGCGAGTACGGGTTCGATACCTGGATTGCGCTCAAGCGCCACGTCGCGATCTCGCGGCGGCTGGTCCACATGCGGACTCACCCTGGGTTTGCCGGAGCGGTTGCAGCGTTCGACCGGGGCGACCTCGAAGGCTTGCGCGGCCTCATCGCACACGATCCCACGCTGGCGCGCGCGCGCGGAGTTCTGGAACCTCCGTTCGGCTACTTCAGCGGCGCGACGTTGCTCCACCACGTCGCCGGTAACCCGCTGCGCGTGCCGCTGCCGGCGAACGTCGTCGAGCTGGCCGCCTTCCTCATCGAGGCCGGCGCCGAGGTCAACGCCCGCACGCTGTCGCCGACCAACGGGGTGACGACCATGGACCTCGTGCTCACGAGCCAGCACGCCAGCGAGGCCGGCGTGTCTCCGGCGCTGATCGATCTGCTGCTCGCGCACGGCGCGCGGCTCGACCTGCTCGCGCCCGACGTGCTCCACGGCTCGCTCTCCAACCACGCGACGCGTGCGGCGGAGCGGCTCATCGAGCTGGGCGCCGAAGTCGACCTGTGCGCGGCGGCGGCGCTGGGCCGCATGGATCGGTTGCGCGACGCCTTCGATCCGGCGGGCAAGCTGAAGACGCCGGTCCGGCGCGGGACCGAGACGCTGTCCGAACGCGATGCCATCGGCCTGGCCATGCTGTTCGCGTACGTGAACGGGCGGCGCGAGGCGGTCGACTTCCTCCTCGAGAAGGACGGCAACTGGAACATGATCGGTGTCAACAACGGCACCGCTCTGCACCGCGCGGCCGGCGCCGGCGATCGCGCGATGGTCGAGCGGCTGGTCGCGAAGGGCGCCGACCTCGGCGACCGCAACAACCCCTTCAATGCCACGCCGCTATCCTGGGCGGATCACGGCGGCAAGACCGAGGTGTTTCACTGGATGCGAACGAATGTCCCGGTCGACATCCACGACGCGGTCTGCTTCGGATTGCTCGACCAGGTGCGCGCGCGCATCGCGGAGCGCCCCGACTGCGTCAACGAGGCGCTCGATCAATGGCAGATCCCGCGCGCGACACCGCTGCACTTCGCGGCGCACACGCGGTCGGCCGCGATCCTCACGCTGCTGCTGGATGCGGGCGCGCTGCCCAACACGCTGGCCGGCGACGGGCGTACGGCGCTGGACATCGCCGACGCGCGAGGTGCCTTCGAGGTCGCGAAGCGCCTGGCCGCAAGAGGCGGCGTGCGCGCGGCGGACCTCTAAATCCGGTCCCCTCCCCCGTCCGCGATCCCGTCCGCGGGGGAGGGTTAGGGAGAGGGCAGACCTTGCGATCGCAGCGATCGCGCTCAGCGCTCGGTGTCGCGGGAGTCGAAGGCGGCGGTCGCGGCGTGCGGGTCGACCGGGATGCGGTCTACCGGCGCGCGCGCCGCTCGCACCCGCTGGGACAGCACCAGGCTCACGCCGCCGATGACCGCGGCGGCGGCAACCATCAGGCGCGGGCTCAGCGTCTCGTCGAGCACCGCGACCGCGCCGCCGGCGGCGATCACGGGCACGCTCAGCTGCAGCACCGCCGCCGTGGTGGCGGTCAGCCCGCGCAGGGCTCGGTACCAGATCGCGTACCCCAGCCCGGAGGTGACGCCGCCCGCGATCACCGCGAGCAGCAGGCCGCGCCCGCTGGCGCGCACCCCCGACGAGGCGATCACGTTCAGGAACATCGTGGCCGGCAGGGCCCAGATGAAGCTGCGCGCGTTGGACTCGAGGAAATTCGGTGCGCCTTTGCCGGCCAGCGAATACACGCCCCAGGCGCAGCCGGCGGCCACCATCAGCGCGCTGCCGATCGGATCGGGCCTGGTTCCCACCGAGGGCAGCGTCAGCCAGGCCAACCCGGCGGCGGCCAGCGCCAGGCCGAGCCAGGTGCGGGCGCGGGGCCGCTCGCCGGAGACGATGCCCCATCCGATCATCGTGATCTGGACCGCGCCGAACAGCAGCAAGGCGCCGGCCGCGGCGCCGATGCGCACATAAGCAAACGAGAACGGCGCCGCGTAGGTCGCCAGCGCCAGCGCGCCGACCAGCGCGCGCCCGCGCGGCGGAGACCAGCTGAACAGCTGCCCGCGCATCCGTACCAGCACCGACAGCACCAGCGCGCCCGCCGCCAGCCGCGCCGTGGTGAACGTCGCCGCATCGATGAGCTCGCTGCCCAGCGCCATCCGAGTGAGGATCGAGTTCGACGCGAACGCGACCAGCGCCAGCGAGGTGAGCAGCGCAGTCTCAGCGACGTGAGGGAAGGTCGAACGCGACGCGGCCATCCGGAGGCGTGAAACTACCACGCCCGGTGGTCGCGCCGCGCTCAGCCGCCGGGGCCGTCGGCCATCAGCTCACGCTCGAGGTTGTCGACCTTGAGCGCCAGCTCGGCGGCGTCCGACGCGAGCATGTTGGCGTCGCGCACGAGGACCCAGTGTCCCCCGAATTCCCTGCGGAAGATCGACAGCACCGATCCGCGCCGCACGGTCGGCTCGGTGCCGTCGCGCGGCATGGTGGTCACGGTCTGCGTCGCCCAGCAACAGGCGAGGTCTTCCGAGACCAATACCTCTTCGATTTCGGCGCTCGACTGAATCGTGCACGACTCCGTGAGCGCTTCCAGCTCCTTCGCGAACGCGGCGCGGCCGCGCACCGGTGTGCGCTCGGCCGCCAGAAAGACGGCATCTTCCGAGATCATGGACAGCAGCGCCGCAAGATCACCCGCCCCCATCGCTCGGTGCCATCGGTTCAGCAATGCTCGGATCGCTTTTTCGTCTCGATTGTTTGCACCCATGGCATGCCCCTCCCTACGGTCGGTCCCTTACATCGACGCTCGTCTGCGAACGTGAGCATCGTGGCCGCGCCGACAAGGCCACTGGGCGTCGGATGCGCAGTCGTACAGAAAGATGCGTCGGGTCACTTGACGGATGAGTTCGACTACCTAGGCTCGGTGCGCGTCCTCGTTCACCGACCGGAGGCTTGGCCATGGACTCGTTCCGCGACGAACCCCGTCGCGCTCCTTCGTTCACTCTCCGCTGCGGGCGGGAGCCGCCGGTCACGCTCGAGCGATTCCGCGGACAACCGCTCTTGCTGGTGCTCTGCAGCGGACTGCTCGAGACGTCAGCAACCGGTGGCGTCACCGGGTGGAACGACGATAGCGCCCTGGCGCCCGGGGACGACGACGGGCTGGCGGCGGTGCGCGCCGAGCTCCGCGGTCTGGGCGCGGTCCTGCTGCTGGTCTTCGAGGACGGTGCGCTCTGCGTCGGGCCCGAGGACGAGCTCTGGCGCATGGGTCCGGGTCGCGCGGGCGACGCCGCGGAACGGGCCGCGATGCGCGTGCGTTACGGCGTGTCGCCTTGCGCCACCGGCCTGTTCGTGATCGACGGCGACCGCCGGGTGCGCTTCTCGCACATCGAAGTCGCGCCCCGGCGGGGCACGCTGCATACCATCGCCGGCGCCCTGGCGGCCACCGGGCACATCGATGTGTCTCGGTTCACGCTGTCGCGCCGCGAGCTGGTGGTGAGCTCGCTCGCCACCGGATTGGCGCTCGCACTGACCGAGCCGCCGGCGCGGGCCGCCACCGCACCGGCGGCCGCGCCGGCCGAGGCAGTCGCCGGGGTCGAGATCACGTTGCAGATCAACGGCGCGCCGCGCCGCCTGCGAGTCGATCCGCGCGTGACCTTGCTCGATGCCCTGCGCGAGCGCCTGGCCCTGGTCGGTACCAAGAAGGGCTGTGACCAGGGACAGTGCGGCGCTTGCACCGTGCTCGTCGACGGCCGGCGCGTGAACGCCTGCCTCACCCTCGCCGTGATGGCGGAGGGAGCGCCGATCACCACGATCGAAGGGCTGGCGAAAGGGCCGGAGCTACACCCACTGCAGGCGGCGTTCATCGCACACGATGGGTTTCAGTGCGGCTACTGCACGTCGGGGCAGATCATGAGCGCCGTGGGCCTGCTCTCCGAGGGACGCGCGCGCACCGATGACGAGGTCCGCGAGCAGATGAGCGGCAACATCTGCCGTTGCGGCGCCTATCCCAACATCGTCGCGGCCATTCAAAGCGCGCGAAAGGGAGGCTGAAATGCGCGCATTTCGCTACGTCCGCGCCGCCGATTCCACGGCCGCGCTGCAAGCTGCCGGCAGCCCGGGCGCGGCGTTCATCGCCGGCGGCACGACGTTGATCGATCTCATGAAGCTGGGCGTCGAGGCGCCCGACATGCTGGTCGACGTCAACCACCTGGATGCAGGGGCTCCGATCCAGGAGCTGCCCGACGGCGGCCTGCGCATCTCGGCGGCCGCCCGCAACAGCGACGTCGCCCATCACGCGGCCGTGCGCCAGCGATTCCCCGCGCTGTCCGAGGCGTTGCTCGCCGGTGCCTCGCCGCAGCTGCGCAACATGGCCACGGTGGGCGGCAACCTCTTGCAGCGTACGCGCTGCGCCTATTTCCGCGACGTCGCTGTCGGCGAATGCAACAAGCGCAAGCCCGGATCCGGCTGTGCCGCGCAGGGCGGCTGGACGCGCATGCACGCGATCCTCGGCGGCAGTTCGCAGTGCATCGCCGCGCACCCGTCGGACATGTGCGTCGCGCTGGTCGCGCTCGACGCGGTCGTGCACACCCAGGGGCCCGGCGGCGCGCGCCAGATCCCGATCGCCGACTTCCACGCGCTGCCCGCGGAGCACCCGGACGTCGAGACGGCGCTCGTGCACGGCGAGCTCATCACCCACATCACCCTGCCGGCAGCGCCGTTCGCCGCTCGCTCTGGTTACGTCAAAGTGCGGGATCGAGCGGCGTTCGCCTTCGCGCTGGCGTCGGCGGCGGTGGCGGTCGATCTCCACGGCGGGCGGATGCGCGCGGTGCGGGTCGCGCTCGGCGGCGTCGCTACCAAGCCCTGGCGCAGCCGCGAGGCGGAAGCCGTGCTGGTCGGGCAAGCGGCGCGCCGATCCCTATTCGAGCACGCGGCCGCCGCGGCGGTCCGCGGCGCCGACGTGCGGCCCGACAACGAATTCAAGGTCAAGCTCGCGCAACGGACCCTGGTGCGCACGCTGGAGATGGTGGTCGGCCGATGAAGAATCTCGACGGCGCCGACGCGGGCGCACCCCAGAGTCCGCCGCTCACCGGCGCCGGCATCGACCGCGTCGAAGCGCGGCTCAAGGTCACCGGCCAAACACCCTACGGCCCCGAGACCGCGGTGGCCAACGTCACGCACGCGATCATCGTCGGTGCCACCGCGGCTCCCGGACGCGTCGATTCGATCGACAGCCACGCGGCCGAGCGCGCGCCCGGCGTGCTGCGCGTGATCACCCACGCGAACGCGCCGCGCTTGCCCGGCGCCTCCGGCGACCCCGGCGAGCGGGTGCTGCAGCTCCTGCAGGACGACCGCGTGCTCTACAACGACCAGCCGATCGCCGTGGTTGTCGCCGATACGTTGGAGAATGCGCAGCACGCCGCCGGCCTGGTCCGTGCGCACGTGACGCCAGATGCGGGTCGGCCGGCGCTCGAGCTCGGTGGCCACCTCGGCGAGGCGTATGCGCCCGCGAAGACGCCGCGCGGCCCCACCGACAGTCACACCGGCGATTTCGATCGCGCGTACGCCACGGCCGCGTACCGCATGAGCGCGACGTACACCACGCCGGTGCACAACCACAATCCCATGGAGCCGCACGGCACGATCGCGGTCTGGAACGCCGCGGATCGCGTGACCATCTACGATGCGACGCAGGGGATCACCGGCGCCCGGAAGCGGATTGCCAAGCTGTTCGGGTTGCCGCTCGACGGCGTGCGGGTCATCTCGCTGTTCGTGGGCGGAGGATTCGGGTGCAAGGGGACGCCCTGGTCGCATGTCGCGCTCGCTGTGATGGCGGCGCGTGTGCTCGGGCGGCCGGTGAAGCTGGTGCTGACGCGGCACCAGATGTTCTCGCTGGTCGGACACCGGCCGGTCACCAGGCAGGAGGTCGCGCTGGGCGCCGACGGGCACGGCCGGCTCGTGGCGATGCGCCACGACGTTCATTCGGTGACGTCGCGCTTCGACGAGTTCGTCGAGCCGAGCGCCGCGCAGACGCGCATGTCGTACGCGTGCCCGAACATCCGGACGTCGCACCGGCTGGTGCGCCTGGACGTGTCGACGCCGACCTTCACGCGCGCGCCCGGCGAGGCATCGGGCAGCTTCGCGCTCGAGTCGGCGATGGACGAGCTCGCGTACGCGCTGAAGCTCGATCCTCTGGAACTGCGGCTGCGCAGCTACGCCGAGCGCGATCCCGAGACCGGCAAGCCGTTCTCGAGCAAGTCACTGCGCGCTTGCTATCAGCAGGCAGCGGAGCGATTCGGGTGGGCGCGGCGCCGGCGCGCGGTGCGCGCGACGCGCGACGGGCACGAGTGGGTGGGCTGGGGCATGGCGACCGCGACCTACCCGGCGGGGCAGAGCCCGGCGCAGGCGGTGGCGCGCATCCGCGCCGATGGCACGGCGCTGGTACAGTCGGGCACGCAGGATCTCGGCACCGGCACCTACACGATCATGACCCAGATCGCCGCCGACGCGCTCGGCCTGCCGGTCGACCGGGTTCGCTTCGAGCTCGGCGACACGCGACTGCCCGAGGCGCCGCTGTCGGCGGGGTCGCGCACGGCGGCCAGCGTGGGGCCGGCGGTGAAGGGCGCGGCCGATGCCGCGCGCAGTGCGCTGGCCGCGCTGGCGATCGCCGATCGGGCCTCGGCTCTCTTCGGGATGTCGCTGGGTGATGTGCGAGCGGCCGACGGCTACCTGGTCGACGCGCGCGATCCGTCGCGGCGAGAGGCGTTCCAGGGGATCTTGAAGCGCGTCGGGCGCAGCGAGATCGAGGGGCGCTACTCTGCCGAGGAGAACTCGGCGCGCAAGGAGCACGCATTGCACTCGTTCGGCGCGCAGTTCGCCGAGGTGCACGTCGACGCCGACCTGGGCCAGGTGCGCGTGACCCGTTTCGTGGGAGCGTTCGCGGGCGGCAAGATCTTGAACGCCAAGACGGCGCGCAGCCAGTTCATCGGCGGGATCGTCTGGGGCATCGGCATGGCCCTGCACGAGGAGACCCTGCGCGATCGGCGCACGGGTCGCGTGGTCACGCGCGACCTCGCCGACTATCACGTGCCGGTGCACCTGGACGTGCCCGCGATCGAGATCATTTCAGTCGACGAGGCCGACGCCGTCGTGAACGCCGTCGGCGCGAAAGGGATCGGCGAGATCGGCATCACCGGCGCGGCGGCGGCGATCGCGAACGCGGTCTATCACGCGACCGGTGTGCGCGTCCGCGACCTGCCGATCACGCCGGATAAGTTGCTCGGCTGAACTCAGGCCTCGGAGGCCGTGAGGGTTTCGCTTCAAGGCCTCCAGTTTCAATCTGCGGGCCGTCTAAGGCAAGTCCGTAAGCCCTCTCCTCCACGTCTGCGTGGAGGAGAGGGTTTGGGTGAGGAGGCTCGTTGCAGGGA
>Ga0265342_10000718_pt1 | contig 34259 bp, 31 predicted proteins | sample 4CB327metaG_FD_203125 | JGI IMG/M metagenome (GOLD analysis project Ga0265342, IMG submission 203125) | Rhizosphere microbial communities from Carex aquatilis grown in University of Washington, Seatle, WA, United States - 4-CB3-27 metaG | ecosystem: Host-associated > Plants > Roots >... | reverse complement strand
GCCGGCATGCTCAAAGTAGCCGACACCGTTCTTGTAAAGCACAACCTTGCGCAAGGGCAGATCGGTGATGGCGCCCGGAGCCGCGCTTTGCGCGGCGGGCGTTGGTTTTGCTGCGGGATGCGTGGCAGTTTGGGCTGCGAGAGGAACGGCAACAACGGCAATCAGAACGACGCGAAGTGCAAGCCGCATGATTTCTCCTTGAGGCGCGGTGATACCGGCCCCCGATCGATGAACGACAGGAAACGTGAATCTTGCAAAGAGATTTCTGTTGTCTTTTGACTCCGCCGTCGGGAAAAAGGTTCCCGGGCGGGCTGGTATTTCCTTCGATATCTCGGCGAGGCAGTCTTTGGCCTTCTCATGCAGCCTGACCCGCGATGCGGCGCAGTTGGCCCAGATGGTTCAGGTCGTGGCCGGCCATGGTTTCGACAACATTCTGAAAGGTCATGGTGCCGCGCTCGGGATGCGTCATGGTTCTGGCAGCCGCCCCGGGCAGCGCTTCGCGAATCATCCGCAGATTCCAGTTGCGCAGCGCAGTGAATGCGGCAAGGGCTTCGGCAGCCGGAACACCGGAGTATTTCGCGGCCCACTTGTCCTGATCGAAGGGCTGGATTGTTGGCCCGTCTTCAGCGAGGGTCTGGCGCAGGCGGAAGCCGAAGACCAAATCGCAGTCGGCAAGGTGGCAAATGATCTCGGCCGCGCTCCATTTACCGGGCGTGGGCGGAGTGTTGACCCTGTCGGGGCCGATCGCTCTGAGGCAATCGGCGATGGCGTCCGGAGTCGACGCCAGAATTGCATCGACAGGACGGCCGTCAAGGAAACTGTCATACGGATTGAGCTTACTCATTGCAGTGTCTCCTGAGATGGATTTGTAGTGAAGGACGATCTCCGCGGGGTCACAAGTATTGCTGAACCATCTGCTGCCATGCAGGCCAGTCGTGCGCATTCGGCACATCCCAAACATGGAATTCGTGGGAGATTCCTTTTTCGCTCATGATGCGGTCTAGATCCTGGTTCTGGGCCAGGCACTGGTCGTCCCATCCGGTGGCGAGAACAAACCTGTTGCGGCGGAAGCGATCGAGGAAGCGCGGATCGGTGAGGCGCGGCAGATAGTGAGTGGGCAAATGGAAGTAGCAATTCTGATCGTAATAGCCGTCGAGAAAGCCGGTGAGGTCAAATGTCCCCGAAAGCGAAACGAATCCACTGACGATCTCGGGATGACGCAAAGCGATATTGACGGCGTGATAGCCGCCGAAGCTCAATCCGAGCGCCACCAGGCGCGGGTCGCGATTCTTTTGCCGGATGATCGGCACCAGTTCGTGGAGAAGGTACTCCTCATATTGCATGTGGCGCGCGATTCGCTGGCGAGGCGGCGCGTGCCGGTTGTACCAGCTCTCGTCGTTGACTGAGTCGACGCAGAAGAGCTGCAACAGGCCGGCATCGATTTTGCCGGCGACCGAAGCGATCATGCCGCGATCTTCAAATTCGTAGAAGCGCCCGCCGGAGGTAGGAAAGACGAGCACGGGCAGACCCGCGTGGCCGAAGACGAGCAGCTCCATTTCGCGGCCCAGCCGGCTGGATCGGCACTTGTGATACTCGCGATTCATGCTTTCGTTCCTGGAGGCGGCATCTGTTTTCGGCGGCCGCCGAAAGCGTGGGCCGGTTCTGCCATCATAAGCGAGTGCCGGTTGTGTTCGAGAGGCTCACAGGCGCGAAAATCGCGGCGTTTTGAAGCCGCTTCGAGCGGCGGGCGCCGATTTGCTTCAAACGCCCTATATCGGCGATACTTAGGTGTTGCGATGTGTGCGGCTGGGCGCATTTGTGCGACCGTTGCTGTACCGGATCACTTTTGCGACGCCCGCTCCAAGGGTGGATGCAGAAAGTAAGCCGACCGGGAAAATCCCTGGATTGCCACATTCAAGTTCTGGAAGCCGAAAGGAATCGATTCATCGTGGTTATGATACGTTTGGCGCGCGTCGGCGCCCGCAAGCAGCCCTATTACCGCATTGTCGTGATTGAGAAGGACCGGGCCCGCAATGGCCGCTCCATCGAGGTTGTCGGCACGTACAATCCTCGCACCAACCCAGCCAGCGTCACCCTGAAGCACGAGCGGATCGCATACTGGCGCAGCCAGGGCGCGCAGCTTTCATTGACCATGGAGAAGATCGTGGCGAAGCACCCTGTGCCTGCGGCAGAAGCCGCGGTCGGGGTGTCGGACCCCACCGTCGCCTGATTTGGCCGGTTGAGCGGGGCACGGCGCGGGACGGGGCGCGCGGGTTTGACCGCAAGTCTTTGCTCATGGCTGGTCTTAAGTGTTACGATTCGCGGAACTAATCAATTCACTCCAACGCAGAAGGTCAGAGGCACGATCATGACCCAAGTCGATATGGTGCAAGTAGACGAATTGGTCCGCGAGATTGCGCGGGCGCTGGTGGATGAGCCGAACGCCGTGGAAGTGGAAGCGGTGGACCGGGATGAGAACACCATCCTCAAACTCCGCGTGGCGGCGACCGACGTGGGCAAAGTGATCGGCAAACAAGGGCGCACTGCCCGCTCAGTACGCACCATCCTGGGAGCGGTGAGCATGAAGCTGCATCACCGCTACACGCTCGACATTCTGGAAGAGGACGACGAAGGCTAGGATGGCTTTCGTCCACTCTGCCCGACTTCGGAGCCGGAGGTAGCTGTGCCGGAACCGACTGAGTCGTGGGTTTGGCTGGCGCGGATTCGCAAGCCGCAAGGGCGCAAAGGCGAGGTCTTCGCCGAGATTCTGACTGACTTTCCCGACAAGTTCAAAGAGAGGCGGCAGCTTTGGCTGCTGCCCGCGGGCGCGTCTCCGACAAGAGCGGGCGACCTGTCGGCGTTTCCCACCCTTCGCTTCGCGAAGGATGGGGCAACGAACGCGCAAGCGCCGCGGCAGGTGGAGCTTCTGAACCACTGGCTGCACAAGGGCGGCGTGGTGCTGCACTTTGCGGGAGTGGATTCGATCACTGCGGCCGAAGCGTTAAAGGGAATGACGGTTGCGATTTCGCGCGAGGAGCGAGCGGCTCTAGGCGAGGACGAGGTTTACGTTGGCGACCTGATCGGCTGTGTGCTGGTGGATGTGGCGGGTGCGGAGGCCGTTCGCGTGGGCGAGATCGAGAACGTGGACCGGAGCGGGGGAGCGGCGCCATTGCTGGTGGTGCGAGGCGCGAAGGGCGAGGTGCTGGTTCCGTTTACAAAGAGCTATCTGCGCACGATCGATCTTGCGGCGAAGCGTGTGGAGATGGAGTTGCCGGAGGGGCTGGTCGATTTGAGTAAGGCCGAAGAAGTGTGAGTGCGGTATCAGGAGACCTCACAAAGACGGGTCCCTCAGGGGCTGAAGCCCCTTCCCATTGCGGGACTTATCGGCACGGCTAAAGCCGTGCCCCTTCAAAGCGGATATTCCTCGGATACATCGAAAGCAACAGAGTGCTCCCTTATTGATTGACGAGCGGCTTCCAGGCGCCGTTGTCTTTGAGCGCGAGCTGAAGCGGGCGCGGCGGGCCTGTTGGCGGGACTGTGACTTCGATCCACAACTCCTGATTGGGCTGAAGCGGCAACGGACTCTTTGCGGTGTCGGCGATGTAAAAGTCGACGGGGTCGGAGAGCTGCATCTGGTTGCAGGGCGCGCCGGGTGCGGCGGAAATCTCTTCACTGAGGTTTGAATCTTCCTGGCCGCCGATGTCCTGACCTTCGGGACGCAGGGCGACGAGCTGGTTGTTCTGTACTTTCAGGTTGGCGCGGAAGACGACGGGCCGCGGGCGCAGAACATACGGGCCGGGCTTGATGGCGCCGTTGACGTCGCGCGGAAAGGTGGCGAATTTTGCCGAGGGCAGCGTACTTTGGCAGCCGTCGACGGTGAGCTGGAGTGAGAGGTAGCGGCCGCGCATGGGAAGCTCGGGATCGATGGCCGCGGCGCGGGTCCAGACGCGCGGGCAGCGCCAGCGCTGCCAGAGATACTTGCCGGCGATGGAAGAGACGATAAGCAACTGGAAGATGAGCAGCGCGATGGAGACGCCGGAGAGCGTGAAGCGGCCGATCTTCATTGGGCACCTCCTTTCACGTCGCCTGCAGCGGCAGCCGACGGTGTTGCTGGCGCCATGCGAGCGAGGATGCGGCGGCGCATTTTCTCGAGCGCCCATCCGCCGGCGAGAAAGAGAATGCCGAGGCCGATGAGGCCGAGTGAGCGGTTCATCTTGTTGAGAATGTCGCTGAAGTAGAACCACGCGACAGTTGCGGCGAATCCGACAATGCCGAGGTTGACGAGCGCGCGCGAGGCAAGGTGCACGCCCCACCAGCAGAGGAAGACGGCGAAGGCGGCGACGAGCGCGTAGGCCGCGAGAGTGGATTCGGTTCGGACCCAGGTGCCTGTAAAGCCGTCGGGAGTGGTGTAGCTCTCAGTGATGGAGCGATAGCACCAGGGCAGCGCGAGGCAGAAGGCGATGGCGACGGCGATAGGAGCAAGGCCTTTGTGGCCATGGAACGCGGCGACGAGGAGAGGGACGGCGGCGATGGCGATCCATGCCCAGACGCGCGCGCCGAACGGAATGAAGGACTGGCTGGAGTTACCGGACTCCCACGCCGAGAGCATTCCGTAGATGGACAGGACCGCAGCGACGATGCTTACCGCGAAGAGAATTCCCTGGACAGCGCGGCGGCGCGAGCCGAGGAAGAACGTGATGTAGAGGATCGCCCACACAAAGATGACGCGACCCATGTAGATGCCTTCGCCGATGTGGCCGCTCATGCGGAAGTCGAGCTCGCAGACGATCCACGCCGGGACGAGGAGAAGCGCGAGGATTTGCTGCGCCTGATCGTGGAGGAGCGCCCATCCGACGAGCGCGCAAAGCGCCCAGAGAAGCACGGCGGCGGGCCAGTGCTCCTGGATGTTAAAGATCTGGCCGACGAGGGCGATGGCGGCGCCGGTGGCGACGGTACCCACTGCGTGAAGCGCGGTGGACAAGCCGAGGAACCTGGGCCGCGCGAAGCCACCGGCAATGTGGAAGACGGCGACCATGGCGCAGACGAGCGTGAAGCGCGCGCCGGGGCCGAGCTGATCCCAGTGAGCGGAGATGAACAGCACGACTCCGCAGGCGAGGAGGATAGCGCCGAGGATGAGGGCTGTGATGCCCTGCCATTTCAGGCCAGGGCTCTCTTTGGTGGCGGACTGCGACTCGTGAGCGCGGATGCGGGCGGCGGTCGCCGCGTCGAGGACTCCGGCGGATTGCCAGCGCGTTAAGAGCGATTCAATGTCGGGCATGATGATTGGCTGAAATCATAGGCCGGGGCGAAGCGAGGAGCAAGTTATCCCGGACCTGAGTGAGGGAATGAAGCCCTTGCCGAGCCTTTGTTTTTGCGACTAGGGTGGGGCCAGCCTGACCCAACATCGCGAGCCAACAAACTGCCCCTTGGCCCCAGGCATGCATCCGTGTCAAGCCTCAACCCCGGCGCTTACACCGCGCAACTATTGAAATGACAGGAGTTGTCAGTCAAAAATTCTTTCCCCAAGTTTGCCGATTATTTCCGCCAACTCCCTACACTTGTCTTAGCTGAGCATTGGCTCAGTTTGGATCTCCCTTGAAAGGTCCCGGCTTCAGCAGTGCAAGAAAACGTTCAGAAATGATTGTGGCTTTAGCACCGAGAGAGCGGTTCAAAAGTGCGACTTTGCAGACTGATTTCACGGCTTCGGATTGGGAAACTATCGTGCGACAAACAAGTCGTTTCTACCGATCTGAAAGGAGCCGAAAATAATTCAATAAAAAAAATCGGGCTTTTCGCCAAATTTTCGCCACTTAACTCTTTTAGAATCAGCAAACAGCTTCCAGGAACATCGTCAAAAGACGTTAAATTGTGTCGAGTTTATGACAAACAACTCCTTTGGAATCAACATGCAATCCGCACTTTTTCAACACGTGCATTTTCGCTCCTTAACTAACTCATTCCGTTACTCTTGTATTATTTTTGGCGAGGCCCCCTTTCCTTGTGCTGGACTGAAAGGGGCAGGTGGAGGTTCGTGTTATCCCAGGTCTGAAAATCCAGACCTGGGGCATCCCATGCCAGTGGTCGGTGATCAGTGATGAGAGATCAGGAACTGTGCCCGGCTCACTGCCCCCAATTCCCTGAAACTCTGACTCCCGCACAATGTCTAATGGATGCAGCCGCAAGCTTCCCCTTACTGAGGTCAAAATGCTGATTGGCAAACCGCCTGACATACCGTCCTCCGAGATCACCTCGCAAGACGACTACTTCCACTATCTGAGCCGCCGGCGTTTCCTGAAGCGCGCGGCCGCGGCAGGCGCCGCTGTCCTCGCCGCCGATCGCCTCGGCGGGCTCATTTCCCCGCGCACAACCGTCCGTGCCGGCACGAAGCTCCAGACCGTCCCCAGCCCGCTGACCACGACGGGCGAGCAAATGACGCCTTACGACGACATCACCCACTACAACAACTTCTACGAGTTCGGCGTTGACAAAGGCGCGCCCGCGAAAAATGCCGGCGGCCTGCCCACACGACCGTGGTCAGTGAAAGTTGACGGCAAAGTGGCCAAGCCGCTCACCTTCGATATCGATGACCTGCTCAAGCTGCGCCCTCTCGAAGATCGCGTCTACCGTCATCGCTGTGTTGAGGCCTGGAGCATGGTGATTCCGTGGGTTGGCTACTCGCTCTCGGAATTCATCAAACAATGCAACCCGCTGCCCAGCGCAAAATATGTCCAGTTCATCTCCTATTACAACTGGCGCGTGGAGCAATGGGCTCACCAGATCCCCTCCATTTACTGGCCCTACTCCGAGGGGCTGCGCATGGACGAAGCCATGAATCCGCTCACCCTTCTCACATTCGGCCTCTACGGCGAGACGCTCCCGAACCAGGACGGCGCACCGGTGCGCATCGTCGTTCCGTGGAAGTACGGGTACAAATCGGCCAAGTCCATCGTCAGCGTACGATTCCTCGACAAGCAGCCGTCTACCACATGGAACGATCAGGCTCCTGATGAATACGGGTTCTATTCCAACGTGAATCCCAATGTGGACACCGTTCCGTGGAGCCAGAAAACAGAGCGCCGCATTGGCCTGCCCTTCTATGCGCAAAGCCGCACGACTCTCATGTTCAACGGCTACACCGACCAGGTGGGATCGATGTATGCGGGCATGGATCTCAAGAAGAACTACTGAGACGGTGAACAGTTGACAGTGATAAGCCGCCGGAGATAAGCGGAGCTAGCGGAGTTAGCGATGCTCGCGGAGCCAGGAAACAGAGAGAAGAAAACAGAGAACTGACAACTGAACACTTGTCGCTGACCGTCCTATGAATCGTTCGACACTCATCGTTCTTAAAACGCTGGTCTGGATTGCCTGCCTCGCGCCGCTTTGCTGGCTTGTTTGGGGAGCGATCACAAAAAATCTCGGTCCCGATGAGACCGGCGCCATCGCCTTTGCAACGGGCCGGGCTACACTGCGCCTGCTGGCCATCACGCTGGCTATCTCGCCGCTACGGCGCTTGATTCCGAGCCTGGAATGGCTGATCCGTTTTCGCCGGCTGCTTGGACTTTTCGCTTTTTTCTACGCCACGGTGCATGTGCTTACATGGGTCGCGCTCTACAACAGCTTCGATGTACATAACATGCTCGTTGACGTTGCGCACCGCCGCTACATTACCGCGGGCATGGCTGCGTATTTGTCGCTCGTGCCCCTGGCGATTACGTCCACCGCGTGGTCCATCCGCAAGCTTGGCGGCCGGAACTGGAAGCGGCTGCACATGCTCATTTACGTCGCCGCAATCTGCGGAGTGGCTCATTACTGGTGGCAGATGAAGCCGGGCGTCCTGACGCCGCTGGCCATGACGGTTGTCATCGCTGCGCTACTGGTGGCGCGGCCGATCCTGGCCTCGACGCGAAGGCGCACTTGAAATTGGCGGTGCCGCGTAGTTCTTAGTTTTTTTCGTGGCGGATTGGCGGACGTGCTTTCCCACCCTAAACGCTTGCGCGTTTAGGATGGGGCACCCAATTTTCGTGCTGGGTTTGCGGGTTCAGGATGGGGCACCCAGTTTTATGCTGGGTGTAAAGAAGAGGCATGGGTTCGTGCGATCCAATCGGGCGGCTTCACGGGTTAGCCGGGGGCACGCTCTGGTTGCTGGGCGAGGGATCGGGAACGGAAATGCTCACGCCGTCCATGTCGCTGGTTACGGCCAATGGCATCTCGGCGCCGCTGTCATTGCCGTCGCCATCGGGCGGGACGTTGAGCGAATAGCGGCCCATCGGGGGCGCGGACCCGGAATCGTCGCCCATCGGCGCCGGGCTCGCTGCCGCCCGCAGAATGAAGCTGTCTTCGGGCACGTAGCGAAACTCGAACTCTCCGTTCGGCGCAACCATCGATCGCGCCGGCTCGCTGCTGTCCGCATAAAGCAACCGCACTGTTGCCGTCGATGGCGGCTGGTTGGTGCTTTTCAGCAGCACTTGCCCGCGAATGGTGTGCAGCCTGCTCAGCGGAATGGTTATGTCGGCATCTTTCGACGCGCCGCCCGTGGTCACCTTAATCGTCGCCGCCTTGCTCGCGCGCTGTCCGCCGCCGACGAAAACATCCATCGAGCCGATTGACGATTGCATTGCCTCGGCCAGAGGATCGGCAGTCGTGTCCTGAGCCCATCGCACAGGCACAGAAACGCTGACCAGGTAGACTCCCGGCAGCACACCAAGAATCCTGAAGCGGCCGCGATCGTCGCTTGTCGTCGGCCCCGCTCCGGAGTAGATCGGGGGCTCCCCAGACGATTGCGTCGCGCCGCCGTTGCTCTCATCGCCGGTTTTCAATGCGGTGCTCACGTGCAGGCCAATCGCCGGACTGCCGTCGTCATAGGTCGCGGTACCATCTATCTCCGCGCCGCGCTCAAGCCGAATGGACAATTGCGCCGGCTGGCGGGACGACACGGTTACGCTCGGCACCACCGCCAACAGCATCTTGCGATCGTCGGCCGTCATCGCATCCAGGAACGACTTCGACATAACGCTCATGAGGTTTTCGTAGCCGGGCAGAACGGTTACGACGTAGTAGTCGCCCTCCTGCACATGGTTGAACGCAAATCGGCCGTCAAGGTCGGTCGTTGCCGTGTCTTGCATGGCATAGCCGTATTTCGCGGTCTGAATCAGGTCAACCGCTGCGAGCCGCGCCGGCAAATCCGTGTCAGCGCAGTAAACGGTGCCTGTGATCGTGCCGGTGGTGATTGTGGGCGCGACGGTCGCTTGCGGTGGGGGAGCATCCTGCGCGCCACACGTAAGCGCCGCGGCCAAACAGAAGATCGCGATCGCCAGCGTGGATCGGTTCATTAATCCAGCACCTCTCGGAGATCGATCGCCTGCGGAAAATCGGTCGTCCCGGGAAAATCGAACATGCGCTGCGCCACGGGCGCGTAGCTCTTGCGGTGCAGCGGCGTCGGGCCCAGGCGGCGCAGTGCTTCAAGGTGCTCCCGCGAGCAGTAACCCTTGTGGCGCGCCAGCCCATACCCCGGGTACACCGCATCCAGCAGCACCAGCAGCCGGTCGCGATGCACCTTCGCCAGCACGCTTGCCGCGGCAATTGAAATGCTGCGCGCATCTCCGCCGACCACCGCCTGCTGCGCGCAGGGCCAGTCGATCGTGTCGCAGCCATCGATGAGCAGATAGTCGGGCAGCAGATCGGAAGTGGCCGCCAACTGCTCAACAGCCATCCGCATGGCCAGCAGAGACGCCCTTCTGATGTTGATGCGGTCAATGGTCTCCACGTCCACTGCCGCAATGGCCCAGGCCACGGCGCATTCGCGGATCGCCACGTCGAATTCGCTTCTTTGTTTTTCGGTGAGTTGTTTTGAATCGGTCAGGCCTTGCAGGCGGCGCCGCTCAGGAAAAATGACTGCGGCCGCGACGACCGGCCCGAACATGGGCCCGCGCCCCACTTCGTCGAGCCCGGCAACGCGCTGCGCTCCGCCGCGTCGCGCCGCGTTTTCGAGTGCAAATCCGCAGACGGGGGCCTTGGTCATGCAGACAGTATAGAAAGAATCCCCGCTTGCATGAGCGATTCAACTCCGCCGAAGCGCACGCATCCAAGCGGGTATGAACGATCGGTTTCGGCGCTTCGGGCGCTTTTCGTTCTTTTTCCTGGTTACCCTGAACCTGCTGACCGGCGTCTTGCGCGCCCAGGCTGTTGTCGATCCCTCCCTTCCTCCTGACCCGCTCCCGCACTCAACCTTCTTCTCGCTTTTTCCCGGATACGAAGTTGTGAAGGACCCTGCCCAGCGCGTGCCACCACTTACCGTGCGGCAGAAGCTTGAAATCGCCTGCCGCAAAACATTTGCGCCTGCGTTACCGATCGATGCGCTCTTTGTTGCGGGGTTTGACCAGGCCACCAACATGGGTCCGGCATATGGGCAGGAGTGGGGCGCATTCGGCAAGCGGGTGGGCTACAACGCTGCCAACTTTACAACGAAGTCACTCGTCGCCTTTGGCCTTGTGCCTGCGGCCTTTCACGAGGACCCGCGGTATTTCAGAATGGGTGGAGGACCCGCACGGAGGCGCGTGTTGTGGGTTTTGCGCAGCCAGGTGATTGCATTCAGCGACCGCGGGACCGAGATGCCTAACTACGGCAAGCTGCTGGGATTCGCAGCTTCGACGGCGATCAGCAATCTTTACATGCCAAGGAGCAGTGTGTCCTTCGGGAACGACGTGAAGGGCTATGGCATCAAGTTTGGGGTATCAGTGGGTGTGGGCATGGTCCGGGAGTTCGATCTCACGGGCTTTATCTGCAAGCCGTCCGAATCGAGAAAGGCGCGGGATCAATTTCTATTGAAGCCGTAGTCACGCTCCACGCGACACACGCGTACCTTGAACTCCTCGTACCAGGTGTCGCGCCCCCGCTGTTGCGCCACCAGGTGCTGGGCGTTCTGTTTCCACACTGCGATCGAATCGAGGCTGTCCCAATACGACACCGTAATTCCCAGCCTGTCGTGAGCCGACTCGATGCCCAGGAACCCCGGCTGCGTCGCGGCTAGTTTCTCCATCGCCTCGGCCATCTTGCCGTAGCCCATGTCTTCCTCGATACGCAAAGAAGTGAAGATTACCGCGTAATAAGGTGCCGCCGGCGTCGCTGCGATTGCCATGCCAGCAGTATAGGGAACTGGGCCCAGGACAGCGTTCCGGAGGCCGGCATGATCCCAAGTGGCCGGTGGCAGCGGCTCTCGGCGCATCAAAAGGCGATTCGGGCGAAACCGAAGCCTCCCTCTGTGGAAAAAACTGAGCAAAACCTGTGGATAAAGAGGCCGAAGAAAGCCACGGCCTGAGGCAGACGTGCTCTCGAAAGGGGTCGCGCTCTCTGTTAAATCGTTTCAGTAAATCCATTTATTTTCCGCTTGCCAACGCACGCGAATTACGATAGTTTGCCCGTGGTCGCCTGAAGAACGAACTTCGGTTTCGAACGAAAGAACCGAAGTAACGCTCGCGACCATCGCTCGCGGTATGCGGTTTCTATGCGGTTCTTCCCCGCGCTTCGTTTTCCTTGGCTCTGCGTCCTGCAGGGGTATAGCGTGGCAATCCCACATTGTTCGAATGCTTTCGGAGCACGGCTCGGTCTCGTTCGACGCGAGAACGAGCCTGCGCCGGCGGGATTCTTACGCTTCCCTGAGGCGAAAACGATTCGAGACCGCGGCTGTTTCAAGGTAAGCATCCAAGTGTAGCGTTACGGAACTTTTCCGTGACATCGCAATGAAACGTAAGCCAAAAGCCAAAAAAAGGAGACGGGTATGCACTCTATGAAGTTGGTTTCAACTCGAGTCTTCCGTGGAATTCTCGCCGCTCTTGTTATGGCGGGATGCGCGACAATGGCCGCCAACGCCCAGGTTCATAACAATGGAACGGGCACCGATCACGGCTACTACTATTCGCTGTACAGCAGTGGCGGGTCGGCGACGATGACATTTCCCGGTGCCGGCACATATCCAGGCAACTATGCCATTACGTGGTCCGGGGTGAACGACGTAGTGGGCGGCAAAGGCTGGCAAACCGGCAGCGCTCAATCGATTGGCTACAACGTGGGCTCAGCGAGCGGCTACAACAATATTTCGATCTATGGGTGGACGACAAGCCCGCTCGTCGAGTATTACATCTGCGAGTTTGGTTCGGTGGTAAGTGGAACCAATAAGGGCAGCGTTTCCAGCGATGGGCACAACTACACCACGTATGAACATCAGCAAGTCAATCAGCCCTCGATCCAAGGCACTGCAACGTTCGAACAGTACCTCGATCAATGGGGCGGGTCTTCGATCGGATCGAACCACACAGTCACCACCGGCAACCACTTTACCCACTGGAAGAACATTGGAATGCCGATGGGTAACTTCAACTATCAAATCCTCGGGACCGAAGCCTACGGCGGCCGTAGCGGGTCAGTTAACGCAACGGTCTGGTAAACCAATCCCACTGCAAATCACTTGACACCAATAACGCCGGCGGCCGCGAGGCCGCCGACGCTCTCAATGGGAAAGGCTAATGAAAAGAGGATTTATCTTCGCGGCACTGGTGCTTTTCGCCAGCGTTTGTTCGGCGCAAGTGCCTGATCGCTTGGTGCTGGTCCAGGGTGGCACATTCAAAAACACAAAGTCGAATTACTACGGCAAAGGTGTGACCATCTCGAGCTTCTATATCGGCAAATATGAAGTCACCCAAAAGGAGTGGACCGACGTGATGGGAAGCAATCCATCGAAGTTCAAGGGCGACGATTTGCCGGTCGAAATGGTGAATTGGTACGACGCTGTTGATTACTGCAATCAAAGGAGCATAAAAGAAGGCCTGAAGCCGTATTACAACATCGACAAATCGCACAAAGATCCGAACAACTTGCCTGACCCTAAATTCGGCGATCTCGATACGATCAAGTGGACCGTGACCACCAATCCGCGCGCCAATGGTTACCGGTTGCCGACAGAAGCCGAGTGGGAGTACGCCGCGGGTGGCGGCCAGCTCAGCAACAGTTACACATACAGCGGAAGCAATGATGCCGATGAAGTGGCTTGGTACTGGAGAAACGCCGGAGATATAAGACTGGCGGGATTCTGGACCTGGTCCGAGATCCAACAAAACCATGACCAGACAAAGCCGGTGGGCCAAAAGAAATCCAACGAGCTTGGGCTCTACGACATGTCAGGCAACGTGAGGGAATGGTGCTGGGACTGGTTTGCGACTGAACTGCCGACGAATGCCGCCGATCCAAAAGGAAGTGAAAAAGGGTTTGGCCGCGTTTGGAGGGGCGGTGGCTGGATCGGCGATGCTCCCTTCACCGAGTCAGCCTTCAGGGGTAGCCTAGCGGCCAACGGCACGGGACCCGATCAGGGACTTCGGATCTGCCGCAATCAGTAAATCGCGGCTGGGGGAAGTCGGAAGACGCTGCTACTTTTCTTCGTTTTCCTATCCCCTTTACGGCCAAGCATTCACGGTCGAAGTTCAACCGTTATTTGCGCGCAGCAAAACCCCCGGCCAAGGCCGGGGGTTTTTACGAGCTGCACATTGGGCTTCACTTCTCACGAACAGAGGTCCATCGATCCCTGACACCCAATCACTGAAGGGCGTTCTTAAACCCGCACTTTGCCGGTCACGCGGTCGACTTCCTTGAGCCGCGCCGCCTTGCCGCGCAGTCCGCGCAGATAAAACAGCTTGGCGCGCCGCACTTTGTAGCTGCGCACCACTTCGACCTTATCGACCACTTTGGAGTTGAAGGGGAAGATGCGCTCCACGCCCTGCCCAAAGCTCATTTTGCGAACGGTAAACGTGCCTTGCGGGCCCTGGTTGATGGCGATGACCAGGCCCTCAAAGGCCTGCAGGCGCTCTTTATCGCCTTCCTTGATCTTTACTTGAACGCGAATCTGGTCGCCGGGCACAAAGGCCGGCAAATCGGTGCGCTTGAGCTTGTCGGCCAGGCGCTGCATTACGGGATGAATGGACATTGTCGTTTCCTGCGATTGAAGTCAGAATGTTTAGTTTATCAAAGATAGCCGACCTCTGCCTTGGCCGCCGCCCTTCAATTTGCAGGTGTTGAGGCCATCATCTTTCCTGTGTCTAGCGCACGATCCTGTGCGATATAGTTCCGCAATGGATGAAAAACGGGATCTTCTTCGCCACACCCTTGCCACACTGGCTTACCGCACGACCCGCGCCTTGGAATACGCTCCCGCAGAATTTGCCGACTTCGATAATGCCGGCCGCCGCCCGGAGCAAATCCTCGCCCACATGGGCGACCTTCTGCAATGGGCGCTCTCAATGGCTCAGGGCAATCCCGCATGGCATAACTCTCAAACGCTGGCCTGGCCGCAGGAACAGCAGCGCTTCTTCGCGGCACTGTCGGCATTCGACGCGTACCTCGCATCGTCCAATCCTGTTCATGCGCCCATTGAGCGCCTGATGCAGGGCCCCATTGCCGACGCGTTCACACACGTTGGCCAGCTTGCCATGCTGCGCCGCCTAGCCGGGTCGCCCACGCGCGGCGAAAACTTCTACGTCGCCGCGATCGCAGTCGGCCAGGTCAACTCCGTGCAGCCCGAGCCGGTAAAGCCCTTCTAGCAGCGCCCCAAGCCGCCTCAACTGCTTCCCGAAGCGCAGCCGTGCGCCTCGGTGCAAGGGCGCATCTGCGATCTCCGGCCTGTGGAAAACTATGCGCTCCTTAGATATTTCGTTAACAATCTGGCCATTCTAATCGACTTAACTGATTGAAAATTAAAATCGCGGAGATTTGACTTGACAATCGTGTATTCATAGTTCGAAAATGATGACGGTGACTATCGTCGCCATGGAGGTACTTTATGCGCCGTATACTCGCGACCAGCACACTGCTCTCCTCGCTGATTCTTCCTGCAGCGGCATTTGCCAGCACGCCCGTGGACGACGCCACTGCCCCAACCCCCATCCGTGTCAGCTCCGGTGTTACGCAGCCGGTCCTCGTCAACTCCGCCTACCTCGACATTCCTCAAGGTTACTCAATTGACGCCATCCCCGCCGATGCCCAGGTCGGCCTCGCCATGACCGTTAACGAAAAGGGCGAGCCTGAGAACATCCAGGTCGTAAAGTCTTACAGCAAGTTCTGGGATGCCCGCGTGGTCTCGACCGTCCGCCAGTTCCACTTCAAACCCGCCACTGTCGACAGCCAACCCATCCCAGTCGACATGAACCTGACCGTCAATATCGCCCGCTAGACCAACTGACAATCCGTCGGGATGCTGCGCCCGAGAGCACCAGGGGTCGAGCTCAACCAGCTCGTCCACAGGAAAGCTGCACCTTCAGCACAGCATCCCTTCGGCACTACGAGGTCGCCCCGGGCCCTCCCCCACGGCGCGTCTCCACCAGACGAATTTCCTCGAGCATCTTCAGATCGTCCGCGCTTAGCGCTGCTTGTTCAAGCAGCTCGGGCCGGTTCCTGAAGGTCTTGCGCAGTTGCTGTTGCCGCCGCCAGCGCCTGATCTGGGCATGATCGCCGTTCATCAGAACGTCGGGCGCGCGCAGTCCGCCGAATTCCGCGGGCCGCGTGTACTGCGGGTAATCGAGCAGGCCCCCGGCGCCGTGTTGCGATCGCGGAACTCCTTCGACAGCCGATTCGATTTCCGCATCAGCTGCGCCAAAGCTTTCAAACTCGCCTGAGGCTTCATTGCCCAGCACTCCGGGAATGAGGCGCATGGTTGCGTCGACCACCACGGCTGCCGCGAGCTCGCCGCCGCTCAGCACGTAGTCGCCTATCGAAAGCTCCATATCGCAATAAAGCTCGTTGATCCGCTCGTCGACGCCCTCATAGCGGCCGCAGACGAGCACGACGCGCTGAAGCGTCGACAGTTCGCGAGCTACGGCCTGGGTGAATAATCTCCCTTGCGCTGAAAGCAGAATGACCCGCGCTCCGCTGCTCTGCCCCCTTTGTTCAGGGGCTAAAGCCCCGATATTCTTTGCGGGCGAATTCGGCACGCGACCCACCCACTGGGTGGGTTCCCCGGTCGTGCCCTGATACAGAGCTGGTTGAATTCCGAGCGCCTCCAGCGCTTCGGCCAGCGGCTCCGGCTTGAGGAGCATCCCTTCGCCGCCGCCGAACGGACGATCGTCCACAGTGCGGTGGCGGTCATGCGCGAAGTCGCGCAGATCGTGCGCCTCGACTGTCACCAACCCGTTCTTCAGCGCCCTGCTTACGATGCCGTGGGCAAGGACGCTCTGAAAGAACTCGGGAAAGATGGTGACGATGTCGAACCGCATGTTTCTGATGATAGAAGCTCGGCCGTCACCCATATCCAACTCAAGTCGTAACCACGAAACTGTGGTTTCGTATTACTATCCCCCTATGCTCGCCGCAAGGCCGATTCTGCTGGCTATCTCTTCGGTTCTTCCGCTGGCCTGCGCGGCCCAGGCGCAAACCCAGCTGCCTGATTCCGATCCCTATAAAAACGAAGCCGTTGTCATTGAGCGCTCTGAAACTATATATAAAATGCACGCCGACGGCACCGGTGAGCGCGATCTCCATGTCGTGGTGCGCATCCAATCAGCCAGTGCAGTGCAGCAGTTCGGCGTGCTCGCCTTCGGCTATGCCGCCGCGAATGAGACACCCGAAATCAAATTTGTCCGCGTGCACAAGCCAGATGGATCGACCGTCGAAACTCCCGTTGCCGACGCGATCGACATGTCCTCCGACGTCTCGCGCGAGGCCCCGCTCTACAGCGACTTGAAGGAAAAGCACATTCCCGTGCGCTCGCTGTCGCCCGGCGACGAGCTGGAGTACGAGGTCGACACACAGATCAACAAGCCCGAGGCGCCCGGGCAGTTTTGGGGGATGGATCACTTCATCGCGCCAGGGACGACCGTGGCTCTGGCGGAGGTGCTGACGCTGGAATTCCCTTCCGACAAATACGTTCAGGTCTGGAGCCCGAATCACAAGCCAACGATTACGGATCAAAACGGCGAGAAAACCTATATCTGGAACGTGCCCCAGCTGGTCACCGCGCCGAAAGCAAGCAGCGACGACTCCAACAAAGCTGCAGCGCCAAAGGATCCTGATGAAGACGATCAAGGGCGAAAACTGCCGAGCGTGGCGTGGACCACCTTTCACAGTTGGACCGAGGTAGGCGATTGGTACCGCGGCCTCGCGCTCAAGCAGGCTGATCCCAACGATGCATTGCGCGCCCGCGCCAACGAGCTCACCGCCGATGCCAAAACTCCCGAAGACCAGGCACGCGCGATTTTCAGTTTCGTCTCACAACACACCCGCTACGTGGGGATCGACTTTGGCATCGGACGCTATCGGCCGCACACGGCGTCCGAAGTTCTGGCCGACCAGTACGGCGACTGCAAAGATAAGGACACGCTGCTTGAGGCGCTCTTGCGCGCCAAAGGATTCACCACCGCGCCGGCCCTCATCGGTGTGGGCATCGCCGCCGTCCCTGAAATTCCTTCTCCGGCACTGTTCAATCACGTCATCACTACCGTCAATATGCCCGGCGGGCAAATCTGGCTCGACAGCACGCCGATGGTTGCACCCTATCGCTACCTTGCGCAGCCCATTCGTGATCAAAAAGCCCTCGTTGTGCCCGCCAATGCGCCTGCTTCTCTCCAGTCCACTCCCGCAGATGCGCCCTATCCCTTCACTGAGAATTTCACGGCTGATGGGTCGCTCGACGCAAACGGCAAGTTGACCGCAAAGATGACCGCCTTGTATCGCGACGACAACGAAATCTACGTTCGCGCGCTCGCCGTCGGCATGGCGCCCGCGGATTGGGACAAGGCGTCGCAGTATCTCTCCTCGGTGACAGGCTTCGGCGGCACAACCAGCAATACGCAGTTCAAGAATATCGCCGACACAGGGCAGCCGATAGGGCTCAACTACGATTACTCGCGCCATCCCTTTGGAGATTGGGACGACAAGCGCATTGTTCCTCTGTTTCCGGCGACGGAGTTCACAACGCTCGATAGCGAGACTACTGCGCCTGACAAAGACATTCAACTCGGCGCGCCGCGCATGATGACAGTTGTCTCAACGATCCATCTGCCAGAGGGCTATCACGCCGATCTCCCCGATCCGATCCACGTGAAGACCGACTTTGCGACTTTCGACAAGACATACCGTTACGACCAGGGAGAGATTATTGCCGAACGCGACATCCAGATTCTGAAGGAAAAGGTGCCGAAGACAGACTGGCAAAAGTACTTAAAATTCACCAAAGACATCGGCCTCTCGGGTGAGAGCTGGATTCAGCTGCTTGAGCCGGTGGTCAGCCAGAAATACACGCCAGTGAAACCGGTCCAGATGGCGTCTCCGGGGAACGATCAGACTAGCGGAACGGCTTCAGTGGTGCAGTCGCAATGGGAGGCTGCTAATAAGAACGCGCAAGCGGCTGAACCGACGCTAAAGAAACGGCGAGACGGCGATGCCACTGTGCACATTCCACCGACGCCGTCATCGGCCTCGAGCGATGAGTCGGCTGGAGCCTCTAATGAAAAGTCCTCGCCGGTCGGCATAGTTCCCTCAGCTCCTTCGCCCGACCAATCCACGCCAGCATCCGATGAGACGCCCGCACAGCTGATGGCCGAGGCCGTGCGGCAGCTGCGTGACGGCAACCTTGGCGGGGCAAAGCAAGAGCTCGATCAGGTGAAGGCACGAAACCCAAATGAAGTGAATCTATGGAATATCTACGGCTTGCTTGCCGAAATGATGGATCGAGACTACAACCGGGCCGAGGACGATTTTCGCAAGGAACTTGACGCCCATCCGGACAACAAGGCGGCCGTGTTCTCCCTTGCCGGCGCCCAGAACAATGCCCACGATCCGGAGGGCGCTCAAAAGACTTTGCAGCAATATCTCGATAAACATCCCGACGATGCGGAGATGGCAATCGTTTTGGCACATGTCCAAACTCAATCGGATAACAAGCAAGACGCTCTCAAGGTGCTCGAAGCCGCCATCAAGCAGAGCCCCGATAACGTCCAGCTTCGCCTGAAGTTGGGCGAGGCGCTGATTGCATTGAACCGCATGCCGGAGGCCGCTGCCGCAGCCAAAATGGCTCTCGACGGAGCCGAGGATCCAGACGTGCTGAATTATGCCGCGTACGAGCTGAGCGAAGCAGGCCAGAACCTCGATATCGCCGAAGGTGCTTCGCGCAAGAGCGTCGCCAAGCAGGAGGAGTTGACTGCATCATTTACCACAGAATCAGCCAACCAAGATGCGTTCGGTTTGACCCTCAATCTCGCCGCCGATTGGGACACACTGGGCTGGATTCTATTCAAAGAAGGCAAGCTTCAGGAGGCGGAGACCTACGTTGCTCCTGCCTGGCGCGTGACATTACAGGCTGAAGGCGGCGACCATCTTGGCCAGATTGAGGAAGCAGAAGGCAAGAAGAAAGAAGCTGCGATGGCTTACGGGCTGGCTCAGACAGCGTTCACAAAGGGATCGGATCCTGACACGCGGCGGCACATTATTGACGGCCTGGATCGACTCAAGGCTGAAGGAGTGAAACCGGAGCACGACACCGGATCACAGGCGTTACAGGATCTTCGGACCTTCAAGATCGAGCGGCCCAAAGACACCAGCGGCTGGGGCGCATTCCGGCTCGAAGTCACAACCAACGGCATCATCGAGTCGCAGCAGATGTCGGGCGAGAAGCCGCTCGACAGCATTAAGCCGGAACTTGCTGCGATGAAATTCTCCGATTTCCTTCCGCCCGATTCAAAAGCGCATCTGCTGCTCAGCGCAGTCGTCGATTGTTCCATGGGAACCAAGTGCGACGTGGTGCTGGTTCCGGATGGCGGACTCCAGACGGAGCGGCAGTAGCGTTCACGCGCGTCGACCGCTCTTTTGGAATCACTGGAAGCGGAGAACTAGTAGCTGGGAGCTGATTTTCGCGCCCACAATCGCGCCGTGACAACACCGAAAAGGAATCCGCCCACGTGCGCCAGGTATGCCACGCCGCCGGTCTCCACCGTCGCCACTGATCCCACCACGTTGAACAACTGAATCAGAAACCACACTCCGATCAGCAGCACCGCCGGAATATACGTCACGCGAATAAAGATCAGGATCCACACCAGCGTGCGAATCCGGTCTCGCGGAAAGAGAATTATGAACGCGCCCATCACCGCCGCAATCGCGCCGCTCGCGCCCAGGCAGGGAATCCGCGACCCCGGGCTGCCCGCAACCTGCGCCAGCATCGCGATCACGCCGCCCAACAGATAGAACACCAGGTATCGAAAACGACCCATGACGTCTTCAATCGCCGGGCCGAAGGCCCAGAGAAAAACCATGTTGCCGATGATGTGCATCCAGCCCGCGTGCATGAACATCCCGGTCACAATCGTGATGAGTTGACGCCCGTGCTCGATGCGCACCGGAATCACCGCCCAGCGATTTACAAAGGCGTCGCCACCCAGAAGCTCAAGCAGAAAGACATAGGCATTCGCGGCGATGATCAGCGCGGTCATCCACGCAAAGCCGCGTCCGCGGCGTGATACGTCTCCGAGCGGTATAACGGTTCCCACGTCTCCCCTCACTTCACTTGATGATTGCCCAGTGAGTGTTTTCTATCATGGCGAACGATCAGTCCGAATCCCTTTTTTCGTTCGCTCGCCAACTTTGTGCTGAGAGTGGGGATGGCGCGGGCGCGGGATCGGTTAGTCGAGTTGTGGCGGCGCGAAGGGCCACTGGCAGGAACGGTGGGCACGGAAGAGATAAATAGCGGTTCCGCTGATGGCGATGGCGATGGCTCCGCAAAGCTCGAAGAGGCCGCTGCCGCCTTTTGCCTGGGCGCGGCGGGGATCGAAGAGCATGAAGGCGAAGCCAGCCATGGCAGCGAGAGGCGGGAGCGGGTAGAGCGGAATGCGGAAGGGTCGCGGAAGATCGGGGCGGCGGATGCGGAGGAGAATGACGCCCACCTGCTGCAGAGAAAACTGAAGCAGGATGCGCGTGATGACGAGCATGGTGATGACCTGCGCGAGCGAGAAGAAACAGAAGAAGGCGCCGACGAGGCCGAGAGCAACTAGCGAGCGGTGGGGAATTCCGTGTTTAGGATGGACGGCGGCGAGAAAGCGGAAGTAGTTGCCATCGCGGGCGGCTGCGTAGGGGACGCGCGAGTAGCCGAGCTGCAGAGAGAAGACGCTGGCGAAGGCGGTCCAGACGATGAGGGCGGCGATCAAGTAGCCGGCCCAGCGTCCGAAAGCGGAGGCGGCGATGTCGGCGACGAGCTGAACACGGAGCGCGGCAGATTGGGCGGCTTGCGTTGCGGCGGAATGGAGCGAAGGCAGGACCGCGACGTTCATGAGGACATAGAACGCGGAGACGAAGAGGATGGAGAGCATGATGGCGCGAGGGATGGTGCGCTCGGGACGGCGAACTTCTCCGCCTAGGAAACAGATGTTGTAGTAGCCCCAATAACAGTAAGTAGCGAGGAGCGTGGCCTGGGCGAGGCCGCCAAAGGAAAGCGCCGTGGAGAGCGCTGGTGCTTGAGGCATGTGCCAGCCACCGATGGCCGCGGCGTGGGCAAATCCGGAGACGATGACGCCGACGATGGCGGCGATGACTCCGGCGAAGAGAACCCAAGCGAGGCGGGTGATGGAACTGAGGTTGCGATAGAGGAGCGCGGTGACGAGAAGACACGCGGCAGCAGCGGCGAAGTTGGAGTAGTGGAGCGCAGGAAGAGCGGCGATGGGAGCCGCGTCTAGATGGGGCCAGAAGACGGCTAGGAAGCCAGAGAGGCCGATGCAACCGGAAGCGATGGAAAGTGGCGCGGTGAAGCCGACCTGCCAGACGTAGAGAAAGCTGAGCCAGCGGCCGGGGCCTTTCGGGCCGTAAATTTCTTCCAAGAAGGCGTAGCTGCCGCCGGCGCGCGGAAAGGCTGCGCCGAGCTCGGCCCAGACGAGTCCGTCGGCGATAGCGATGACGGCGCCGAGCACCCAAGCCCAGACGGAAAGACGATAGCCCGCGGCGGCAATGACGAGAGGCAAAGTGATGAAGGGACCGACGCCGATCATCTCAAGCATGTTGAAGAGGACGGCGGAGCGGAGGCCGATGCGGCGCTCGAGAGGTGCGGAGATTGAGGAGGATTGCGGCATTTGCTGGCTGGTAATGAGATTACATGGCGCCGGAATCCATCCCGCCCAAGCAAAGCTTGGACGGGGCACCCAGGGAGCCGGGGGAATTGACGAGTTCAAGGGTGGTCGAGGAGACTGGGTGGTCAAGCAAACGTGTGCAATAAGGGGTTTTCGCAAATGATTGAGAAGGACAAAGGCAGTGGCGGGCGAGTCGCGCAGGGCGGCGCGGGACGTCGAGCGCCGCGGCAGACCTCAATCAAGGACATTGCAAGGATGGCGCGCGTGTCGCACCCGACGGTGTCGCGGGCGCTGCAGAACAGTCCGCTGGTAAATGCAGCGACGGCTGCGAAGATCCGCAAGATTGCCGAAGCCGCGGGATACAGGCCCAGCGCAGTGGCACGCGGACTGGTGACCCGGCGGACGAAGACGGTTGGGCTGGTGGTGACAACGGTGGCCGATCCGTTTGCAAGCGAGGTGGCGTGCGGGATTGAGCAGGCGGCCAACGATCACGGGTATGCGGTTTTTCTGGCGAACTCGAATGCCGATGCCGAGCATGAGCGCAAGGTGGTGCAGTCGCTGGCGGAGCGGCGCGTTGACGGAATCATCGTGACGTCGTCGCGAGTGGGATCAGATCACCTGCCGATGCTGGCGCAGTTGAACGTGCCGATGGTGCTGGTGAACGACCAGTATCCGGGGGAGTTTGTGCACTCGGTGATGATCGCGAACGAGGATGGAAGCCGGGCGGCGACCGAGCATTTGATCGAACTGGGCCACCGGCGCATTGCTTACGTGGGCGACCGAAGCGGCTATCAAACGGAGACGGAAAGGCTGGAGGGATACAAACAAGCGCTGAGCGCAGCGGGAATCAAATTTGATGGCAAGCTTGCGGTACATGGTGACGGACGACCCGAGGGGGCTGCCGAAGCGATGGAGGCATTGCTAAAGCTGGCCGACCCGCCGACAGCAGTGTGCTGCTACAACGACATGACAGCGCTGGGAGCGATGCGGGCGATACGGGCGCGCAGGTTGCGTGTGCCGGAAGATGTTTCAGTGACTGGATTCGACGATCTGTTTTTTGCGGAGTATTTGGAACCGTCGCTGACCACCGTACGGCAGCCGATGCGGCGCATGGGAGAGATGGCGATGGAGAACTTGTTGAAGCTGATGTCGGGAGAGGCTTCGGTGGCCCAGGTGAAGGTGGAGGCGGAGTTGATTGTGAGGAAGTCGACAACAAAAGTGAATGGGCCCGATGCGGGGCGCCTAAATGGGTGAGGCCGGGGCAAGAAACGGAGGGCCGGCGACGCTGACGCCGCTTATCTCGTATTGCAAAGACACGCCGATTCTTCCGGCGATTCGCAAGCCGGAGTTTGTGGAGCAGGCGATTGCGTCGCGCGGCAAGCTGGTTTACCTGCTCACCGGCGACCCGGACAACGTAGAGACCATGATCCGGAAGATTGTGGCCGCGGGGAAGATTCCGCTGGTGAATCTCGATCTGCTGAATGGATTCTCGCGCGACAGGTATGCAGTGAACTACCTGAAGCGAGTGGGGGCGCAGGGCATTATTTCGACGCACCTCGATCCGCTGCGGCACGCGCTGGCGATCGGGCTGTACGGGATTCAGCGAACTTTCCTGCTGGACTCGGGCGCGATGGATACGATTTCAAATCAGCTCAAGAACACGCCGGTGCATGCGCTTGAAATATTGCCGGCGCTTGTGGCGCCGAAGATGCTGGCGCGGGTGCGGGCAATCTCGCCTGACTTGCCGGTGGTGGGCGGAGGACTGATCGAGACGATGAAGGAAGTGGAAGAACTGCTGGCGCAGGGATTGAGCGCGGTATCGACGAGCAACCCTGTGATGTGGCTGAGGTAGAGCGGAGTTAGAGGAGTAGCGAATCAAGCAGCGGGATCTCTCCGGAATCAAGATGTCCTTCTCGGTTCTGCTTCCCAGGTGCAGGGGTTCGCCGAGCGGCACCGCCTTCCCGAATATCCTTGAAATCAAAGGAGAAATGGACGAGACTGATCTTGTTATTCCTTGCGACTTGTCTGTCCGGTTTTCCTTCTTAAACTTCCCTGCCCCGTTGCCGGGCCAACTAAAGAGCCGCGAGATGCATACGGCCGGTATGATCATCAACCAGCTTTAACTTCGCGAGCGGAGATCGTGCTGGATCGTCGTGCGCGGGTCCAACATCCGCCTCCCCAGGAGAAATCGCATTGGAAACAACGCCCAAAGACACGCAAGCCGGCGCGGCCGTCAATTCCCCAACGGTGAGGCGAAAAATCGGACAGTACGAGGTGACTGCCAAGCTTGGCGAGGGTGGAATGGGCGAGGTGTACCGCGCGCGTGACGCCAAGCTGGGACGTGACGTGGCGTTGAAGTTGCTGCCCGCGGCACTTGCTCAAGACGGACAGTCGCTGGCGCGGCTGGAGCGCGAAGCTCGCACGCTGGCCGCGCTCAATCATCCGAACATTGCAGCCATTTATGGCTTGGAAGAAGCCGAGGGCATGCGCGCGCTGGTGATGGAGCTGGTGGAGGGCGAGACCCTCGCGGAACACATCCATGGAGCGACAGGAACGAGCTCGAAACGTCTCTCGCCTGAAGAGGCGCTCCCGATCGCGAAGCAGATTGCCGAGGCGCTGGAGTACGCGCATGAGCGCGGCGTGATCCATCGTGATTTGAAGCCGGCCAATGTGAAGATTACGCCCGAAGGCACGGTGAAGGTGCTGGATTTCGGGCTGGCGAAAGTGTTGAGCGATCAGGACTCGATGGCGCCATCGGTTCCGGCGAATTCGCCGACGCTGAGCGTGATGGCGACACAGGCTGGGATGATCCTGGGGACGGCGGCCTACATGGCTCCGGAACAGGCCAAGGGCAAGCCGGTGGACCGGAGAGCCGACATCTGGGCGTTTGGCTGCGTGCTGTTTGAAATGCTTTCGGGGAAGAAGCCATTCGAGGGCGAGACGATTTCAGATTTGCTGGCCGCTGTGATTCGGGGCGAGCCGGAGTGGACGGACCTGCCGGAGAAAACGCCAGCGGCCATTAATAGATTGATTCGGCGCTGCCTGGTGAAGGATCCGAAGCAGCGGCTGCGGGACATTGGTGATGCGCGGATCGCGATCGAGGAGGCTATTTCGGGCGTTGCCCTGAATGGTGATGGGGTCGGCTCACCCGGGAGCGCGGAGGTCACTCGCACTTCGCGCATCCGGCGCGCTTTGCCGTGGGCATTGGGCGCGTCGGCGATCGTTTTTGCCTGCATTGCAGCGTGGCTGCTGCTGAAACCGGAGCCACGGCCGAACGTCATTCGCTTCCCACTGCTGCCGCCCGAAGGCACGGAGTTTATTGACGGCGGCGAAGCGAGCATTTCGCCAGATGGCCGCACGCTGGCATTCATCGCTCAAGCTGGAGCGGACAAACCGCCTATGTTGTGGCTGCGCCCGCTCGACAGCATATCGGCTCAGGCAATTCCGGGAACCGACGGCGCCGAAGTGCCCTTCTGGTCGCCGGATGGCCAGCAGATCGGGTTTCAGGCAAACGGCAAACTGGAGAAGATTGAGGCGACAGGGGGGACGCCGCTGACGCTTTGCGACGCGGACCTCCCCGGCGGCAGCTGGAACAAGGATGGCGTGATCCTGTTTGACAACCACAACAGCATTTACAGCGTGCCCGACACGGGCGGCGAGCCGACACCGGTGACTACCCCGGACACCGCGCGTGGAGAGTTTTTCCAGTTGCCACAGTTTCTGCCCGATGGCCGTCACTTCATCGTCCAGGTGCGGTCTGGTTCTCCGGGCGCTGACTACATTGCGGCAGGCTCGCTGGACTCGAAGACGGTGGAACGTTTGACTTCTGCTACGACTAACGCAGTCTACGCTCCGCCAGGCTACTTGCTCTATATGGACCAGAGTACGCTGATGGTGCGCGCATTCAATGCCAAAGCGCTGCGGTTCACCGGCGGAGCCGTGCCTGTGGCTCAGAACGTTGGAATGTACGCAGCGGCGTTCTACGGATACTTCTCCGTCTCTCCGGCGGGCGTGTTGGCCTACGAAACCGTGCCAGCTGTATCCACGAATCAAATGACGTGGTTCAACCGTACAGGCCAGAAGCTGGGTCCAGTCGGCCAGCCTGATGTTTACACAACGCCGGTGCTCTCGCTGGATGGGTCCAGGCTTGCGGTGAGTGTGGGAGCCCTAGGCAAGCACAACATTTGGGTATACGACCTGAAACGGGGAACGGGCTCGCGCCTTACGGCCGATTCGTCGGACGACTTGAACCCGGTCTGGTCGCAGGATGGAAGACGGGTCCTGTTCAGCTCGAATCGCGCAGGCCAGTATGACATTTACCAGCAGGCCGCGGACGGCCTAGGCGGCGCAGATCCAGTATTACAGTCGAAGAGCCAGGCCAAATATCTGAACGACGTGACGACGGATGGCCGCTACGCCATCTTCGACAACGGGGGCGCCTCAAATGAGACAGCGCTGTGGGCGCTGCCGTTGTTCGGAGACCACAAACCGTTCCCCTTTGTCGGCGGGGGGCTCAGGGCTGCAAGCGCACAGTTCTCACCCAACGGCGGCTACGTGGCCTACAGGTCGACCGAGACGGGAAGAGACGAGATCTACGTTCAGACGTTCCCGCAACAAACCGGAAAGTGGCAAATCTCAGCGTCAGGTGGGACAGAGCCCATGTGGCGACGGGATCGCAAGGAATTGTACTTTCTCGCGCCCGATCAAAAGCTGATGGCGGTCGACATGAACACCAATGCGGGGACGCTCCAGCCCGGCATTCCTAGGGAGCTTTTTCAGACGCAGTCCATCCCACCCTGGTATTGGAAAAACATCTATGTTCCTTCGGCTGACGGCCAGCGGTTCCTGATGCTTACGCCGGCGGTGGATGCCAAGCCTGCGCCGATTACGGTTGTGGTGAACTGGGCGGGGATGTTGAAGAAATAACCGCGATGTGGATCAGGTTGAGCGGATTTAGCGGAGGGTGCGGCGCATCGACCTACTGCATATCCGGCTCCCACCTCGGGAGAGGAAGCAACCAGAACACGATTTCTCCGGGTTTGGCGATAGCAGACTGCTGGCCGCAAGTGTTTCGCAGTACTAATCCGTTTTGGAGCACCGATGAAAGCTGAATGAATAACTCTGTTTTCGATTCATTGCAATCAAAGTAAGGGATTCGATACGGCTCTTTCCCAACCTTTGGACCTGCGAGAAGACCGAATTCATGTTCTCCTGCAGGCACCTGCACAGTGCCTAGACCTTGATCGTCCGACTTGATCACCGCTTTGTCCGAGGTGCCTCGCCATTCGAGCGTCACCATTTTGCCGCTCATTGGCTTCCCGGTTTTGGCGTTTAAGAGCCGTACGGTAATCATCTGGGCTTGGGCTGTCGAGTTCCCTGCTCCGACAAACACGACCAGAAAAAGAATCAACGCTCCGGCCAACCGCGATTTGAGCCGATTTATGAGTAGGCTAAACAACAGTTGCCGCCTCTTACTCCGTGTCGGGGTTGGGAAGGATCATGTCGCGGACGATGGAGTTCATCTCGACGACGGCGGAGATGAACTGGCGGAGAGTGCGGCGCGTCGATCCGAAGGTGTCGAACTCCGCGGGTGTAAGGCCGTCTTCGGTGTAAGCGCGCGCGAAGTCGGGAAATTTGGCGAGCAATGTGTCGACGATTCGCGGGTCGACTGGATTGTCGATGCGGTTGATGACCTCGATGTCGCTCTCGTTGTAGCGGCGCTGCCAGGCGCAGGGCGGAGAGATGACGACGTCGCCGCCGATGAACTCGCTCCAGTGCATGTGATTGCGGAAGGCCGCGGAGAGAAGGCGCAGGCGGTAGCCGCGGTCGCGATAGATTTTGTATGCCTTTTTGAAAACGGCGACGCCAGCCCACTCGAGATAACCGGGATCGACGGAGAGATTGTGCTTGTCGTGGAGGACTTTGAGCCAGTCATCGAGGCGGCCGACCATGATGGTGCAGATGGGGCCAATGGTGGAGATCGAGAGGCCCTCGGCTTCGCGGCGCTTGAGACCGCGTTCGACGGCTTCTGCGACGGCGATGGCCTGTGGCAGCGTGAAGCTGACGGTGGCGTTGATGCTGATGCCGCGATAGGTGGCTTCTTCAATAGCGGGAATGCCGGCGCGGGTGGCGGCGATTTTGACGATCATGTTGGGCGCGAGCAGGCTGAAATGGACTGCTTGAGCGAGCATGGCCTCAGTGTTGCGGTAGTTGCGCGGGTCAGTCTGGATGGAGAGGCGGCCATTGCGGCCCTTTTCACGCTCGAAGATGGGCAGGAGGAGACGGGCGGCGTTTGCGGATATTTCTTCAACGATGCGCCAGGAGAGTTCGTCCTCAGTCAAATTTGGTTCGGCCGCGGCAAGCTCGAGGATGCGCGGCTTCCAGGCGGCGAGCTCCTGCTTGAGCACGGCGACGGCGATGGACGGGTTGCAGGTGGCGCCAACAGCGCCATGCGCGATTGAGTAGGTGAGATCTTCGACGGAGGCCGAGTCGTTCCACAGTGAGGTGGGGGTGCTCTGGGTCATTTTGTGTAGCGGACTCTTATACCGAGTTGCGGAAGCGATGGAATTCACGCATCCTCCGAGCGACGCAAACGTTTGCAGAAAAACCCTAGCACCCACGAAAGTTTACGGTCAAGACGAGCGAAACGGGAGATTTTTTCACAATTGACAGAGAGATGAGCGCTGTAGAGAATTATAAAGGTGCACACGTGTGCATCATCTGCTGTATTTTGTTTGAGATTCGAACGAACCGGTGAAGGCAAAAGCCGGGGATCATGCGTTGCTTTGGAACTTTTTTCCCAGGAGAGATGATGAGCAAGTTGTTGATCCGGCCGGAGAAATTCCGGAACCGGACTGAAGACTTTGGATACGAGTTTTTATCTTTTGAAACGCGCAAGTTGGAGGTTGGTCAGCAGTATCGAAGCGAGACGGGCGGGAGAGAACTGGCGATTGTGGTACTGGGCGGCGTTTGTTCGGTGACCAGTTCGCGAGGCGAGTGGCAAGGGATCGGGCAGCGCGAGACCGTTTTCGACGGGCTGCCTTACACGCTTTATTTGCCGATCGGGACAACATTCACGGTCGATTCCGATACGGCGTGCGATTTGGCGTTTTGTTATTGCAAAGCTGATGAAGAGTACCCGGCGCGATTGGTGACGCCCGCGCACGTGGGAATCGAAATTCGCGGCGGCGGAAACGCGACGCGGCAAATCAACTCCATGCTGCCCCCGGGTTTTCTGGCGCAGAGGCTGATGGTGGTGGAGGTATTCACACCGGCGGGAAACTGGTCGAGCTATCCGCCCCACAAACACGACGTACACAATCCGCCGGATGAGGTGGATCTCGAAGAGATCTATTACTACAGGATGGAGAGGCCGGAGGGATTCGCGGTGCAGAAGGTGTACACCACGGACCGGCGTATCGATGAGACGATGACCGTGCGAGACGGCGAGCTGGTGCTGGTTCCGGAGGGGTACCATCCGGTGGTGGCCGCGCACGGATACAGCGTGTATTATCTGAACGCGCTGGCGGGTTCGGCGCGGTCGATGGCCTGCTCAGACGATCCGGACTATGCGTGGGTGAAGAGCAGTTGGAAGGAAAAGGACCCGAGGCTGCCGATGGTGAAGCGGTGAGGCCAGCGCGGCGGGTTTGAGTTGTTGCGGCGTTGAGGTGAGCGGGCATGAAGATGCGACGCATGACGATGGCTCAGGCACTAATCGGATTCCTGAAGCAGCAGCATGTGGAACGAGATGGCCGCGAACATGCGTTCTTTGCGGGAATGGTGGGGATCTTCGGCCACGGAAACGTGGCCGGGATCGGCCAGGCGCTCCAGGAAAATCCTGATTTCCCTTACATTTTGATGCGCAATGAGCAGGCCGGCGTGCACATGGCAGCGGGCTTTGCGAAGGCGAGCAACCGTCTGCGCACGCTGGCGTGCACGTCGTCGATCGGACCGGGCGCAACCAATATGATTACTGGCGCGGCGCTGGCGACCATCAACCGGCTGCCGGTGCTGTTGCTGCCGGGAGATATTTTTGCGCGGCGCAACGTGGCGCCGGTGCTGCAGCAGCTGGAGTCGCCGGGAACACAGGACACGGGCGTGAACGACTGCTTCAAGCCGGTGTCGTGCTATTGGGACCGCATCTACCGGCCGGAACAACTGATCACTTCCCTGCCCGAAGCGATGCGCGTGCTGACTTCGCCTGCGGATTGCGGTGCGGTGACCCTGGCGCTGCCGCAGGACGTGCAGACCGAAGCGTACGAGTATCCCGAAGAACTATTTCGTAAAAGGGTGTGGCTGATCCGGAGGGGCGAGCCGGATCGCGAGAGCCTCGAGCGCGCGCTGAAGGCGATCAAGCACGCGGAGCGGCCGCTGATTGTGTGCGGCGGCGGCGTGCTGATGAGTGAAGCCTCGGAGGCGCTGGACAATTTTGCGGCAAAGACCGGCATTCCGGTAGCGGAGACACAAGCGGGCAAGGGCGCGCTTGCATGGAACCATGCGCAGGTGGTGGGAGCGATCGGAGCAACAGGGTCCCTGGTGGCCAACCGGCTTTCAAACGCGGCCGATGTAGTGATTGGAATCGGGACGCGGTATTCGGATTTCACGACGGCGTCGATGACGGCGTTTCAAAATCCAAATGTAAAGTTTGTAAACATAAACACCGCTGAGTTTGACGCATATAAAGTGGGCGCGATTCCGGTGGTGGCCGATGCGCACGTGGCGCTTGAGCAACTGGGCGAGGCGCTGGGCGGGCACAAAGTGAGCCCGGCTTATGCGGAGGAGATTGCGGAGCTGAAGGCGAAGTGGGATGCGGAGGTCGATCGGCTGTTGCACTTGTGCGGGCGGAGCGGAGGCAGAGCGGGAAAGCCCGCACAGAGCGAAGTGATTGGCGCGATGGTTGAGGCAGCGGGCGAGCGAGGTGTGCTGGTGTCGGCGGCGGGCAGCCATCCCGGCGACCTGCACAAGCTGTGGCGCACGCGCACGCCGAACGGCTACCACATGGAATACGGCTACTCGTGCATGGGGTATGAGATTCCCGGCGCGATGGGCGCGAAGATGGCTGACCCGTCGCGCGAGGTGTTTGTGTTTCTGGGCGATGGGACTTATTTGATGGCGCCTTCAGAGATTGCGACATCGGTGCAGGAAGGCATTAAGATCGTGATCGTGCTGGTGGACAATGGCGGGTTCGCAAGCATTGGCAGCCTGAGCCGGTCGCTGGGGCAGGGCGGGTTTGGAACGAGCTATTGCACACGGGATGCGAAGAGCGGGCAGTTGGACGGCGAACCGCTGAAAGTGGACTTTGTGGCGAATGCGCGCAGTTTGGGCGCACATGCGGTGAGAGCTGTAAATCTGGACGAATTGAGGAAGGGGCTCGACGATGCGAAGGGCATGGACCGTACGACGGTGATTGTGGTGGAGACGGACATGACGCAGGCCGTGCCGGGGTACGAATCGTGGTGGGACGTTGCGGTGGCTGAAGTTTCAGAGATTGAGAGCGTGCGCGAGGCGCGGGCGAAATACGAAGAGGCGCGGAAGAGGGAACGGCGGTTTGTCTGATGCGGGGAGCGAAAAGCCAAGGTTCTTGCTATCCCAGGTCTCAAAATCGAGACCTGGGGCACCCGGCGTTCAGGGTGGGACACCCATAAGGAGAGGTCGAGATGGAGCGTTTGCAGAATTTCATTGAAGGCGATTGGCGCACGTCGAGCGCGAGCGAAACGCTGAACGTGATCAACCCGGCATCGGCCACGGTGCTGGCAGAGGTTCCGCTTTCGCCGGCGGCGGACGTGAACGCGGCGGTGGAAGTGGCGCAGCGCGCGTTTATCGATTGGCGCAGGACGCCGGTGGTGGATCGAGTGCAGCCGCTGTTCCGGCTGAAGACGCTGCTGGAAGAACACCGCGATGAGCTAGCGCTCTCCATTACCAATGAGTGCGGCAAGACGCTCACGGAAAGCAAGGCGGAGATTCTGCGCGCGGTAGAGAACGTGGAGACGGCTTGCGGCATGCCGATGATGATGCAGGGGACGAACTGCGAAGACATCGCACCGGGCATCGACGAGCACATGATCCGCCAGCCGCTGGGAGTGGTGGCGGCGATTGTGCCGTTCAATTTTCCGGGAATGATCGCGTTCTGGTTCTTTCCCTACGCGGTAGCGGCAGGAAATTGCTTTCTGCTGAAGCCGTCGGAGCGCGTGCCGATTACTTCGCAAAAACTGTTTGCGCTGATTCAGGCGGCGGGGTTTCCGCCGGGCGTGATGCAGCTTGTGAACGGCGGGCGCGACGCGGTGAACGCGATTCTCGACCACCCGGGAATTCGCGCGGTGAGCTTTGTGGGATCGACAGCGACGGCGAAGTACATTTACAGCCGCGCGGCTGCCAACGGAAAGCGCGCGCAGTGCCAGGGCGGCGCGAAGAATCCGGTGGTGGTGATGCCGGACGCGGATATGGAGATGACGACGAGGATTCTGGCTGATTCTGCGTTTGGTTGCGCGGGACAACGCTGCCTGGCGGCGAGTGTCGCGATCACGGTAGGCGGAGCTCGGCCGAATTTCACAGAGCAGATTGCGGCCGCGGCGAAGAACCGCAAGACAGGCTACGGGGCAGCACCGGGCGTGGAGATGGGGCCGGTGATCTCGGCAGAGAGCAAGACGCGGATCGAAGGGCTGATTGCCAAGGGTGAACAGGCCGGAGCGCGCGTGATTGTGGATGGGCGCGGGAAGAAGGTTCCGGAATACGAGGATGGATATTTTGTGCTGCCCACGGTGCTCGACGACGTTCCGCCGGATTCAGAGGCGGCGCGGACGGAGATTTTTGGGCCGGTACTGAGCCTGATTCACGCGCAGACGATTGAAGAGGCGATCGCGCTGGTGAACGGTCGAAGCTATGGAAACATGGCGTGCATTTTTACGACCGATGGCGCCAATGCACGGCGGTTCCGGTACGAAGTGCAAGCGGGGAATGTGGGCATCAACGTGGGCGTAGCAGCGCCGATGTCGACGTTTCCGTTCAGCGGATGGGGCGACAGCTTCTTCGGCGACTTGCACGCGCAGGCGCAACACGCGGTGGAGTTCTTTACGCAGACGAAGGTTGTGGTGGAGCGGTGGCCGAAAGAGTGGAGCCGCAAATTCTAGCTTTTAGCTATCAGCTCTCAGCTCATGCATCGGTGGGATGGAGACTTCATTTCACGCAGAACATGGGCTGAAGACTGACAGCTGAAAGCTGAAGGCTGTTGTTAAGGAGAACGCATGAAAGAACTGTTGGTGGGGAATGCGCCGTGCTCGTGGGGCACGCTGGAGCATCAGGATCAGAGCCAGTCGATTCCGTTTAGCCAGATGCTGGACGAACTGGTCGAGACAGGCTACACGGGAACGGAGCTGGGCGACTGGGGCTATATGCCGACGGACGCGGTGCGGCTGAGCGAGGAACTGGCCAAGCGAAATAACGTGGTGATGCTGGGGGCGTATGTGCCCGTGGCGATGAAGAATCCGGCGACGCATGCGGAAGGCCGCCAGAGAGCGGTGAAGACGGCGAAGCTGCTGGCCGCCGTGGCAACCACACAGGCGCCTTACCTCGTGCTGGCGGACGACGCGGGTACCGATGAGGTGCGCACGCAGCGCGCGGGACGGATCCGGCCGGAGGACGGCTTGAGCAAGGACGAGTGGAAGATCTTTGCTCGCGGCGCGGACGAGATTGCGCACGCCGTGTTCGACGAAACGGGATTGCGGACGGTATTTCATCACCACTGCGCCGGGTATATTGAGACGCCGGACGAGATTGAGCAACTACTGGACAGGACCCACCCGGATCGCCTGGGGCTAGTGTTCGACGCCGGCCACTACGTGCACGGGACGGGCACGGAGGACGGCAATCTGTTGCCCGCACTGGAACGTTTCAAAGAGCGGATCTGGTACATCCATTTGAAAGATTTGGAACCGAACGTTGCGAGACGGAGCCGCGACGAGGGGTGGGATTACTTTACGGCGATGCGAAATGGACTGTATCCAGAGCTGGGGAAAGGGTGCATCGACTTCCCTGCCCTGTTGCGCTGGCTAGCCGCGCGCGACTACAAAGGATATGCCCTGGTGGAGCAGGATATTTTGCCGGGGATGGGAACGCCCAAAGAGAGCGCGGCGCGTAGCCGGGAGTATCTGCGGTCGATTGAGAATTGTTTTGTGGGGG
>Ga0265342_10000717_pt1 | contig 34273 bp, 35 predicted proteins | sample 4CB327metaG_FD_203125 | JGI IMG/M metagenome (GOLD analysis project Ga0265342, IMG submission 203125) | Rhizosphere microbial communities from Carex aquatilis grown in University of Washington, Seatle, WA, United States - 4-CB3-27 metaG | ecosystem: Host-associated > Plants > Roots >... | reverse complement strand
TGCTGGTTCGGTGCCAGATCGCGTCGGTGGCGGGCGATGTCTGGCGATGCGTGCGGGTACATTGGATCCGTCATAGGGGATGTCTCCTTGCCAAAGATGGAGCTGGGTCACCATCCTATCGAGGCGCCTGCCTGCGACGCCGGCCGGTCGGTCGCCCCGCGGAATGCTCACCGAAATTAATCGTCGACCGCTGCAGCACGTTCCCAGCCGCGTCGACAACCAGCCGCAAGCGCCGGCGGTCGGTGAAGAAGGTCAGCCGGTACCGGCCTTCGTCCGCATCGACACCGCGCTCGCATCGCGTTGTAAGCGCACCGTCACGGATGCGCTGCGCGACCAAGGATGGATCGATATCGAGTGCCTCCGCGATGGTCGCGGCATCGATCTCGATTGCGTCGGCTTCAAACCTAATCATGTGTTCCATCGTAGTCGTCGAACAGAATGCGCTGCGCGGCGCCTTCCAGATCGGCGTATTGACCGTCGTTCAGTGACCAAAAGAACGCGGCAAGCCCGACGAGACCGAGCCCGATCGAGATGGGGATCAGGAAGAAGAAGTTCAGCATCGCGCCTCACGACTGCCCGTAGAACGCTCGATAGGCGTGCCAAGTGCCGTGCCCGACAACTGGAAAGGCCACGATAAGGCCAACCAGCCCAGTCGCAAGGCTCGCAATGAACAGCACGAGCACGATAGCGCCCCACGTGACCATGACAGGAAGATTATGCCAGACAAGCGCGAAGCTAGTGCCCATCGCCGTCAATGCGTCGATCGGCTCTTCGAGAAGCCTCGGAATTGAGAGCGCACTGATCGCAAAGGAGAACGCGGCAAATAGCGCGCCAACGGCAGACCCAACGATCAGCATCGACCATCCGCGCGGCGTCGTGAAGAGCATTGGGACGATATGCGCCAGGCCTGGAAACGGCCGCATCCCGAAAAACAGCGCGTAGATGATCACCGCCGCCCGGACCCAGACCAACATCAACAGGCATAAAACAAGCCCGGTGATCAGAATCTGGCTTGCGGACCGCGGCCGCACGAACACCATGCTCAGGAAACTGACGCGCTCGCCCGCAGCGATGCGCCGACTCTTCTCATATAGCCCGGTTGCAACAACGGGCCCGACCACCATGAAGCCGGCCAGCGCCGGAAACAGGATGTAGTCCCAGCCGAACAGAAACAGCCCTACGACCAACGCGGCCGAAATGAGGAAGACGGCAAAGCCATAAGCGAGGCTCGCCATCGGTTTCACCCCGAGGTCCCGCCAGCCGGCGCCAAGCCAGCCAAAGGCGGCACTCGCGGGAATATGACGGCTGAACCGCGAACGACGCGGCAGGGGCGGGACGACCGCTGGAATGATCGTCATGGCCGCTTCTCCATCGGCTGCGAGTCAGCTCGGCCGGGGCTGGGGCATGCCGACTGCGCCGCGCTGAATGACCCGTCACTCGCGTCACCAAGCCGGGCATGCGGAATGCAGCTCGGCTGCGATGTCGTGGCGACGTAGACGAGATGCGCATTGGCCGCGGCGAAGGTCAGGACGACGATCGCCGCGACCGCCCAGGCAATCGCGCGCCATCGCGCCACCGATCCTTCGTGCCCGGGCGACATCATTGTCCCGCCCGTCGCAGATCGAAGACATAGAGCGCAAGAACCTTCCGCTCGACCGGCGTCAGTCGCCCCTCCCAGGTCGGCATGTGGCCCTGCCGTCCTCCCCAGACGGTCGTGAAGATGGTCTCGGGATCGCCGCCGTAGATCCAGAACTTGTCCGCGAGATTGGGCGCCCCGAGCTCGGGGTTGCCGGTCGCCTGCTCGCCATGGCAGGCGACGCAGGTGCTGGCGAACACCTTTTGCCCGGCGGCCACGGCCGCCTCATGCCCGCGCGCCCAGCTCTGTTCGGAGAGACTCTTGACGTATGCGACGACGTTTTCGATGTCGCCGCGTGGCAGCACGCCGTCGCGGCCGAAAGCGGGCATTTGCGAGCTGCGGCTGTCCGGATGGGCCGAGTTGATGCCGACCCGGATCGTCTCGGCGATCACTTCCGGCGAGCCGCCCCACAGCCACGAGGTCGTCGTCAGGTTGGGAAAGCCCTTGTTTCCTCTGGCCTCGCGCCCGTGGCACGCCGCGCAGTTGTCGCCAAACAGAGCGCGCCCGGTCTGGCGCACGGTGTCCATGAGCACCGGGTCGGTCTCGATCGCCGTGAAACTCTCGGCCGCAATCTTCTTGGTCCAGGCGGCGCGGTCCAGTGCTGCCTCCTGGAGACTCTGGCGCACGGCCGCGCGCTGATCGAAGCCGAGCAGGCCCTTGGTATAACCGACACCGGTCGGCCAAGCAGGCATCAGCACCCAGTACACGACCGCAAAGAGCGCCGCCGCGGCGAGAAAGACATAGACCGGCCGCGGCACCGGGGTGTTTAGCTCCGTGATGCCGTTCCATTCATGACCGGTGGTCATGTGTCCGGTGTACGGATCTCTCTCCCCTATCCCCACGGTCTATCCTCGCCATCGATGATCGAGATCGCGGCGCGATCGAAACTCTTTTTGTTCGCCGGCCAATAGACGTAGGCAAGAACCGCCGCGGACAGCACCAGCAGATAGAAGAGCCCAAACGACTTCGAAAACCAGACAACCGTGTCGTGTTCGATGAATGTCATGGCTTCGCGCCTCCCGGTGCGGGGTCCTTCGAAGCAACGTCCGTCAGGCGCCCGAGAATCTGTAGATAGGCGACAAGCGCATCCATCTCGGTGACGTTGCCAGGCGCGCCGTCGAATGCGCTCACATCCGTGGCCTCGCCGTAGCGCTTACTGACACCTTCCGCGAAGGGCGTACCGGGATTGGCCTGCCCGTAGGCGTCCGCAGGCGCATTCGCGATCATGTCATCGGTGTAGGGGACGCCGACCTGACGCAGCGCCTGCAAATGCATTCCGAGATCGTCGGTCCGAAGAGCGGTGCGCTTGAGCCACGTGTAGGCCGGCATGACCGACTCCGGCACGACATCGCGCGGATTGTTGAGATGGATGACGTGCCACGCATCCGAATACTTGCTGCCAATACGGGCGAGATCCGGCCCGGTCCTCTTCGACCCCCACAACATCGGATGATCGTATTTTGATTCGACCGCCAGCGAATAATGCCCGTAGCGCTCGACATCATCGCGCAAGGTCCTGATCATTTGAGAGTGGCAGGCGTAACAGCCCTCGCGGATGTAAATGTTCCGGCCGGCAAGTTCCAACGGCGTATAGACCCGCATGTTCGGCGCGCTTTCCACCGTCTGATGGATCGTGAACAGCGGCGCGATTTCCACGAAGCCGCCGATGCTGGCGGCGCCGATGATTGCGAGCACGAAGGGAATGGTTTTGCGCTCCAGGCGGTAATGGAAGCCAAACATTTCCGCATTACTCCGCAGGGCTGAGCACCGGCACAGCGGCAGGCATGTCTGCACTCGGACCGATCTCATGCTGCCGAGCCGTACGGATCGTCATGTAGACGTTGTAGCAGCCCACCAGCGCGCCAATCAGGAACAGCAGCCCCCCGACCGCACGTGCGATGTAGTACGGATGCATGGCGACGAGCGAGTCGACGAACGAATATGCCAGAGTCCCGCTCTCATTGTAGGTACGCCACATCAGACCTTGCACGATCCCGGAATTCCACATTGCGAAGACATAGACAACCGTTCCAGCCAGTGCGAGCCAGAAGTGGACTTCCACTAGGCGCGCCGAATGCATGGCGTCGCGTTTCCACAGCCATGGGACGGACGCATAGATGGAGCCGAAGGTAATCATCGCCACCCAGCCGAGCGCGCCGGCGTGGACATGCCCTATGGTCCAGTCCGTATAGTGAGACAGCGAGTTGACGGGCCGGATCGCCATGAACGATCCCTCGAACGTGGTCAGGCCGTAAAAGACCGCAGCGACCATCATGAAACGCAAGGTCGCGTCGTCGCGGACCTTGTGCCAGGCACCGTTTAGCGTCAGCAGCGCATTACCGGCCGAGGCCCATGAGGGAACGAGCAGCAGGACCGAGAAGGTCATGCCAAGCGTCTGCACCCACTGCGGGAGGGCAGTGTAGTGCAGATGGTGCGACCCGACCCAGATATAGAAAAATGTAATTCCCCAGAAACTGATGATCGAAAGGCGATACGAGAAGATCGGCCGCCCTGCCCGCTTCGGCATGAAATAATACATCATACCGAGAAAGCCGGAGGTTAGAAAGAACGCAACCGCATTGTGGCCGTACCACCACTCGGTCATTGCATCCTGGACACCGGAGAAGAGCGAATAGCTCTTGGCGTGCCCCAGCGACACCGGCACAGCGAGATTGTTGACGATGTGCAGCATCGCCACGACCAGGATGAACGCCAGGTAGTACCAGTTCGAGACGTAGATGTGCGGCTCCTTACGGCGCGCCAGCGTGCGTAAATAGGTCACGAAATACACGATCCAGACGGCCACCAGCCAGATGTCGGCATACCACTCCGGCTCTGCGTATTCGCGAGACTGCGTGATACCCAGCATGTAGCCGGTCACAGCCAGCAGGCAGAACAGGTTGTAGCCGAGCAGCACGAACCAGGGGCTCAACTGATCCGGCAGCCGCGCCCGCGACGTCCGCTGCATCACGTAGAAGGACGTAGCGATCAATGCATTGCCGCCAAAGCCAAAAATGACAGAGGTCGTGTGGACAGGCCGGATGCGTCCGAAGCTTGACCACGCAGCGTCGAAGGTAAGGTCCGGATTGACGAGGAGCCACGCCACCCAGTCCCCGATGAAAAGACCGAATGCGACCCAGACCATCGCAGCAACGACACCGAACTTGCTGGGATCGTCGTAATATTCGCGTAGCCGGTCGGCCGTCGGCAGCGGATCGTAATACCTGGACATAATCCAGAAACTTCCAAGAACAGCCGCCGCCATAACGAGCAGGCCATGAAGACCGAGGGGATCCTCGCGTCCTGCGGTGACCATCAGCAATCCGACCACCGCCAGAACGACCAGCAAAGCCAGGGCAATCTGACGCTCCGTCGTGGTGAGCTGAGCCATAGACAAACGCCTCGTATTCTCGACCCTTCGACCGCCGATTGTTGGGCTCAGCTGGATGCTGCGGGACACCTTCGGGTAATCGCGGTGGTCTGTACGCCGTCAAAGATGTATTGTACATACCTCTTTTAGGCGAGAATATCTCCAGCGCTTGACTACGGAAAAATACGGAGTTGACCTTTGCGACACGGATTCAAACTGGATCTCCATGAGCACATCGTCGAGACAACTTCGCGTATGCCCGGCCTGTCGATAGGCGATGCAATTGACCGACATCGATGGCGCGATCGTGCACACCTCTCACCACTGCGAACTTATCGTGACCATCAGGCGGTTAAACCAAGAAGCGAAGACAGAAGGGTTCACACGCGCACGGCGAGAGTCGGGCGGTGACCATGACTAGTCCAAGATCCCGTAACGACATCCGACTCGACCGGGTCATTGTCAGATTGCGCCAGGTCGATCGCGACCTTTATCGACTGACGGCCACGATTGGCCGTGCCATCGAATACCGAAGGCGGGCAGCGTTGGCGTCGAAGATTGCGTCTGCCGCAGATTTGGCAGGCGGTGGAGATATCCTAGTCCTGGCTCGACTAAATCATCTCGGGCGGTGGTCAATCCTCGATCTGATTCGAGACGCTAGCGATGTCGCGGCTACGTCACACGTCAGGATCGAAGCTGCAGAGGTATTGCCGACGGGATAACAACCAGGTGCGCTTTGGCGAGGCTATAGCCAAGCAGATCAAAATGCCGCGCGGTAGATGACCCGCAAGAGCGCGTAAAGATGCTAGCTACCATCGCCAAAATGGACTCGATGGTCGGCGCTGCTTTGCAATTCGCTCGCGACGAGGCTACGACCGAGCCACAGCGTCCCACCGACATTGCCGCGCTTGTCGAGAGCATCGACGATGACTTGGCGGACGCCGGCATGCCGGTGAAAATGCAGGCGGCCAAGCCTATTGTTTACAACTGCCGGCCCGGCACCTTGAAACGAGCAGTCCGCAACTTGCTCGATAATGCCATCAAGTACGGAAACACAGCGAGTGCCGCGATTCAGACGACGCCGAAACAGATCGAGATCATTATTGACGACGAGGGTCCCGGTATACCCGCCCAGGAACTCACACGAGTCTTCGACCTCTTCTATCGTATCGAGGGATCACGAAGCCGGGACACGGGCGGGCGGGGCTCGGCCTTGCGATCGCTCTTTCGATCGTCCAGGCCCACGGCGGCACTCTCATCCTCAGCAACAGATCAACGGGGGGCCTTCGCGCGCAAATCTCTTTGCCGAGATGAACCGGACAACGATGAGCGCGGCTGGGACCTCATTTGTTTGCTGCATTATAGCGTGCATCCAGTTTGGACCCTAGAGCTGACCCAAGGTGTCGTCTACGGATAGGTCAGCGTTGGACCAGGAGCGGAATTCGTCTCGTATCCGGGACTTAAGCTAGGATCGGTGTCGGAGAGATAGACGTCGGCCGCAGGCAGCAACGGCCGTTGAGAAAAGCTCAATTCAGGCTCTCGGAAAGTGAACCCCGAAGCGTTGGATAAGCTCGGGAACGCTGCTCATGTCCACGTCGAGGGCGTAGCGTGAGCGGATCGCCGAGAGCCGCTGCGGGTCAGGGTGGCCGCAGCTCAACTCCGCTGCTGCCTCGCGGAAATAGTTCTCGAACCCAGCCGGCGATATGATTTCCAATATTCGGGCGGGCGTGTCACCCGTGTTCCAGAAGGTGTGCCACTGTTCGCGCGGCTTGAAGATTAAGTCTCCAGGATTGCCAATAACCACGGTATCTCCGAGCAACGCCCCGATACTGCCCTCAAGTACGAAGCTATATTCGTCCTCGCGGTGGTGCCGGTGCATGGGAGCCGCCAAGGCTCGCGGTTGCATCGGATGTTCTACAAGCGCGAAGTGCTTGCCGGCGTCTTCTCCTTCAATGATAAGTCGCGCGCCAAGACCTCCTAAAACTGCGAGATGGCCATCATGCGGACCCAGCACCCTAGGCGATTTCATGAAGCCCCTCTTTCAGAGCAGTCGTCTGCCTGAAGCCGGAGTGTACGGCGCAGGCATGTCACTTCAAAGGGAGATGTTTTCTCTCCCTCACTAGCGATCAACGGAGGCGCAGTCCGCTCCGCGTCATTTCCGGCTGTGCGTTATTTGTCTTGCGTAAGTCTGCCCTACCCAAGCAAGCGGACCTCACCCTCTTGGACACCTTAGTCCGGCGGTAGCCGCTGTTCGCGCACACGGCCGACGTCGCCCCTAGTGCGGCGAAATACGAACCAGCAGTGTCGTAGACTTGTTGGAGGCTATTCGCCGAAAAGAATTCGGTGCCCGCCCCGTCGCGATACAAACCATTGATTTCACGCGGATATGCGCTTGGAGCGGGCGAAGGGAATCGAACCCTCGTATGCAGCTTGGGAAGCTGCCGTTCTACCATTGAACTACGCCCGCCAAACGGCGCTTTCTAGCCGGTGGACACGGCCCCTGTCTACAGCGAGCCTACGCCAGCAAAAGCCCGCCGCCGGCTCTCGCCGCTTGGCTTCAGTCTCGTCCGGCAGGCGTCCGCGCCCGGAGAGGTCCGCTTTGGGCAGAAGCTGATGTGGAGCGCTTCTCGCCTCACGTCCGCTTCGCGCCACGAAGCGGTATTGCGCCGGAGGCCGGTCGCAAACAAAACGCCGCCAATCGAGGCGGCGTCTCGCTTCGCGCCATCAGCCGCGTCAACCTCTCAGCAGAATCACGATAATAACGATCACCAAGATCGTGCTGAGGCCCCCGCCAAGATAATGGAATGGAGGACCCATGTAGAAACCACCACCGCCGAAAAGCAGCACCAGAACAATTAAGAGTACGATCAGCCCCATTGTATCCCTCATGTTGGATTCACCGGATGTGCTACTGCCACGGACAATAGGCCACGCACTGGTCGACAAGATCGCCTTCAACCGTCTCCACCGGCTGCCACATGAGTTCGCAGCCGTCTTCCGTCAGACCTTCGCAATACGGCTCGGGCGCCGACTTGAACGACCATGCGGCCAGCGCCGCGCGCTGGCACCCCGCTACGGCGACTTTAGATCGCTTGAGCAAGTGGTTGCCCTTTCCGGGCCCTAAGTGCCGACAAGGTTATTTCGCCCTACCCCAACCGGAGCAAACCGCAGTCACCGCCGCAATCAGCTCGATACGGCCGGCCGCGTCGTAGGTCCCACCGAAATGAACTGGGTCTTGGCAAGCGCGGCAAAACGGCCGCCTGCACTCACCAACTCATCGAACGTGCCCGCCTCGATGATGCGCCCCCCGTCGAACACAAGGATGCGCGACGCATTTCGTACCGTCGACAGCCGATGCGCAATGACGAAGGTGGTGCGCCCCTTCATTACCTCGTGGAGCGCCAGCATGACTTTTGCTTCGGTGTCGGCATCGAGCGCGCTGGTCGCCTCGTCGAGAATGAGGATCGGCGGGTCCTTCAGCAGTGCGCGCGCAATCGATAGCCGCTGACGCTCACCGCCAGACAGCGAACGCCCCCGCTCGCCGACGCTCCGTTCGAAGCCCTCGAACTTTCGCTCAATGAACTCAAGGCACTGCGCGCGCCTGGCGGCGTCGCGCATCTCAGCGTCGGTCGCATCGGCCTTTCCGACGCGAAGATTGTCGGCAATCGACCGATTGAACAGCAGCGCTTCCTGGAAAACGACGCCGATGTTTCTGCGCAACGCGGCCAACTTGAACTTGCGGATATCAATACCGTCGATCTCGACCATACCCGATTGCGGATCGAATGCGCGGTATAGAAGTGCAATGGCCGTCGATTTGCCGGCACCGGTGGCTCCGACGAGGGCGATCGTTTCGCCCGGCATCGCCTTGAAGTTCAAATCAGCCGCCGCGATCCGCTTTCCATCGTAGGAAAACGAAACGTCCTTGAACTCGACAAGTCCACTGAGACGACCCGGATCGATCGCGTCCGGCAAGTCGCGGATGGCTGGCACCGTGTCCCGTACCTGGAAGAATTCAGCTAACCGCGGCGCATCCATCACAACGCGATTGATAAAGCTGACCGTTTGCTCCAGCCGGCTAATGATGAGCCCGGCGAAGTTCATGAAGGTGACCATCTCTCCGATGGTGGCCTGACCGTTGATGTGAAATAGCGTCCCGACGATGATGATCGCCAGCACGGTCAATGTGGTCGACGTCCGGGTCAACATCGCAGCCAGCGCCCACCACGACAGAACCGGCATTTGCGCGGCTAGAAGCCGCTCGACGATTTGGCGCAGTTCTATGACTTCGGCTTCGAGCCGCGAAAAACTCTGGACCAGTGCGATGTTGCCAAGAGCGTCTGATGCACGTTCTGCCAAATCGGAGTAGTGACGCTCGACCAAGCTCTGTAAGTGCTGCGTCTTGCGTACGATCAATGCGGTTAGACTTGCGAAAACGACGCACAGGGCAATCAGCAGGAGAGCGAGCCGCCAATTGATAAATAGGGAAATCGGCAGCAGCACGAGCAATGAGACGAACGAGGAGAGATGATCGCGGAAAAACCCGACCCAAAGGCCCCACAGCGCGTCGGTGCCCTGCAACATCACCTTCATCAGCCGCCCGGAATGGGTATTGCCGTGATAGGTAAGCGGGAGCTGCAACACGTGCTCGAAATAGTCCGTGAGGACGATGTGGCGGCGACGGTGCGCGAGCCGGTCCGCATAAAGGGCGATCAGCGTACCGCAGGCGATTGTGAAAAGTCCGAACCCGGCCCAGGCCGAAAGCAGAACGCTCAATTGTGGCCACGAAGGCGGCTCGCCGCGGGTCTGCGCTCCGGTCAGCGTGTCGATGATGCGACCTAGCAGCACCGGCTCGGCAAACTGCGCCGAGGCAAGCGCCACATTGGCCACTGCCAGAGTCCATGCCACCCGGCTATCGGAGCCAAGCAACGCGAGAACGCGGCCGTACAGACGAATGATGCCCAGCATCAATCGGCCCCCAACCAATCCCCCAACTGTTGCAGCCAGCGCCGCCGCGGCGCTGGCGTCTGCTCCGGCTTGAGCCTGAGGCGGTCGCCGTTAACGCCATGGACGAGTTGAAGCGTCCTGGTGTGGTAGGCCGCGAGATCAGGCCTGTGGCCGATGCTCAGCACGGTTGTCTTTTTCAATTCTTCATTGAACAGGCTCATAACGCGGCGCTGACTATCCCCGTCGAGCGCGGCGGTCGCCTCGTCGAGAAAGACCCAGCTTGGCTTGTGCAGAAGCAGCCGTGCAAATGCCAAGCGCTCCTGCTCGCCGAGCGACAGCTCTTTGTCCCAGCGATCGACTTCATCCAGTTTCGCGACCAGATGGCCGAGATCACAACGTTCCAGCGCCTGCCGCACCTCGACATCGGAGAAGGCATCAGGCGGGCTCGGATAGACGATCGAATTGCGCAGTGTGCCCAGCGGCAGATACGGCCGCTGCGGCAAGAACGCCATTGTCTCCAGCGGCGGCGTGAGGATCGTCCCCGAACCCCACGGCCACAGCCCCGCGACAGCGCGGAACAGCGTCGATTTCCCCGCACCGGTCTCGCCGACAATCAGCACGCGTTCGCCCGGCGTGACGCTCACGCTGGCGTCTTCGATGACGATATGCCCATCCGGCAGGAGAATGCGCACGCCTTCGAAGGCCAGATGACCCTCGGGATGCAGTGCACGCCTAATTTCCTCGGAACCCGCCTCCACCGCCGGCAGGTCGTCAAGCGCCTCGCGGAAGCGAGCGACCCGATGGATAGCCGCCCGCCAGTCGGCAAGGCGGGAAAAATTATCGACGAACCACCGCATTGCGCCCTGAACCTGGGCGAAGGCGCCTGCCACCATGATCAGGCCGCCGAGGGACAGCGCGCCGCCGAAATAGGCGGGTGCGGCCACGAGAATTGGAACGACCAACGACAGCCATCCGGTGCCTGACGTGATCCAGGTAAGCTGTGCGAGGGAGGAGGAAATTCGCCGCATGGTGTCGACGACGGCCGCCAGCGCGGCTTCGAGATGCCGACGCTCGTCCTTCTCTCCGCCATGCAGGGCGATGCTCTCGCCGGACTCGTTGACCCGAACAAGGGCGAAGCGGAATTCCGCCTCGCGGGCATATCGCTCGCCATTCAGCGCGATCAGCGGCCGCCCCACGAGCCAGGTCAGAGCGGAGCCGATCAGGGCGTAGGCCAGCGCGCACCAGACCATGTACCCGGGAATGGCGATTTCATAACCCGCCACCCGGAACGTGACCTGCGCCGACAAGGCCCACAGCACGCCGACGAAGGCGACGATCTGAAGCAGGGAATAAACAATGCCGCAGCCGAGGTCGGCGCTGTAATCGCCTAGAAGGCGTGTGTCCTCCTGTATGCGCTGATCCGGGTTGCGGCCGTACAGTCCTGCGAAGCTGAGTTGATAGATCCGCATCGGCTTGAGCCACTCGACCAAGAGATGACGAGCGATCCACTCACGCAGTCGAAACTTCAAGCGCTCTTGCAAGAAGGTTTGTCCTACCGTGAGGGCCAAGAGCACGGCGATGATGATAATGAACGTCCATAGAAGATAGACGAAAGCCGACAGGTCCTTCCGCCCCACCGCGTCGAAGAACTGGCCGTTCCATACGTTGAGCCGAACTTGCGCGAGCATGTTGGCTATCGTTACAAAGATCGACGCAACGAAAATTGCCAGCACAAGTCTCCCGCCTTCCGCGCGTCGCAGCACCCGCGCGAACAGGCTCAGGTCTTGCACAAGGTTGAACTTTTCCGCGGGCGCGGCAGCGACTTCGCCGGCAAAGGCGGGCTTCGCTGCCGCTGTTGGTACGATTCCTGCGACAGGTTGAACCGGGCGCACCAACCCGGACGCTATCTCCTGGGAAGCCCCCGGGGTAAGCGGCCGAACGGTTGATTCAGGACTCGTCATCATCCGCCGCCTAAAGGCCCGCTCGAAGGAGCATATTTGACTAATGTTCTGGCCCAGACAGCTGAAAGAGCGTTGACGCAAGTCAAGAGGCGGGCACGTCTCACAGACTGAAAATTCAATCCTAGGTTACGAAACGACACGCGCTCCAAAGGCCGTCGTCCGGAATAGAACAGACGGGCGATTGCGCCACCGAAGTGCAGCCATCACGACAACGAGCGGCGCAAGCCAAACGAGGCGGCTCTGGTAGCGGTCGTGCGGACTCGCACCCCCGCGCCGCAAGCGCGCCGTCGTGCCCGCTCACGCCTTGAAGTGCTTCGACAGCTTCAGGCTCTGGGCCTGATAGTTGGAGCCGATGCCGGCGCCGTAGAGCGTGTCCGGCTTCGCCAGCATCTTCTCGTAGACGAGGCGGCCGACCGTCTGGCCGTGCTCGAGGATGAACGGCACTTCGCGCGAGCGCACTTCGAGCACCGCGCGCGAGCCTTGTCCGCCGGCGCCGGCATAGCCGAAGCCGGGATCGAAGAAGCCGGCATAGTGCACGCGGAACTCGCCGACCAGCGGGTCGAACGGCACCATCTCGGCGGCATAGCCGGGCGGTACCTGCACGGCTTCCTTGGATGCCAGAATATAAAATTCGTTCGGATCGAGAATCAGGCTCTTCTCGGGCCGCGCCTGGATCGGCTCCCAGAAATCGAGCACGCTGTAGCCGGCGCGCCGCTCAACGTCGATCAAGCCCGTGTGACGCTTGGCGCGGTAGCCGACGAGGCCACCCGGCCCCAGGCCCGACAGGTCGACACTGAAGAGGACGCCTTCGCTGACGTCGGCTTTGGCGTCGTCGACGAGACGCTCGCGCGCGTGCAGGTCGCGCAATTCGTCGGCGGAAAGCTGCGCATGGCCGTGGCGAAAGCGGATCTGCGACAGGCGCGAGCCCTCGCGCACCAGCACCGGAAATGTGCGCGGCGAGATCTCGGCATAGAGCGGGCCCTTGTAGCCGGCCTCGATGCGGTCGAAGCCGCGCGTCTCGTCGGCGATGACGCGGGTGAACACGTCGAGTCGCCCGGTCGAGCTTTTCGGGTTGGCGGCGGCGGCCACGTCGTTAGGCAGCGCCAGGCTCTCGAGCAGCGGCACGATATAGACGCAGCCGGTCTCGAGCACGGCACCGTCGGCGAGCGAGAACTCGTGCAGCTTCAGACCGTCGATGCGCTGCGCAACCGTCGTGCGGCCCGGCAAAAAGCTCGCGCGCACGCGATAGGCAATCGCGCCGAGGCGCAGGTCGAGGCTCGCCGGCTGGATCTGGTCCGGCGCGAACGGCCGCTTCGGCGCGATCGCGCCGTCCGCGGCCAGCGCGGAAATCATGCGGTCGGGCAGGATGCCCTTCTGGTCACCAACGAAAGAAAGTGCCACTGCGCCTGGTCCTTTTGCGGGCCGATCTAACCCGACCCCCGCCTTGACGGGAAGCGCCCGCTCCCGCTACAAGCTGATTATCCCGTGGTCATTTGAGCCGGCCGGCTTGCAGCCACGTAAAACAACTCGCTAAAAGGCCGGGGACGCGTAAGCGCAGCCCGGCCGAGATTTTTCTCCGGCCGGTTTTTTGTTGCCTGCGCGAGCCCTTCGCCCGTGCAGGCTGGAAGGAGGCCTGCATGCCTGCGTCGAAGAAGGATTACCGCCCCGAGACCCGCCTGGTGCACGCCGGCACGCTGCGCTCGCAGTTCGGCGAGATGTCGGAAGCCCTGTTCCTGACGCAGGGCTACCTCTACCCGAGCGCCGAAGATTGCGAGGCGCGCTTTTCCGGCAAAGTCCCGGGCTACATCTATTCGCGCTATTCGAACCCGACCATGAGCATGTTCGAGGGCCGCATGGCCGCGCTCGAAGGCGCCGAGGCCGCGCGTTCGACCGCGACCGGCATGGCGGCGGTGACGACCTCGCTGATGGGCCTCGTCCGCCTGGGCGACCATGTGGTCGCGGCGAAGGCCTTGTTCGGCTCCTGCCGCTGGGTGATCGAGGAATGGCTCGCGCGCTTCGGCGTCACCTTCACGCTGGTCGACGGCGAGGACATCGACCAATGGAAGAAGGCGGTGACGAAGAACACCAAGGTGTTCTTCATGGAGACGCCGACCAATCCGACCTTGCAGGTCTACGACATCGCCGCGGTGGCCGAGATCGCGCACGCGGCCGGCGCCAAGCTCGTCGTCGACAACGTGTTCGCGACGCCGCTCTACCAGAGCCCGCTCAAGCTCGGCGCCGACGTCGTCGTCTATTCGGCGACCAAGCACATTGACGGACAGGGCCGCGTGCTCGGCGGTTGCATCCTGTCCACCGAGAAGATCATCGTCGACCATTATCATCAGCTCCTGCGCCAGACCGGGCCGTCGCTGGCGCCGTTCAATGCCTGGGTGCTGCTAAAGGGTCTCGAGACGCTGTCGGTGCGCGTCGAGCGCGAGACGCAGAGCGCGGCGAAGATCGCCGACAAGCTGGCCGGCCACGACAAGCTGTCGCGGCTCGTCTACCCGGGACGCAAGGATCACCCGCAGGCGGCGATCATCGCCAAGCAGATGACGGGCGGATCGAACCTGATCGCCTTCGAGGTCAAAGGCGGCAAGGCGGGCGCGTTCCGCTTCCTCAACGGCCTGTCGCTGATCGGCATCACCAACAATCTCGGCGACTCCAAGAGCCTGGTTACCCATCCGACGACGACGACGCACCAACGGCTGACGCCGGATCAGCGCGCCGAGCTCGGCATCGGCGACGGTCTGGTGCGGCTCTCGGTCGGTCTCGAGCATGTCGACGACCTGCTCGACGATATCACGGCCGCGCTCGACAAGGTCTGATCGGCGCCTGCAAAAACGCGCATGCCCGGGACGAACCCGGGCATGACGCGAACCTGGACCGATACGATGACTTACGGCGCGAGGTTGCGCGACCCAGCCGTCGCCGACATGACCGGGCGCCGTGCCGCTTCGGCGATGGCGAGGCCGAGAACCTTCGCCATGCAGGCATAGCTCCAGTCGTTCATGTGCAGCCCGTCGGGCGACACGAACGAGTCGAAGCTCATGTGGTCGGCGTCGTACCAGCGCTTCATCACCGCGAAACGGCGGAACAGATCGACGTTTTCCGCTTTCGCGGTTGCCGCGATCAGTTCGACCATCTTGCCGGCTTCCGGCTTGGCGATAACCTTCGGCGCGTATTGCGGATCGATCAGCACGATGTCCGCGCCGGTTGCGCGGATCTTTTTCAGGCCGGTGCGGATCATGTCGCCGTGGCCGACGCTGGAGTGGCCGCGGATGACGGAATTGGTACCGAGCTGCCAGAGCACGAGGTCTGGCCTGGCCGCGACCACCGCCTGGTCGAAGCGCTTCAGCATGTCCGGCACTTCCTCGCCGCCGACGCCGCGGTTGATCACGGTGATGCGGTTGCGCGGGAAATGCGTCTTCAGCTCGGCCTCGAGACGGCTCGGATAGCTGGCGGCCGGGGAGCTCGCGCCCGCGCCCTGGGTCGAGGAGGAACCGATGGCGACGATGGTGATGGGTTCACCACCCGACAGCTTCTGGGAGAGATGGCTAAGCGGGGCGGCGAGCCGGAGGACGTCGTCGGACGCCTGGCAAGCAGGGGCATCCGCGCGAGCTGCCGCAGGCAAAAGGAATATGGCGGCGAGCGCGAGTGGCGTCACCCGGCTACGAACGAAGGATAGAGGCTGCAAAACGAGATACCTCCGGCCTAGCTTGATCGATCACCCCGCTAGACCCGGTCCGTCCCGTCGAGCCTCGCGTCACTGGCCGCCCTGAGCGGGCGGACTGTCAGTCTTAACACCGTCGGCCACGAGGGCCGCCAGCAGACGTCCTATGCAATCGTGAACCCGGCCCGCAGTGTCAAGGTTTTTCGTCGCCGAGAACAGATCGAAGGTGCCGAAATCGGCCCAAAGCTTCATGATGGCAAAGCGGTCGAACAGCGGAACTTCATGCTGCACTGCAACCCAACGCATGATCTCCGCGTAATTTCCCAGTGCGATCATCGATTCAGTGCGCGGGCTGTACTGGGCGTTAACGAGGACCGTCTCGGCGCCGGCCGCCTTGGCGATGCTAATTCCCTTGTCTAGCGCCTGATTGAACTGGTCCTGATCGGTGCCCTCCATAGCGTCGACCGTGCCAGTCTGCCAGATGAGCAGATCGGGCTTCGATTTGCGCAGATCGCCGGTCAGCGACTCCGCCATCTTTATCGCCGTGCGATGCGGCGTGATGTCGGTCGCCAGCGTCACCGACACATTGGGAAAGGTCTCGATGAGCGCGACGCGCAGACGCTCCGGATAGGCGAGATTGGCGCCTCCCGGCCCCGGCAGGACCGACGAGCCGGCCCCGAGGACCAGGACGTTGAGATGCTTCGCAGCGATGGCAGAGGCCACGCCCGGCAGGCGCAGGTTGTCCTCGACAAGGTGACGGGCCACCCGGCACTCGGCCGGCATCTCGGCCCATGCCGGCACGGCCAGCACCCCCAGTGCCAGCAGCGCCGAGAACATCCTCATGCGTCGCCCCCTGCGAAGCCCGGCTTGACCGTCGGCGGCCGCGGACCGCGCTCGATGTTCTTATACCATGTCAGGACCGCGGCCGTTGCAACCATCACGCCGATGCCGACGGCGCTGACGATGACGTGCGTCAGCAGCCGGTTCGAGACCTCGGTGAACACGAAATGCCCGGCGAAGGCGAGGAACACGCCGAGACAGAAGATGGCGAGCGAGTGCTGGCCGCACAGGATCGCCGGCGCGAATACCGGCGAGCGCAAGGCCGGCCAGTCCTTCGGCACGAAATTGACGACAATCACCGCCAGCGACAGGAAATGCAGGATGCGCAGCACGTCGAGATTGGTCTTGTCGATCGGATAGATGTTGTCGCCGATGATGTGCGGCAGCAGCCCCGCCGCGCGCGGGAAGTACCAGGTCATGGCGACGAAGAAGGCGAAGGCGAGATAGGCGATGGCCAGCGCGATCGTCACGCGCGAATTCAAGACAAGGGCCAGCCTTTTCGCGCCGCCCAGCGCGCACCATGCGCCGAATACGAACAAGAGCTGCCATGCGAACGGATTGAACACCCACACCCCGTTCGGATAGGCCGGGATATTCCAGCCGAACTTGTACATCAGCCCGTAGACGACGCCCGATGCGATCAGCGCCATGGACGGGGCTCGCAGCAACAGCCACAGCACCGGCGAAAAGCCGACCAGCAGCATGATGTACAGCGGCAGCACGTCCATGTTGACGGGCTTGAACTTCAAGAGCAGCGCCTGAATGATCGTGACGTCCGGATTGCGCAGGAAGTCGAGGACGCCCATCTCCTCTGTATAGAGCGGGTTGTCGAACGAATGCGCCACCCAGGCGATCTCGGCGAGATAGATCGCGAACAGGAAGACGTGGGCGACGTAGATCTGCCAGCAGCGCTTGAGGATGCGCGCCGAGGCGACGATGAAGCCGTTCTGACGCATGGCACGGCCGTAGACGAAGGCGGCCGTGTAGCCGGAGATGAAGACGAAGATCTCGGTGGCGTCGGAAAAGCCGTAATTGCGGATGGTGATCCAGCTCACGGCGTTAGACGGGATGTGATCGAGGAAGATCAGCCAGAGCGCCAGCCCGCGGAACAAGTCAAGCCGCAGGTCACGTTCGGTCGTCACCGGGGCCATGGGCGGCTTTTCTTTCGCGACACGTTGGGGTCATAATCCGGACGAACGCTTCGAGCAAAGCAATGCTCGACGGCATATATCAGGCGAGCATTTTTCAGGTGGTTATTGGAATGTACCGGGCGCAGACCCGCAAGATCGAAGTGACCGTGACGCCGCGCTTCCTGCCGGACCGGTCGTCGCCGACGAGCGGCTATTTCTTTTGGGCATATACGATCAATATTGCCAATCACGGTTCCGAGACCGTGCAGTTGAAGACCCGGCACTGGAAGATCACCGACGCCTTCGGCCGCCTGCAGGAGGTGAAGGGGCCGGGCGTCGTCGGCGAGGAGCCGATGCTTCAGCCTGGCGGCTCGTTCGAATATACGAGCGGCGTGCCACTGCCGACGCCGTCGGGCTTCATGGTCGGAACGTATGGGATGGTGTCGGAGGGCGGCGAGCATTTCGATATCGAGATCCCGGCCTTCTCGCTCGACTGCTCCTATTCGGAGCGGACGATCAACTGACCGCTACTCCGCCGGCAGGCATCCCTTGAAGCGGTCAAGCGCCTGCTTGGGAAGAACGGCCAGCACCGCCCCGCCCTGCGCAAACTCCTGCAATTTCATGACCGCCGGCGTGCGCACGGCGACGCATCCGGCCGTGCCCGTCTTCCCCGGCAACCAGGCGTGGATGAAGATGCAGGACCCGGCCTTGGCGTGCGCGTCGGTCGGGTAGTCGACGACGAGGCCGCGCACATAATCCGGCACGCGCCACATGTTCTCGCCATGTACCTTCTCGCCGACCTTCGCCCGCGTCGTGATGGTGTTGTAGGCGCGCGACCTCGGATCGTCGACGCAGACGTCCCCGGCGGCGAGCCGCAGATAGCCCTTGAGCGGCGATCGTTCGAAGCCGAATGGCCGACCGATCTTGTAGAAGCCGGCCGGCACCTTCTTGTCGCCGTCGACCTTCACCGGCTCGCCCTCCTTGGCGAAGGAGCGAAAGGCGTGCGACCAGCCCATGCCGTTGTGGCCGATGATCGCGCTGACCGGGCCGCCGTCCGGCTTCCACGGCTCATGCGGGTTGGCGCGGCTGAAGCGCTGCACCGTGGCGCTGGTGCTCGCCATGTCGCGCGCCGTGACGAGCACGAGCTTGTGCGCATCGGCGAGCGGCGCCGGACATGTCTGCGCGAGGGCCGGCAAGGATGTGAGGAGAAGGGCGGAAAGGACGAGCGGCAGTCGCGGCATGGAAGCGGTATAACCGATTCTGGCCGCGTATCGCCCTACTCGTTGGCGCCGACGTCGCCGGGGGCGAACTCGTAAGTCGCGCTGCAGAATTCGCAGGTAACCTGGATCCTGCCGTCCTCGACCATGTGGTCGCGGTCGTCCTGCGAAAAACTCTTGAGCATCGACTCCACCGTGTCGCGCGAGCACGAGCACGCGGCCCGCACCTCGCCCGGATCGAACACCCGAACGCCCGGCTCATGGAACAATCGATAGACCAGCCGCTCGCTCGACAGCGACGGGTCGATCAATTCGACGTCCTCGACGGTCGAGACCAGCGCGCGGCCCTCCGTCCACGCCTCGTCCTCCTCGACCACATGCGGTTCGATGCCTTCCGGGGCGTCGCCCGGATGCAGATCGGCGACGCGGGCGCGTTCCGGCGACTTGGGCAGGAACTGGAGCATGATGCCGCCCGCGCGCCAGCGATGGCTGGCGCCGCCCTCGCCCGCGCGCAGTTCCTCTGCGACCGCGAGCCGCACCTGGGTCGGGATCTGCTCGGAGCGCAGGAAATACTCATGCGCGGCGTCTTCCAGCGAGCCGCCGTCGAGCGCCACCAGGCCTTGATAGCGGCTCATGTCGGGACCCTGATCGATGGTCATGGCGAGATGGCCCTTGCCGAGCAGGGCGCCGGCGTCGGTCTGGCCGGCGGCAATGGCCTCCGCCACCCGCGCTTTGTCGAAGCGGGCGCAAGCGCGCACCTTGCTCGGCGCCATGAAGTCGACCACCAGCATGCGCACCGGGCCTTCGGCCTGCGTCTGCAGGATAAAGCGGCCGTCGAACTTCAGCGCCGTACCGAGCATGACGGTGAGCACGATCGCCTCGCCAAGGAGCTTGGCCACCGGCTGCGGATAATCGTGCTTCTCGAGAATCTCGTCGACGACGGGCCCCAGCCGCACGACGCGGCCGCGCAGGTCGAGCGAAGAAACTTCGAACGGCAATACGATGTCGTCGACGGCGACCGCCGACGGCGCGCGGGAGGGAATTTCGGTACGGGTCTTGGACATGACGCCTTATGTAGCGCGCGAGAACGGATTTTCGAGGGGTTGTTCCCCTCGGCGCGTCACGCCTCGGCGTGCAGGCACCAGGCGAGCACGCCCTTCTGCGCGTGCAGGCGGTTCTCCGCCTCGTCGAACACGACCGACTGCGGCCCGTCGATCACCTCGTCGGTGACCTCCTCGCCGCGATGCGCGGGCAGGCAGTGCATGAACAGCGCATCCGGGTTCGCCTTCGACATCAGCCGGGCGTTGACCTGATAGCCCTTGAGCACGTTGTGGCGGTGCTTGCCGTCGCGGTCGCCCATCGACACCCAGGTGTCGGTGACGACGCAGTCGGCGTTCTTGACCGCCGCTTCCGGGTCGGTGCCGAACTCAACCGCGGCGCCGGAGGACTTCACCCAGTCGGTCAGCCACTTCTTCGGCTTGAGCTCGGCGGGGGTGGCGACGCGCAGGCGGAAATCGAAGCGCTCGGCCGCATGCGCCCACGAGGCGAGCACGTTGTTGGCGTCGCCGGTCCAGGCGACCGTGCGGCCGCGGATCGGCCCGAGCTTTTCCTCGAAGGTCATGACATCCGCCATCACCTGGCAGGGATGCGAGCGTCGGGTGAGCCCGTTGATCACCGGCACGGTGGCGTGGCGGGCGAGCTCGGCGATCGCCTCATGGTCGAGGATGCGGATCATGATGGCGTCGACGAAGCGCGAGAGGACGCGCGCGGTGTCGGCGAGCGTCTCGCCGCGGCCGAGCTGCATTTCCTGCGCGGTGAGCATGATCGCCTCGCCTCCGAGCTGGCGCATGGCGACGTCGAAGGAGACGCGGGTGCGCGTCGAGGGCTTGTCGAAGATCATCGCCAGCGTCTTGCCGGCCAGCGGCTTGGAGTCGTGTCCGCGCTGCCGCGCCGCCTTCATGGCGCGGCCAGAGTCGATCATCCCCTTGAGATCGTCCTTGGAGATGTCGATCAGGTCGAGGAAATGCCGGACCTCATTCATTACGCCGCCCCCTTCTTGGGTGCGTGCAGTTGGGCAAGACGAGTACAGGCGCGGTCGATGGCATCGACGGCGTAGGAGATTTCCTCCTCGCCGGCGATGAGCGGCGGCAACAGCCGCACGACATTGTCGCCGGCGGTCGGCGCCAGCACCTTCTCGGCGCGAAGCTCGTCGACCATGGCGGCCGCCGGCGGGACCATGCGCAGGCCCATCAACAGGCCTTCGCCGCGCACCTCGGCGATGACCGACGAATGACGATCCTTGAGCTCGGCAAGCCGCTGCTTGAAGCGCAGCGCCGTTTGCTGCACCTGCGCGAGGAATTCCTTGGTGTTGACGACGTCGAGGACCGCGTTGGCGACCGCCATGGCCAGCGGATTGCCGCCGAAGGTCGAACCGTGCGTGCCGGCGGTCATGCCCTTGCCGGCTTCAGCCGTGGCGAGGAACGCGCCGACCGGGAAGCCGCCGCCGAGCGCCTTGGCGAGCGCCATGATGTCGGGCGCGACGCCGCTGTGCTCGTAGGCGAATAGCTTGCCGGTGCGGCCCATGCCGCTCTGCACTTCATCGAAAATCAGCAGCATGCCGCGCTCGTCGCAGAGCTGGCGCAGCGCGCGCAGGAAGGCGTGCGGCACGACGCGCACGCCGCCCTCACCCATCACCGGCTCGATCAGGATCGCGCCGGTCTCGGGCGTGATCGCCTTCTTCACCGCCTCGATGTCGTTGTACGGGACCTGGTCGAAGCCCTCGACCGGCGGGCCGAAGCCATCGAGATATTTCTTGTTGCCGGTCGCAGCCAGCGCTCCAAGCGTACGGCCGTGGAAGGCGCCCTCGAAGGTGACGATGCGGAACTTGTCGGGATGGCCGCTCGCCGCATGATACTTGCGCGCCATCTTGATGGCGCCCTCGAGCGCCTCGGTGCCGGAATTGCAGAAGAAGACGACGTCGGCGAACGAGGATGCGCACAGGCGGTCGGCGAGCTTCTCGGCGCCGGGGATGCGATAGAGATTGGAGACGTGCCAGAGCTTGTGCGCCTGCTCGGTGAGCGCCGCGACCAGCACCGGATGCGCATGGCCGAGCGCATTCGTGGCGACGCCCGAGGTGAGGTCGAGATAGCGCTCGCCCGACGCCGTATAAAGCCAGGCGCCCTCGCCCCGCTCGAAGGCGAGGTCGACGCGCGCATAGGTCGGCAAGATGTGCGAGCTCACGGGCATGGGTCTCAACTGGCGTTGTTCGTCTGCGCGCGAAAAGGCGGCAATCGGCCCGTTTGCGCGCTAAGGCGCCTTGGGACCTTGGCTTTTCGGGATCACGCGCGGGCCCGAAAAGAATTGTGCCGCCTCGCCGGGCGGCACTGTTGGCATTCTAGGAGCGGTGCCCGATCCGGTCAACCGGTGCCATGGAACCGATTCGGCGACTCAATTATGCCGCAAGTCCCGATTCTAAAGGAAAACCTGTTGGTAGCTGACCTTCGGGCGATTGCAAAAGCTTGCGCCTGAGTCAAGCGCTAGTGTAACTTTTGGATCAGACGGTACGAGATGTCGTACCGATAAACGAGATTTCGAGTTCATTCCTTGCAGAGTTTGCGTTCAGGCGCCTGAAAAGGCGCCCGGCGAACGGGGATGGATTCACTCGCAGGGCTGGGAGGCCACGAACCCATGAGCTGGACCGATGAACGGGTCGAACTCCTCAAGAAGCTGTGGTCGGACGGGCTGTCGGCCAGCCAGATCGCGGCCGAACTCGGCGGCATTACCCGCAACGCGGTGATCGGCAAGGTGCACCGACTGGGCCTGTCCGGCCGGGCCAAGAGCCCCTCCTCGGCCGCGCCGCGGCCGCGCAAGGCGCGCACCTCCGGCCACATGCTGCGGGTGTCGCGGCCGCAGATCCGCGGCAACACAGCGCTCGCCTATGATTACGACCTGGAGCCGGAGCCTGAGCTCCTCGAGATCCCCGTCGAGCAGCGCAAGACGCTCTTGCAGCTCAACGAGCACACCTGCCGCTGGCCAATCGGCGATCCGGGCGGCGGTGAATTCTTCTTCTGCGGCGGCGAGTCGGCGAACGAAGCTCCGTACTGCTCCTATCACTGCCGCGTCGCCTACCAGCCGGCGCACGACCGCCGGCGGGACAAGCGGCCGTTCCGCGGCTGACCCTCATCGACGTGACGTCTCGATGGCCGGGCCAACGCCCGGCCATTTTGTCTGTGGAGGGTCAGTTCGCCCGGCCGAAGCGGTCGTCGAGGGAATAGCCGGCGCCGCGGACGGTGCGGATCGGATCCGTCTCCTGGCCGCGGTTGATCGCCTTGCGCAGGCGGCCGACATGCACATCGACTGTGCGCTCGTCGATATAGATGTCCGAGCCCCAGACGCCGTCGAGCAACTGCTCGCGCGAGAAAACGCGGCCCGGACGTTCCATCAGAAACTCGAGCAGGCGGTACTCGGTCGGGCCGAGATCGATGGCGCGGCCGGCGCGGGTCACGCGCTTCTTGTCGCGGTCGAGCTCGATGTCGCCGATCGCAAGGACGGTGGCGACGCGTTCCGGATTGGCCCGTCGCAACAGCGCGCGCACGCGCGCCAGGAGCTCCGGCACGGAGAACGGCTTGACGATGTAGTCGTCGGCGCCGGTGGCGAGCCCGCGCACCTTCTCGCTCTCCTCGCCGCGTGCGGTGAGCATGATGATCGGCAGCGCGCGCGTCTCCGGCCTGGCGCGCAGGCGCCGGCACAGTTCGATGCCGGACAGACCGGGGAGCATCCAGTCGAGCACGACGAGGTCGGGCGCCTTTTCCTTCAGCCGCGTGTCGGCCTCGTCGCCGCGCGAGGCGGTGTCGACGTCGTAGCCCTCCGCCTCGAGATTATAGCGGAGCAGCATGGTGAGCGGCTCCTCGTCCTCGACGATCAGAATGCGGGCGCTCATCGTGCCTCTCTTCAGGACTCGCCGGTTTTGCGCAAGGCGGCGAAGCTCGTCGTGTCGCCCTTCGGCCGCTGGTCGGTGATGGGCTTGCCTTCGATCATGTAGTGCACGGTCTCGGCGATGTTGGTGGCATGGTCGCCCATGCGCTCGATGTTCTTGGCGCAGAACAACAGATGGATGCAGAAGGTGATGTTGCGCGGGTCTTCCATCATGTAGGTGAGCAGCTCGCGGAACACCGAGGTGCAGACCGCGTCGATCTCCTCGTCGCCGCGCCACACCGCCATCGCCTCGGCGACGCTGCGACGGGCATAGGCGTTGAGCACGGCCTTGAGCTGACTGAGCAGCAGGTCGGTCATGTGCTCGACGCCGCGGATCAGCTTCGGCGGCGGGAATTCGGCGTTGAGCGCGATCACGCGCTTGGCGATGTTCTTGGCGAGGTCGCCGATGCGCTCGAGATCGTTGGAGATGCGCAGCGCCGAGACGATCTCGCGCAGATCGACCGCCATCGGCTGCCGTCGCGCGATCGTCAGCACCGCCTTCTCCTCGATCTCATGCTGCAGCGTGTCGATGTGCACGTCGGCCGCGGTCACGCGCTGGGCGAGCGTCGTGTCGCGGCGCGCGAGCGCGTCGACCGCGTCCGCCACCTGCTTCTCGGCAAGCCCTCCCATCTCGGCGACCATGCGGGCGAGATCCTGCAGATCGGTGTCGAAGGCCTTGACGGTGTGGTGTTCGGTCATCGGGGTCGTCCTTAGCCGAAGCGGCCGGTGATGTAGTCCTGGGTGCGGCGGTCGTCCGGCGACGTGAATATCTTGCTGGTGTCGCCGAACTCGATCAGCTCGCCGAGATACATGAAGGCGGTGTAGTCGGAGACGCGCGCCGCCTGCTGCATGTTGTGGGTGACGATGGCGATCGTGTAGTCGTCCTTGAGCTCGGAGATGAGCTCCTCGATCTTGGCCGTGGAGATCGGGTCGAGCGCCGAGCACGGCTCGTCGAACAGGATCACCTCGGGCTTCACCGCGACGGTCCGGGCGATGCAGAGGCGCTGCTGCTGGCCGCCGGACAGCGACAAGCCGGAAGCGCCGAGCTTGTTCTTGACCTCTTCCCAGAGCGCGGCGCGGACGAGCGCGTCGCGCACGCGGTCGTCGAGCTCGGACTTCGGCAGCTTCTCGTAGAGACGGATGCCGAAGGCGATGTTTTCATAGATGGTCATCGGGAACGGCGTCGGCTTCTGGAACACCATACCGACCTTGGCACGCAGCAGGTTCAGGTCCTGCGACGGCGCCAGGATGTCTTCGCCGTCGAGCGTGACGTGGCCGCTCGCGCGCTGGTTCGGATAGAGGTCGTACATCCGGTTGAGGACACGCAGGAGCGTGGACTTGCCGCAGCCGGAGGGGCCGATGAAGGCGGTCACCCGTCCCTGGAACAGCGGGACGCTGATGTCCTTCAGCGCACGGTTGTCGCCGTAGAAGAAGTCGAGGTTGCGGACGGAGATCTTCTCCGGAAGCCCCTCGGTCCCGGGCCGGGAATGGCCGACGGCCGGCGTAGTGTATGCGACTGCACTCATGACGACTTTCTCGCTGAGGCCAGGGATCGGGCGATGATGCTGAGCGCAAGCACCGCAAGCGTGATGATGAGCGCGCCGGTCCAGGCCAGTTGCTGCCAGTCCTTGTACGGGCTCAAGGCGAACTGGAAGATGACGACCGGCAGGCTCGCCACCGGCGCATTGAGGTCCAGGCTCCAGAACTGGTTGTTCAGCGCGGTGAACAGGAGCGGCGCGGTCTCGCCGGAGATGCGCGCCACTGCGAGCAGCACGCCCGTCACCATACCGGCGCGCGCGGCGCGGTAGGCAACCTTGCGGATCATCAGCGAGCGCGGCAGGCCGATCGAGGCGGCAGCCTCGCGCAACGTGTCCGGCACAAGGATCAGCATGTCCTCGGTGGTGCGCACGACGACCGGTACGACGATGACGGCGAGCGACACCGCGCCGGCCCAGCCGGAGAAGTGGCCCATCTGCGCGACCATCACCTCGTAGATGAACAGGCCGATGACGATCGAGGGCGCGCTCAGGAGGATGTCGTTGATGAAACGCACGACGAAGGCGAGTTTGTCGTAGCGGCCGTACTCGGCCATGTAGGTGCCGGCGAGAATGCCGAGCGGCGTACCGATGGCGACCGCGATCGTCGTCATGACGAGGCTGCCGGCGATCGGATTAAGCAAGCCGCCCGCCGAGCCCGGCGGCGGCGTCATCTGCGTGAATACCGCGAGAGACAGGCCGCTGAAGCCTTCCCACAAGAGCACGGCCAGGATCAGCACCAGCCAGGTGAGGCCGAAGATCGTGGCGGCGACCGCCATGCTCTTGGCGAGGGCGTTGCGGCGGCGGCGGGTCTCGTACAGCGCCATGTCAGGCCCCTACGCGCGCGTTGAGCCGCATCAGCATCAGCCGCGCGAAGGCGAGCACGATGAAGGTGATGACGAACAGGATGAGGCCGAGCGCGACCAGCGACGACGTGTAGAGATCGCCGACCGCCTCGGTGAACTCGTTGGCGATGGTCGCGGAGATCGTGGTGCCGGGCGCGAGCAGCGACGGCGACACGCGGTGCGCGTTGCCGATGACGAAGGTGACCGCCATGGTCTCGCCGAGCGCGCGGCCGAGGCCGAGCATCACGCCACCGATGACGCCGACGCGGGTGTACGGCAGCACGACGTAGCGCGACACTTCCCAGGTGGTGCTGCCGAGGCCGTAAGCGGCCTCCTTGAGCACGGGCGGCACCGCCTCGAACACGTCGCGCGAGATCGAGGTGATGAACGGCAGCACCATGATGGCGAGGATCAGGCCGGCTGTCAGCACGCCAATGCCGTAGGGCGGGCCGGCGAACAGGTTGCCGAGCACCGGCACGTTGCCGAACGTGTCGATGAGGAAGGGCTGCACGTGCTGCTGGAGGAACGGCGCGAACACGAACAAGCCCCAGATGCCGTAGATGATCGAGGGAATGCCGGCGAGCAGTTCGATGGCGATGCCGATCGGACGGCGCAGCCACAGCGGGCACAGCTCGGTGAGGAACATCGCGATGAACAAGCCGACCGGCACGGCGATCAGCATGGCGATCAGCGAGGTCACCAGCGTGCCGTAGACCGGCGCGATGGCCCCGAATTTCTCCGTCACCGGATTCCACACCTCGGACGTGAGGAAGCGGAAGCCGAACTTCTCGAGCGCCGGCCAAGCGCCGATGACGAGCGAGACGATGATGCCGCCGAGGATGAGGAGGACGACGATCGCCGCAGCGCGCGTGAGATGACGAAAGGCGATGTCGCCGATGCGAAGCCGCTGCAGCACCTGGGCGCGATCGGCCTGATCGCGGACCGTCATCGCCGAGCCGCCTTCAAACGCAACGTCAACCACGGGTCGCCTCCCGTCGGGTCTCATCCGGCTCCACTCCCTGACTGTCGCGACCGGGAAAGGGCCACTGAAGCGGCCCAAGAGCCGTAAGACAAGAGCCGTAATACAAGCCGCCCCTGTGAGCGGCGGTGGACAGGAAAGGGCGCCGGTCAGGGCGCCCTTTCCCTCGTTCGTCACCGGATCAGAACACCGGCTTGCCGGAGTCGTCCTTGATCTCGGACTTCCACTTGGCCTGGATCAGGCTGACTACGTTGTCGGGCATCGGGATGTAGTCCAGGCCCTTGGCCATGTCGTCGCCGTTCTTGTAGGCCCACTCGAAGAACTTGAGGGCTTCCTTGGTGGCGGCGATGTCCTTCGGCTGCTTCGGCACGAGGATGAAGGTCGCGCCGGCGATCGGCCACGACTTCGCGCCGGGCTCGTCGGTCAGGATCATGTAGAAGCCCGGAGCCTTGGCCCAATCGGCCCCGGCCGCGGCGGACATGATCGCATCCGGCGTCGCCTCGACGGTCTTGCCGTCCTTGTTGACCATCTTGGTCGTCGTCAGCTTGTTCTGCTTTGCATAGGCGGTCTCGACATAGCCGATCGAGCCCTTTGTCTGCATCACGCCGTTGGCGACGCCTTCGTTACCCTTGGCGCCGATGCCGCCCGGCCACTCGACCGAGGTCGACGAGCCGACCTTGTCCTTCCACTCGGGGCTGACCTTCGAGAGATAGTTCGTGAAGATGAAGGTCGTGCCCGATCCGTCCGAACGGTGCACCAGCGCGATGGCCTGCGACGGCAGCTTCGCGTTCGGGTTCAGCTTCTTGATCGCCGGGTCGTCCCACTTCTTGATCTCGCCGAGATAGATCTTGGCGAGCGTCGCGCCGTCGATCGTCAGCTCATTGCTGTTGATGCCATCGAGGTTCACGACCGGAACGATGCCGCCCATGACGGTCGGGAACTGAATGACGCCGATCTTGTCGAGCTCGGCCGGCTGCAGCGGCATGTCGGACGCGCCGAAGGTGACGGTGCGCGCGGTGATCTGCTTGATGCCGCCGCCAGAGCCGATCGACTGGTAGTTCAGGCCGTTACCGGTCTCCTTCTTATAGGAGTCAGCCCACTTGGCGTAGATCGGATAGGGGAAGGTCGCGCCGGCGCCCGAAATGTCGGCGGCGCTGGCGGGAGCATGCAGCGCGAGGGCGACGACGCCCGCCGCGGCAAGTGCGGACCAGTGTTTCATCGGAATCTCTCCATGTTGCGGTCGTGTGGCGCGCGAGCCGTCATGGCTCTCGCCGCCCGATACCCGCCCGGCACGTCGGGCGGCCGCTGTTGCGCAAGGAACGAAAGACGGTCTCCAGACTGCGCCCCGGACGGGTTTTTGTGGTTGCCCTGGATCAAGGGTGTCCGAGGTCGCGGGGCAGCCTTAGGCCTCGCGCGTCACCGTTCTATGACGGTTATGTAACAGCCGGATGACAGTCTAAGCAGCTGTTATATCGAAGTTTTATTGAGCCGCCCGGAGTTCGGCACTGGATAAGGGCAGGTGCATCGTGAAGGCCGCGCCAGCCCCCAGCGTGCTCTCGATCGAGAGCCTGCCGCCGTGCCGGTTGAGCACGTGCTTGACCAGCGCAAGGCCGAGCCCGGTGCCGCCCTGCGCGCGGCTGTCCGAGACGTCGACCCGGTAGAAGCGCTCGGTCAGCCGCGGCAGATGCTCGGGCGCGATGCCGGGCCCGAAGTCGCGAACGGTGATGCGCGCTTCCGGCGCGCCCGCCCGCGTCTGCCCGCGCGCAAGCGTGATGTCGACACGCTTGCCGGCGGCGCCGTATTTGAGCGCGTTCTCGACCAGGTTCTCCAGCGCGCGGATCAGTTCGTCGCGCTCGGCGAGGACGACGAGGGCGTCCGGCTCCGCCGCGACGTTGATGTCGACGCCGCGGTCGCGCGCGAGCGTCATCAGCCCGTCGACCACCTGCCGCACGATCGGCGCAAGCTCGACCGGCGTGCTCGGCTGGAGATGCGCGTTGAGTTCGATGCGCGAGAGCGACAGCAGGTCGTCGATCAGCCGCGCCATGCGCGTCGCCTGCGTCTGCATGATGCCGAGGAATTTGTCGCGCGCGGTGGTGTCGTTCTTGGCCGGGCCTTGCAGCGTCTCGATGAACCCGAGCAAAGCCGCGAGCGGCGTGCGCAGCTCATGGCTGGCATTGGCGATGAAGTCGGCGCGCATCTCTTCGACGCGACGCAGCGGCGTCAGATCGTTGAAGGTGAGCAGGACGAGATCGCCGGCGCGCTCGCCCGGCGGCTTCACCGGCGTGACGAAAGCCTCGAACCAGCGGTCGGTCGGCACCCGCTCGAAGAACTCGACGCGCTGCGGCTCGCGCCTCTTGCCGGCGCGGCGGATGGCGTCGACCAGCTCCGGTGTACGCAGCGAGATCAGCGCCGGCTCGCCGTGGCGCAGCGCGGGCGCGATCGACACGGCTTCGTCGTTGAAGGCGACGACCCTGCCCTCGCGGTCGAGCACGATCGCGGCTTCGTGCAGGCCCTCGATCAGCGCCTCGATCAGCGCCGCCTGCGGGTGCAGCGCAGCCGCGGGCCGCGCCGCGGCGGTGACGGTGGCTGAGTTGGCATTGGCGCTTGCGCCACGGACGACACGCCAGGCATGCATGAGACGGGCGGCGAAACTTGCCCCTTCTCGATCGTCTTCTGCCGTTTCGCCCGCCATTGCCTCAATGCCGATCGGTCTTTTCGGCCTCCAACTCGGTCTTGATCGGCGCCGTGACCGGCAGATCCGGCAATTCGGCGGGCGCCTTGGCCCGGCGCATGCTGAGCCAGATCTCGCGGGTGCCAAGGATACTCAGCGCAATGGCGAAGGGCACGAGATAATAGAGCACGCGGAACAGCAGCAGGCCGGCGACCAGGTCTTCCTTGTCGAACTGCCAAAGCGCGACCAGCATCGCCGCGTCGAACACGCCGAGCCCGCCGGGCGCGTGACTGGCAAAGCCGAGCAAGGTCGCCGACACGAACACCACCAGGATGGTGATGAAGTCGATGTGAGGATCGGTCGGCAGCAGCATGTACATGGCCATGGCGCAGCAACCGAGATCGAACAGTCCGATCACAATCTGCAACAGCGTCGACGGCCCGCTCGGCAATTCGACCGTCCAGTCGGATTTGCCGATGGTGCGCGGCGCGCTCCAAACCCAGCCAATGTAGGAGAACAGCACGCCGAGGATGCCGAACGCGATCAGGCGATTGATCCATCCGGGCAGTTGCGTGATCGGCCCGGCCGCATGGGGGTCGAGCGCGACCGACAGCCCGAGCACCGTGGCGTTGCCGAGCCAGAAGGTCAGGCCGGCGACGAAGCAGATCTTGGCGACCTCCACCGCGGTCAGCCCGCGCGCGGAATAGATGCGGTAGCGCACCGCGCCGCCGGTGAAGACCGTGGCGCCGATATTATGGCCGACCGCATAGCTGGTGAAGCCCGACAGCGCCGCGGTGTAATACGGCACGTCCGGACGGCCGATCGTGCGCAGCGCGAACCAGTCATAGAAGGTGAGCGTGAAATAGCCACCGGCGACGAAGACGGCCGCGACCGCGATGCGGTGCGGCGTCACCGCCTTGAGCGCGGCGAAAACCTGGTCGATGTCGAGGTCGTGCAGCATGTGCACGAGCACGAACACGGCCACGGCGATGATGGCGACGCTGAGCAGGAAGCCGATGCGATTCCAGCCGATCGTATTGGTAAAAAAGCGCGCCACCGCGCGCAGCCAATTCAGCATCGTTCCTCCGCCTCGGCGCGCGGGCCTCTCGCACCCACTTAGGTGCCGCCCGCCCCGACAGGGCGGACCTCCCGTAGCAGAACTCATTGAGGGGTGCGAGGGATGCCTGACGGAAGAGCTAATTCGGCCTGCGGCGGAATGCGGCAGGCCTGCGGCACAAAAAGAAAGCCCCGGCTTCCTGGGGAGAGAAGCCGGGGCCGGGGCGTCCGCATCGAACGGTCAGTCGCAGACCGTCACGCGACGCCAGCGCGGGCCGACCGGGGTATCGACCAGGCGCTTGACGACGTAGCAATCGGGGCCGGCGACGTAGGACGGGCCGTAGAAGCCGATGCCGAACCCGCCGTGCCAGCCGTGGTGCCAGCCGTGATGGCCGTGATGGGGGAAGGCGGAGGCGGAGGTCGGGGCGAGCGCGGCGGCGCCGAGGGCGGCGGTGGCGGCGAGGGCGATGGTGAGCTTGCGGAACATGGGGTCTCTCCTGGGTTCAAGGGGCGCGGGGCATCGCGTCCTTGCCGATGGGTCGTCGACCCTGCCCGGGAGGTTCAAAACTTTTTAAGCCCGTCCGGCAGGGTTGCTTGCCGGACGCCTCCGTATCGGCGCACCCTAGAAGCCGGCCGGGGGGCGGGCTTCAGGAAATTCCCTCGATTCTGCTTGAACCTGGACGGCCGCTGGCGCGACCAAACAACGAGCCGACCGGACATTTGCGATGCAGACGAGTTCGGACGAGGTCCTGATTTCACGCATCGCCAATGGCGATCGGCTCGCCATGCAGGTGCTGTTCGCGCGGCACCATGTGCGGGTCTACCGCTTCGTGTTGCGGCTGGTGCGCAACGAAGCCACGGCCGAGGACCTCATCAGCGAGGTCTTCCTCGACGTCTGGCGGCAGGCGGCCAAGTTCGAGGGCCGGTCCGCGGTGTCGACGTGGATGTTGAGCATTGCGCGCTTCAAGGCGCTGTCCGCCTTGCGGCGCAAGCCGGAGTACGAACTCGACGAGGAAACGGCGGAGGCGATCGAGGATCATTCCGACGATCCCGAGGTCACCCTCGCCAAGAAGGACAAGGGCGCGCTGCTGCGTGAAGCTTTGAGCGCGCTCTCGGCCGAGCATCGGGAAGTGATCGATCTCGTCTACTACCACGAGAAGTCCGTGGAGGAGGTGGCGCGGATCGTCGACATTCCGGAGGCGACGGTGAAGACCCGCATGTTCTATGCGCGCAAGAAGTTGTCCGAGCTCCTGAAGGAGCGCGGCATCGATCGAGGATGGCCATGACGAGCGAACACAAGGAAGCCGACGGCATCGAGGAGCTTTTGCCGTGGCATGCCGCCGGCACGCTGAGCCGTCGCGACGCCGAGCGCGTCGAGGCGGCGCTGAAGCGCGACCCGGAGCTTGCGCGCCGTTTCGAGATGGTGCGCGACGAGCTCGGCGCGACCATTCAGTTGAACGAGACGCTCGGCGCGCCGTCGGCGCGCGCCATGACCGACCTGTTCGCCAGGATCGACGCCGAGCCGAAGCGTGCGCCGCGTGCCCTTGGGCTTGGCGCGCGCGTCGCCTCCTTCTTCGATGGCCTGACGCCGCGCACGATGGCCTACGCGTCGGCCGCCGCCGTGCTGGCGATCGTGCTGCAGGCCGGCGTCATCGGCGTCATGGTCAGCAAATACGGCAGCGGCGGCTACGAGACCGCTTCGGCGCCGACGACCGCGCCGGGCGTCGGCGCCTTCACCATCATCCGCTTCGCGCCGCAGGCGACGATGGACGACATCACCAAGTTCATGGAGATGAACAAGTTCAACGTCGTCGCCGGGCCGACCGCGGGCGGCCTCTACAAGGTGCGCGTCGGCGATGCTTCGCTCGCCGCCGGCGATCTCAACGCGCTGGTGAAGAAATTGCAGTCCGACAAGGTCGTCGGCTTCGTCGCACCGACGCGGTGAAAAGGAAAAGGAGCCGGCCGTGACCCTCCAGCGCCCTGCCCTCGTCTGTCTCGCCGTTCTCGTCACCGCCGTTCTCGCGCAAAGCGCGACCGCGCAGAAGCTGAAGTCGGTCGGCGTCAGCCGTCCTGCCGCATCCGCGCCTCCGCCGGCAGCGCCGGCACGGAGCGGCGGCGGCAATGGCGGCTATCGCGGCGGCGGCGACGGCGGTTATCGCGGCGGCGGCGGCCGCTTCGGCGGATGGGGCAGCGTCGCCACCGGCGTCATCGGCGGCGTGCTGTCGGCGATCCCGCCGGACCGCGTCATCGACGACGGCATGGACGACGACGGTTACGGTCCTCCCCCGCCCTCGTCGCGGCGGCAGGCGCAAAGTGCGCCGCGGCGCAATTCCAATGCGCCGCCGGCCGGCGAGCGCCGCCTCGTGCCGGACGAGGTGGTGATCGAGCTGCGCAATTCAGCGACGCCCGCGCAGATCGATGCCTTGCAGCGCCGCTTCCGCCTCGCGCGCATCTCCTCGACACCCATCGCGCTCACCGGCACCACCTTTTACCGCTGGCGCATTCCGGACCGGCGCTCGGTCGCCGCGGTGGTGCGGCAACTCGAGTCTGACCGGCTGGTCGCCTCGGCGCAGCCGAATTACCAATTCGCGCTGCAGCAGGCCGAAAAGACGAGTGAAGGCGATCCGGCGCAATACGAGCTCGCCAAGCTCCATCTGCCGCAGGCGCATGCGCTGGCCAAGGGCGGCAAGGTGCGCGTGGCGGTGATCGATTCCGCCGTCGATACGGCGCATCCGGATCTCGCCGGCGCGATCGCCGACACGTTCGATGCGACCGGCACGCCGCTCGAGCCGCACGCGCACGGCACCGCGATCGCGGCGCTGATCGCGGGCCACGGCAAGCTCGTCGGCGCGGCGCCGGAGGCGAGCATCCTCGCCGTGCGCGCTTTCGACCCGAAGGGCGGCAGCGCGCAGGGCACCACCTTCGCCATCGTCAAAGGGCTCGACTGGGCGGTCGCGCACCAGGCGCGCGTCATCAATATGAGCTTCGCCGGCCCGGCCGATCCCGCGATCCACCGCGCCCTCCAGGCCGCGCACCGCAAAGGCATCGTGCTGATCGCCGCGGCGGGCAATGCGGGTGCGAAGTCGCCGCCGCTCTATCCGGCCGCCGACGCGGACGTCATCGCCGTCACCGGCACCGATGCGCAGGACAGGCTCATCACTGTGGCCAATCGCGGCCGCCATATCGCAGTCGCCGCGCCTGGCGCCGACCTGCTCGTCGCCATTCCAGGCGGAAGCTACGAGGTCTCGTCCGGCACCTCCTATGCGGCGGCGGAAGTCAGCGGCATCGCCGCGCTCCTCATCGAGCGGAAAAACGAACTCAAGCCTGAGCAAGTCCGCGGCATCCTCACCGGCACGGCGAAGGATCTGGGGCCCAAGGGCCGCGATCCGGAGTTCGGCGCCGGACTTGCCGACGCCTATGCGGCCGTGAACGCGACGGAGAC